>OHMH01000009.1_pt1 | contig 206587 bp, 170 predicted proteins | sample 1569311 | NCBI WGS metagenome assembly OHMH01 (sample SAMEA3879503, study PRJEB24766) | human gut metagenome | biome: human-associated habitat; feature: feces | place: USA | collected 1985/1987
TCTTATGGTAGAATGTTTTATTAGTGAGTGAGGCTGTTGTGTAATCCTCTTGTTATAGTTCAGGCAAGAGCCTTATGCGATGGCATTATTGATGTTTAACCCCTATAAACTTGCGAGTTATGAGAAAAAACGCTAATTTTGCGAATCACAAATATGCGCTTAGACGCATACTGTTAATTAATATATTGAAATTGAAACAGTTAGTATCTAATCTTTATCACTTTGCCTTTGGGAGAGAAGTGCATACCAACGGTATGAATGCCGATGGTACTATGAGTGTGGCGGCTGGAGATCCTACGTTGAGTGTAACTCCGTTGAAAGGTCTTGAAATGTTACCAGATAGGATTCCGTGTGAAAATTCAATGTTAGACATTTCTGAGTATAAACAATCTGAGAATCCCTTAATATTTACTGTTGAAGGCTCCTCTATGTCACCCGAAGACATCTCTAATGGGGATAAATTACTATGCAGAAAAGTAGATACCGATGCAGCAAAATTAATCGGGAAAGGAAAATTTGTGGTTATTGCTGTTGATAAGGAATACTATGACTCTAAAAACAAAGAGTTGAAGTTTGATTATAAGTTGCGCCATACCTTATTTAGAGTTCCTGTAGGAATCTCTATTGAGCAGTTGATAGACTCTTTGAAAAAGATAACCAATAGTATCTTTTTGGAAGAAAACCAAAAGAATTTAGAAATCAAGTATAATGAGGCTATTGGGTTTTATAAAGACAAGAAAGAACTTATGTTATCGGTTACTTATCGCAAAGGGAATTTGCGTTATTCTTTCCATCCGGTTGATTTAATACAGTACGTTGCTGAATATGTATTAAAACATAACGGAGAAGAATGGAGAGCTAAAAAACTTGAATAGAAAAATGTCTGGAATAGAATGTATTAATCTACTTGCATTCATACAATTTATAATTGCTTTTGACTTTGGATTATACTATCTTGATAACAAGCATGTGCTGACTGAAATCTATCGTAAATATCAGAAAGATTTGAAGTTATCGGTACGGGAGGTATTGTCTCGTGCTAATGATATTAGAACAGAGAGTCTAAAAAGTGAGGATAATGAATGTATATTAAATAGTGCCTATTTAGATAAGGCATATCGCCGTTTAAAATATCTGACTGATGAAAACCAACTTGATTTGGAAGGTTGTGGTTTCATCGGATTATATGCTGGATTATACGGTTTCTTATGCTTGTTTTGTATCGGGATGTTTGGGTCTCAACATGAAGCACTTGTAAAAACTTATATTTTAGTAACTTCTCAGATAGTTTTAGCTATAGAGCTATTTATATCGGGCTATAACCTTTATCAAGAAGATTGTAGGAAATATAGTAGAAATCTATGGTCAAATATTAGATTTATATTTTTTATTACGCTATTTGTAGTTGCAATTGTTAGCTTTGATTGGACTTATAAGTTTTTCTCTGAATTTGAGTTCCCTTTTGTTGTTATAAGTCTGATTGTATTGCTCTTTCCCCTCATTCTATTCATAGGGCATATAGTAATTTCTCGTATAATAGTAACATTTGTAACAATAAAATGTAGGTATTATTTATACAAAGTAGAGAAATGCCTGCAAGTTCAAGATGTACCACAAGATTAAGACTTGATGTAATCTTTTCAAGTTGAAAGCCGAGCTATCCGCGTAATAGCTCGGCTTGTTTTTTAAATGAGGGAAAGGTTATTTAGGTAGATGATATTTGTCCTTTATATGCTCGGCCACGTGTTCTACTTCCGGGAACAACGTTGATTTGTCTATGCCGAGGGCTTCAAGCTGCTTCCTGATCTTCTGCTTCTGCGCTTTATTGATGATGTACACTTTGTAGCTGAAGTTGAGTGATGCGGGTTGGCTTTTATTGCCATTGATACCATAAAGGAAGAATGCCCCGGACTGCCGGATTATGCGAGGATTGTCAAACATCGGTTTTACACAAAAGACTCTCTCGATATCCTTTGAGTCAATCACATTCTGAAAATGGGGCTTCTCATACTTAATTTCATGCAGCAGATATTGGATTTCCTCTTCGGAGTTGAAATCATTCCTATCCAGTTCTCTCAAACCTTCAATACTGAAATCTATTGGGCGTTTGGCGATATTAGAAACGACACTGACAGCATCGCTATCAAAATATTTAATATCTGACGTTTGAACTTCGAATCGGAACAGTTTTCCGTCAACGGCATCATTCTCGCACGCAAAATACAGAGCTACCAAAGGATTTGTAGTAATATCCAAGAGGCGTGTCGGCAAGGAATAATGCTGCATCTTGACCAACTTTTCAAAAGTAGATGTGCATCCTTTGAAATCAGCCGGACTTTGAGCGATAATATCTCTAAAAATTCTATTTTCATTCTGGATTAAAAGTTTCTCTCGATAGATGGAGGGAATTAATCCGAAACTCTTATCTGATTGTCCTCGATAAAAGATGTGGTAATCCATATCGTCCTCTAATTCGTCTTCAAGTTTTTCGAATAGAGTCCTGATACTACCGATACTTGATGAATCACTCTCCGGAGTATAATTATATGCCTCACATGAAATCTCCCACGGACGTTTTCCAAGAGTCTTGACTATTTTTTCTGACAACTCATTATATGATGCAAAGCTATCATAAGTGTAGCCCAGTTTTTTGCTTCTTAGATACGATGAAGTGTTGGAATCCAAAGGAACATATTTTTCCGGATTAACGTAGAACAGAACAATGCTGAGCTTTCCCTTTCCGACACTCTTAATGTTCAATGCCGTTTGAAAAAGTCGTTCATCTACTTTCCCTTCTTTTACCTGTCCGAACAATTCCCATAATACATTTATATCATACTTATTCCTTGTCGATTTATGTGGAAACAGATGCACTTTCATCGGATGTATTGTCGGGATACCGGATACGTCTGTCGGTTCTGGGCATCTAAAATGTAGCTTATGCCTTAAGTCCTGTAGGATTTCGACTCTCCTTTCATCGGAGTGAAACTTGTTGAGATACGACAAGAATGTGAACGGATCTATTTCTTGTAATGTAATCTCTTTGCCTTTTTCTGTACCATCTCGAAAACCGGTAATACCGATTTCTTTTAACTTAGATATAAGTTCCGGTTGGCTATTCTGTTTTCCAAGTAGCCAGTCGGATAGTTCTTTATAGAATGGTAGCCATGTAAATTTATTTTCCATATTTAATGATCTATTTGATAAAATGTGATTATATTATAAACTTGCAACTAATGTTTTCGTCCTTATATAACAACTTAACAATTTGAAATTGAGACACCTTACGTCAGGTACAATCTCTTGCATCTCATAATAATTATGACCGAATGCTTATACATAAGAGTGAGGCATGCAGAATAACGGAAGATGAAGTATTGTCACGAGGTGAATATTGATACTGATAATCGAGTCGAACTACTTGGAGATTGGTTATACCTTTCATATCCACGGTTTTCAGACAGAGTCTTTTATAATTGTCAAATCATGAAAAAGGTTCTTTCTGCACCACCTTTTACCTATTGGTTTAACGCTTTTTATCTTATCTCCACTGAAAACGATCTCAAGAATATAGCTAAAGGCACTTTTAATCTTCTCCAGTATTTCTCCACGATATTTGGTATCTGTCAATATTACTTTGAAGATTAGGAACTAAATAATCATTTTTGAGGGGAGGGAAGAGAAAATACCTTTTTATTTCAAACGGGCAATTTTAAATCGGTTCTAAGTTCAATTCCTTTTTTTACAAGGTATAAAGCAATATCATAATGATTCCATGCAATTGCAATATCTAATAAATTTTCACCATCATACAAATTTGTTAATTTCGCACCATAAGAAACTAAAAGATAAAACATATTCTTATTCCCTTGTGAAACAGAAATATAAATAGCGTCAAATCCTTCAGAATCAATGCTATTTATATCGGCTCCTTTTAATAATAAATATTCTGCAGCATTGCATCTTTTCTCTTGTACAGCCCATAGTAACGGAGTAAAACCATTCTTATCTCTGATATTTATATCAAAATCAAATAAAGTCATTATCATTTTTATGAGTTTAATATTTCCATTAGCCGCTACTGCATGAAGAATATTAAATCCATCCCTATCAAAAAATATGCTATTTTTTTCTTTTAATAGTAATTTTATAATTCGTAAACAATTTAACTGTATGGCTAACTCCAAAGCGCAAAGTCCCTGATTATTAGTATGAGTGATGTTAATTCCAGCATTAACTATTTTCTTAGAGAACCAATAATTTTTATAATAAACAGATAGAATTAGTAAATTATTGCCATTTGAATCAAGATACTGATTTAAATTGATATCTTGGTTCAATATAGACTCTAACCATATTTGATTATTGGCTTCTAATTGCTCTATGAATTTATTAATAAATGTCATATTAACGTCCTTTTGGAAAATTATAGTGATCATGATTTAATGGTTTATTATTACCATCTCCAGGATGAAAGTGAGGAGGCTGATTGGAGGTATTGTAATGCAATACGGGCTCAGCTCCATTTCCAGCTTTCTTTGCAGCCTCATAAGCTTTCTTTCTTGATGGATAATACTTCCTTTTGGCAATTGGATATGGAGATCTAACTTTTTGTTCATTGTCTTTTCCTTTATCCGCATTTTTATTTTCTTTGTATCCAGATTTACTGAGACCAAAACTATCAATCCACGCATTTGTATCATCGACATATCCATATAAGTTTAGTATTCCACCGTCAAGTCCAATCGGATCTTGTGACACATACATGCCCATTTGCGGCGAGTAATACCTGAACCTGTTATATGCCAGCCCTGTCTCCCGGTCATAATACTGTCCCTGGAACAGGAACGGTACCATTCCCTTGTTGCCCGTCTCCTCGATGACGTTCCCGTCCATGTCGAGCACCCGGTTCCACACCTCGTTGCCCTCGGCATCGTATGCCTCCGTCGGCGTTCCGAGTTGGTCTGTCAGTATCGAGTAGGACCTGCCTTCCTTTATCATTGCCATCGGTACGAACGACTCCTCGTCGAAGAGCCATACCGTCATGTCACGGCGTTCCGTGTCCGTGTTCCACCTGTCCTCCATGACGGAGTATTCCCTGCGCTGCTTCCACTGGTGCAGCGGCACGTTGCCGTTCCACACCCACCGCGTCACAGTCGTGCCGAAGCTCTTGGAGAGCCTGCGTCCGAGCGCGTCGTATGTGAACTCCACCTCCCTCTTGTCGGGCCGCACCACCTTTGCCAGGGAGCCGTCGGCGTTCCACCGGTATCTCCAGCGGTCCTTCTTGCCGTCAAGCCACTTTCCCGTGCCGAGGTAGCGTTCCGTCAGGTTGCCGTCAGCATCGTACTCGCAGTGCCATTCACCGTCCTGCTCCAGCCGTCCGCCACTGAGGTAGCGGCGCAGCTTCATGTCCGGGTCGGGATACAGGTTCCCCACCGGGTCGCTCTTTCTCCACTGCTCCCTGCCGTCGGGGTATTCCGCCCTGTCGAGCTGCCCCGTCGGGGTGTAGGAGTAGCGGGTCTCGCCACGCCTGCTGTCCTCCACGGACAACAGCCTGTCGGCGACTCCCCAGCGGTAGCGGCGCATATGCCGTGTGCGCGAGTCCTTGCGTGTGCGGGTATCCACCAGACGGCCTATGTCGTCGTAGGCGAACGAGCGGACGACGCCTCCCGGAAGGATGCGCTCCACCTCGAAGCCCAGCGTGTCGTGGCGGTGTGAGGATTCCCACGAGCCTGCGCCGTCGGCGTCGCCGCCGCCGGTGGCCGTGAACCCCTCAAGCTCCCCGTAACCGTTGCGGGTGTAGCGCAGCGAGGCCCCCGTCGTGCTGTCGAGCGTGAGTATCCTGCCGGTATGGTCGTAGGTGCGGAGTATGGTGTTGCCGTCAGCCGTCTCCCGGACGGGAAGTCCCAGGGAGTTGTACGCGAACTCCACCGTGCTTTCCCCCCTCGATGCCTGCACCAGCCTGCCGGACAGCCCGTAGGCGTAGGTCTGGTCGGGGTCGCCAGCCGTAGGGTATGAGACGCGCGTCACGCGCGAGCAGGCGTCATAGCCGTATTCCCTTTCCGTCCCCGATGGCAGCGTCTCCCTGACGACACGTCCGCCCCTGTCACGCAGGTAATGACGGACGGCCCCGTCGAAGCCTTTCTCTGCGGTGACATTCCCCACAGCGTCGAGGGTGAACTCGTAGCTCTGGAGCTTCTCGTTTGTCACACGGCGCAGGCGTTCCTCCCGGTCATAGCGGAAGTTCACCACGCCCCGGTGGTCGCGACGCCTTGTCAGCTTCCACATGCCGGAGTAGCCGTACTCCACGTGCTGGACGTTGTCACGGTATTCGGTGAGGTTGTCTATCCCGTCGTAGGACAGGCGTATGTCGTTGCCGTCGAAGTCGAGCACGTGCACCACGCGGCCCACAGGGTCGTATTCCCTTTTCTGCACCGCACCCTTGGGGTTGGTGACGCTCACGCACCTGCCCAGCAGGTCGTAGCCGTACAGCGAGGTGTTCCCCCGGCTGTCGGATGCCTCCGTGAGGTTGCGGAAACGGTCATAGGCGAGCTTCGTCACTACGCCGTAGGGGTCTTTCACCGATGCCACCGCACCGTCGCGGTAGGTCATCCTCGTGACGGCACCTTCGGGGTTGGTGCGGCTCACCAGATTGCCGGAGCGGTCATAGCCGAACTCCCACGTGCCGCCATCCGGCGTGGTAACGGATACGGGACGGTTGCGCAGCCCCCCCTTGCCGGGGTACACGGCGGACACGCTGCCGCCGCACGGGTCGGAGCTGTCGGTGCAGTTCCCCCAGCGGTCATATTTGTACAGGGTGCTGTTACCGAGCGGGTCTGTCTGTGCGAGGAGCTGGCGGCTGTCGTCGTAACGCCACAGGTGTTCCCCGCCGTTGGCATCGACCTTCTTCCACACAAGGCCGCCACGGTGGTGGTACACCGTCAGCCCGCCATGGCTGTCGAGCACCTCGGTCACTCCCTCTCGGAACGTGAGCTTATGGTCGTATATGCCGCCGTCGCCCCACGTGTGTACGCAGCGCGAACCCACGCCCGTACCGTCGTACTCGAAGTACCACGCAAGGCCGTTGCGCCATGTCTCCTTCACGATGAGCCTTCCGGCATACTCGTATGTCATCACATCTCCTGCCGCGTTGCGCTGGAGGGTCATGTTGCCGTCAGCATCGTACTCGTAGGAGGCGAGGGTAATCTCTTTCTCCGGATCTTCCGGATGCGGGCCGCATATCTCAAGGATGCGTCCGTTCCTCGTGTCGTGCTCCACCCTCAGACGGCGGCCCGCACTGTCGGTAATGGAGCGCAGCAATCCCTCTTTCGTGTACTCGAAACGGATGCCGAGGCCGTTGCAGTCGGTCACGCTCTCAAGCAGGCGCACGGAATCGTACTCCTTGCGCGTGAAGCGGTAGTAGAGGTCCTCGGCCATGTCCCACACGCAGTAGCAGCCGTCCTGTTCCAGACGGGCCTCCTTGCGCTCGGAGAGGATGAACGAGGGTTCTTCCGCTGTCGGCAGCGGGAAGGCCACCGGGATGCCGTCACTCATGCGGAGCGTCAGGGTACCTTCTTCCGTGTCCGCGACGACGCCCATGTCGTAGGCGTGGTGCCACCCGTTGCCCAGAGGCCCCCGGTAGTCGCTGCGGCTGTACCAGGTGCGCTCCCATGACAGAGGCACCGGGCCGTCGAGCCAGAAGTCCTCCTCGTCGGTGAAGAACGTGCCGCCGGCCACGTCCACGGGGTGGCCCGTGACCGTACAGATGGCCTTGTGGAGCATGTTCTTGAGGGATTCGCTCTTTATCGTCTTGTTGACCTTGCTGTGCAGCTTGTCCGCCAGCTTCTTGGTCTTTTTCTTGTAGAAACGCCCGAACGCCCCCGTGCACTTGCGGGCGAGTGCCGCCATGGGGTTGAGAGGGACGGGAACCGGGCTGGTGAGTATCTGCCTGGCGGGAGGTATCGGGTTGATGACACCCGTGGGCAGGAACATGCCCGGAACCTTGTGCACGCTCGGTATGCCCACGTCGTTGCAGTCGAGGTGCAGGTGCGCGCCGCCGCCCGAAAAGGGCATCCCGTCGGCGAGCACCGTCAGGCTGCCCATGAAGGCGTGGCCGTTGTTCTTGGGTATCGCCGCTGAAGGGGCCGCCCAGCCTGCGCCCATGGGGATGTGCGGGATGCTCCGTGTGGGTGTGGATGCAACCGCGCGCGGGATGAAGCCGCCTATCTTGACGGTGGCACCCAGCATCCCGACAGCCATCGTCAGCACGGTGTGGCCCACCTCGGCGAGCTTCGCACTGTCGGCGTCGCCCGTCTGTTCCGCTGTCGGAGGCGGGGGGATGAATGAAGAGACCGCCGCCGCGATGAAGTCCTGCGGACGAAGGAGAACCCCGACATAAGGGTGAGGCATGGGCACGACGGGGGAAGGTGGTATCGTCACGAGGTGGATGTCCACGCCGATGACCGGGTCGAGCTGCTTGGAGATGGGCAGGCAGGCCATGCCCTTCATGCCCATGGCACCCAGCACGGGGAGCATCGCGGCCTCGCTCAGGCCGTCGGCAAGGCCGCCGATGGCGGCTGCCGCCTTGACGCCCGTGTCGAGGGCATTGACGGACGGTGACACACCGGCCTCGGAGTTCGCCTTGACGCCTTCCGAGATACCCTTGACCTGCGCGCCTACGCCGGTCTTTAGGTTAGCACTCACGCTGTCGAAATAACCTGTGTCCGCCATTGATATTCCGAATGAATTAAAATATTACATCGTTTGGAGTTGTCTTTTTATCTCATCAACTCTCTTCTTTATTCTATTTAGAGAATATTTCTCGCTCCCTCCAAATGAATAAACTGCGACAAGTTCCATCAACTCCAAATATAATGCATCTCTTAAATCAACATGGTTATCAGCCTCTAATGCCAATTGAACATTTCGTTCCCGATTAATCAAAAATAGGCCGTCGCATCGCTCTTTAATAACGGCCATATCTTTGCCTGTCGCAAATATCTTGTCTAAAGCTAATTTCGCATAATTTTCCTGATTTGCCATTTGACAAGACGCATAATATATCAGAGAGAGTATCAATTCACATGGAGTCCAAAGATTTCTATTGCCATTAAATTCTAACGACAATCCTAATGGATAAAGCTGAGTGAACTTTTCTGAATAATTATAAATATATATCCAATAAAAAAGATCCCTAAGCGTAGTCAAATCCTTTGATGAATTAAAACTCATTTTTTTTATAAGTTTCTGCTTGATTTTTTCAAGACGTTTATTGCCAGAAACATCCAGTTCAGGCATAATTATTTGAAATTCATGTTCCATCATTTTATTATTATAATTTTTACTTTATCTCCTTCATCACATTGTCTTAGAGCAGCACCTATTGACGCTCCAGCCCCTCGATTATCTCCTGGAGAAATATGTTCTATATCTGCGCCCACGCCTCCTTCTACAAACATCGCCATTGGCCATTCATCTCTATCCAAGCCTTTTTTACTTTCAGTTCCTAATAGAGATTTTTGTCGTTGACTTGGGGCTCCAGTTCTGTCAATTGTTACAACATCAGGTTTCCCCTTTTGAATTGCACGCTTAATATGACGAGTCGTTTCTGGATACTCAGCCTCCGAAATTCTTAAGATATATTTATAATCTGGATTATTTTTTACTTCTTCAAGGTAACAACCTTTCAATCCTAAAGAATCAATCCATGTATTGGTATCTTTAACATATCCATAAAGACGTATTCCCCCAGCCAATCCAATCGGATCTTGCGAGACATACATGCCCATCTTCGGCGAGTAGTACCTGAATCTGTTATATGCCAGTCCTGTCTCACAGTCATAATACTGTCCCTGGAACAGGAACGGTACCATTCCCTTGTTGCCCGTCTCCTCGATGACGTTCCCGTCCATGTCGAGCACCCGGTTCCACACCTCGTTGCCCTCGGCATCGTATGCCTCCGTCGGCGTTCCGAGTTGGTCTGTCAGTATCGAGTAGGACCTGCCTTCCTTTATCATTGCCATCGGTACGAACGACTCCTCGTCGAAGAGCCATACCGTCATGTCACGGCGTTCCGTGTCCGTGTTCCACCTGTCCTCCATGACGGAGTATTCCCTGCGCTGCTTCCACTGGTGCAGCGGCACGTTGCCGTTCCACACCCACCGCGTCACAGTCGTGCCGAAGCTCTTGGAGAGCCTGCGTCCGAGCGCGTCGTATGTGAACTCCACCTCCCTCTTGTCGGGCCGCACCACCTTTGCCAGGGAGCCGTCGGCGTTCCACCGGTATCTCCAGCGGTCCTTCTTGCCGTCAAGCCACTTTCCCGTGCCGAGGTAGCGTTCCGTCAGGTTGCCGTCAGCATCGTACTCGCAGTGCCATTCACCGTCCTGCTCCAGCCGTCCGCCACTGAGGTAGCGGCGCAGCTTCATGTCCGGGTCGGGATACAGGTTCCCCACCGGGTCGCTCTTTCTCCACTGCTCCCTGCCGTCGGGGTATTCCGCCCTGTCGAGCTGCCCCGTCGGGGTGTAGGAGTAGCGGGTCTCGCCACGCCTGCTGTCCTCCACGGACAACAGCCTGTCGGCGACTCCCCAGCGGTAGCGGCGCATATGCCGTGTGCGCGAGTCCTTGCGTGTGCGGGTATCCACCAGACGGCCTATGTCGTCGTAGGCGAACGAGCGGACGACGCCTCCCGGAAGGATGCGCTCCACCTCGAAGCCCAGCGTGTCGTGGCGGTGTGAGGATTCCCACGAGCCTGCGCCGTCGGCGTCGCCGCCGCCGGTGGCCGTGAACCCCTCAAGCTCCCCGTAACCGTTGCGGGTGTAGCGCAGCGAGGCCCCCGTCGTGCTGTCGAGCGTGAGTATCCTGCCGGTATGGTCGTAGGTGCGGAGTATGGTGTTGCCGTCAGCCGTCTCCCGGACGGGAAGTCCCAGGGAGTTGTACGCGAACTCCACCGTGCTTTCCCCCCTCGATGCCTGCACCAGCCTGCCGGACAGCCCGTAGGCGTAGGTCTGGTCGGGGTCGCCAGCCGTAGGGTATGAGACGCGCGTCACGCGCGAGCAGGCGTCATAGCCGTATTCCCTTTCCGTCCCCGATGGCAGCGTCTCCCTGACGACACGTCCGCCCCTGTCACGCAGGTAATGACGGACGGCCCCGTCGAAGCCTTTCTCTGCGGTGACATTCCCCACAGCGTCGAGGGTGAACTCGTAGCTCTGGAGCTTCTCGTTTGTCACACGGCGCAGGCGTTCCTCCCGGTCATAGCGGAAGTTCACCACGCCCCGGTGGTCGCGACGCCTTGTCAGCTTCCACATGCCGGAGTAGCCGTACTCCACGTGCTGGACGTTGTCACGGTATTCGGTGAGGTTGTCTATCCCGTCGTAGGACAGGCGTATGTCGTTGCCGTCGAAGTCGAGCACGTGCACCACGCGGCCCACAGGGTCGTATTCCCTTTTCTGCACCGCACCCTTGGGGTTGGTGACGCTCACGCACCTGCCCAGCAGGTCGTAGCCGTACAGCGAGGTGTTCCCCCGGCTGTCGGATGCCTCCGTGAGGTTGCGGAAACGGTCATAGGCGAGCTTCGTCACTACGCCGTAGGGGTCTTTCACCGATGCCACCGCACCGTCGCGGTAGGTCATCCTCGTGACGGCACCTTCGGGGTTGGTGCGGCTCACCAGATTGCCGGAGCGGTCATAGCCGAACTCCCACGTGCCGCCATCCGGCGTGGTAACGGATACGGGACGGTTGCGCAGCCCCCCCTTGCCGGGGTACACGGCGGACACGCTGCCGCCGCACGGGTCGGAGCTGTCGGTGCAGTTCCCCCAGCGGTCATATTTGTACAGGGTGCTGTTACCGAGCGGGTCTGTCTGTGCGAGGAGCTGGCGGCTGTCGTCGTAACGCCACAGGTGTTCCCCGCCGTTGGCATCGACCTTCTTCCACACAAGGCCGCCACGGTGGTGGTACACCGTCAGCCCGCCATGGCTGTCGAGCACCTCGGTCACTCCCTCTCGGAACGTGAGCTTATGGTCGTATATGCCGCCGTCGCCCCACGTGTGTACGCAGCGCGAACCCACGCCCGTACCGTCGTACTCGAAGTACCACGCAAGGCCGTTGCGCCATGTCTCCTTCACGATGAGCCTTCCGGCATACTCGTATGTCATCACATCTCCTGCCGCGTTGCGCTGGAGGGTCATGTTGCCGTCAGCATCGTACTCGTAGGAGGCGAGGGTAATCTCTTTCTCCGGATCTTCCGGATGCGGGCCGCATATCTCAAGGATGCGTCCGTTCCTCGTGTCGTGCTCCACCCTCAGACGGCGGCCCGCACTGTCGGTAATGGAGCGCAGCAATCCCTCTTTCGTGTACTCGAAACGGATGCCGAGGCCGTTGCAGTCGGTCACGCTCTCAAGCAGGCGCACGGAATCGTACTCCTTGCGCGTGAAGCGGTAGTAGAGGTCCTCGGCCATGTCCCACACGCAGTAGCAGCCGTCCTGTTCCAGACGGGCCTCCTTGCGCTCGGAGAGGATGAACGAGGGTTCTTCCGCTGTCGGCAGCGGGAAGGCCACCGGGATGCCGTCACTCATGCGGAGCGTCAGGGTACCTTCTTCCGTGTCCGCGACGACGCCCATGTCGTAGGCGTGGTGCCACCCGTTGCCCAGAGGCCCCCGGTAGTCGCTGCGGCTGTACCAGGTGCGCTCCCATGACAGAGGCACCGGGCCGTCGAGCCAGAAGTCCTCCTCGTCGGTGAAGAACGTGCCGCCGGCCACGTCCACGGGGTGGCCCGTGACCGTACAGATGGCCTTGTGGAGCATGTTCTTGAGGGATTCGCTCTTTATCGTCTTGTTGACCTTGCTGTGCAGCTTGTCCGCCAGCTTCTTGGTCTTTTTCTTGTAGAAACGCCCGAACGCCCCCGTGCACTTGCGGGCGAGTGCCGCCATGGGGTTGAGAGGGACGGGAACCGGGCTGGTGAGTATCTGCCTGGCGGGAGGTATCGGGTTGATGACACCCGTGGGCAGGAACATGCCCGGAACCTTGTGCACGCTCGGTATGCCCACGTCGTTGCAGTCGAGGTGCAGGTGCGCGCCGCCGCCCGAAAAGGGCATCCCGTCGGCGAGCACCGTCAGGCTGCCCATGAAGGCGTGGCCGTTGTTCTTGGGTATCGCCGCTGAAGGGGCCGCCCAGCCTGCGCCCATGGGGATGTGCGGGATGCTCCGTGTGGGTGTGGATGCAACCGCGCGCGGGATGAAGCCGCCTATCTTGACGGTGGCACCCAGCATCCCGACAGCCATCGTCAGCACGGTGTGGCCCACCTCGGCGAGCTTCGCACTGTCGGCGTCGCCCGTCTGTTCCGCTGTCGGAGGCGGGGGGATGAATGAAGAGACCGCCGCCGCGATGAAGTCCTGCGGACGAAGGAGAACCCCGACATAAGGGTGAGGCATGGGCACGACGGGGGAAGGTGGTATCGTCACGAGGTGGATGTCCACGCCGATGACCGGGTCGAGCTGCTTGGAGATGGGCAGGCAGGCCATGCCCTTCATGCCCATGGCACCCAGCACGGGGAGCATCGCGGCCTCGCTCAGGCCGTCGGCAAGGCCGCCGATGGCGGCTGCCGCCTTGACGCCCGTGTCGAGGGCATTGACGGACGGTGACACACCGGCCTCGGAGTTCGCCTTGACGCCTTCCGAGATACCCTTGACCTGCGCGCCTACGCCGGTCTTTAGGTTGGCACTTACGCTGTCGAAATAACCTGTGTCCGCCATAACTGTCAGTCTTTATCGTTATTTAACTCGAAAATACAAATAGGCAGATGCAACAATGGCAATCACAATGATTACACCGAGCCAAAATCGGAATCCGGTTGGACCCAATAAGTCAAGAAAGAAGTTTCCTCCCCAGCTTCCGGGTCTGGCGTATGTCCATTTCCAGTCGAATATCAGTCCGACAAGCCAAACCAATAGCAGAAAGATTACTACTAAGTACCCCACTTTGGGGTTCGCATAGGCATATTCGGTTGCATCAGTGAACAGCCCTTCAAGATTTCGCAATATGTTGTTCAGCCATTCCATTGTATTTTCCTAAATTTCTTTTATACTCATACAAATAATTCTCCCAGTCATCTCCTAACACTTTGGTCAGAACTTCATTTATTTCATCGTCACTGACCAGCTTGGAGCGTGCCGAACTGTTTAACAGGCTTAATAGCAGGAGAGGATAAGAAGAGTTCTTTATCAGGTCTATGGAAAGTTTGTCTGAAAGTCTGAAACCTTCCACATAACATTCCGCAGCTAACGATTTCTCATAATTATTTTCCCGGCACCAGCCACACAGTCTCAATGCTTCACTTTGCATTAGGTAATCGTTGCATCTGGAGTATGCTTCAGCACCGCGATAGTACGTTTCTGCCGCTTCTTTCCAAAGCGACTCTCGTACATAGATGGAGGCCTTTCCCAATAAGGTGTTTCCGAGTAATCGGCAGGCCAAAGAGGGGTCTAATTTTTCTTCCCCGATTTCAGCGGCTTCCACGGCTTTGTCGGCAAAGTACATGGCTGTCTTATAGTCCTTATGGGAAATCTGGTCGGTATATAGAATTGTATATACGGTTACAAATTGGCTAATCCAGTTAATGTCTTTCTTCACATTTGCGAGGGCAATGTCGAGGCATTTCTTCGCAAATTCCTCTGTTTGCGCTGCGTTCCCTTTTTTCACACTGTTCATCAGTTTGATTAATGCCAGCCTGAAATTCGAGGCTGCCGGGTCGTTCTTATCCTCATTGGCCGCTTGTTCCGCGAGTTGCTCCATTGCTCCGTCCAAATCTATTGGCGGATAAATAGACACCGCGTCATTGGAATGTTTGGCCATTAGTTTGCCAAACTGTTCGTGGTCTTTTATGTCGGATATACCCCATACCATTTGCTTGTGGAATGGCAGGGCAAGAGCCTTTTCAAACCATTCACGACATCCGTCATAGTCGTATGTGTTCTTTAGGTTAAAGACAAAACTGCATTTCATATCAGTCCCTTTTACAAGGGATTCTGTCAGCTTGTTGAAGTTGGCAACTGCGACGGAGGCATCGTTTTCCGCTACTTCCGGTTTATAATCAGCTATCCAATCAACACGTTCAAAGACAATTTCTTCGGGTTTCTTTGAATTGTTCCAATATTCTACCTGTTGTGCAATATACCCTACAACATCTTTTGAGAAATCGGTTCTGGAACTGAACGGAAGTTCTATGACGAACACCATATCTTCCTCTTCGCTATCAAGGGCAAGCATATAGTCATAGAAAGCATCAAGCATACTTTCGTCTTCCGGATTGATGACGATACGGATCAACTTAACCGGTTTCCTGACTGCATCTTCCCATTGGTAGAGCATCTTATCTGCTATTTGTTGTATGGCATTGCTCATATGCTGTTAATTCAATTTGACAATTGTTCCGGCTACGGCTGTGGTTCCGGAAGAATCTATCGTAGCCTTTGTTGTACCGCTGACTGTAGCACTGCTACTGCCGGATGCTGTAAAATCTGTACTGGAGATATTATAATTACTGCTTGCTGTACAATCAATATTTTCTGCTGACTGCGCAATATTGGCACCGGCGGACTCTGTTATGTCCTTTTCCGCATTAGATGATATATTGCCTTCGCTATCAATCATTATTCTGTTTTCTCCAACACACAAGGTGATGCTTTTAGAGGCAGATATTGTGATATTTCCTTCTCCGTCTGCCGTATAGCTGTTGCCTTCCTTGTCTTTCATCATAACGCTTCCTTTTTCATCATCAAGCGTTATGGTACAACCGCTGCGGGTAGTCAGGCTTTTTGTTTTGTTTGAACTGCCGCCACCGGTACCTGACTTTCCATGGAATAAGCTGCCAAGCACAAACGGACGGTTCGGGTCATCATATCTGAATGCCACCATGACTTGGTCTCCCTTTTCGGGTATGAATACAAATCCTCTGTTTGTGGCCACCTTGTCGCTTGTGCCTGCGTCAGGAGTGAGTACCCGTATCCACGAGGTTTGCATCGGACCAGTCTGCCAGTTCATCTTGACTTGGACACGGCCTAACTTTTTCGGGTCCTCGTTGCTGACAACCACGGCCTGCTGTGTATGCGCAACAGGCAAAGGCACATCCGGGCATGGAAGGGTGGGAATAGAGGACGGAAGTGCGGTGAAATAGTTCTGGTAGCTGTCACCCATACCGGCTACGTGGGTTATTTCCGTAATGATATAGGTGCCGATACTGTTCTTAACGAATATTTTGATTCCGGAATGAATAGCGGTGTGGACATCTATGATACTGCCCACCGTGAGGGTATAGCAGTCGCTCTCTCCGGTGACAAAACAGGATGCGGCGGTGTCGCCTTGCTGCTTGCGCTGGAAGTAGGCGTCAAGCTCACCCTTGTTGGTGATGCGTGGTTCCGAACGTTGTACGGCGGGAGCGGTAAACAGTGCCAATGACGAGTCAAAGGCCGCTTGTCCCAATGTGTTCTGTCCGGCTGCGGCATCAGGGGACTGGCCGTTATAGGTCTGGTCGTTCACCGAATGGTAAGAACTTCCCTTTATTGGTCGGGCAAGTGCCTGCGAGCAGACATCGAGCACGGATAGTTCCTCGCCGTATATCAGCTTGGTCGTTGAGCCGGGCTGTGGCTTCCCGAAAACAAGGTTCTGTCCATCGTAATAGAGCCATTCCTGATATTGGCGGGCAAGCCGTTGTATGAATCCGAAGTTGGTTTCCTCGTACTGGCATTCGTATTCCAGCTTCGATTTCGTTTCCGGATTGACAAGAGCTTGCACTCCTGCCTTATCTGTAAGTTCCTTAACGATGTCAGACAAGGACTTGTTGCACCATGAGGCACAAGTCTGGTCCGACTCCAGTAGGAATGTTGACGAATATCCCGTCACTTTTATATTTCCGTGTGTCCCACCGGCACGATGAAGTCCTACCATGGTGGCGATGCCGATGAAAATAGTGCCGCCGAAGTCCATGATTACTTTTTTCCCAATCCAGTCCTTTGACACATTCGGTATTTCCACACCATAAATTTCTACGGCCTGGATATCCAGCGTTATCTCAAAATAGTGGTGCTCATTAATGCTCTGTTTGAGCATCAGTTTTACAAACGACGGCATGGGGATGCCGGCTATTTCCAATGTGACTTTTTTTTGTTCCAGCATGGCGGCATTATATTTGACGGTTTATATCCAAATTGCCAAAGCCGCCCGGCGGAAGTCCGTCGGACGGCCTGACAAATGTTTTGATTTTAGGATTTACCTATGTACGCCGATTTATTTCTTCGGCCAACGGTTGTCAAGAGCTGCGCTGCCGACAGTGATTTCTTCAGCGGAGAACGTGATGGTGATTGTCATAGGCACATCGTTGTTCGCGTCAAGAGTCTCCGAGTAGTGAACGATATATGCGTTCTTGAACTGGATTTCCTTCATCTTGGCGTCCTCCTCCGTTTTCTTATAGATAATCTTACCTTCTACGGGTTTGAAAGCGCTGTTCAGCATTGCCTCGATAACAGAAGTGTCTTCTGTTGATTCGATAGTTACTTTTACTCTACCGCCCAATACGCTTGAAGAGGGCATACCTTTAGAGTCCGTGTTACGACTGAACTCATAGTTTGAATAAAGGACGTCAAATTCCTTGTTGTTAAGTTCTAATGATGCTCTAAATGCCATAATTCGTTGGATTTAATGAGTTAAACTTAATTTTTACTGCGGTCTCTCCGTCCTTGCGCCCTAACCGGTATAGATGCAAAAAAGAGAAAACCTCAAAAACGATTTTTTGAAATTTCCTCTCAGCCTCCGGATGACTCAGTTTTATTGTGGGAAAAAGAGAAGAAAATAAAACATCATCTTTGATGTGAGCAAATATAAGTGCTTATCTTCATTTCTCCAAATTTTTTAGTGCGTTTTTTTGCTGTTGTTTTCATTTTAACACGTTTTAAACAAATATTCGTGTATAAAGCCACTGTCCTATATACTTAGGAATCCACCCCGTTGATGATGTATCGCTATTAAATTGATTCCCAGTATTGTAATGACACTTTTAGAAGATGTCTCATAAGGGGGCGGACGAACCCGTCGGAACGAAAACTGCTGCCGTAATACAAAAAAAACGGTATCCACCGCATGAAAGTGGCAGATACCGTTGGTAGATTGACTATGTAGTCTGAATCTTTGCGTATATCCTAATTCTTGCGCCCATATCGGCAGATAAGCAATGAACTTAATACCAGGAGTGCAAGGGCAATCATCCATGTGTATATCTTCCGTTCCTTTTCCAAATGTTCGATGTCCGCCGCTTGTTGTTTGGAGCAAGTTGTCAGTATATTAATCTGGGATTGTTGTGCCTTGCAGATATCCATAAGTTCAGCATTAATCCGTTGCTGTGTTTCCAGCGAAGTTTGGATGTTCTTGAAGTTACGGTTGGTCGTATATGCGTCGCGGATATATCCGGGTGTGCTTACCTGTAACGACGGAACCTGTATGCTGTCCGGAAGGTATGTCAGTTCTGCATTATTGCGCCGCTCTGTTGCGAAGCTGTTGAACAGGAGTATGCCGACGAGTGTACCGCTAATCAGAAAGGCTATTAACGCTATGATGGCAAACATTGTGTTTGACGGTTTCGCAACAGGTTGTTGGTACTCTCGTTCAAGCCATGGATGATGGTTCATCGTGTGAGGTGGTATGGATGTTCCATACTCCACAGTCCGGACTTCGGCATTTTCTTCGGTCTCTTTTTTCTCAAGGGCCTTGCGTCTTGATATATCCATAAATTCGCGCTTGGCAATCTGGTATTTATCTGCTTGATAAATGACAAGGTCGTTTTTTACCAGCCAGTCAAGAACGTCCTTGACACTCCGTTCTGATACCTTGAGGTTGCTGATGCTCCAAAATATCTCTGCACAAGATACCCATATTGGTTTCTGGAGGCACTTCTGATACAAGATTTCAAGTATCTCTGCCTGTAGTTGTTCTCTTGTTGGTTCCATTTATTTACAGTATTAATTGTTTCGGAATAAAATAATATTTCTTGCCGGCTATGAATACGGGCCTGAAAAGGTTGCGTTGATACATATCTTCCAGTCTTTTCATCTTTGAAATCAGGGCTGTATAGCCACTGTTAAAGTCCGTTAGCTCAACCTTTCTTTTCTTCAGCTTCTTCACCTTTGTTGAATTTAAAAGGCTGTCATTGGCCATGACTCCCGTTTTATAATAGAAGATTTGAGCCAGATATGGATTTCTGGGCAATACTTTTCGATAGAAACTTCTGTTTATGCTTTTCTTTTGCCGCTTGAATTGCTTGCGAAGCACTCTTAGCTCCTTTTTCCCTATGCTATCTGAAAACTCCGGGAGCAGTCCCCTGTAGCTTTGCAGCAGTCCCATCACTTCCCTGTCATCGAGTAGATATCCATATTCGTACCCGTCCATTATACTGTCCGCTACGGAGACCTTTATATAGTAGGTGTCATTCACGCTGTTTCTATCTATATCGTCAAGGCTCGTGCTGTCAGGATTTTCCGTATGATAGAATATATGCGTCAATTCGGATGTGGGACGGCTTCTTAGGACACCTATATTTCGCTCATAATCTTTAAGCGAGTGCAACAGTAGGCTGTCCGTCTCGAAAGATTGCCGTAACACGGAATCCAAGGCTGTTTCCAAAGCGTTGCTTTCCAGCCTGTTTCGACCTTTTGGAAATAAGATTCCTCCTACTGTAAGGCTGTTGTATGGGGCATCATATAGGTATAAGTTGGCATCCGTAGCTTCTATGTTCTTGAACAGTTCCGTCTTTACCAGTCTGTTGTCTGCGATATAATTGGATATATGGTCTATGTATTTCGTAGAATGGCTGTCCAGAATGGATTTGGCCTGCAATAGGAAGTCCTGATACGCAGTGCCTGACGCTCTGTCTATCTGGGCAAACAGAAGCCTTGCCGGTTGGGTTGCCAGCCACGAGAGTTGTTGCTCGTGCAAGGATAAAGTTTGCTTTGACCCTAAAATGATGAATACATTGTTGCTGAAACGGCTTTCGTTATCATAGCAGGAGATTTGTTTGATAGCCCCGCCAAAACCGTAAAACGATGATTGTTCCTCTTGCTCGTTCTTTCGCTTGGAAGAAATGGATTGTTTGATATAGTCGAGCCAGGCTGAAAAGTCCTTGGTGGGAGCCAGATGTCTGTTTACTCCATTGGGGGATATGCAAGTTGCCGAGAATGTGTAGTCATATCCGGGCTTCATTTTCAGCTTTAGGTTCTGTAGCACATTGATATATGGGGATAGATAAGGTAGGTCGGCATCATTGAACAGCACATGTATGTTCACGCTTTTGTTTTCCGCTTCCATCTTTCGGACATCGGAAACCATGATGTCTCCGCCTTTGATATTGATGATTTTATTCCAGTTCTTGTCCCAGACGGATAGAGGATAGTTCAGCCGGATCTTCCCGTCCGTTATAGGCCCTGCCGGGTTTCCATCCAAGTTGAACAATATCGTACCTTGAATATTCGCATTATGTAGTGCCAACGTATCGGGATACATCAGGTTGACGGCACATAACAAAGAATCACGGTATCGTGAATAATCAACATGATACACTTCATTCTGGCCGACTTCTGCAAGAAGGTCAGCGGGAATCCATCCTAAGAAGCGTTTGGTACTGTCTGATAATGCGGGAGCATTGGAAATCAATGCGGATTTGCCGCTCTTGTCCAACTTGTATAGGTAAACAACCTCTCCGCTGACAACTACCGCATCCGTTGTTGTTTTCAGAAACGGCTCTCCGTATATTTTCAGGGTATCTCCATTGAAGAATTGATGGATATCGAACAGCTTGTTAATGCTGTTTATGCCTATACGGTACCTTATCGGCTGGTTGTTGCGGGGATTGATATAGGCATGGTCGTACATCAGCATATTTTCCGATGGTATCCATCCGGCATAATTGACTTTACGGGGTTCCTTAAAGTGCCTCTTGCTGTTATACAGGAAACCTATAATAGACTTGGGCTTGCCTGTAATGTCAGGGTCGGCCTGAACGAGTTTGTAGGTTCCGTTCTTTTCACCTACTATGTAATAGGGTGTACCAATCCCGTGTGAAGACCGCTTACGCTGGAAATACGGGTCTTCATAACTTTGATTTCCGGTCCTGTCCGAATAGACAATTCTGTTTGTCTTACTTTTCTTTATTTTGACAGGTGCTTCCGTTGATTCCGGATAATTGAATATATCCCTATCCATTATTTGTATCCTGTCGCGGATGGACACTTGGGCAGATACGTTGCACGCAAGAGTCATCATCACGGCCACAGAAAACAGATTTCGTATGAGATTCAGTTGTTTCATTTTTCAATATAACTTTGTGTCACATGGATGGACTTGACGCAATTCAAATCGTCAATCTTCACATCATCAATACTCACACGCTTTTTCCTGTTGCTCTCAAGAAAATGCAGTCCTTGGCAATAGCCGTTGAAGTCATTGTATTTTTCATCATTGATGATGACCACTACCTGGTCTGCATCAATGCAAAAATATTTTTTACGGATATAATTTGTATGTTCGTAATAGACCGACTTTTGTGAGACTTTGGCGTCAGCTATGGCTTGCAAGTGTTTTTTAATATCATTCTGTACCAGTGCCAACGAATCTACCGTGACCAGTTCCTCTGCTTTTTCAAAGCGTGGGAGAATGGTTATACGGTGTTTCACCGGATATTTCGTCGTATTGGTTTGTAATGAGATGGTGTATTCTCCCGGAATATCATACGAATATACGACTTGCTGCTCGTATGCGTCCACAGTACCGCTTTCGCCAAATTCCCATAGCCATGTGTCCATACCATAGCCTTCTGCCGAGAAGACCAGCTCTTCGCCTTGATAGCCCTCTGACACTCCATTTATGCGGGGTATGGAATCAATGGCCTCATGCTCCAGTCCTGAGATTACCTTGATATACTTGTTCACGGAGTGTTTTCCGTCTATTTTCAAAGTAATAAGATATTTGCCGGCCTTACGATAAGTATATGACACATCCGTATTTCTCATCAGTGTATCGCCGTTTCCCATTTCCCAAATGAGCCGCTTGCCTTTAATCGCCGCCGTATCGTTGACTAACAGCTCCAACCGCTCGTTGACCTCATAATGAAAATTATCATTGGTGTCATACACATAAAAGTCAATATTGGCAAGGTGCGACTTCGAAGGCAGGAACAAGAACAAAAGGATACCTGCTATGGCAACCAGTCCCAATATGATGATTGTTATAGTTTTCTTATTATCCATCGCGAATGTTTTATAAATTGGCTTTACATTCTTCCAAATCCCGTTCAATCAGTGCGTTGTTGTGTACCAGACTATTCAATTCCTCTTTGATGTCGAATTGGCATTTAAGCACTCTGGAGGACAACACGCCGAAAAGGAATTTCGTATTCATATTGTTTTCCTTGTATATATGCTGCAATTGGTAAATCCCATCCTTCACTTCATCCATCTTTTGTACCTGATGGATGTTGAAGTCCAAAGAGTCAATTTCATTCCAGATGTTCTGCGCCTGCTGCATATGTGTATGCTGGATTTCAAAAATGCGCTCGGAATGGTTGATGTCGTTTATCAGCTCCGAACTGTCCTCTGTCGGTACGTTGAGTATATACCGGCAAAGTATGATATAAATTGCGGCTACTGAGAAAATCAGCAGCAGGAGAAAACGGATGTTTCCCCATAGCACTTCGTCTTTTGTCATGGCTTCGTCAGTTTATTCTTGGTTAATTCCTGATATTTGATTCTACACTTTTCAAGTTGCTCCATGTTGCTTTCACGCTGTTTGCTTTCGCGGTCAAGGTCATCCATGGATGACTGGATGACACGAATCTGTTCAAGCATGGCTTTATACACTTCGTACTTGCTTTTATCGGCCTGCATCGCAATGTCATTTTCCATCAATAACCGTTTTTTGGTTATCAGTTTTTGCATATGCTTGTGTTCACTCGAATTTCGCCGTTTGGTCTTCAGATTGTTCAGGTTCCGGAACAATTCTTCTATCTGGAAGTTAAGTTCTGCCTGTTTCTTGAACACATTGTCATATTCGGCCTTCTTGCTTTCAAGAAGGGATATTCCCTTTTGTGCAGTCACAATCGTTACGACACCTCCGGTTGTGGTAACAATCAGTGCGATAGCGAATACCAAAGTAAATCGGAGTTTCGCTTTCAAACGAGCTTTTTTGTTTTCTGCTTCCATACTTGCTATGATTTAATCGCTCAACCTATAAACGACCATGACCGTTTCTTTTGAGCTTCTATTGTTTCGTGACTTTCGTCTCCTACTATAATATTCTCACGAACCATTCCGATGTATTCCAGTTCACTCATTTTGTGGAACATATTGCTGAGCAGTGTCACAAGTGCCCCTGCCGTCTGCAATGATTGGTTTATATTGGTATGGTCATACATAAGTTTGGTTACGCTCTCTATCTTCGTGATAAATTCAGAGGGCGTGACATTGGTCCACTCATAGAAGTATTGGAGCAATTGTTCTCTTTCCGTTTCGGAAAGACTTTGAAGAGCGGAGTTCAGACCGTTTGCAAGTTCGTTCACGGCCTGCACAAGATATATCGGCGGTTGCTCTAAGGCAATTTGCTCGATAAAGAAGATTCTTGAGTTGTAAAAGGCAGAGAAAGCCTTACACAGCTCAAATGTGTTGTTGGCAAGCGTATCTCTACGCTTGTCGGCAACATTCCTGCTGTAAATGAGTTTCACGTCTTCTTTTATAGACTGTAGGGTACGTGCCAATTGAGAAATGAATGTTTTAATCCCATCGTGGCAAGCGGAATGTTGTACCGGCGGAATATATTGATGATTGATTTTATAGGTATTCCCTTGTCTGCATACCTCTGCCACCAGCAAAAAATTCTGGCTGTAGAACGATTTGTTGACTTGGTTCTTGGGGACGATATGGAGTTTTATGCTCGGCAAGACATACGGGTGATGCAAGGGCACCTCTTCCGGGTCCGGTTCACCGACAGGTATCAAGTGATACGGATCTACGGATATTAGTACCATATACTCGCTGTCTTCGGCTTGCAGGCCGGATTCTGAAATGGTTGCACTGGGTTTCTCATCCCCGTATAAACCGTCGTAATAAACGATGGGCAGACCGCCTTTGGTGATTGCGTTGCAGCTTTTTAGGCGGACACAGAGAGTGGACATGGTATCACCTGAAATCTCAATTTCAAGATTGTCACCTATCCCTTCAAGAACCTCTCCAAGGCCATAGTTATAAGTGGTCAGGCTCCTTCCTGCTTCGCGGTTGAGAGCTTCCGTTTGGCTATACTGGTTTGCAAAGAAATGCTTGCTGGTCAGCTTCAGACCATTGACCCAGTTTACAGGCAAATATGTTAGTGTTTTCATATATTATGATGTTTTTGTTTCTACTTGTACTCGCCGGATATATATCGTTTGGTTATTCTTAATCTTATTGCCCTCACTGGTCAGAGTGGGGTCAAGTATTCTTATGAGCAACGGGAAGTTAAACCATTTTGAGGTATAGAACATCCATCCGATTTGCATATCTTCCTTTTCTGTTTCAATCTTGTTTTGGGGGAAACGCCTGTTTTGGTCTTCGATAACCCAATTGAACCAGTTTCCAAGAGATATTTCATTGGGCAGTCGGACAACCAGCGAAGCGTATGTCGGGTCTTTTATATTCCGTTTAATCTTGACTTTGACCGTTCGGAAACCGAAGTTGTCTATGTTGTCCCAATATTTCCGGTCAAAGGTTCCATAGCTCAATTCCCATGGGGTGTATATCGGATGCGGGATGTCCAGGAACAGGGTTCTGCTGTACATAATCAGATACGGGATTGCAAACCACAGGATATTTGTTGTGTTCCATAACGAATAAGGCAGCTTGCTTATCAGTTCAAACAGCAGATAGTAACACCATCCGCCTAAAGCGCATATCGTGGTTAGAGTGAGAATGACCGCTGTTCGGGAGCTGCCAATACCGATTGCTCCGAACAAATCGGAAGTTGACAGTTTGCAGAACAATGCCCCAAGGAAGATATAGGACAGTATCGTGAATGTCAAGCCTCCCCAGACGTATTCGTTTTTTAAGAAACCGAACAGGCTGGGTAAAGCGACGGCAATGGAAGCCAGAAGAATGAATATGATTAATTTCTTCAGGCTAAGTTTGCTCTTGATCGTTTTTATTCCGGTCAAGACAAATATCATCACGGCTACAAATAATGGAGCCAATAAATAACGTGCAAAGAAATATAGCAATATCTTCATATTATTAGATTTTTCATAAGTTCATATTATATCCTAATCGGTTTTCTCCAAGTATAAAATCCGTTTCTCCACATACCAGATAATCAACTTCGATATTTCTTGTTGAAAGAATGAAAAATTCAAGTATCCGGCGGACATTGGATAGATGCGTTTTTACCTCCTCATAGTCATCTGTCGGAGTATCAAGGATGATTGTCGCCGTCAAATCATCGGTTTCACTTATCATTAGACCATTAAGACCTAATGTCTGTCCGATACATCCGGAACCGACTGAAAGGTAAACCGTTTCATCAATCTCATGGACTTCCAGTCGCAGTTTCACCTTCAATCCCAAAACGATAAGGAACAGTTGCTCGATAGCGGGCAGGTTCTCTTTATACCGTTCTGCATTGCAGAGGAATAGGAACAGCTTATATTTCTGATGGGGAGTAATGGATAGCTCGACATTTTCCATTACTTCAATCATCTTGATGAAGTTCTTCTTGGAGTCCGGGTCGGAAAAGAAATTCAGATGGCGGTTATTGATACGGACCTTTTCTTTGAAAAATTCAGTATCAAAGGGTGCAAAGAATTGAATCAGCTCTTTGTCCTGTTTTTCATTGGCTCGGATGGCTTCGACTATCTCCTTATTGCTCATGCCCGGTGTGCTAAGCACCAAGGGATGAAATAGTAATTCCGGCAATTGATGGTAGATGCTGTTTCTTGCCAGATTCAGCAATATATATTCTTTGCCGGCATTTGTCGTTGCGACATGCTGTTCCGAAACGCTTAATACATCTCTGGATTTCACACGACTGTTCATACCATGGCAATTAACCATAGTATGGTCCAACAGCCGCCGGTCAAGAATAAATTGAAGTTCATCATAAAAGATTTCTGCGACGAAATTTATTGCCTGACTTCGTTGGATGCTTTCCAAGGGTTTCTTTTGCGCTAACATTGTTCCCATATCAGTTCACCGTTTCGATAGTTTATGACGATGTTGTCACCCGGCTTGATTTGTTCAGAGACAATCAGACGAGATACGGACTTCTTGATATAAGTTCTTATGACTCCTGCAATCGGACGTGCGCCGTATTTTGGAGAATACCCTTTGTTTGCCAGATGTTGCAATGCTTCATCCGACAAATTCAACTGGATGTTTTTCTGTTTCATCAGTTGTTCTTGCAATCTTCCAAAATGGAGGTTGAATATCTGTTTGGCGACATTTTCATCTATTGGCGCAAACGGAACCACCTCGGTGAGACGTCCCAAAAATTCAGGTCGGAAATACTGTGCCATAACCTCGATGAGCTTTCCGGAATCAGGAGTATGCCCGGATTGTATTTGTTCCACAATCCACTGGCTTCCGATATTGGAAGTGAAAATGATTATGGAATTTGAGAAATCTCCTTCCCGGCCCAGTTTATCATGTATTTTGCCTTCATCCATCATTTGCAGGAAAACATCATAAACACTGCTATGGGCTTTCTCAATCTCATCGAACAATACTACCGAATAAGGTTTCTGCCTGATTTGAGTGACCAGCAGACCGCCTTCCTCATATCCTACATATCCCGGAGGTGCACCATACAGCAATGCAGCCGAATGTTCTTCCTTGAACTCGGACATGTCAAATCTGATCATGGCTGATTCGTCATCAAACAGTAATTCGGCCAGTGATTTTGTGAGTTCTGTTTTTCCCGTTCCGGTAGGACCAAGGAAGAAGAATGAACCTATAGGCTTCTTGGGGTCGCTCAGTCCGCTACGTGATTCTATAATGGCATCTGATAAAGTTGTAATAGCCCGGTCCTGTCCTTTGACCCGTTCTTGCAATTTGCTCTCGATGCTCAAAAGCCGGTCCTTCTCGCGGGCTTGTATCTTTCCGATAGGTATATTGGTGCATTCCGCTACAATCGCTTCTATTTCCGAAGAGCGTATCTCTTCAATGGACTGGTCGGATAGCATCTTTAGCTCTTTGATGATACCTGACAAACGTCCTGCTTTTATCGTAATATCATCTTCTTTGTCCCACACATAGTTGTCTGACAGTTTGGTAGTCAACACGACACTGATTTTGCTGAACACAGAGCGGTACAGCAAGTACAGTGGTCCTTCAGATATTTTTTCGTCGAGACCCCTTATTTTCTCAAAATCCGTTTCCAAATCAGAGATACTGGCTCGTGCGTTCTTATTGCATAGCCGGACGGCAGCGGCGGTTCGGTCAAGCAGGTCGATGGCGGCAGATGGCAGGCTTCGCTCCTTAAAATATCGTTTGGAGAGTGTGATTGAGTCTTTAATACACGCATCTGAGATTCTCAGCTCGTAATAGTTTTCAATTCTTTTTTTATGTAATTGTATGGCACTTTCCAGTGTAGTCGTATCCAGTTCTTCAATCTTTATGATGTCAAGACGCCCTTCTATCGGATGCTTTTCGATGTTCTTCCGGTAAGAGTCGTTCGTGAGTGTGAGAACAAGATTTGCGGCTCCCTCGCTGATTTGCGCACTTAATATGTTGACGAGTGTAGATGCCTTGCCTGATGCGCTGTTCTCCAAAAGGACCTGTAAATCATCAATCACCAGCACAGCTTGTTCCAATTGGTTGAGTTTGTGCATCAGATTGACAACTTTTTGTGCTATCTCCGTTTCAGACGAGGTTGATGCGAGCAATTTTGCCGTATTGAGTCCGACAATAGATATTTGCTTTAACATCTCGTCTTCATTCTCACAAATATCTTTGACAAAGGCGTTGATGATGGAACTCTTTCCGATACCGGATTCACCGACAATCAGTATGCCCTTGTTCTCTGAGCGTTCGAGGCATTCTAAAATAGTACGGACCTCTTTTTCCCTACCGACGACGAAGCCACCGGCATTGATGGTTTCTTGGTTTTTCAGGTTGTCGGCATAAGGAACGCTTGCTGTTATCTGCATTTCCTCTCCCTGGTAAGAATACAACGGGGTAAGGGCATTGTAGTGGGACAATATGTCATTTTCCGAAATATCCAGCATTTCTATCTGCTGATGCGAATACACGACACCTTCACGTAATATGGCGGTAAACACACAGATGGAGTCTATGGAATCCGCTCCTAATTTAATTTTAGACCGTTCGGACTCATCCAAGACTTTCGACAGTTCTTCGTCAGGTTCCACTTCTTCTGTGGAAGTGCCACTGGACCTATACATTTCGCGGTGGGTGTCAAACCATTCCATTATGTAGCCGACATCCTTCTGCATTGAGGATAAGATTTCTTTTAGGCCCGTGTTTTCTGCAAACATGGCCATGACAAGATGTGACACGCCGAACGTGTTATGCTTGTCTTGAAGTGCCATTCCTCTTGCTATCTTAAGGGCAGACACCAAACTTGGACTATAATTGCTATCATTCATACGAATTTGATTTTATAGTTTGAATTACATACAGAGCGTTCAGTCAAATCTTTTTCAAGATAATGGGCCAATTCTTCCAGATTGGGAATTTCATCTTTATCAAATTGTCCAAGTTTTATCTTGACCTCTGTCACTCTGATTAATCCTTTTTTGCTGTCAGGAGATATAGCCACGCCATTACCGACTTCGACTGATTCAACATATTTTCCCAGCTTGTGCAACAGGTAGCTTTTGATGTCTTCTTTAGATATAATCCGTTCCCGGGACAACAGACCGTACCTTAAACTATTTATAAGTTCCTGTTCGCCATCATGCGTTGTTCCTCCTTGCATACAAGTGCGCAACATGATGCCCGAAGCGTCATATTTTTCTATGTTGAATTGTTGTATCAGTGTGCGTTCGTTGAAACCGTTCGCCAGAGATCCGGAAGTTACCCAATATTTTATCTCGGCATTGGTCGCATCTTTTTGGGGGACACTTAAAACAAAGGCTTTTATTTTGTTATCTCCTTTTAGTGTGGCCTCCAATCCTTTCTCTATATCATTTATCTTGTTGAACAACTCTTTGAGCTGCGTCGAAAGTGCATCCGGATTCATTGAAGCGAAAGCACTCCCGTCTTCTTTCATTAATTGTAATACTTTTGAAATTAATGAGCGGGCACTGTCCGAATCAAATCGTTCAAGGTCGCCAAAATACAAGCTGAATATACCTGTCGGATTTTCTTCATACTGGTTCAGCCGGTTTACATATTCCCGGCCTTTGTTATCTTGGAACGAGCGTATGTTCAAGAATTGTGTACGGCTCGGACATTTCAGGGGGATAATCCGTCCGGTGGAACGGAAATTATGCTGTTTGTAAACGATTTGTCTGTTTACAACCGGAAATGTGTTCAAATATACTTCCAGATTTTCAAGACTTTCTTTCGTGAATATTTCCGGAAAGGCTATCTTGACCCAAAAGAGACTCTCAGAGTCATCCGGGATCTCACAGTCGGACACATAACCGGGAAACATTTCTCGGTAGGTCTGTTTCTCTTTGGAAGCGCCTCTTATACTCACATTAAAATATAGGTCACTATAAAAATCGCGGATTTCATCAAAGTAGTGTGCATTACTATATGGATCTTCAACATGAAGGCCTGTTTTTGCATTCAGCAGGTTTCCAGTGCAGTCATAGAAGAAAGCCATATTCATAAACGGAAGCAGCTCCATGTCGGAAGGCTTGATGCAAAACATCACAGAGTCCATTTTTTGTAGGACTTCTTTAGACACATCCATCCCGACCCAGACGCAATAATCCGCTATCCGGTTTTTAGGGGCAAGGAAGCGTGTTGGAGTGCTAAAGCCATCGGTTGAATGCCTTATGCTATCGTTATATGCGATTGCTCTGACTTTTGCGTCAACCAGTTTATAGGAAAACAAAGGGGTTATAAAGACTTGAATATCACCTTTGCCAAATATGTTCTTCTCTGCATAAAAATGATCTTCGGCATCAAGCTCGCAACATTCCCCATGATTGGGGGTAATAGTCATAAGCGCATGGGCCGGCTTTGGCAGCGACCATTTGTTTCCTATGAGTATTCTGGACAGACGGTGAAGTATCCGTGAGTCGGACTGCTCTATTTCTTGATGCAGTTTGTTGGACTCATGGGCAAAAACTTCAAGCAGCAAATCTATCACGGGGTCCATATCGCGTATATCGGATACACCCCAGAACTCCATAGCCTGCTTTAATATTCGTTCCTTTATTGCAATTTGTTTCTTGTCTGCCATAGTTCGATTATTGTGATAAAGGGCTTATATATAATGAGGTATTGAAACTGAATTTCTCGTTGGTTCTATCCATTGTTCCGGTCACGGTTATTTGTGCCTTTCTTCGGATATGAGATACCTTATCTATATTTTCTTCTTCTATTTCCAAAAGGGTGACGTTCACATCTACATTCCGTAGCCTCTTTTCATATTTCTCTATCGTTTTTATTAAGGAGTTCTTTACCCCTTCCTCCCAATCGCTGATTTTCACAAGTTGGTTGAACTCAAGGTCCCATATCATGGAACCAAAATCTTCTCGCCCGATAACTTCCCCATGATGAGAAAGAATCAGTAGCATGATGTGTTGGGCTATCGATTCCTGATAGGAACACCTTTGCAATTTCTTGGCGACAGCCGATTGCAATTGTAATGGCATTTTCAGGTAAGTCATACTATTCTTCTCTTTATTCTATTTCGCAAATATACTATTTTCCTCATTAGATGCCAATAAAATACCCCTAAAAATTTGACGGTTTCAGAAATAATTCATATATTGCGCACGGTCATAAAACCAAGAGAGAGCTATAAAAAAAGTATGATATTAAAAAGTAAATGCTATGGCAATCTACAATTATGGAATTGGAGGCAACGAAGTAAAAGTCGATGCGAACGAATCCATCGCGGAAATCCCCTCCAACCGAACTTTGATAGTTCAAAAACTGACAGATGAAGCTCCTGCGGCTCCGGAAAGTGTGTATGGTTTGGAAACCATTGAAGATGTGTTCCAACGTTTTGAACCAACAGTTGACTTACGCCACGTGGATGCGGAAGGTAATGAAGTCAAGGAAATCATGACATTCACCGGACTCGGAGACTTCGGGGCCAAGAAGATTAAAGAGAAAAGTGATTTCTTGAGTAAACTTGACATTGAGAAAGAGCAGGGTGTCCGAATAACTCGCCAGCTTACTTCCAACCGCGCTTTACAGAAAGCACTTGAAAACCCGGAAGTCAAAAATGCCATTATGGACGTGATTGAATCATCAATCGAGGAGATTCTGGCAAATCAAAAGAAAGTAGAACTTTAATCTTTTACTAAGATGAAGCAGGAAACTCAACAACAGACAGCCAGTACGACAACCTCACAGAAAGTCGTATCACAACAGGCGCAAAAGTCATCTGCATCGGCAATAGACAAGCTCAAAGAATTTGGTGGCTTCGCTTTTCTTGAAAATATCATAGATGGATATTCCAATCTTAATCCGGCACGAAAGGCCCGTCGCAACATCTTCCTCACAGATGAACAGTGGGAAAATGAACGTAAGGCCTTGGTGAATCGCTTAAGCGTATGGCTCAAACTCCTGCGTGAGAATGACACTGCCGAACAAATGCGGGACAAGGCCAAGGAAACCGCAGAAAATGCCGAAAACCTTCTTAATCAGAACTTGAAGAATGCTCTTGCCAGAACACGTGAACTTGAAAGTGCATACCGTACTATTGCGTTCTTCTACAAGAACACGGAAAGTGATAAGGTGAAGAATATCACCATTGTCAATGCGACTATGGAGCAGCTTCAGGATTTGGACAATACCATTTTTGCTGACCACATTAGCAATGAACTCAAACAGAATTTTGACCGTCTTGACCTGCGTCGCAACTACTCGTTGCTTGTCGTTCCCGGATATATAGGTTCAAATGCCATTTTGGACAAGTGGTCCAAGATTGCATACGAGAACAAGGTTTTTCTTGTTACAGACTTTCAAGATCTTGAAACTCCGGACGATGTAGTAGATATATTCTTCAATGCCAATCATACGGGTGGAGATGTATTCAAATCGAATACTATAATGACCTGTAACTGGTTGCTTGGTCGTCAAAGAGAGGAAAGCGTTGGAGAAGAAGAAAACCTTTATATTCCGCCATCTTCTTCACTTGCCGGGAAAATATACAAAACCTTAATGTCTCAGGTAGTGGCTGGTAAGAAATTTGGTGGACTTAATGAAGTAGAAAGTGTACGCTTCGACCTTCGCAAGAGTGAGATTTCCGAACTTGAACGTATGGGTCTTGTGCCGATGGTGAATGAGTACAGCAAGGTTATGGCTTTCTCTGCCAAGACATTATTCAATGGAGATAACCTTGGCTTGCAGACCTACTCCGTAGTTCGTGTATTCGACTATATAACGAAAGTATTGATTGACTTCCTGAACCGTCGGGCATTTGAGAATTGGACTACTCGCACGGAAGCTGATTTACGTGGTCAGGTTGTGAAATTCCTCGATAGTGTAATGGGACCGAACAAGCTCATCGAACGCTTCAAGGTTATGAAGATTGAACAAGACCCGAATCAGAAAGACCATGTGCTTCTTGATATCCACATCACACCGTATTTCCCGGCAAAGAGCTTCGTGATACAGCTTGCCGGTCATAAAGGCGATAATCCGGAAGATGCTATTTGGGAAAGTGAATATCGCCAAGAATAAATTGGATAATTTTGAATTTACAGATGGGCATAATGTATGTCCATCTGTAAATCATTTATTCACTTATATGAATAAAGAAAAGAAAGAGTATTTGGATAAGAATAGGTGTCCGTAATCAGATGAGTATCCTCAATAGCGTGGCGAAATCGGACAATCTCTTGCACACTTATGTACAAGTGAACGAGGGGTAAGCCAAAGGAGCCATACTCTTTTAGCCTCATGCTATACCGTATATTCACAGAAAAAGCATTATTATGCAGCTTGCCAGTCATAAGGATTGGTTGCTCTGAAGGTACAATACTGGACGGTAAATATCATCAAGAATAAGTAAAACATTAACGAGTTGTATATTTGCCACTTTAGACAAATATTTCTCGTTCATATAATAAAAAGGTCTGAAATGGAAATTACTTTGCAGCAATTTGAGGCAATGTGCCAAAATCGACAATTACATAATGGTTATGTTGAAGGTTTAGGGTGTGTGTTTTGGCGGTCTCGCTATGTCATATCATCTGATACAACATCTACTGAATCATTTTCCACACCTTTCTATGAATTGGTAGTGATAAAGGATGAGAAAAATATCGAAAGTGGATTGCAACCATTAGAGGGGCTGATAGACAAGGGAACTACTGCTTTGTCTTTATATGGTATTGCAAATTCTTTTGAGCAATTATCCCAAAAACCTATTGTCATTGGAGAAAAGTATATTCAGATAAACAGACAAGGTACTTTGGTTCGTAATCCCAATAGAGTATATACAACAAAAGGTGAAGTTGCGAAAGGTGTAGGTAGGAAAATCTATATTGCAGGGCTTGTTATTGATACAGCGTTATGGATTTCTGGTAAACAGACTTTTTCCGAGGCGGCATTAAATATGGGAGTGAACACGGGCATTTATATTATCGGTTCTTATTTCCCTCCAGTTGGAATTGCTCTTGGTATTTTATGGTTCATAACCAGTGTCTCAAAACGTCCATATATTTCCCCGCCAAGTTATGAAGAAATACATGGTACTATTACTCCCGCAGATGCAACAAGAGTTGACCGTCCTTATTATTGTGAACCAATGAGAGTCAGGCCCAATCATAAAAAACATATATTAAGACAAGGAAAATGATGCCATAACACAATGAATATAAAACGTAATACATCCTCTTTCAAAGAAAAAAATGGAGTTTCATTTTTCGATAATATATTTTATTGGATTTGGACTACTGTACCGTCAAAGGGATTTCCTGACCGTTCTTTTGTAGTTGTTACGGTATGTCAATTTTCTTATGTGTTGCTTTTTGTTTCTATTTTGTTGACTCTATTTGATGAGCAAGTTCAACTTTGCATATATGACAAACCAGAACCTATAGCTATTCCCATGCTTATATTGTTGATAATATTATCTTTTATCAATTTAAAAATATATGATGAGAAAAAATATCAAAAATTGGAACATGGCTTTAGACTGATGTCTGTTCCACAAAGAAAAAAACATAAAAATATTTTTTTTCTTTTCTTGTTGACTACCATATTAGTTATATTAGTTGATATAATGCTTCTTTATTCTTATAATTCTCATATGAATAATCTAACATGAAGTTTTCTTTATATGAAATCATTAGGGTCTCATTTGAATTGACTTCTCTTATCGCAACCGGAAACTATCAGGGATTTGATGTAGATGTGCAGCAAGTCTTCTTCGTGTAGTAAGTGTTCTTTTTTCAAATTGGAGATTTTTCCCATAATATAGCAATAAATAAGCAAATTCATACGTCTATTATTGAAATGCAAATTTATTGGCAACGTAGTTTTTATATTCTGTCTATTGTTTGTAAAGCATAAAAATGTATATTTGCAACAGTCCCAATTGCTCTATTTCAAAACAAATTAAAAGAGAATGGAATAGCTGTATAAATACATACAGCCTACCTTGGGGTATTATCGTCAATTCAGAAAAGAAGAAGTTTATCGAAAGCTAAAATAAAAATATTTCCTTTTACTGATTTTTGCAGATTTATTTTTATAACATACTATATAATAGTGAAACAGAAAGAAAAGAAAGCTCGAAATAGGAGGACAAATGAACAAATAGACAAGGATGTAATATCCGAACTTGAAAAGCTTGTAGCTGAATATGGTTTTGGCAATGTCAATTTGAGTGCATTGATGAAAACTGCAAACATAGAAGCCAATGTGTTTTATAGAAGATACGGCTCAATGGAAAACCTTTACGACAGGCTTGCTAAGCAGTATGATTTCTGGATCAATGATGCTATTGACGTTTCCAGCCTGAACATATTGGGACCTAAAAAGTTTTTTGCGGAAACATTCAAGACCCTTTATAGGAGCTTGTCTGATAACACTGTAATGCAAAAGTTGTTGCTTTATGAAATGTCGGTTATCAATGAAACGACAAAGAGAACAGCAGAAACACGGGATATTATGAATCTAAATTTGATTGCGTTTTATGACAATCTGTTTAGACCGGCGAAAATCAATATTAAGGCTATTATGGCAAATCTGATTGGAGGAATTTATTATCTGATACTTCATAGGAGGTGTGCGAAAACCTGTACAATAGATTTTAATACTCAGGAAGGGGAAAAGGTCTTTTTTGAATGGATAGACTTTCTGACAGATGTCATTTTTGACAAACTGGAAGCGTATGAAAGGAACAGAAAAGCAGCTCAAGAAATGTTATCTGACGGTATAAGTGAGTTTAAAATATGCAAATACATGGGTATCAGTAAAAATGACTTGAGAATACTGCTTTCAAAATAACCATAGAAATTCACGAGAGCTTTCAAAAGAGTCTAAAAGTACATATAAGTGATTATGGACTTAATAGTTTAATCAGATCATTGGAACAAGGGATATTTGACGTTAGCTGTTGTAGGTTCTTTTATGATTTTTTCTATATATCCCTTTATATAAGGACTGACAGCCTGCTACAAGAAAAATCTGACACGCTTTGTGTAGCGTGTTACATAAAGTGCGTCAAGTTGTTTTTTCAAAGGACAAACACGAACAGACTTGAAATTGCGGATAATGATATAAGTATATCACTATTCACAGTTTCAAGGTAGTCTTTGTATCTTAGTCCGGCTGTCCGTTCTCCTTTTTTATTATTCCCTGCTTTAGCGTTTTTCTATTCCTTTTTTATATACTTCCATTTATCGCTTTCTGCTGCCGTGCAACCTGCCGTGGATTGAATTTTTCCGCAAAGGTAATCGCCAGTCCCAGTCGTGTCAATGCCGGCATTCTGCCGCGAGTGAAGTGCAAAAATCTTCCTCTCCGCTGGTGAGCGTATTTTTCCTCTTCAGCCTTGCCAGATTGTTCCTGCCACCTTTGGATGCAGAAAAAATCATCCCGAAGGTCGCAAACAGGCCGAATAGAGGGAAAATAAAAAATATTATAAACTAAGGTAACGGTAGGACTAACCACCTGCCACAAAAAGAATTTATTATGTTATACGTTCACACAATTGGTCGCATTGGCAAGGATTGCCAGGTTATTACTGGAACACACGGTTCATTCATCGCATTTGATATGGCGGTAGATGATTATTCACATGGAAACAGCGTCACTACTTGGGTAAGGGTACGGAGTAAGAAAGAGAACCACATTCGACTATCCGAATACCTGACCAAAGGACGGTTACTGCTCATTGAGGGGACACTGTCGGCTTCACAGTGGAAGGATAAGGATGAAAACTGCCAGATTCAACTATCCATTACGGCAGACACATTGGAGTTCATCAATACCGGAAAGCGGGAGGAAACAACTTCAGAAGCAGGTAGTCCGACGGATGCCACAAGCGATGTACCTGTACCACCGGTAGCTATGCCACAAGAAAACAAGGAAGACTTGCCGTTCTGATGATGCGCATATAGTGTTGATAAACAACATATACTAAATGTAGTATTTACTAATTATAGTAAAGTAGGAAATTAGTGAATCACCTATTAATGAAAGTAGTATTTACTACATTTAGTTTGTTAGTATTTTAGTATAGTAGTAAATGCTATAATACTAAAATACTCTTTTTAGTAAAATAGTATATACTAATTATAGTATTTACTAAAAATAGTATTATCTTTGTATTGCATATAAAGACATCAAGTTATGGCAAAAATTATAGCTGTTTTGAATCACAAGGGTGGGGTTGGCAAGACGACTACCACCATCAACCTTGCCGCTGCTTTGCGGCAGAAGAAAAAGCGTGTACTGGCTATCGACATGGACGGTCAGGCAAATCTCACAGAATCGTGTGGTCTCTCTATTGAGGAGGAGCAGACGGTGTATGGGGCAATGAGAGGTGAATATCCCTTGCCGGTTATCGAATTGGAAAACGGACTTGCTGTTGTGCCGTCCTGTCTCGACCTGTCGGCAGCAGAATCCGAACTGATAAACGAGCCGGGACGTGAGTTAATACTGAAAGGCTTGATTGCAAAGTTGCTTGACAGTCGGAAGTTTGACTACATCCTGATTGATTGTCCGCCCTCACTGGGTTTGCTGACACTCAACGCCCTTACCACCGCGGACTTTCTGATTATTCCGGTACAGGCACAATTCCTCGCTATGCGCGGAATGGCGAAGATTACAAGCGTGATTGAGATTGTTAAGGAACGCCTGAACCCGAACCTGAGTATTGGCGGCATTGTTATTACCCAGTTCGACAAGCGCAAGACACTCAACAAGAGTGTAGCTGAAATTATCAATGACTCTTTCTGTGACAAAGTGTTCAAAACGATTGTGCGGGACAATGTGGCACTGGCCGAAGCTCCTATAAAGGGAAAGAATGTCTTTGAATACAATAAAAACTGCAACGGAGCCAAAGATTATATGGCTTTGGCACAAGAGGTTTTGAAATTAAAATAAGGCAATATGGGCAAGAGTGATTTATTGAAAGACAGCATGAAAAGCGGACTGAACGGATTGCTGTCATCCACGAAGAAATCTCCGCAAAAGAAGGAAACTACATCGGTTAAGACAGAAAAAGAGCCTGCTGTACATTGCAATTTTGTTATTGACAAGAGTGTTCATACGCGTATGAAATTCCTTGCTATTGAGAAGAATATGTCATTGAGAGATATTGTAAATGAGGCGATGAAGGAGTATTTGGAAAAAAACGAGAAGTGAGGTATGTTCCTCGCTTCCCGTTCTTTTAAGTCTGTGGCCTTTGTTAGTATGTTATTATGTGTTGCTACATATCAGTCATTGACAGTCCTTTGTATGACAGGAAATAACCTTTGAACTCTCCCGTTGCACGCATGAAAGCGGCTGCTTTCGCTTCCAGTTTTTCCATGTCGATATTTTCGGCCTTGCGTTTGACTTCGAAAAATGTCGCTCTATCGTCCAGTTCGTTTTCAGCTACTATGTCTATTTCGTTCTCACCCTTTCGGTCCCACCAGCCACCGATGCGCGTATAGGCTTGCTGTTCTATCAACACACGCTTGAAGTAACGTTCAAGCATCAGACCGCTGAAAGTTTCATAATCCCGGCCTATAATCATCTTCACACTCCCATAGTTCTCTATCTCCAGCATATAGCTGTACTTGTAGATAAAGCGGAACCAGAACGTGAAGAAATTGTCCTCAATGATATACCGGACATTCTTGGCGGAACTCTTCTCGAACAACGGTTGTTTCTTCGATATGATTTCGTATTCTTTCTCCAGCTTGGTAAGATAGCCGCCGATTTCCTTGCCTACCACGTTCTCGATTTCCGAACGGGATGTTTTTCCTCGTGCAATGGCCGACAGTATGGAAAAATAGATTCCGTAATCCTTGCCGAACTCTTCGATAAGAATCGCTTTGCCCTCCCCCAGAAATATGGAGTCGGCCTTTATAATCTGGTCGAGCATAGCCGTTTTAGTTGTTGCTTCTGCATCCACCAGCAGTTGCACGTACTTCGCCACGCCGCCCGTGAAAGCGTACAAGGCCAGCAGATCTTCCGCCGTGTAGCCGGGATTGTATTCCGAAAGAATATCTTTCAGAACAGTCGGAGTAAACGGACGCACAGTCATAAAGCGTGATTGCCGGTTATACAACGGCTCTTTCTTATCCTTGAATATCTTTGTCATCATAGAATAAATCGAACCACAGACAATCAGATTGATGTGGGACTTCGGGCTGTATAGGTCCCAGATGCGCTGCATATCGCTGAACACCGATTTGTTCACACGGAAAAACTCCTGGAACTCGTCGATAAAGAGCGTGATGGGACGTTCTGCCGAAAGTTTCATCAGGAACTCGAACACATCGGTGAAGTGCTCGGCCCGTCCCATGGTTGGGACACCCAGCTTGTGCTCTATCTCAAGCCGGTAGTCCTCACACAAATCGCCCTCGGCTTTCCGGGCAACAAAGAAATAGAGAATCGGTTCGTCCTCGTATGCCTTCCATACGAGTGATGTCTTACCGATACGGCGACGTCCCGTTACCACTGTAAACTGAGCATTGTCTTGGGCCATTTCGCGAATCTTGCGAAGAGAGGCTATTTCTTCTGTCCTGTCAAAAAATCTCATATTCTTATCCTTTTTTATTGCCATTTCCGAAACGGCTGTTTCCGAAACGGCTGTTTCGCTACTGCAAAAGTAATGCAAATTTCCGGTAAAACAGGCAATTGATACAGATTTATTTAGTAAAATGGCTCAAAGGATTTTTGTCTGGTAAGCTCCATTCCTGTTTTACACCGTCTGGTCTTACGCCCTTCCGCTTGTCCCGTTGTATCATTTATCATCCCTTTATAGTCCCATCGGTTTTACTATCCGCCTTTCGGCGTATTCTTCCTTTTCTATATTCTTTTAATGCCACTCATCCGGTCCATTCCTGCCATCGCCGGTTGGTTTTCCAGACGCAAAGGTGGACTGCCGCGCTTGATTCCGTCGCTTTGAAGTGCATTTCCTATAAAATTCTTCCTTTCTGCGAAAGAGTAATTTTCCGGAAAAAGCGTCGGAAATCGCTTATTCGTCAGTCCTTGTAAAGCATCTGTAAATCCCAAGCGGTTCAGGCAGAAAAAAGAACCGAACAAAGGGAAAATAAAAAATCAAATATTAAACCAATTAAATTTTTATGATTATGGAAGCAACAGCAATTCAATCAGTAGAGAAAAACATCACAATGGTAGCATTGGCAAATGTGCAACCGAGCAATTACAACCCACGCAAGAATTTTGACGAAACGAGTCTTGTGGAGCTTTCCGAAAGTATTCGTCAGCAGGGTGTGTTACAGCCAATTGGAGTACGCCCGATAGAAGACAACCGCTTTGAGATTGTTTTTGGAGAACGTCGATACCGAGCCTCCCTAATGGCGGAATTGGAAGAAATTCCAGCTATCGTTATGGAAATTTCAGACGAGGTAGCCGAAGAAATGGCTGTCACTGAAAACCTCCAACGTAAGGATGTCACCCCGATTGAGGAAGCCAATGCCTACCAAAAGCTCATAGATAGTGGTCGCCATGATGTGCAGTCTTTGGCAGTGCAGTTCGGCAAGAATGAGAACTATATCCGTACACGCCTTAAATTCGTTTCCCTAATACCCGAAATCGCACAGCTTTTGGAGCAGGACGAAATCACAATCAGCGTAGCGAGCGAAATCTGCCGTTACGGTGAAGATGTTCAGAAAGATGTGTACGACAAACACCTCAAAGAAGATGCACTGCATCATAGTTGGCGAGGGATGAAAGCTACCGAAGTCGCACGGAACATCGAACGGCAATATACCACCGATTTGGAGCGGTACGCATTTGACAAGACCCTCTGTCTGTCCTGTCCCCACAATACAAATAATATGGTGCTGTTCTGCGAAGGTGGTTGTGGAAATTGCGCCAATCGTACTTGCCTTGCTGAAATGAATGCGGCATACCTCACAGAGAAAGCCGTGCGCCTTATGGAAGAACGTCCCGATGTTCCTCTCTGTCGTGAAAATACTAACTACAATGAAATCGTAGTAGAACGCCTTACTGCTATGGGGTACGAAGTGGAACGTCTTAATTGTTATGCGAAAGCATATCCCGAACAGCCCGAAGCACCCTTAAAAGAGGATTACGATACTGCCGAAGAATACGGACAGGCACAGAGCGAGTACGAGCAGGAGTTGAACGATTACACGGAGAAATGCGAGGAAATCCGTACCCGATGTGAAGCAGGTGAAATTACCCTCTATTTCCGTGTTGAGAGCAAGGATATTGTACTTTGTTATATGACCAAAGTTACCTATGCCTCTAATAGTACAAATCAAGAGCAGACACTTTCTCCAATGGAGAAATTGGAGAAACAAGACAAGCGTAACAAGGAAATTGTTCTTGAAAAGACTGTAGAGGACACCAAAAAACAGATTTTGGAAGTTGATATGTCCGAGTGCAAGTTTGGGCAAGACGAGGATAAGATGATTTATTTCTTCTTGTTATCATCCCTCCGCAAGGAGCATTTTGAAGCAGTAGGTATCGGAGAAAAAAAGCCTTATTGCCACCTTACGGATGAAGAAAAGATAAACATCATCGCCAACCTCACGAGCAAGCAGAAAGCGATTATCCGCAGGGATTTTCTAATTGCTAATTTCAAGAACGCATACGGCAGCAATGCCATTGCATCCCTCTTGCTTGACTTCGCACAAAAACATATGCCCGACCTGTTGGCAGACATCAAGAACGGACATAATGAAGTGTATGAGAAGCGTCACCAACGTATCGAAGAGAAAAAAGCCGTTCTTTTGGTGCAGGAACAAGCAAAGCAGGAAGCGGAGCAATCTGACAAACAGCAATCCGAAGTAGGGATGCAGACCGAAGAACAGCCACAAGAGGAAGATATTGCAGCTTAACCATAATCACTAACTAACGAATAGGGGGTAGAGTAATCTGTCCTCTATTCGTTCCTAATTCAATGAAAGTGAAGATGTTCACGGACAACTGCTCCAAGCTGTTGTCGGGCGGCGCGTCTGTCGGGCAAACCCGCCATCCGCGCGATTATGCCTTTTCTATTCCATTTATAGCTACCTCCCGATGCCCCGCCGCCACCCGTCTCCATTTATACCTATCAGTTTCCTCCTTTTTATCTTATTCCTTATCCGGTCCATTCCTGTCCTCGCCGGTTGGTTTTCCAGACGCGAAGGTGGACTGCCGCGCTTGATTCCATCGCTTTGAAGTGCATTTTTATAAAATTCTTCCTTTCTGCGAAAGAGTAATTTTCCAAAAAAAGCGTTGGAAGTAGCTTGTTCGTCAGTCCTGTAAAGCATCTGTAAATCCCAAGCGGTTCAGACAGAATATAGAACCGAACAGAGGGAAGAAAAATAAATCATTAAAATTTCACGACAATGGACAACATCAAAGAAAGCAAAGAGTACAAACTTGCCAAAGAATAGGAAATGGCAGTGAATAGTTTTAGTTTCAATCCCAAGCGTTTTGCAGCCGCTATACCTGATATGCACCCCACACTGCAACAGAGCCTCTATAGGTTGTTTAAGGAGTGCATCATTGTGATGGCAGACGAGACACGTCTCTATGATGACCGCAATCGTGCATCACATGAAGAAGCAAAGTGTCTTATGGAATACCTCAAGACAAACGGAAAGCATATCCCATTAAAATAATAAAATAACAAGCGTATGAAAACACAAGAAGTACAATTTGGCGGCAATAACTATCCTTGCCGTGTGGTGGAATCCAACGAGGGTGAAGAACTCCTTATCGGCTCGACTACCTTGCTCGATGCCCTTCAGCCCGGTAGTTTCAACGATGAAAATGAAGGCTTCGCAAGCAAGGAAGCCGAAAGAATCTATAACGAGGTTTTCTTCTTTACCGATATGGCAAACTTACGACTTACAGACGTAGAACTGGTTGCCGAACTGAAAAAGGACAACCCGGAATGGTTCGAATAAAAAAACAATAATCATCTTAAAAATAGCACAGTTATGGAAAAAGAGTATGTAATGCAAATAGCACAGACCATTAAAGAGCAGTTAATAGGACTTACCCCTATGCCCGTCCTCATGTCATGGGGTATCTCAGAGTTTGCAGCCACCATCTTCAAAGAGCTGCCTGCACTTCGTATCAAAGTAAACGGACTGTTACACGCCGGATACGTTATTATTGCACTTAATGGGTCAGATTATTATGAGGTATATCTGTTGAAAGACAAAGATGTAGAGTGTGTCAATGAAGAAGTTTGTTTCAACGAGTTAGGGGATGTCATTGACAGGGCAATTGAATGCGGTACTGACAAAGAGGAATACGAAAAAATTTGCCATCAGCAACTCACCAAATTATTAAGTGGGCAGTTCTCCTGATAAACCGGAAGAAGATTATAGTAAAGTAAACCGTCAGTACGATTGTACTGGCGGTTTTTGTTCTTCTTATATCAGACAGCCGGATTTTTATTTCGCGTTACGCTTGTTCTGAACGTCCTTTATCATCTCTTTCACATCTTGTCCTACTTGTACGAAGTTTTTGTATAGGATGCGTTCCCGTTCCTCTCTCGACTTGAAGGTGTAGAACTTCGGCAGCGGCACATACGCCGCTTCCTCTTTCTTGATTGCTGCCATATCAAAATCTGTTTTACAGAAGAACTTTGTAGTCTTGAATTCTTCCGATTCTTGAATATTCATTGAACCGCCCATACCTGTTTTCGTCTTCACAAAATCCCGTGCCGTCTGACCGCATATCCATCCGGTTGCCATATCCGAGATTTTCGAGGCAGGCACAAGGTTATCCATATTTTCATTGAGATTGATACTTGTTTTGTCCCGGTCAATGGTCACGCCTTTTTTGACCTGTACCACCTTGCCGAAGATGTCATTGGACAACCATTCCAGCGTTTCTTTGGCACGTGCCGAGCCGCTTACCACATTGCCTACCGTCGTAATGATTTTTTGCATACCTACCTTACCATAATCGGCTTCCAGTTGCGGTAGTTCCTGAAAGCCGAGCGTTACACTCACCTTATTGCTTCGCGCCGTACCTATCAGACGGTCTATTTTGTGAAAGTAGAGTGTCGGTAACTCGTCCACTATAATACTCACAGGAATATTTTTCCCCTGCCCGGTATTCACACGGGTAACGAGGCGGTTTAGGATAAGAGCGTTCAATGCGCCGATGATGGACTCCATTTCCGGGTCATTTGCAATCAGCAGGTAACTCGGATTCTTCGGGTCACTCACCTTCAGGTCGAAGTCATCGCCATCCCGGTGGAATATCCAGTAGCTCTCTTTGGTTGCCAGACGCGAGGTATAAACACGTAACGTGCCAATCATACCCTCCAGTTGCTCCATTGCCTTATTTTTGAAAGCTGTCTGGAACGGGCCAAGTAGCGGAGCAACCTCATTGTCAGTTTCCAGTACCTCGAAAATCGTCTGATAACTTTCATTCAAGAATGACAGAATATGTGGCATGTCCGAATACTTTCCCAGCCAGTAGGCAGGTTCCACGATATTGCCGCCTTCACGGTCACGCACGATACCTGTCGGTTTCCAGAATTTGGTTTGCGGATCTTGCTGTCTTTCCGCATATAGAGGCTTGCCGTTGGCATCGTAGGGTTCACGCTCATAATTCACGAAGAAGTATATACAGGCGGCAAGGAAGTTTACCGCCGAGGTTTGGAAGAATTGGTCGCTTCCGCCGCCGCCCTCTTTCTTACCCTTTTGTAGGCTTTCCAATAATGTTTCCGCCGTTTCGCTGGCCGCCGCGAGGTTGTTGATGTACTTTGCCTGAATTGGATTCACCCGACGGCTGTACTCCACATCCACAAAATTAATCATGTTGAACTTACACCCTTTGGGTACTCTGCCCAGTTTCTCGTTCCTCTTGTAATGGTAGTAGAGCTTGGTCGCCAATGTCGGAAACTTGTAGTCATACACCACCATGGCGAAACCTTTGGCCGAATGCTGTCGGATAAACGGCTCTATGATACTGAAGGTCTTGCCCGACCCCGGTGTTCCAACTACCCATGTTCCTCTGAAGCAGTTGCTTACAGAAATCCATCCCTTACGGAATTTACCCTTATAGTAGTACCGCATAGGGATATTTACGCTGTATTCATTCTCGACTTTTTCCTCACATTGTTCAAAACTTTCATTCTCGAAGTTGAAACGGTCTTTCATCAGTCCCTCCTTGATGAACTTTGAAATGTTGTCTAATGCAATATGTACCAGTACTACGCCAGCGATGGAGGCAATCATATAGAGAATGATATTCAAAGGTAAGGTATAAAGCCTTGTTCCCATCGTATGGCCGAACATCCATACGGAGATTACGAGCAGCAACAACCCACTCGTCAATGGATACACCACCTGCCGGCGTGCGTTGAACTCCAGATGCTTCTTGTTCCGCGTTCCGACACAAGTGATGCAGATAAGCAGTACCGTCGCAATTTTGCTGTACACAAGATTGCCGTCGTGGTAAATCACCCATTGTTTGATGCGTCCGTGAATGTCGGTCAGTATGCCACCCCAGTGGTCGAGCATTGCAGGGTCAATGGCATATTCAAAGAACTCCAGCAGTACGGACACATATACCACTGTGCGGAATATCTTATAGAACCCTTGCAATTCCTTACTTTCTTCCATAAGTCAGTCTGTTATTAATCCCTGTTTTATACGATACCAATGATTGCCTACTCTGATTACATCCATACCGAACCATGCACCATTCTCGTTTAGTTTTGTTTTTATCTTTTCGAGTGTTACCGGACCGACACCCCAGATTTCCATGAGATATTGCTCGTTAAGATGAATCAGGTCTCCGATATATAATATTCCATGAGATTCAAGATGGCTTTTGATGGATGGGGTAATACCCAAACTGAATACCGGCTCCGAGAGATAGTGTACTTCTTCTGCTTGAATGTTATTCAAGGCTATTTCAAGTCCCGCTTTGATTCTTTTGAGAGAATCAAGGCGTTCTTGCATCTTTTGGATGGCAAGCTCGTCTTGCTGTATTTCATCGCGTAACTGGGTTGCTCTCTTTACAAGTTCGGCATTACTTCTTTTCAATTCTCCATTAATATCCGCCATTGACAGATTGCTTATTTCAAGTTCGTTTCGTGTGCGGTCCAATTGCGTGACAAGTTCCTCCAGTCTGTCGGCATGACACTTCAGTATTGAATTTTTTTCATTATCGGCAGCCATTTCGTCCAAAAGGTAGCCGAACCTTTTAATTTGAAAATTAATATTTTCTTTATCCGATGCTATGGAATCTGCGAGTTTTGCCAGTCTTTGCCGGCATGAATTACCTTTCATGGACTTATACATGAGGACAATTCCCAATATCATCAACGCTATGCTGAAAAGTATATCCGTATCTTTCATATCTTTCTATCCTTTATTCGTTTATGGTAATTATAGGGCGTACTCTGTGCGCCTGTACTTTAGGTGTTTCCTGCATTGCGCCGCTCCCCATGGAGTAGAGCCACGCCTTGGCTGTCTGCTGCTTTTCGACTTCTGTGGATGTCCAGTACCAACAGTCGTTTTCATCCAGCGGTAACGGCTCGCCGCCACATTGTTCGATGACAGGGTTGACTATCTCTCTCATGGTGTAGAGCAGCCGCATCTCTGCCACGGACGGTACATAGGCACTTTGCCCGTACCGCCATAGGTCGAAAACCGCTTCTGCCATTGGCGAAGCCGTTTCTCGTGTATCGTACAGTGCGAATGTATTCTCGTTGCCATCATAAGCCATGATGTCGGACGATGTGCCTTGTGCGATGCCGAGGCTGTCGGCGAATGCCTGTGGAGCAATGTCCCACAGGTAAACTGCATAACCACCCCCCTCCGTATCTCCGCGTTTTTCGGTATCGAAAACAACCGCTATCGCTTTTTTCCCCGATTGTTCATATTGTGCATAAGGCAAGGCCGTTCCGTCCTCGCAGAGGATATGTCCTGGACGGACCGCTGTATCAGGTACGTCTATGTGCGTGTCACAGGCAGCGCACAGCACGGCAGCCGTTACCGCTGCCACCAAATGTATCTTTCGTATCATATTGCTTTCTTTTTTGTTTCCCTATTTCATAGGTAGTTTCACACCCAGTACGACACCTGCACGCAGCACGTCCGCACCTTTTATCATCACATCGCTTTTCACTTGCCAATACAGTGTCCATCCGGCCCGTAGCACATAGTTGTGTTCATAACCGAGGTGCAGGCCGCCGAGGAACTTATTCATGTCGCTTCCGGCTGAAGCTCCGATACGCAGACTGCCATAGTGGTTGCGTCCCCGCGTCATGCACGGCTTGTAGGCCACGCCAAAACCGTAGCTGCGGTAGTTTCGCCAAAATGATTCCGGACAGATATGACCGCACGAACCGCACTCTGCCCATTGTAGGTAGCCGTTGACGAAAAACTCCCACGCATGGCGGTAGTTCATTTCATGTTCGTAGGCGAGCGTTATATCCATGCCGTTCTTGTAGAGTAGCCCTGTGCCAAGCGAAAGGCGTCCGCTACCTTGTTGTGCATTCGCACTTGCAGCGACACACACGCAGGTAATTATCAGGATGATTGTCTTTTTCATAGTCATTCCTCCTCCAATAAATCAGCATGGAACGAATCTGCCGCCAGTATATCCTCATAGTCGATGTTCAGGCTGATGTTACGGCCACTAATCTGTTTCTCCGTCATTTCGATGGTCAGCAGTTTGTCATTGGGAAAGGTCATCTTTTTCACGACAATCACATTCCGATAGCCGTGTCTGAACGTCTTGCCCGGTTCCAGAACCAGGGCAGGTGTCAGTTCGATAGTCTGTGCGTTGGTTGCCTTGGCGAGTTTCTTGTCTGTCAGTTTTATCCGTATCTCATCAATGTCAAAACGGATGTTCGTCTTGTTCTCGATGGAAAAGTCTATGAAGAAGTAGTCACCCACCGAGTAGATATTGTTCAGACGCATCACCATGCGGTGTGCTTTGGTAGCTACGTTGCGGATTTTCGCAGGTGAGTTCCAGATGCGCCGTGCATGATGTGTCATGTCGGCAGTGGACATTGAGACTGCCGGATTGTTGTACGCATTACGTTCTTGCAGCAGTATCTCCTTATCCGTTACTGCCTCTTTCATCCTTGTGGTATAAATCAGTGCGTATTGTGTGCGGTACCGTTCCGTCACAATGGTGACGATGGCGAGTATTTCACCATCCTCGTGTCCGCTTTCCTTGGGCTTTAGGCGGATGATGTTGTCAATGGGCTGATCGCCCGCCACCTTGTCAGTGGAAATATCCACGAAACGCACCGGTTCCGATGCCGTTATGACGGTTGTTATCTGTTCGTTCACCGTCAGTTGTTCCATTTCCTCATAGGTCGTTTGCGCCTGTGCGTTCCGCACCAGCGGCAGCCCTGCCGCCAGAAGAAATGACATTGCGATTTTCTTCCAATTCATATCCATGTTGTTCATTATATTTATTCCGTTTATTTCCTCTTTTCCCTTATTTCTCCTCTTTCTTTACCTGTTTGGCACGTACCCATGTACAACGCCCCGTCCGGGTCATTTGGAGTTCACACTGCCAAAGAGTGCCTTTCTCCACTGTTTTGAAATTCACATTTCCGTATCTTGGTCCGTAAAAACCGGTATGTTTTTGAAAAGCGAATAAGGCAATCCTCCGTCTGTCTTCTGTCCGGAAGTTGCATATTAGGGCAAACTGCCCTCTGTGATGCCACCACTCGGCACTCACAAGTTTTCCGATAAATGTCTCGGCTTTATTGGGGGCTATATAGTCCGCATAATAAAGCCCATCCGTACCTTTGTGATATTCTGATAAATCTGTTTCCATGTCATCATCATTTTAGTTCCTTTTTTCCTGTCCGTTCACCAAATACACGAAAGTTCCGTATTTCAGCTTGACTTTGTTTTTCTTGATAGCTTTGCTAATGGCATTGCTTGTTTTCTGGTAGGCATTGTTCACCGCCTGCATTCCCCATTGTGCAAGGCTGTTTCCTGTACTTCCCATACTCATGTTCATATTTCCCGACATTGCCCCGCTTGCTACATCCTTGCTCGTTTCCCGGAATTGGCTGTTGGGTACATACAGCCCTTCCATGCCATCAGTATCATAGAGTGACAGACTCACTTTCACCAGTTCGTCATTCACGAGGATGCTGCTGATATTACCTTTCACGCGTCCGGATGAGAATCCGCTCACTGTAGCGTACAGGTACGTTCCCCTTGCTACCACACACTCGCCAATCTCCACATCGTCAAGCAGGCGCAACCTCACGCGCGAGCCGTCCACCGCTTTGATGTTCTCGTCAATGATGGCTTGGATGAGTTTCGGTTCACGTACATTCTTCGACAGTGTGTTAAAGTAGTCCGAGGTTGTCTTCACCTTGCGTACCACTTCGCTGGGCGGTTCGTCCGCAGATGGCGTTTTCACAGCCCGGCTCTCTTCGTTGATGGTTCCGGAGGCTGTTGCTCCTTGTGGTGGAGCAATGTTGGCCGTGTCCGTTTCTGCCGGGGGTACAGTCGCGTTTTGCCCTCTCAGTCTCGCCTCTGCGAGTGCTTTTTCCAGTTCGGCAAGTGCTTCCTGTTCTCGTGTCTTGGCAGAGGCAATTTCCGCTGCCGCAGCTTTTTCCTGTTGTTCTTCCGTGAGCAGGTCGATGTCGTCCTGCGTGTATTTCGATTCATACTCTTCCTTGTTTTTATCGGGTTCTTCCCGGTCTATGTTATCTACTGCGGAGTAGTCCTGTATCTTACCCCATGATTTCGCCATATTCTCGTATTTGCTGCCTATGCCATCGTCCTTGATCTGTGCCCCCGGCAATTCGGGGTTCAGGAACTCCGTCGTCTGCAACGCCTTGTCTTGTATTTCTATCGTTTCTGTCTGAAACAGGTCGAAGATGAAATAAGACGCGCCGAGCAGGGGGAAATAAAGGATGGCGGGAAGCATATATTTCGGCTGGCGAAAATTGATTTTCTCCAATATCTTCATTATACATCTTTTAATTGAGTTGTACATACTTGCCTTCAATGGCACAATTTCTCAGTATCTCTGCGTTGTCTTCTCCGAAAGCTAACAGGAGGCTACCGCAACCGGGAGATTCACCTCGCGTTCCGTCTGGTCGGTAGAATCGGATGCGGTGGCGTAGGAATTTCATTCCCGTTGCTTTTGGGAAGATGACGTCCTGAAACATTTTGGAATCACAACGGTTGAATAATAATGCAATGCCGTTGCCATGTTCTGCCAGTTTCCGGACGAATAGCTCGATAAGAGGACGCGAATAGGGAGGATTGAGCCACACACGTCCTTCCCATATCTGGGACAACCCGTCTATGTTCTGGTCATACATGACCTCGGCAGTCGGCCACAACGGACGGATAGGAGCGCAAGGGTCAAGGTCGAATTTGCCCAATGCGTCCAGTATCTCCTTTGGCGTGTACCATTCGTCTGACGAACGGACTGATTTTTCAAACCGTGTATTCATAAGCATTCTTTTACTGTGGTTTGTCCCCTCTGTTTTTATGTTCCCTTATTTCGACTTCCTGCAACAGCTTGTGCCGTTCCCGAAGTACAGAATCCTGCATTTCCGTTGCCGTGCGACTTGCCGGACTATGCCTGTACACAGTTACCAAGCGGTAGGCGTTCCATGCGAAAGCTCCGATGACGAATGTAAAGACGATGACCAGAAACAACGTCCGGTGCGCGTTGGCAAAGCCCTGCACCTTGGCCGCCGCTTGGTCGATGCGTGTCGCCTTGGCGAATTTGTGCCCGGCCTGCACCTCTCGCTCGTAGCGTTCCTTGTACTGCGGGTCATCTTTGTCCGGCATCTTCTCGCCGAACAACATCCGTTTGAATCCTTTGATATTCATATCTTTGGTGATTTAATAGTTACTCTTTGTTTTTTGCTCGATATCTTTGTTCAGCAATGTACGCCAGTTTACTATGAGCAGTCCATGCGGATTGTTGTCCGTTCTCGGCACACGTTTAAGTTGCCCTGCCGTAACCAGTTCGCGCATCAGGATATTACTCCGACGTTCGATTCGCTGCCGACCATAGTAGGTGAACTCCATATTCTTTTTGTCAAAGGAGATACTGTCACAGAAAATCGAGAACACCGCGCTCGTACCCAATATGTTGGAGTAAAATCCCTTTTCCTTGAGGGTATTGTATTGTGCCAGTCCCGTCTCATCGACCAGGTACATCGCTTTTTCCATCGTATAGCGGATGTATTTGTCGTCCGGTGCGAGAGTAAAAAAGTAATGGTGGAACATTTCTACATGGCTCTTGGCTTCCACGTCCAGCGTTTCGTCCATCGTCGTGCGGGTTACGAGTATAGGTACATTTCCGTCCAGCACATACACCTTTTTCTGTGCGTCCGTCACCATTGTCCGGGCAGTCCAGATACTTGACACACTGATGATGATACACCCTACAAGAAAAACAGTGCAGATGATGCCCACCAGTCGGATTTTATTCTCCAAATGCTTGATGACCATATACCTTTATTTTTTCTTGTTAGACAATCGTGTGTATTCGTCATGTAACATTGTCATGACTGTATCCTGCAACTCCGTCAGAAATTTTTCGAACTTCCCGTCAAAGAGCTGTGTGTAATCTTCCCGCATGATTACATGCACGAATATCCACCAGATACGGCGGTTTCGATTCTTGGCATTTTTCTGCAATTTGACCAGTTGCAGACGATAGGTAAGGTAAGTCATCATAGGGACGATATATCGGTTGTCCCATGTAATGGCTTCGTCCAGTTCTTCATATTCCGGATCAATTCGGTGGTTAGGCGCATAAACGAGTTCTTCGCTTATGCGTTCATTTGCATAGCGCACGAAACGCTCGTTCCTGCACCATTTTTCAATTTTCTGTTGTACATTCATCTTTTGGATATTTAATATTAGGTTTATCATTATCTCATCATCGAGCCGATACCGCCCGTAGCCGTCATTTTGGCCTGCTGCGCCACACCTTCTCCAAAGTTCCGTGTAGAGAAGGCCGTGTCACCTTCAGGTATCATCCATGCTGCCAAGTCCGGCACGAGGTTTAGGCATTTCAGTGCCACGATACTTGCCGCCATCAAGTAGCCGGCGGAGAAGAAGCTGTTTTGCAAGTAGGCCGCCATCGTCTGTTCGCTTGCTGTGATTGCCGTCAGGTTTTCTACCTGTATGCACAATACAATGTCAAATAGCAGTAGCACATAGAAGCCGACGAAGTAGAGCATCGCACCATAGAAATGTACTGTCAGATACCTTATAAGCCACTTCGCCCATGCACCTTCCCATTTGGGCAACAGCGAGAACGCCCATTGTATAGGTCCGAATATTGTTAACATGCCCAGTAGGATTTGCTGGCAGTAGATGGTAGCCCACCACCCGATGCGAAATACGACGAGAGCGATAAGCATGATGATTTTGTCTATCCCGACGACAATTCCCGAAGTCAGCGACGTGAACCAGAGTTTCGCCGCGTCCTTCTCCATGTTGGTAACTTCGTCCACGCCTGTTTGCTCCATTGTCGCCTCAATGAGGTTAGGGTCGGACGTACCCGTGTGGGCGACATCCGCCTGTGCCTGCAAGCTCGTGTACATCGTGTCGCGCACGTGGATAAGTTCCTGTACTTCTTCAAACTTGTCTGCAATCTGTGCGGCTTCTGCCTCGTAGAGGTCGTGCGTGTATGAGCCGATGCAGTTCGGGATATAGGAGAGGAAGTCCAGAAAGCACCAGTTGCTTCCGCTACCGGCCATCCCTGTATCTGCCGGTGGATACCACCAGCACAGGATGAGCGATACGGCCAAAGGGCGGAAGAGCTTCATCACGTCCAGCGGTTCGTGCTTGACCATCATCTTGTACGCCATGCCCGCTGCCATGATGATGGCAAAGAGTGCGGCCAGGGCCATGCACATTTGGAGAATCCACCAGTAACCACCAATTACTCCAAGCGGGTAAAACCATAGGAAAGGATATATAACAAAAGCGGTTAAATCGCACTGATTTACAGTTTGTTATGATACAAGTACGATTTGCGATTGTATTGTTATATTTGCCTAATTTTGGATATAAAAACACCCGTTTTGTCCCGTTTTTGTCCCGTCTGTAATTATCTTTGTTTTGTACATAAGTGATTGATAAACAATATGGTAACAAATCCAAAAAACGGATAACACAGAAAGAAAATGGGACGAAAAAAGAAGGAAATCAAGATGAAAGAGCCTGTTCGCATTCGTGAAAAGAGGCTCAATGACGGTAATGTAAGCCTCTATCTCGACATGTATTATAGGGGCGCACGAAGGAAAGAGGGGCTGAAACTCTACCTTGTACCGGAAGTGAATGCTGCCGCAAGACAGCAGAACGAGAACACCCGTAAACTGGCGGAGCAAATCAAGGCGCAACGCATCCTTGACATTCAACAGCAAGGGCTTGTGAACTGGGAAGATGTAAAGAAGTCCAAAATGACACTTAGCGCATGGGTGGCGGAATATACCGCCGAAGAATGCGGTCTAAGCCCTGCAAGCATGAGGTCGAAGCGGAACGCACAGGCACGTGTAGAAGAATACCTATTATATATAGGTAAGCCGGATTTTGCACTGGCTGATGTGGATAAGGATTTTTGCAAGGGTTTCATCGCCTTTCTGAAAACCTGCACGTTCAATAACGGGAAAAAAACGTTGAGCAGCACGACCTGCCGCATATTCATGAACCGTCTTGCCGCAGCTTTGAACAAGGCTGTCCGTGAGGGGTTGATTGATCGTAACCCGTTCAAACTGTTGGAAACAAAAGAGAAGCCGCAAAAACAGAATGCGATACGTGAGTTTCTTACTATTGAGGAACTGCGGACGCTGATTGCCACACCCTGCCGCTACGAGATAGTGAAAAAAGCGTTTCTGTTCTCTTGCTTCACCGGGCTACGGTACAGCGATATGCTTACTTTGAAATGGAGCGAGGTGCACAAGGCGGCTGACGGAAAGACGCTTTACATCGAACATGAACAGGTAAAGACAAAAAACAGGGTGACAATCCCCTTGTCGGATGAAGCCCGGAAATGGTTACCCCGCCGGACTAAAGACGTTGATACCGTATTTCATCAACTCCGCATCACCTCTACCACGGTGGAAGTGGTGTTGGATGAATGGATGCAGGAAGCCGGAATACAGAAGCATATCACCTATCATTGCAGCCGCCATACCGCAGCCACTCTGTTGCTGACATTGGGGGCTGACCTCTACACGGTAAGCAAGATACTCGGTCACAAGAGTATCAGAATGACAGAAATCTACGCCAAAATAGTGGATAAGAAGAAAATCGAGACAATGAACCTCGTAAACAACCTGTTTGTATAACCAATAAATAAGTAATTCTATGAAAGTGGAAATAAAAGAAAGAAAGCTGACAGCCGGAAACCGCAGCCTGTATCTTGAATATTACGAGAAAGGTTTCCGCAAAAAGGAAAACCTGCACCTGTATCTCGTTCCCGATGATGCACCCAACGCAAGAAAAATCAACGGACAGACCTACAACAAGGCACGTGAGATACAGGCACAGCGCATCCTGAACCCACCGTCTTTTGAAAGCAAAAAGAAGAAGCCGGAAGAAAACGAGAGGGCAAAAACAATGACTTGGCTCCAGTGGTGCGATGATTATATACAGAGTGCGATAGACAGCGAAAACTGTAAAAAGATGATACAGCACAAAGGGGTTGTGCGTAAACGCATTGCCGCCTATCTGAAACAGATAAGGAAACCGGACATCCTGCTTAAAGATGTAAACAGAGACACAATAAGCGGACTGTTTAAGTATATGCGTGAAGACTACCGCAATCCCGGTCAAATCAAGGCAGACGGCGGCAAACTGGCTGATTTTACCCTTGTGCTGTTCGAGGAAACGGTCAAGGCAATTTTCAATAAGGCTGTGCGTGACGGTCTGATACCGTTCAATCCCATTCAAGACCTTGCTAAAGAGGAGCGATTTCACGTGCCGGACAAACACCGGGAGTATCTGACAACGGACGAACTGAAACGCTTCCTTGCCGTTGAGACGCAGACACAGGCGGAACAAACGGTTCAAAAGGCTTTCGGTTTTTCCTGCATGACCGGGCTTCGGCTCGGGGATATGCAACGGCTCCGGTGGAGCGACATCAAGACCATAGGCGAGGTGCAGGCGGTTTCCATTATCCAACACAAGACAAAACGGCTTGTAACCGTACCTCTCAATGAGTTGGCTCTTTCATTGTTGCCGCCCCGTCCTGACAATGGAGAGGACAACATTATCTTCCCGTTGGTGAAGAAGCCCGACAACGTGGCAAAGTACGTGCGGCGCATCAAGGAAAAGGCAGGGATAGAAAAGGATTTCACCTACCACAGCAGCCGACATTCCGCCGCAACACTAGCGATTACGGCAGGTGCAGAGTTGTATTCAGTGAGTAAGATTTTGGGACATGGGAGCATAGTTTCCACACAGGTTTATGCTTCGGTGAACATGGAGAAAAAAGCGGAAGCGGTAAATTTGGCTAACGGAATTTTCGGTTAGCCAAATACCGATAATCCGGGGGAAGATTATTTTTTTCTTTCCCTCTTTTTGAGAAGTTTATTTTGCTGTTATTTTTTTAATAAAAAAATACCGCATTTTATTTATAAGTGAAATATTAATTGTACTTTTGTACAGGAAAGAAATAAAGAATATGAGTGAAGCTGAATTAAGATTGGTAAAGGCAGCCAAGAACTGCACGATATATTCTATTCAATTCTTGTCGGAAGACGAGAGCGAGTTTGAACGTTTCTACGCCAAATTCAGGGATGAATCGGTTTATAACGAAGATTTTGAACGCCTTTTGAATATAATCGGGCGTATAGCGGACTTTGGTGCATTTGAGCGCTTCTTCCGTCCGGAAGGAAAAATGAGCGACAGGGTATGCGCCTTGCCTGTCTTGAAATCACGTTTGCGCCTCTATTGTTTGAGGTTGTCAGACAAGATCCTCATACTTGGCAACGGTGGAGTGAAAGCTACCCCAACCTACAACGAGGATGACACGCTGAAAGGTTACGTTATCACCCTACAGAACTTTGACAAGCTCATAACAGAGGGAGTTAAAAACGGGTCTATATTGGTAACTGAAAATACAATAGAAACAAAAAATACCTTTGATATATGAAAACGATAAAGACTTCTTTTGATGAAATGTTGGCAAGCACCTCTCCGGCTATTCAGCAAGAGGTGTCTTTGGAATTTGCCATTTCCAACCGTATCTATGAACTGATGACGGAGCGAGGCTTATCCAAATTGCAATTTGCACAGGCATTGGGCAAACGCCCAAGCGAAGTGACCAAGTGGCTAAGCGGACAGCATAATTTTACGATTAAGACCATATCGCTGCTTTCTTCATTCTTTGGGGAAACATTGATAAGTATTAGTAAATGAAATATAGAGATATCATCCGGTAGTACAATGTGTATTACTGATTTGCATATTTTCTGCATCAAGCATTCTCCTTTTTCATAAAAAGGAGTTACTTTTGCATAGTAGATAGTATAATGTTAAAAAAGGAGGTTAGGAAACAGACACAGAACGAAGGAAACGCATCCGAAATGTTATTGACATTAAGGAGTTTTGTACATTTGGAAAAATGACATTACGCAAATTTGAGTTATAAAACTGTTACACGGAATGTGTGACAAAAATAAACCGAAAGAAGCGCTTCCATTTAAAAAAATTGAAATGAACATATAGATATTGAGCTTCACAGCTCTTGTTCTCTACTCATTGAATACCGCCAATATTCGTTACACGAGAACAAGTGAATGGGAAGTTCACGCTCATAGGGCGTGGACTATTCTGTCGCTTGCGTGTAACAGGTCACTTGGCGGTAACCGAATGAGTAGCAAGTTAAGGAATGGTTGCACGCCTTTTTAATTTCAACGAACGAATGAATAAAAGAATCTTTTTATCACTAATGACAGTTGTTCTTTTTTTCGTTGCTTGCAGCAAAGATGATGACATTATCGACGGAGATAATCAAGAACAAGGAGCGATTAAAGTAAACAATAACGGTCATGATTATATTGATCTAGGTCTTAGTGCCTATTGGGCGACTTGTAATATCGGGACATATACATCGACAAATCAAGGAAATAAGTATGCGTTTGGAGAAACAACGACCAAAAACACCTACACTAGTTCCAACTATATTGGTGGTAGTGCGGACGTTGCCAAACAGAATTTGGGTGGAGATTGGCGCTTGCCAACAAAGAGTGAGCTTGAAGAACTTGTGAATAAATGTTCATGGAAAAGAAACACAAGAAATGGAATTCAAGTTATGACCGCAACAGGACCAAGCGGCAATTCAATAGATTTGCCGTATTATTCTTATATACAAAACGAAGGATATACAGGTTGGTATTGGTCCTCAACATCATATTCGTCCTCAAAAGCATATTGTTTACATTTTGAGAGTACCTCCGTTAGTTATGGAACAAATAACAAGTACAATGGTTTTTTGATTAGAGCTGTGATGACGAATCCGAATTATACAAATTCTAATACTGGAGGAGGAAGCAATGGAGGAAACAGCGGTACAACAACCTACGAAAAACCAGACATTGGTTTTTATGACTTCACAGCCACAAAGACCTCGTTGAAGGTGCAATATCAGATATACAATAAAGACGAGGCAAAAGTAACCAGTGCAAAAATCTACTATGGTACGAGTAGCAATCCAACCTCCAGTAAAACTGCAACAGTAAGTGGAAATCTTATCACAGCAAATATTCCTGGATTGAAAGCCGGAACTACTTACTATGTTAAGTGTACAGCTACCGGGAAAGGAGGTACAACCACTACCACAACAACAAAATGTATAACCAATTATTAAATAGAAACGATGAGAAAAAGTGTTATTTTATTTATGTTTGCATTGGTCAGCATTTCAAATATATATGCGGAAACAGTTCGTATGAAAGTCGGAGATACAAAAACGTTATCTCCATCTGTCTTACCAACAAAAGTGCTTGCGGGACAACCTGCATGGACTTCCTCTCGACCTAGTGATGTTAAGATTGTTTCAACAACCATGTACTCTTGCACGATAGAAGCTGTTAAGTCTTTTAGCGGATATGCTACCATACATTGCTTGTATTATTATAGAGAATTGGACCCAACTACAGGGCAATATATATATCAACGCTCCGGTTACGTTGACTATAATGTGTTTGTTGAAGAAACGGAGATTAAAAGTATAGAAATCAGCCCTACCAGTATCGAATTAAATTATGGCGAAACATATAGAATGAACGTTATAATTTTGCCATCTAACGCAAATCAAGATGTAACTTGGTCATCGTCTAATCCTTCAGTTGCATTTGTTAATTCCAGTAATATTCTTGGAGCTAATGGATACGGCACTGCTGTAGTAACTGCAACTGCAAATAACGGGCTTAGTGCTTCTTGCACCGTAACAGTAAAGAAGGAAGGGGATAGTAGTGGGAATAGTGGCGACAATAATGGCGATAATACGCAAAACAACACTAATTATGACGAAGTGGACTATTTTTTCCAAATTTCGAAAAAGAGAATGGATGCACTTCGAAATAAAGCGATACAACAACATAATAAAAAATGATGAATATGAATAAAATAAAACTTTTCATCCTATCTTTAATGGCATTAGCTTGTTTTTCTTTTTTCTCATGTAGTGATGAAGGGGAAGACGCTGGTAGCAACGCCTCGCAGTATTTATTTTTTAAACCTTACATAGAATGGGGCAGTTCTAAATCACAAATATCCTCAAAAATGGCTGATAGTGACGTATTATTGGATGAAGACAACACGCTATGCTACCAGTCCGAAGGTGAAACTATTGCCTATGGGTTTAAAAATGACAAGTTGAATACAATCGTTGTTATTCCGGAAGCAACATTGTCTTTGGATGAGATACTGTTAGCTTTTAAAGGTTACACATTATTAAGCCAATATGACAACCTTGTTTATTTAGATGAAAATTCTAATACAATCGCTGAAATTGAGAATAGCGATGGTTTTTATACTATAAGTTGGAGCCAATACGGTCTTGATATGGCAAATGCTGTAGATTTAGGTCTAAGTGTAAAATGGGCAGACGTAAATTTAGACATAGGATATGATGATGATGCAGCATTGACCCCCGAAAACATCCAAGACAACGTGACTAGGTTTTGTAATGGATTAATCGGATGGGGAGATCCTACAGGTGGAAAGAAAAGTGAAGTTGAAAGTGACTATCCAAAAACCAGTTCAATAAGCGGTACAATATATGATGTTGCTAAAGCAAAATGGGGTGGCAAATGGAGAATTGCCACTCAAAGTGAATTCCAGGAACTAATCTCTGCTTGTATATGGACTTGGGAAGAAAGAAATGGTTATTATGGATATAAAGTCACTGGTCCAAGTGGGAATAGTATATTTCTTCCAACTACCGGATACAGAAGAGGTTTTTCATGGTATAATAGCGATAAAGGATATTATTGGACAGGTACTATGCGATCAAGTACAAGTCCGTATCCATACGTCCTAAATTTTGATAAAGCAAATAAGGGGCTTAATACAACATCTGTTTCTGGCTTGGCTTATCCATTTAAGAATTATGGTTGTGCAATAAGACCTGTACAAGATAAATAATTCTTTTCCTAAAAACGGAATAGGTATTATCGGTATTGAGCAAATAAAAGAATGCTGTTTAATTGTAGACTAAATTAAAGAAAACGTCAATAGAATAAGTGATTAGCGCAATTTTTTGCGTATTTTTGCACTCGGATAGAGACTACTCTTTCCAAGACATATTAGAAAAAAAGAAGCGTTATGCTTATCTTGTAGTTTGGGAACGTAGGAAATTTTCAAATGTAGTACAAGGAAGGCATAGTGGTTCTCACGCTATAGCGTGGGCTGCTATTATCATATCTGTATTACAGGTTTCCTACGACCTCCAAACTAAGACGTCATTGTAGTTCCACGCTTCAACGTAAATTTAAACGTCAATAAGGGACTGAGAGGCTGTTTTTAATATAAAAAAACAATAAAAATTACATCTAACATGAACAACCGTTTTTATTTTTTATTCCTATGTGGTTTAGTGACGATAGGTCTTTTTGCAAAAAATACATCTACGGAAAGTTTCTTTAATGATTCTTTTATAGAGATAAGCAATCATGAAGAAAAGACTGACAATTTATTTGAGCTGATTGATGTCTATAATCAAAATCCACAAAAGAAGAAAGAATTCCATTTCAGTGATGGTACTATAGGATATTTGGTTAGTGATGACAATAAACTCTATGGTGTGACTGACGCAACAGGTAAAATTATAGTTCCTCAGAAATATGGCAAAATAACTTGTTATGGGGATTTGCTGTATTGTAAAGAGTCATCTGTCGGCAAAAAATATTCCTGTGCATTATACTATAAAGATGGGGAGTGCAAAGTTTCTGAATCTGACGGCTATACTATTTTGAATTTTGTTCTTTCCAAAGGGAAATTAATAGCAACAAGCAATAGTCCAATGGCTGTCTTTGATGATAAAGGAGATTACATATACAAATACAAACAGTATAAAGACTCTAATGGTTTTGTTTACTTGAAAAATGAGTTAGCCGATACTATTGTGGTAAATCCAGGAAAATATACTGATTACTTTACATTACAAAGAGACATTATTCATATGTGGATTGGCAACAAAACTGGAATAATGGAGTTAAATGGTACTGTAGTAATTCCAGCCATAAAATATGGAAGCATCACACCGTCACGTAATGGATTTTGGGTGAAGTTATCAAAATTCGGTGATGGTGTCACCGGATATTTAGACAGAAATGGCAAATGTATCATACCCGCAGTAAATTATACTGAAGTATATCCATTAGACAATGGTGTATTTGAAATTATAGCTAATGGAAAAGCCTCTATTGTAGATTCATTAGGCAATATCCTTATATCTACAAAATACTCTGGTATACATCCAGTTAAAGACAATGATGGAAGTTGGTATTATGAAACATACTTGGGTAATGGTAAAGGAAAAATGTCACTACAAGGTAACGTTATTACTGAACCACAACCAACAACACAGAGAAAGGAAATAGTTAAAAACGGTTTTTCTTACATTGAGATTTTAGACAAAAATGGCATGTGTGGCATTATCAATAGTTTTGGCAAGCAAATTATACCTTGCAACTATAAAATGATTATGTACGACAAAGATTTACCTGGATTCAAACTTTTTAAGAATGGCTTTCAGGGTATTGCTGATTTGAATGGAAATATCATCATTCCATGCGATAAGTATCATGATATAACAAAAGTTAAGCGAAAAGGGTTGCCTTTATTCTTTCGTGTTGACTATTTGGGGAAGTATGGTTTGTGTGACAGTATAGGCCAGGAATTGATAAAACCTCAATTTGATGATATAGACCCTTATATGAATGAAACGGCTATAGTTCAAATAGGATTGTTGAGAGGTCTCATTGACTTTGCTGGAAATGTAATTATTCCATTAGAATATTCTAAAATTTATTCACTCAATGATGGAACGTATGACGTTAGATCTTTTAACAAACGAGGTATATGTGATAATAAAGGCCATATCATTATCCCTCCAAAATACACCGAAATTAAAAAGATATCAATCAAAGGAGAAGAGTTTAGCCAATTATATAAAGTTAAAGATGGCGAAACTGTAGGTCTTTTTACGACCCAAGGAAAAATGATTTTTCCAACAGGATTGTTTAAGAATGTAAGTTTGTATAAAAAAGGTGAAGTGCTTTCAACAGATCCAGTAGATGGCGTTCATGCTGGATTAATGGGGATGCTGAAGTCTGTCGGAGGATCTGGGTCAAGCATTGATGAATCAAAATTTAGTGATGTTTATATTAAAGCTTTCAATGATTTTAAAGAAGGGATATTTTATTTTTATGATCTTAGAGGTAATTTAATTTGTGATACAAGACAAGAAAAAGCCTTCGATAAATATTTTGATTCAGGTCAAGAAGAATTCAATAATAAAAATTACAAAAAAGCAATAGAGTGTTATAAGCAAGCATTGGCTATAAAACAAGACGGAGTCACCTTTTACAATATTGGTGCAGCCTATTACAATATTGACAAGTACAAGGATGCCATCAAAAATCTTCAAGCATGTATTAGATTAAAACCGCGCCAAAGTGTGATTGATGACGCAAGAGATTTAATATTAGATTGTGAAAAGATGCTACAGCAAAAAAGAGAGCGAAGGGCTAATATTATTATGGGAATATTTGGGTCAGCTCTTAATGTTGCATCAATTGTTATACAAACAAATGCTGCAATTAAATCTTACAATAGCACTTCATCTAATTATAATCTTCCACCGTCTTTAAATCCTCAACTGTTTGCACAAAATGCAATGGTTCAAGTTAATGCACAGATGGCTATGCAGAAGAATCAATTCTTGACGCAGTTTAGAAATAATTTTAGGAAAACAATGGGACGTGAGCCATCAGAAATGGAAGAAATGGAAGCATATACCCAGTTTCTACAAAGTATGAATGCTACATATAATAATCAGTCATCAAGTTCATCTTTTGATTCATCGGATTCTTCTGATTATACAAATAATAATACATCTTCAAACAGTACACCACAAACAAAAAAATGTGGGTTATGTAATGGTACAGGAAAAATAGATGACTCTGTTGCTAATTTTGGAATCACTGATAAAAAATGGTGCTCAGAATGTGGTGAGTATCGAATAAATGGACATTACCATAAAACATGTCCTTCCTGTAAAGGAAAAGGCTATAGATAAAACATCGAGCTATTGATGTAGAGAGTCTGTAAATAAGGCACTATAAACTGTAATGTTTTCTTTTAGTTTATCTACAGACCCTTTTCTACATATTCACGGATAAATTTATAGAGCACAACTAACCACATCATTATCCTTTACAGAGGCTGATAGACACTTTAAAATCATCTTGTTATTCCATTGCTGTTGGTTCTCTCTATCTTCCAATCATACGCTCCCTCTGCGACATCGCCCACCTCATTTAGCGTGTGGCGATGTTTTATTTCGTCAAAAGGCTTTCTGCTTTCGGCGATACCTCCGACATACCAGCCCGTGAGAAAATGCAGGGTATGAACGGAAGTGCGGTTGTTGGTTCGGGTGGTCAGCATACCGAGCCTGTTAAAATTGTCAATGAGCTTGCCGACTGTCTTACGGTTGCATCCCAAATATTCCGCTAGTTCCACGTCGGAAGCTGCGACCTGTCCCACCTCCAAGACAATCTCAACCCCCTTGATTTTATAGGCGGTTCTTGCCCGTACCGCATCGGTCATCAGCCTGTACAGGCATTTCTGCCTGTGGGTGGAACACTTGCCGCCTAAAAGGAAATCCCACTGCCCGGTGGAAAGAATGGTGCAGTAGTATATGTTCTGTTTATCCTTGCACATAGTCTAATGATATTATGGTGTTACAATGGTCATCTACCTGCCCAAGCCGTATTCCCGTTCAGGCATGTAATACTCTTTGTCTTCCGCTATGTGGTTCAGCACGTCCTGCAAGCGGTTGAGTTGGTCATGGTCAAGCACACGGATTGCGTTAATGGTTATCTCCTGCGAGGCAATTTTGCGGTGTGCGATGTCCGTCTCGTTCATCGTGCCGTCACCGTCCGCATGGACGGAATGCAAGTAGGCATTGACCGCCTCCGTCTGTTCCTTTGTGGGATATGGTGCTGCCCACCTGTCTTGGATGTAACCGACCATTTGGCTGACCGCTTCGGCTAAAACCGGGTTCTGCCCTTGCAATATTGATACAAGTGTTTCTTTCTCCATAATGCGCTTATTTGCTGTTCAACTCCCTAAGACGGTTTGCCGCCTCGATTCTGATTTCCTCCTCTGACATCACCTTGACACCACGCACCCAGTCGAGCAGGGCTTTCTTCTCAAAGAAGATCAGTTTTCCGGCTGGCTTGAAGTACGGTAGTTGGTTTAAGTGCGTCATCTTGTAAAGCGTGCTTTTGGCTATGCCGAGGAAATCAGCCGCTTCTTCAAGGTTCAGGACTTCCTTTGCTGCGTAGCAAAGGTTTTCCAGTTTGCCCACCCGTTCTTGCAGGTTCGCAATCTTGCGCTCATGCTCAAGGTTCATTTTGGATTGTTTGTTTTCTGTCATCATCTTTTATTTTATGGTTTTACTTGTTGATTCGATACGCAAATGTATATCGTTTGATTTGGAAAACTCAAATTTTCGTTCTTTGCAAATAATTGATTTACAACTATTTAATATATCAAATTGACGCTTGCTTATGCCTTTTGTACAGAAGAATATCCGGCAAAATGCCAGACATTGCTTTCAGTGCGTTTTATTCCTAAAATACTGGCTGTTTGCAGGCGGTGGCTTTGACTTTTGTACAATCATGTGGCAAAACAAACGCAGGGTTGCCACATCTTCACCGGACATTCTGCCGAAAGACGGGAAACAAATTTTAACACACTCTTTTTCTGTTATCCTGCGCATTTGGCTGAAAATCCCATTTGCGTTATCCGCATTGATACAAGAAAATAAAAAACGCACTGAACCAGTGATATTTAGGTGTTTCGATTTGTTTTTCACGGGACAAATTTGTACCTTTGTACCTGTACAACAGATATTCAGAGACGGATATTCGGAGCAAAGCGTTCTTGATTTTATTTTCCTGTGGTTCTGTCCCGTTTTTGTCCCGTTTGGGATTTGTCTCACGGAACAAAATTTTGTAAAACTCTGGTTTACAAATAGTTAGTATCAAGAAAAAAGGCGGAAATGCGCTAACCACCAGAATGGTCCTTGCGAACCGGTGAAGGTCGCATCGGTCAGGAACTCGTTTGTTTGAAAAATCACATCGTCAATCTCTTCCTCCAGAAGATTGATTCCGAAATCTGAAAGTATGTTTTCGTCTGCCATGTGCACCGTATTTTATTTCCCTCTGTTTACTGTTTCATCTCCATCGCTACTGCCTGCGTTGTTACCCGATTGAGAGCTGCGCACTGTAAGTCTCGATTCGTTCCAGCGGCTCATAGCCTCGCGGATGACACTACTTTTGTCCAAATTCCGGTCGGCGGTTGCGTTCAGCAAGCTACCCGTAATCGTGGCGTTTTGCCGCTTGGCGAGGTAGCCGACCAGAATTTCGTTCTGCCGTACCACATCCTCGTAGATGCGCAGGTATTCCTTTTTCCGTTGTGCGTTGGGCATGTAGGCATTTTTGGTAGCGTCGATGGCGCACTGATACATGTGGTAATATTCCGTCCACCGCTCCTTGTCGTCGGACGAGCCGCCCGCAGGCAATATGCGGTCGATATTGCGTTTGAACCGATCCATCTGACCGTTGACCTTATCTCCTTCGGCGATCCATGCGAGGTCTATCTGCCGGTCGGCCACGTTCAATGCTTCGATTTCAGCCCGTTTGACCAATGCCGAGTCGATGGCTTCCGCCTCGTCCGTTTGGTTGTACAGGTTGACACCCGCCAGAGTGCGGAATGAGAGCTTGTTCTTGCTGGCTGCCGATTTCTTGTAATTGTTGTGCAGCAGCGTGTAGTACAGGTCGGGCGAGAGCGCCCCCGTACCGGTTTCCATGACCGTAATCTGGTTCTGTTTCGGCGAATCGTGGTTGTAGGTGACGGACTGTGCATGGGTCTCCTTTGCCGTTACAGCCGCAATCACCATGAGTAACAATGTTTTTTTCATCTGTCTTTTCGCTTTTATTGTTGTTAATAATCCAATCTCCCTGCGCTTCGCCATCGTCCGAAAGCGCCGTTGATAATCTCCTGTTTGGTGCGTTCGCGGTAAATTTTCGATTTCCAGTAACCGATACGCACCTGTATATACCGCCACGTCTCGATATATGCCCGGTTCAGGTGACGTTCGATGTCGTCCAGCGAAGTGTTGATCGCTTCCAGCACCATCAACAGGTCGGAGGTCGAGCAGGCCGCTGCTCCTGTGGCATACAGCACGAGGTCGCTGACCGACTTGTAGAGATGCTCCCCGTCGTCGGCGATGTCCCGTATGGCTTTCTCGTTTATCATCAGTATCTGTGCATCGGCCAACTCGACGGTTCCCCGTTTCAACACCTTCTCGTTAAAATCCTCCAGCAGTTTCTTATAGTCGGCGATACGTTCGCTGACTGCCGTATAGGTACTTTTCACATTCAGCGCTGTCCGCAGGGACTGGTACATCACGTCGATGACATCAAAAGCACGGGTGTAGCGGTCCAGGTCCACATTCAGTTCCTTGTATTCGCCGACTTCCTTGCGGCTGTATTCGTGCAGCAGCTTGTTGCTGTACTCCAGCGTACTTCGGGCCAGCAGCAGGCTGCGCTGTTTTTTATGGTCAGTGATGTAGGCTTCGACCGACACGATGTCGAACGTCCACTGCGCCTTGACGATGCCGGGCAGGAGAACCAGCAGCGTGACCGTTATTAATAGAGACCGTTTCATGGCTGCGCCTCCTTTCTACCTGTTCTGCTTTGCAGGTTTCGGGCATTCTCCACCCACCGGTCATGACACTCTTCCACGAGCGTGAGCCTTCGTCCTTCGTCCGTATCCAGTTCAGGCAGGACATCTTTCAGCACGTCGATGATGCTTCGCTTGTAGTACATCATCTTTTCCAGCGACACGAGGTCGGCGTATATCTGTGTAATCCGCGAATCCACTTCCCGTGCGATTTCAAGCCGGTCGCTCGACCACAGCAGGTGGTACACGTTGCCGGTCGGAGTTTCTTCCAGCGGTTCGGTGCGGGCATACTCCGTCGTGATCTTGCAGGAAGGGTATTCCCGTGCGATTTCCGCAATGCGGTTGTTCACCAGTTTGGTTTTCTCCTCGTCCGACAGGTTCGGGTCGAGTGTCAGCACGTCGGCTACGTGCGTATCGCTGTATTCCGTTGTCAGTTCCCAACTGATTTGCAGGATGGCACGGTGAATCTTGATACCGAGGAAATACTTGGGTTTCCGGGCTATCGAGAGCGTTGCCTTGAATGTGATGACACCGTTGATGTTCGGCATGGTCGCTTTACGGATATACGAGTAGCCACTCCATGAACCGCCGTCCTGCCATGTCAGGCCGTAAGCCGTCTTGCAGTCCTGCATGATGGCCGGTATGCGGTAATAGTCGTCTGTTGCCACGTCGTTGTCGCCCGCCGCCTCGGCCTTGGCGTCTGCGTACTCCTGCTGTTTTTTTTGCCACTCGGACAGTTCGCTTTTCAGGCGGTCTATCTGTGACTTGTTCTCGTTATACTGTTGACGATACACTGCCGCATCTTCCACGCTCGCCTCGGCAATCTTCTTCAGCAGCGCGTCATTTTCAGACTCCAAGGCTTTTATTTGTGATTCGAGGGCGGCGACCTTGTTGTCGGCTTCCTGCAACAGCCCGTCCAGCTCGGACGTATCCAGTTCGTTGTCCGAAACGGTGGTTTGCATGGCGCACTCCTTCGAGTGGGCATTCAGCGAGCTGCCGCACTTGCGGCACTTGTACTGCGTCGTACCCTGTCCGAGCGTGGCGCCGTCCGAACACGTTACGCTGATGGTCACGCTCTCGCAGCCTTGTAGTTTGGCGGCATCTGTTGCCTGGTAGTAATTCTTTGCATCGGAAGTTATATAATAGGTATAGCCCTCCTCGTTGTCGTTGAACTCCGAGAGGCGGGCGTTGAGTTGCGCCTTGAACGTGTTCAAGTCCATCGAGTAGGAATCGAATACGTCCTCGTAGACGACGATTTCCCGGTTCCAGCTTTTTGTGACGTGTATTTCGTAGGCGTATGCCTTCTTGGTCTGCTTGCCGCCCCGGCTGATGATATAGCCGTTCTGCCAGTAGTTGATAGTATAGGTGTAGCCGTCGTTCTGGTTGTTGAGTTGCTGTACCCGGCTTCTTGACCATCCGGCATACCGTTCCGAGTTGGAAAGCACCTGTTCCCGTTGCGAAGCGTTTGGGTAGAAGTTCGGATCGCTCGTTTCGAACCGTACCCATTCTCCGCCGTTCAGTATGCTGTTGTCGTCGGTCGGCGGGTAATAGTCGCACAACGAAACGCTGCCCTGCTCGCGACGGGCGATATACCACCGCTGGGTATAGTAGTTTCCCGCCGTTTGGTCCAGATAGTCCGTCATCCAACCGGTGAGGTCATACTCCCCGATGTCGAACAGTCTGGCGACATTATCCTCGCCGCCTACCATTTCGATTATGAAATGGCCGGCATCCTGTTCCACTCGCTCGAACAGACCGTTGTAATGGTCGTACAGGTTGATGATTTCACCGACTTTGCCGCCAATCAGCTCATGGAACGAGCTGGTCTGCAGCAGGGCGTCTCCGATATTTTCGATTCCTGCCGTGGCAAGGCCGACACCCATGTCATAAAGATTGTCGATGTCGTGTTGCAGGTTTTCTTTCGTGAAGTTGCCCGGTACGCTGGCCAGATCATCCAGCATCCTCTGCCAGTCGATGTCGCCCACCTCCGAGAGTTTCAGCAAGGGGGCTATGTTCCGGTTGATTTCGAGAAACACGACATCTGAAAAGGTCAGCGTGCTGTTCGTCACCACACTCTCGAACTGCATACAGAGGCTTTTCGTCTCGTCGCAGATTTTCATCAGGTAGCTGCCCCAGTAAATCGCCGTCTGTGGCGAGCGGAGCATTTGTTTTGCCACGACCCAGATCTTCGGCATGATTTTTTCCGCCACCATGCGGTAAATCCGGCGGTAATAATAGTTCTCCGTACTGCTACACCATATTCCGAGGTCCGCAAGCGCCTTGTGTTCCAGAAATTTGGAAGCGAAAATCCCTGCCGTGGCCACTTCTGCCGCATTGTAATGCTTGAGGATGTCATCGACCTGCTCGCGGTAATAGCTCTCGGCCACGGTTTCCGTGCCGAAAGCGGCCGCCATTGCCGCTACGGTACGGGTGTCGTAGTTCACGCTGTAATATTGGGCGTGGACATGCTGCGCGGCGGCGAGCAATACGGCCATGAGGATGAATGACAGCTTTTTCATTGTCAAAGAGATGATTTTATTTCTCTGTTTTCAAAGTGCCACCGCTCGGATTCGATACAATCTTCCGTGGCGAGCAGGCAAAATATTTCATGTACCCTGAATGCGTCTACGATGGCACGATTCATTCGGGCTTTGGGGGAGCAGAACCACCTTATGTACCAAGGTTGGTTCAGATAAGCCACACGCACGGTTTGGTATCGTAGCCATTCCAAATCGCTTATTCTTGTTCCGTTGAAAGGATTGCGGTGAAACTCCCTGTTCAGTTCCTGCCTGAATCTTTCTTCGTCGAAAGCCGGTACTTCTTCCATCGTCGTTGCAGAATGGGAGTCGGTATTCGTATCCGGATTAATTCCGCACATTCTGTCGCATAAATCATAAAATTTCTTTTCTTCGGGATTTTCCTGATAGTATTGGTTCAGGTACGCTTCCAGTTCCGTATCGGGCATGTCCAGCCGAAGGGAGTATTCTGCCAGCAGCCGTTCGATGAAAGACAGCTTGTCCGGTGTCATGCCGTCTGCGGAGAGGATTTTCTTTTTCGTCAGCATACAAAATTCACGAAGGGACAATTCCTTGAGTGCGGGGCTGTCGATTGAAATCTGCTGTTTCGTCAGGCCGCATTCATAGAGCATCACGTTCAGCCCGTAGCAGAGATCCAGAGTGATTAGGATTCGTTTTGTTTTCATTATTCTGTTATTTTACTGTTAAATTCAATACTCGTCCTGCGGAGTTCACCTTTTGGGCGAATGGCAAGGACTTGCCGATGCCGCTGGCATCCCAATCCGGCAGTATGCCTCGATAGCTTCCTGATGGTTGCATTGCAGTTCGGCCTTATAGAGTTTCAGGGCCTCTTTTTCCGCCCGTTCGGTGGTATAGGTCATGTAGCACTCGTGCGGTTCTTCCACGCCGTACACGCCGCTGGTACTGCCCCGGCGGATAAAGACTTCCCGGAAGAAGCTGCGCCCCTCTTTGTTTTCCAGTCGGTTGATGGTAAATATCTTTTTGCAGTCCACGTCGGTAAGTCCGAGGATAGCCTTGATTTCATCGAACCGCTCGCGGAATTTGCTCTGGTCGAGCAGCATCACCACGTCCGAGTTGTTGATGATGGCTTCCTTGACGATGGGGCTGCCGATGATGTCCTGTATCTCCTGCGTCACCACGCCGACCGAGGCCCAGAATTTACGGGCCGTCTTGTACATAAATTTGATGTACTCGGCCATGAGCGGCGAGGCGATGGCCTTCCACGCCTCTTCGATGACCAAGACTTTTCGGTTCTTCTTGATACGCATCTTCTGTAAGAATACGTCCATGATAATCAGGGTGACAAGAGGGAAAAGGAGAGGATCATCTTTTATACTGTCGATTTCGAAGACGATGAACGTCTCGTCGAACAGACTGCTGTCCATGTTCTCGTTCAGCGTCTTTTCATGGTTGCCGCCCCGATAGAAGTCCTTCATCATGTAGCGGTAAGTCGAGATGTCGATACCCGAAATATGATTCTCGCTGCAGATGTCGGGAATACGCTGCACGGAAAACTCGTAGAATGAATTGAACGACAACTCCGGTACTTTCAGCTCTTTGCGTCTGCGTTCCATCTCGTCGATCATCTGCTCGATACGCCCGGCACGCTCTCCCTCGCTTTCATCCTGCCGGTCGGAACGGTTGCGGTCGTCGATAAGCAGGCTTTTACGCAAATCCTCCCGTTGTAGTGGCGTGAAACCGTCGAACCCGTTGAAATAGGTGTCGTAATACTCCATGATGACCTGTTCTATCAGACGGTCCTCCGTTTTCGTGACCGTACCCTGCGTACCTTTCCAGATCAGCAGCACGAGGTTTTTCAGGAATCCTGTTTTCTCCACGTTCATCTCCTCCCGGTGAATCCGGAATGGGTTCATCGTGATAGGCCGCTCTTCGGTATAGCTGATATATTTGCCGCCCAGGTATTCGCAAAGCCCTTCATAACTGTTACCCGTATCGACCATCACCACGTCCGTGCCCTGCTCGTAAAGTTGGCGTACCACCGAGTTCATGTGGAAGCTCTTGCCGCTGCCCGAAGGCCCTAAACAGAAAAAGTTCGAGTTGTCCGTCAGCTTGTTTTTTCCCTCTTTTCCTGTGATGTCGATAGCCACCGGCACGCCTTGGCGGTCTGTGTAGTAGATTTTCAGCGGCGTTTCCTCATTGTGCAGGATACGTTCCTTGTACATCAGGCAGGTGGCTGCATCGCCGAGCGTCAGGAAACGGTCGTAGTCTTCGTTCATACCGTAACAGTTGCCCGGAAAGGAATTTACGAATAGCTCCAACTGGTTATAGGCTCGCTTGCTGATATGGATGCCCAAACGTCCGAAGCTGTTTTCCAAATGGTTCGTACACTTTTGCAGATCCGTACCGGTTGGCACGGCCACGACCAGATTGAAGTGGCTGTACACGAGTAGTTTGCTTTCACGGGCGATAACTTCCTGTACCCGTTTGATGTCCTCTACGGCCATCTGGTTGCTCGGATTGGGGATACTCGCGTGTCGGTTCTTTTTCTTGTCGAGCATGGCCAGTTCCCGCTTCTGGTTGGGAAGGAAAATAATCTGGTTATAGACCACCGTTTCGGCGTTCGGTATGCTGTCGATAAGGGCCAGCAAATCGACGGGCATGTCAGTATTGTTCACCTCGATATTGGTATAGGGCCGTATCAGCGAGGGCAGGGCAGCACAGTCCACGTCCACAAGGCTGTACACCTTGCATCGTCTGTCGCCCATCGAAACGGTCTCGTCGTCCACCCTGAAATTGGTCATCGAGACGATTCGGTCCTTGAAATTCATGGCGAAATAACGGTCCACATATTCGTTCGCCTCACTCTTGTTCAGGAACTCGGCCTGCACGCCGGCATCGTGTAGCTGGTCATGTACTTTGCGGATCTTTACGAGGAAGTCGCGCCACTTTTTGTTGTCGAATGAGAACAGACGGCTTTTCTTGGCCTCCTGGGTGATAGTCAGGTAACAAATGCTGTCCGTATAATTGCGTCCTTTGAAGTATCGGAAATAGGCGGACGAGAGAAATTCCTGCCCGTCGTCTGCTTCGTTCTCAAACTGTTTTCTGACGAAGATGTCCTGTTTATGAATGGCATATCCTTCGCCGAGAGTCTGTGCCAGGGCAGTGAAAAGGTGTGTGAACTCGTAGTAGCTGTCGATATTGGCCGAGTATTTCTGCACGGGATTCTCCATCTTCAGTACAGCCGAGTATTCGCCGGTCTTGGTGTACAGCACGCCTACGCCGTCTGTATCTTCCACAGAGAAATAGATGTCCTGAAAGATACGTTTGCGCTTGCCGCCCGTTCCGAACGCATAGACCGATATGCCCATGCCGGCACATAGGGTTATAAAAAGTAGAATGATGTACAGGGTCATTTCCAAATAATAAATAAAGGCAAGCCCGCCTGAACTTCAGGCGGACCTGCCCGCGTTCAACATTCAATAGGCCACCCGTTGTCAGGGGATGGTTTTTCTTTCGTCGGTCATAACTTCTTGGCGTAGGCATAGACGTACACACCGTGCTTGTTCTTTTTGGTATGCAGCCCTTTCCGCTGTTTGAGCATGATAAGTGCGATACCCGTCGATAAGACAGCTACCAGTGAGACCAACCCCGCCACGAACCCGATTAGGCAGTAGGCGATGATGAAACCGACGATGGCACCGCCGGCCGCACCCGCCGCCCAGTAGATGTAGCGTCCCTGGATACCCATAAATTCAAGAGGCCGTTGCAGCCCCTTGAACAGCGGGTAGTCGGGATAGCGTTCGTCCTTGCCTTTCATCGTGCGACCGTTTTAGGCACTGATTCCGAAGAACATCGGCAGGGCCTGTGCTGCGGCAATCAGGAAAATGCAGGCACCGACCACCATCATGATCTTCTTCTTCACGTCCTGTTCCTCGTTGTTCATGGCGATATACACCGAGATGGCGCCCACGATAGCTACCACGCCTGCAATGGCGTAGCAGAGTTTCACCATGATAGGGACATACTTGGCAATCTCCTCGGTTACGGTTGCCAGAGCGGTCGTTCCGGCGGAATAATCGCCGGCAGAGTTCTGTGCCATGACGGTTGTCACACCGCCCAGCAGCATCAACATGAGCATCTGCGTCTTTTTTGCAGAAAGCGTCTTTCTAATCAGTCTTCTTAACATGTTTAGTTGTATTTGTATTTTGAATGAAAATTAAGGTTGTTCCATACCGTTGTGCCGGTGACAGGGAGCGTTCCGTCGCCTATATGCGATAGCCGAAAAAGGCAGGGAATACGATGGATGCCCCGATGATGAACAGGCACGCTCCGACAAGCGTTATGATGGACTTGATGATGTCCTGGTCACCGGTATTCCACTTGATATAGATTTGGAGGGCGGATACGATGACACATAGCGAGGCGATAGCGTAACAGATATACAGGACATATAACATGTTGGTCACCACGAAATCGTGCATCGTAGCCAGCGCATCCGCTCCCCAAGTGTAATTCACGCTGCCGCTTTTGGCCATTGCCGAAAAAGGGATGATGGAGCATAGCGTACACAGTATTTTCTTAGTTTTCGACATTTTACAGTTTATCTTTGACAGGTCTCCATGCCAGTTCGGGGCGGTTGTCCAACCGGCCTTTGGAAATCATCGCTTTATACATCTCTTCCGCCGTCATGGGGTCGGACAGGAAGCGTTCGGTATCTTCCAATTGTTCCTCCACCTTGGCTTTCAACCGTTCAAACCGTTTCAGTGCGGCCTCCTCTCTTTGGTCTGTATTGTTATCCTGTGGAGGGACAGCAGTGGGTTGGGCTTCCGTGTCGTATTTCTCGTTTCCGATACTGAAGCCGGTCTCGTTCTCCGAGACCTTGACACTTTCCTCCTTGATGTCCTCCGGGTCGAGTTCGAAAATCTCCTCGCCCGGCTTATCCGTTCCTTTCTTTCCATAAACATCCTGCACGATGACGACTGCGTAATAGACGACGTACAGCACGGTCAGGACGATGGCGAATGTGAAATATGAATCCATATCTTCAAGTATGAAATTGAAATATTATTAAAGTATGATTGCAAAGGAATATATTATGTATGAAATATAAAATAATCTTGTTCTTAAAGTATTATTTAAGAATGAATATTTCTTCAAAAAGCCAAAAATCATACTTAAAAATCATACTTGAAAGTCGTTTAGGCAATTCAGGAGGGTATAAAAAAAAGCCCTCCTGTCGGAGAGCTTTCAGAAAATGAAGGCAGACGGGATTTACCGTTTTCTTCTGCGTAGGTAGTCGTTCAGATCTTTGTATTCGGCATAGCGGACGGCCTCGTTGATCGTTCTGATACCGTATAGCCCGGCAATGGTTTCTGCAGTCTTTTGTCCGGCCATGTCGTTGTCCAGATAACAGTGGATATATGGATACGGTTCCAGCAGTTGCAGGGTGTTTTTCAGGTTATTGACCGAGTTCATCACGATATGGTCGCATGGGGCTTGGACACAGGCGATGGTGTCGCCTTTTCGGAGTAGGGTCTGGTAGGAAAGAAAATCCATGAAACCTTCGTACACGCAGACATGCTTCTGTCTTACTCCGTCCACATGTGCGATGAAAGAGATGTCTTTCTTTCGGATACAACCTTTATAATAAGGATTGCGTACCTCATAGCCGCCGGATACGTTCTCGAAGGCTATGGAGAAATAGTGTCTCCGACGCAACTCGTAATGGATTTCCTTGCAGAACTGCCGGGCGACGCCCGTGTCCACGCATCGGGAGAGCAGATAAGACAAGAGCGCATAATGGGTCAGCGGTACTACTCTCATATCTTTCATGTCTTCCTCGATGTCCGGTTCGGTCGGGGGCATACGAGTGTGTACGGGAGGTAGAGCGTTCACCTGGTTCTCTATCATACGGAGAGCTTCGCTCACGCTGCAGAGCCGGTAGAGCCGCAAGACCAGTTCGATGATGCCGCCGCCCTCCGACAGCCCAAAGTCATACTATTCGTTCAATTTATCATTCACCTTGAAAGAGGGCGATTGTTCTTCCCGGCAGGGAGACAGATACCAATATTGGTTATGGCGAATCCTGATCGGTAAATGACCGAGTGTTTGCAGAAAATCGACGATTCGGATTCGCTTTGCTTCTGATATATTCATGTGTAAGGAGCGTTTAGTGTAGTTTTACTATATATATCCCCAAACTAAACCGGCATGGTTCAGAGATGGAAATTTTCATTGTACGTGTACCCGCGTCCGCTTTTCTGTATGGCGCCGTGCTGGATGAGAAACTTGCACAGATTGACCAGCGTGTTCCTTCCCCTGCTATAGCCTATGCTGTCATACCCCTTTTTCAGGGCTTCGAGCAAGGCTTGGTAGCCTACATTATCCCTGTCCGGGAAAGCCGCCTCCAGAGCGGAGCGGTGCTGTTGCTCCGTCATGTCTGCGTATGACGACAGCCTGTCTTTTTTGCTCATCTTAAATTGGTAGTCTTCCACCAGGTGTGGGAGCGAATCGTCCCCGATTTCAAATGCAAAAGGAATAAATTCCCGGTCTCTTATGTGCATGGCCCTCACTTCGCTGATTTTGCCGTTCTCCACGTTCTTCGATATTTGCAGGATGGTTTCGGCCTTGTTGTTCAGTTCCGTGCCGATATGTCCTCTCGTGTTATCGTCTCCCTTGTTCAGGTGCAGCACCGTATGTATATGCAACTCGTAGTAGCTTGACCATCTCATAAGCTCATTGATGATGTCGAGCGACTCGCTTGGACTGTTTATGTCGTGAATCAGGTCTCGGATACCGTCGATGATGACCAGACCGATGTCTTTCTCCTCATGGAGTGCCCAGCGGATAATGTCCCGTCGTTGGTCAGGCGTATATTCTCGCAGGACGAAGAACTCGATTCGGTCGTTCTCCTGGTCTGTCGGTAGCCCGGCCAAGGTCAGTATCCTGTGAAGGACTTTATGGCAATGGCACTTACTCTGTTCCGTGTCGATGTACAGGACACGGTTTTTGCAGGGAGGCAGGTCTGCCTTGTATTTCAGCACCTCTTTTCCGGAGAGGGCGGACGCCACGATGGCACTGACATTGAATGTCTTTTTGCTCTTGGGTTTTCCGGTTGATGCGCTGAAGTTGCCTAACGTCGCGATGGTCACGCCATCTATCTGCACGATCTCCTGCGGGAAGTCGTATTTCTCCGTGACATTCAGCCTGATGTATTTTAACAGCGACCGGTATTTCTCCTCGTCTATCCGGTGGTTGTCATGTATAGTCATGTCTGCTTTCATCGGTTTCCTCCTTTCTTGATTTGCTTCTGCTTGTTGTCTTTGTCCAGCAGATAAGACATGATGTTCGCCTGTTTCTCAATCTCCCCGTTGGACAGGCAAGGGTTGCGTTTTATCCACTCGTTCAGGTCGTTTCGGAGAATGAAGATGTTCTTTCCGTTAGGCTTGTACACCGTCAGTTCATGAGCGGAGGTCAGCTTGTAAACATAGCTTTTGGATACTTGCAGATAGGCAGCCACTTCATCTATGCTTAGAAAATCTTTCGCCGCGTATGCCATTTTCTCTACCTTTTCGAGATGGGACAGCAGTTCGTCCAGCGAACCGAACCGTTTCAGGAATTTCTCCACCCTCAATATCTCCTGCTGGAAACTCTCTAAGGAGTTGTTCTCAAGAAAGGCTTTGAGACCTTCGATACGTGCGAGCAATAGTTCTGTATCTCTTCTGTTCATAACGCTTCTTTTTTCGTTCGGGTTGTCTGCCCGGTTGTTTGTACTTGATTTCTCATGGCCCATTCGCATAACTCCCGCCGGTTAAAATAGACCAGCTTGCCGTTGGGCTTGTAGTGAGGAATCTGTTTCGATGAAGTGAGCTTGTAGATATAGCTCTCCGAAAGACCAAGGTAAACCGAGGCTTCGGCAGTAGTCAGGATCTCCTTGACTGTCCAGATATGTTCTTTGATTTGTTCGATGTTACCCTCGATGGTTTGTATTTTCTCCACCTCGTCGATTTTCCGTTCCAGCGTTTGGATACGCTCGATGGGTTTCTCCGTCGTCATCATGGAGATTATCTTTTCCATCTGGGCCATGTAGTCGGAAAATGAGTTGTTTCCCGTTGTCTTTCTTCTATGTCCCATTGTTTTATCACGTTTTGATTTGACAATAAGAGGTTTACCCTCCGTAGTAACCGGTTACGGAGGGCAAAGGTATAGGCGTCTGTCCGGCCGTCAATGTTGATAGTATTGAGTCTCAACGCATCTCTCGATACGACTATCAACAAATCAGGTTTCTTTTATTGGATTTCTTTGTCTTTGATTCGCTTTATGTACTCGTCGATGACGGACAGTAGTCGCTTTTCGGAGATGCCGGGCGGTGTATCCTTAATCCGATTGAGGGTAGAGGATAAATCGTGTTGATCGAGGTGCTTCTTGCCCGAAGAACTTATGACGAGTTTTCTTTTTGCGATGAAAGCCTGCCAGTTGTATGGAATTATGCCGTGTGAGGCCAATTTGTCGAGCGACAGAACCAGCCGGGTATTGTTTCTCGACGTGACAGGCTGCAGCGTGTCCGTTTCGTAGCGGGTGGCCACGTCGTTCGCATCCAGTCTTTCCTTGAATAAATTAACCTCATTGGCAAGTTGCACAATGAGGTTAACCTTTTCCCTGCCAAGGGCAGGCTTGAAAACAATGTCAGGTGTTTTAGTTCGTGGAGCTGACGCACGCTCCAAGATGTCCCCCGGAGCGTCTGTTTGTGACAGATCGAAGGTGTAGAACTCGTTGAGCAGACCTGAAATCTGCATGTCATCGAACACTTCCTGTTCGAAGTATTTACGCACCAGTTTCTCGTGGCCTCTCAACAAATCCACGATGGTATGGTAATTTTTCAGATGTTCGTTCTTACTCCATGCGTCGGTTTCATCATGATACCGCTTGGAATGTATGAAATCGAGTACATAACGCCTGTAACTCTTTTGACGAGTTGCGACTTCAGCAGTGTATGACTCTTGGGCTTGCTTGACCAACCGGAATAGCCCTTGTTTACCGGTCTGCGCTGGCATCCGTCGGAAGCCACGCATCGCTCTTTCCAAAAAGAGAGAGGTGCAAAGGAAAATTCTTTGTCATTTTAATTGAATTTGGTGTTAAATTTTTGAATAGGACCGCCCCGTTTGATCGGGAGCGTTCGTTTCTATCATTTTTACACAAGTATAGTTGTCTGCTATCCTTTTCAATTCAATGTCGAATGTGTCTAACAAACCCCTTTTCTTGATAAGGCGAAAATTGCTGTTCATGCTCTCCCGGTTCGGTTGTGTCCCGTTCGGAAAACAAAAGCAATGAACGCATTTTACCCACACATCGAAAGGGTTATCGGTCTTGAACGCCAGATGAACGAAATACATGAGCTGTGCCTGGCTCTTCGTCCATTGGATTGGACCTTTGAACTCTGCTTCGTCAAAGATACCTTTGAACATGGAGAAGGTGGTTTCCGGAGCGATATAGTCTTTTTTCACAAGGCTCGAATACAGCTTCCGTTTTTCTTTATCTCCCTTGGTGGTGTAGAACACGCATTTGCTTGTATGTATTAATCGTTCATGTTTGGTTTCTTTTATTGTTGTACTTTCTTCTATATGGTTGAACTTGTTACATATCTCTTTTAATTTGACATCGTATTTGTCTATCCAGCCGACCCGTTTGAGCCAACTGTACCCCGTGACGAAACTCGCTCTATGAGGAATATTCCCGTTGATACGGAAACAGTATTCTCCTTTTACCCATAGTTCCCTTTTATTGAACCGGTGGAAAGCCGAGTGAACGAAGTAGGCCAGTTGCCGCTGCCCTTTGAGCCATTCCACGGGTCGGCTGAATCTTCCCGTATCGAAGATACCGCTAAATGTTTCCCAAGTCGTTTCCGGTGCTATATAGCCGTATCGAATCAAGGTCTGGTACATGTCCCTTTTGTCATCTTCACTTTGCGGGGCATAAAAGGTTGCAGCCTTGGTGTGTTCCGGTTCAAACATGGAGAAATTCACTTCGGGATAAAGCGCTTTGACAGCCTCGTAGTATTCCGTATGGCATTTCGGAGCACGACAAGTCCCGATTCGAGAGCCGTGATCCCTTTTCCATAGTTTCTCGAAGTGCATGTAAGCACGAGGAAAACCGCAAATGGACGATACGGCAAAGGCAATGACTTTCAGTTGCAGAACTTTCGTTCCGGGCACGGGTTGATAATGACAATCCAGTATTCCTGCATCGACAGCTCTTTGCAGTAAAGCTGCAACCTGCTCGTTGGCCAATGGCGCTATCAAATCCCTGTATGGACCTCTTTCTTCTATACTCTGTTCGTTGCAAAACGACAGTAAAGTCCGCATGTGTTTCACGTAGTTGTTGAGTGCCCAGACAAACGGTTCCTCAATTTCCTGCTTATGCTCCTGTACATACGTCTCCAGCAAGTCGGTAAATCCGATATTGGTGATTTGGTGGGCCAAAATAGGAGAAGGGTTCTGTTTTATATACAGGCCGATTTCCCGTACCCATTCGTCGATATGCAACAGGTCGGGCGAGAGCGTTTCGATTTCCACCTCGTCATCTAAGTCCAACCGGTATTTCCATTCTCCGATGATACGGGTAATTTTGGCTATTTTGATAGCTATTTCCTGTCTTGTCATAAGTTGGTCTCTATATTATTCGATGTTCGGAATCAGAGACACTGCGTTCTGCTTGTTCTTATCCAATACCTTGGCATATATCTGCGTTGTCGCCAGTTCTTTGTGGCCAAGCAATTTCGAGACTGTATAGATGTCCGCACCCAAGTCCAGCATCAGGACGGCAAAGGTATGACGTCCGCAATGGAAAGTCAGGTTCTTCTTCAGTCCCGCTGTCAGACTCCAACGCTGCAATTCGAGAGAAGTCCACGAACCGTATGTAAATCCCACAAATACGAAATCGTCAGGGTTGCCTCTCTCTCCGAGATATTTCTCTGCCTGCGGAGTAATGTCGAGATATTCCTGCCCGCCGGTTTTCTTCTGCTTGAACACGATTCGCGTGTACTCACCGAACTTTTGCACTTCGCTCCACGTGAGTTTCTGAATGTCGCTTTTACGAAGCCCGGTAAGGCATGAGAAGAGGAACGCGCGTTTCAGGATAGGATAACGGCAAGGAGTAGCGGCCAACAGCCTGACTTCCTCCAGTGTCAGGTAATCCCGTTTTACTTCTGCGGCCTTGAACCCTTCTATGCCACGGAGCGGATTGATAGGAATGATCCGTTCATCGAAAGCCTGATTGATACAGGCCCGCAGTTTATTGAAGTAGGACACTTTGGAGTTTTGCGACAGTCCCTGAAACGTGTCCCTCTCCCTGCGTGGTCCGACACGTTTGTGCGTATCCTTTTCCACATTCTCCAAGAACTCCTTGAATCCCATGATAAACTCCGGCGTAACGTCACGGAATGTGGTTTTGTCGTCACAGTAGACTTCGAGATAACGAAGACAGCTTCTCCAGTTGCCCCAGTTACCTTTTGAATCCGGATTCTTGCGACGCTCTTCCACCATATTGCGGTAATACTCCAAGAAGGGAGTATTCTCCTTGAACTGATGGGTGAACGAGTATTCCCCGTTCTGTATCTCAATCAGACGTTTGGATTTTATCGCTTGTGCAGTAGCCAATGTCTGACGATTCTGTTCTTTCTCTATGGGCGTTTTCGCATCTATCAGGTACAGTTTTAAGTATTCCTTGTGGCGTTTACCATTCCGGTAGATGTCGAGAAACAAACTTATGTTGCCGTTCGATAACTTCTTTTCCCGAAGTTTCACGGGTTCTTTTTGCGTTATAGTCTGCTTTGCCATATCTGTTTTCTATAATTTATTAAATACTTCTTGCTGTTTGTCCCTCCTTTTCGGGGGACAGTTTTTTGTCCCTCGCTGTCCCTCCGGGGGACAATCTGGGGACAAAAATAACGAAAAAATATGTAAATGTACAGAAAACACGAAGAAAAAGAGAAAATGAATTTCTCTTAAAAATAGCTGATATAATGCGTTTTACGGATTTATATTTGCTCTTTCTTGGCTTTTCTTTTCATTCGGTTATTTGCCGATGCAAAAGTTTTGAAATATATTTTGCAATGTTTCTTCCGAGGTTATACCTCCTTCTGCAACAATCTCACTTAGTTCGTGGATACATTGTCTTAAATCCTCACTTACCAAATCTCCTGATAATCCCAATTGCAATCCTTCCTGTACTCTATGAATAGAATCCAATGCTCGTGTTAATGCTTCGTAATGGCGTACATTTGTAATGATAATATCGTTTTGGTTGATTTCTGGTAAGGCGGCTGCCTGTACTAACTTTTTTTCCAGGATCGTTATATTTTCCCTTTTCTTTGCTGAGATAAATAGTTTTTCCACTTTCATGTCAGCAAATATAGCTGACAACTCTTCTTTTTGTATTGCTAGTAACAGATCTGACTTATTAAATAAAATAATCATCTTTTTCCCTTCGCAGTGTGGAAGAATTTCGGCTTTTAATTCTTCGAACCGTCTTTGGGCATCTGTAGAGTCTATCATCCATAAAATGACATATGCTTGGTCCATCTTTTGGAAAGTACGTTCTATCCCTAGATTTTCTATTGTATCGTTCGTTTGGCGGATTCCAGCTGTATCAATAAATCGGAATGTGACACCTTGTAAATTGATCGTATCCTCTATTACGTCACGGGTCGTTCCATGGATATCACTGACAATGGCTTTTTCCTCATTCAGCAACGCATTCAGTAAGGTGGATTTTCCAGCATTCGTCTCTCCGATAATTGCTACAGGAATGCCATTCTTGATTGCGTTTCCTACACTGAAAGAATGAGCTAGCTGGGCAATAACTTGTTCGATATGGGTAGCTAGACTGCTCAGTTCGTCACGATTGGCGAATTCTAGTTCTTCATGATCACTGAAATCCAGTTCTAATTCCATTAACGAAGTGAAATGAAGCAATTGGTTACGCAGGTTAGAAAGTTCTTTACTGAATCCTCCACGCATTTGGCTCATGGCTAGGCGATGGGTGGCGGCAGACGATGAGGCTATCAGATCGGCCACAGCTTCGGCTTGGCTCAAGTCCATTTTTCCGTTTAGAAAAGCACGTTGGGTGTATTCACCTGGTAGAGCGGCACGACATCCATTATAGATCAGGAGTTGTATAACTTGCTGCAGGATATAGGATGAACCATGACACATGATTTCCGTACTGTCTTCACCGGTATAAGAATGAGGGGCACGGAACAAAGAAATTAAAACTTCGTCTATTACTTCTTCTGCAGAAGGTATAATTGATTCTTTTTTTTGTAACGTTTCACTTTTTTCTTGCGGAATTTCACTCGTTTTTTGGAAAAGTGTATTATTAATTTTTCGCTTTGGGGAACAAATCTTTCCGAAAGTAAGAGTATATGGTGCTCGTTCTGTCAGTGGCTTGCCTGTGGCGGGTGTAAATATGCGTGACGTTATTTCAATCGCTTTTGGGCCAGATACACGAATTATTCCGATGGCTCCTCCCTGGGCGGTGGCAATGGCGCAGATTGTATCTTGGTTTATCATTTTCATTTGGTTAATAATATAATGTTTTAGCTACGATGGCTGTTACTTCTTCTAAATAACGGCGGTCTGTCTCATCAAAAGAGTTTAATAGATTACTGTCAATATCCAATACTCCCTTTACTTGTCCATTAGCAAGAATAGGAACAACAATTTCGGAGCGGGAAAGAGAACTGCAGGCTATATGTCCGGGGAATTGTTCTACATTGGGCACTATCAAGGTTCGAGCTTCTGACCATGAGGTTCCACATACTCCCTTTCCTTTATGGATGCGATAACAGGCGGTGCTTCCCTGAAAAGGTCCTAAAATAAGTTGGCCGTCTTTAACCAGATAGAAACCTACCCAAAAAAAGCCGAAGGCTTCCCGAAGAGCAGCGGCAGTATTGGCCAAAACACTTATTTCTTCTTTTTCATCTGATATTAAAAGTTCAAACTGAGGGAGGAAAAGACGGTAACGTTCTACTTTATTACTAGTTGTTTGTTTGAAACTGGTTTCCATATTTTTATTTGTTTTATGAGGGGACATCTTGTTGTTTTTTTACAAAAAATGGTCTTCTATGAAGCGATGTCCCCTGTTAGGTAAAAAGAGTTGGCTTATTCTGTAAAAAATCTGTTTATGCCAATCTTCTTCTGGATGATAATAAGAATAAGTATTGATAGATGATCCGGTGAATTTTATCCATATTATATAGACAACTAAATTGGGAATTATATTCTTTCCAAGACTTTTTCTATCAAACCATCAATAGAGTTTTTATAGCCGGTATTGGCTTCCTTTATTAGTCGGTTGGCAATTACTATACATACAGTCATGGCTTTGTGTCCCATCAGGCGTGCTAATCCGGCAAGGGCGGAACTTTCCATTTCAAAGTTAGTGATGCGATAGTCATTGTATTCAAATTTCTCAATCTTTTCATTCTGTTCAGGATCGGCCAGTGGAATACGGAGTTCTCGTCCTTGCGGGCCAAAGAAACCTCCTGCGGCGATAGTTATGCCACGGACCATATCATTTTGCGCGATGCGGTCTATTAATTCCCGGTCGGCATCAATGACGTATGGGTGGGCGATGCATACATTACCTTCCCAACCCATGTAATTTATAAAAGCTTGTTCGAATTTCAGATCGCAAACCTCATTGCGTCCGGCGTAGAAATTGAGTAGTCCATCAAAACCGATAGACTTTTCAGAACAAATATAGGTGCCAACGGGAGTATAAGGCTGTAATCCGCCACATGTACCGATACGTACTAATTCCAATTGGCGTAAGTGGTCTTTTTCATAACGGGTATTGAAATTAATATTGGCCAAAGCATCTAATTCATTCATCACAATGTCTATATTGTCACAACCTATACCGGTGGAAACTACGGTGAGACGTTTCCCTTTATAAGTACCGGTAATGGTCTTGAATTCACGGCTTTCTATTTCACATTCTTTAGTTTCGAAATGAGAAGCTACTAATGCTACACGCCCAGGGTCACCTACTAGAATTATTTTATTTGCCAGCTGTTCCGGTTTGATATGAAGGTGAAAAATAGAGCCGTCGGGATTGATAATCAACTCAGATTCTGCATAATATTTTTTCATAATCTTTTTTTTGTGGTTAATGGTCTGTATAATTGATGTTATATTTCTTGTCTTTTTAATGGGTATACAAACAGATTATTTCTTAGATGTAGATGCCACGGATTTATAAACTTTCATTGATATTAGCATGATAAAGAGAAAAACAGTTTCATTCGCATCCAAGAAAAATACATTAATCGTTGAATACTAGTTTTATTTGCTTAATGGTTCATTACCGAAAGTTGTTTCGGGTTTTGCAATATTTTCACGCATGGAGGTATCTGCTTGTATATTCTTCATGCGGTAATAGTCCATAATGCCTAGGTTGCCACTACGAAATGCTTCCGCCATGGCCTTGGGCACTTCGGCCTCTGCCTGAATTACATTCGCACGGGCCTCTTCTGCTTTGGCTTTCATTTCCTGTTCCAAAGCGACGGCCATCGCACGGCGTTCTTCTGCTTTGGCTTGTGCAATATTCTTGTCGGCATTGGCCTGGTCTATTTGTAAAGCAGCTCCAATATTTCTGCCTATATCAATATCAGCTATATCAATAGACAGGATTTCGAAGGCCGTACCGGCATCTAAGCCCTTGCGGAGTACTAATTTAGAGATAGAATCAGGATTTTCCAATACGGATTTGTGATTTTCGGACGATCCGATAGAGGACACGATACCTTCACCAACACGTGCTAGAATCGTGTCTTCTCCGGCACCTCCTACTAATTGGCGGATATTGGCGCGTACAGTGACACGAGCTTTAGCTATAAGCTGTATGCCGTCTTTGGCTACAGCAGTAACGGGAGGAGTGTCAATAACCTTAGGGTTTACTGACATTTGCACGGCTTCGAATACGTCACGGCCGGCTAGGTCAATACCAGTTGCCATTTGGAAAGACAGTTCGATGTTGGCTTTGGATGCGGATACTAGTGCGTGTACTACTTTTTCTACATGCCCGCCTGCCATATAATGAGCTTCCAATTCATCTCGGGTTATGTTACTTAAGCCAGCTTTATGTGCTTCAATCATTGCTGGGACAATGACATAAGGAGGAACATTACGGATGCGCATTAAGAATAATTGCACCAATGAAATGCGTACTCCCGAAACTTTGGCAGACAGCCAGAGGAAAAATGGTACATAATGAAAGAATAGTACCACGAAAATAATTCCACCTCCTATAAGGATGAAAGGAAGATAGTTGGGTTCGATCATAATAATCAATTGTTTAAAAGTAAATATTTATATTTGAACAGCTCCACATCGAATCTCTGCTGTTTTCACTATTGTCTAAAATATACTTGAATGAGAATGTCAATCAAGAAATTTGATAAAATCGTATTTGTAAGTCATTTTTCTATCATAGGTTGAATTTGCGTACAATCACCGTTCCTTCAACCATTCTTTCTACATAAATGGGGGTATTCTCATCAATCAAGCCATCGGCAGAGCGCACTTCGATGATGTGTCCATTAAAGTTTGCATTGCCTATCAGTGCAAGGCGGGTTATTGCTATGCCTTTGTCTCCGATGCGGATATGGGTTCCTTTTAGGGGATCGATTTTATAATCCAGTGTTTTCTTCAAAGAAAGCTTGTCCATGGTTTTTGAGTGCATAAACCAGATGATAATGGCTATGCAACTTAGGACGGATGCTATCAAAGTAATGAATCCTGCTATCGGTCCTAATGTGTCGAAAGCGTAATAGTTGGCATATAGCAGGCAGATGGCCGATGCTATTCCGGCTATACTGATGCCGGGAATAAGGAAAACCTCTACAATAAAGAGAAGTACTCCTGCCAAGATGAGCGCTATGATAATAAATACTTCCATAAATATCTTTGTATTAGTGTTTCAACTTCTTTATTTCTTCGTTGCGGACGCTGATATCCAGTTGGGCCATTTCTTTCAGAAGTTGTTCAGTACGTTTTTCCAATTCCAAAATGGCGGGTGTCAAATTCTTCTTTCGTGCACTGTTCCCTTGGGCATATTGTTCGCGTTTGTCATCCAGATTTTTCTTCAGGTTGTCATAATCCTTCTGCTTTTGTATTCTTTGCTGATAAAGTTTACGTGCTTCGGCAGAGCGGAAGTCGTTCAATGTGTGGTAAACAGCAGAGTCATCTATTATCAAGGTGAAGTCTTTTTGTTGTTCTCCGGATTCTTTGGCATACATTATTGCCGCTAGGCGTTGCTTGCCGGTTCGTACTTTCTCTTCATCTTTCCAGGTGGTACGGATAGAATGTAGGCTGGCTGCATTTATAATGATCTGTTCGTCTGTACTTTCGTAATTGTATACTTCTTTTGAAGAGTTCGGTACAAACACATAGATACAGACTTTGTTATCAGGCTGATAGCGGTCTGAAGCAAACCAGCCAATATTGTTGAATTCATCAATGGCATACATATAGTCATTGGCGGGAGAGTTAAATGGCATTCCTATATTAGCGGGACGAAGATAATTGCCATTTTCCGAATCATAGCGAGTTACAAAAATATCGTACCCCCCCAAAGAGCCTTCTCCATCCGATGCATAATACAAGGTAATGCCATCTGACATTAAGAAGGGATAGTTTACATTTCCCTGTTCATTAAGGGACATGAGGGGTTCGGGCTCGCTCCAGCCGTCCAACAGACGGATACGGGAGTAGAGTTGCATTTTGCCGTCTGTGCTTTTGTTCCCGTAAAGTACTTTATTGCCCATTTCGGTTTGATAGACAGTCCCGGATATGGTAGGATCGTGATAGAGTGCTCCCGATTCTCTACTGATTTTATATGCTTTCAGAAAATCATTTTTATCGACTACAAAACTATCTATTACAGTAATGTTTTCCACTCCTTTTATCATACGGGCTGCTTGCTTTATTTGTTCCAGCTCTGCTTCAGCCATTTCGGTAGGGCGTTTTTTCTTTTCCAACCATTCTATGTGTTGTTCGTAGTTATCTACGGCATCGTCAAACCGATAGATATCATAATATAGTTTCCCTAAATAGCGGTATGCGTCAATGACTTTGCGGGCGGCGCTTTTTTCAAGGTAGGGCTGTGCTTCTTTTTTTTCTCCTGTTTCATAACAACATGCGCCATACCAATAATTATAATTGGCATTAGAAGGGGCTTGCTTTACCAGCTTTTGGAAAGCTGGTTTGGCTTGTTCAAATTCTCCGTTCAGGAAAAGTTGTTTGGCTTGTGCCAAGCTTTGTGCCGCAGTGTTGCCTGCGCAGCATAAAGTAAATAAACCAATGATATATTTTTTGTACATAGTTAGTTTATAATCCGTATTATTTAGATTCAAAAATACAAAGATTAATTGGAATTCTCATGCTTTAATAATTCTATTTTGTTAAATCTTCCATAAATCATTCTTTTCATGTACTTTTGTGCCCTATTTTTAAAGAAGATGTATGGCACAATTTACGGAAGACGAGAAAATAATGCGAAGGTTGGAGCAACGCTTTAACAAGGGGGTGGTAAAGTATCGCTTGATTGAGGATGGTGATAAAATTTTGATAGCTCTTTCTGGTGGAAAGGATTCTTTGGCTCTATTGGAGTTATTGGCAAGGCGTTCACGTATTTTGAAACCGAAATTTGCAGTGATAGCTGTGCATGTAGGCATGACAAATATTCCTTATCAATCTGATTTGGAATATCTGAAAGGCTACTCAGAGGATTTAGGGGTGCCGTTTGTGCATTATGAAACTTTTTTTGATCTGAGTACCGATACTCGGAAGTCTCCCTGTTTCCTTTGTTCTTGGAATCGGAGAAAAGCTTTGTTCACGGTGGCAAAGGAGCAAGGGTGCAATAAGATTGCTTTAGGACATCATATGGATGATATCTTGGAAACTTTGTTGATGAATATTACTTTTCAGGGAGCGTTCAGTACGATGCCTCCTAAATTAGTGATGCGTAAATTTGAGATGACAATTATTCGTCCTATGTGCTTGGTACATGAAGCGGATTTAATTGAAATGGCACGTATCCTCGGTTTTCGTAAACAGATCAAAAATTGTCCTTATGAAAGTTTGTCGAATCGTTCAAATATGAAAGATGTTTTATATTCTCTAGAAAAAATGAATCCTGAAGCACGGTATAGTTTGTGGAGAAGCATGACAAATATTCAGGAAGAACTGTTGCCTGGGATGAATGAACACGATTTATAGTTGATATGGCTGTTTTGTTGTTGGGGGATTATAACGAGACTGCTTATAGTTAGTTGTTTGTACTTGTGTGCAGCTAACCAACTATCAATATTATCAATGTATTTAGATGGGGAAGAATGTTACAAAGGTATCCTTCCTGTTGTTTGTTGTGCCGGATACAAGGTGATGCACATGTCTGATTTGTTGGGGAAAGTGTAGAAATATTCTACAATGAAAATGTGGACCTTTTTCTTTGAAAATAGTTTGTTCTTAATGTATTTGATTGATAATCAATACCAGTCTGGTTTTGGCATAGGAATTGTTTTCTCTTTATCATAAGAATAACCATTTAAATATATTAGGATATGAGAACGTTTTTTATTGTGTTAGTATGGGGAATGGGATTAGGACTTGCAGCGTTGTTTACAAAAGATATAGTACGTGGGGTGAGGAATGTGATTGCGATAAATCATTTCACCCCTACTGAGGTGAATAACGCTCCAATAGGATGGCATCAAGACTTGTGTTGTTATCTTAATTAATTTGTCGTCATAGAGATTTTGTTCATAATTGAAATTGGAAACAACTGTTTTTTATGGCAGCTGTTTCCAATTTATTTGTATTCAGTTGTCCTTATACTCTTTTCGTCAAGTGATTTTCGTATACAAGTCTAGGACAAATGTAAAATAATAAAGGGGATTGGATGAATGGTTATTAATGAATGTTTTTAATGTCATCCTGCACTATTTGATCCATTTCTTTCATCAGTTTTTGGGGATTCTTTTTGGGGGAGAATCCTTTATCTTTTTCTTCATGCAAAAGATCTGTTTCAGTTATGTCCTCACCCCAGTCTTCGAACATATTCGTTGCCGGTTGTCCTGACAATGTTACATTCTCTTCTGCGATAGGGACATTTCTCTCAATAATTTTTTCCATAATCTAATCTATTTATTGTTTACTAAATGACAAATATTGGGTAGAAATGGTTTAATGATTTAATAAAGTTTGAAGTTTATGATAAATAGAAAGTTCTTGAGCAAGCTAGAAAAACCTGATTTGCGAGCAACTCTTTATCTTTCTTTTTAAACAACTTTGCCTTGTAAAGAGTGCTCCTCTGTCCTTTCAATTGAAAAATAAGTTTTTTAAAAAGCAATTCTTTCGGTCTGTTTGAGGTTTATTTGCAAAATTGTGGGGAGGATTTTGGTTCTTAAAGGATCGTTTTGTTCTCTGATAACTTCCGGAAATGTTCTTGACGTACTTATTAGGAAGTTCGGGTGTTTATGTCCTTATGCCATCACTGCATGTATAACAGGCTAATTATAAACAACTTATATGCAGATGGTAAAAATATTTGTTCTCACTTATGCTCTCATAACGTTCTGAAACATATTTTCGTGTAACATGCTTGTCCTCAGTTATATCTATTTTTTATAGGCTATTCCAGGCTTGATAGGAAGTAGGGTGTTTTCAGGCTTTTTCTCGCAAGAAGTGTGCATAAGGGGTTTGTACTTCCATAGAATAATGGCTTACAAAGTCTTGGCAACGGTAAAAAAGATCAAGACGTTTTTAAAAAAGCTCCTTTTCTTTTTTTAAAAGGCGGTTATCTTTTTTGAAAAGCTCTTGATCTTTTTAAAAAACGTCCTTATCTTTGATGTGGAATTTTATTCTGGACATATAAGATTTCATATACGTCCGCATGAGTTTGTACGTACGTATAACTATATGGGGCGTACGTGTAAAAAACATGTTTTCTGATGTGGGAAAAACATTGTCCTGTTATACTCCCCCTATTTTTACAAGTGATTCTTCTTTGTTTCTGCCTTTTTCATTTTGTTGCATTTTTAGCTGTAACACTATTTGGGGGACTAGGCAAGGAGAAAATAAAAAAGGCTATCTTCCCAGACAGCCAATCTTTTGTTAACCTTAAATCTAATACTATGAAAAACACAATGCAAAGGTACGTATTCTTGAGATAGTTCCAAATTTTAGAAATAAAAAAACGCTTGTTATAACATGGTTTAGCAAACAAACTTTTTTCTTAACAAATAGCAGATTGAAAGAGTGGAGTTGGTTGCTTTTTTGTTCATTGGAAATAAAACATGTTTGTTACGGCAATAACTCATTGTATTATTCTTAATTCGATTATTTCCATTATCTTTGCACTCCAAAAATGCTTGTTGATATGCAATTGTTAAAAGCGTAATGGATATTATAGGCAGATTGTTTCCGGATAAAAAATAGATTAAAATATATGTTGTCTCATGGTATTTATTCAGTAATATTGCTGATTTTTTCAAATGTCTTTATGACGTTTGCTTGGTATGGTCATTTAAAAATGCGACAAGAGTTTAGTTGGTTTGCAGCCCTTCCGTTGATTGGTGTGATTGCATTTAGTTGGGCAATTGCTTTTTTTGAATATTGTCTTCAGGTTCCTGCCAATCGTCTTGGGTTTAAAGATAGTGGAGGACCGTTTGATATTATGCAACTCAAGGTGATTCAAGAAGTTATCACATTGGCTGTATTTACATTATTTTCTGTTTGGGCATTTAAAACAGAACTGAAGTGGAATCATTTAGCGGCTTTTCTTTGTCTGGTCCTTGCCGTTTATTTTGTCTTTAAGAAGTAATGAGTTTTGGTTAATAATTGCTGAATCCTTTTTGATAAGCAAAGTGTCTTGTTTGGGCAATGAATCTTGTTCAGATACTTTGCTGATTCTAGGAAACAAGATAGAATCCTGTCGGGTTGGTACGTAACTTTGATAGATTTTCCAACCTTTGGCACGATTACGATTACGTCGGATGGCACGTCCTCGTTTGGTTAAAGATTCATACAGAAAATTGTCGGCATCCAGTCCTCCTATTAATGGGTTATTACTGGGAGTTACCGTTTGATCCATGCCGGCAGGTAATATTACATAGCCGTTTCGCAAACCGGGAATCAGTTTGATATTTAGTTTCCATGACATTGTCAGAGAGTCTTTTCTTTTCAAGAAAATGGGATCATTAACCGGATCTTCATGCCATGTGGTGTAAGGAGTGTAGGGAGTAAGACGCACAAAGTTAGGGCGTACCCATTTGGTTGTGTCGCCGAAGTTTTTAGGCAAGTCTTTCAGAAACTTCATCCACGGTTTGTCTTCGGACATGAATGGAGTACCTTTTATATTGTCTTTGTCCGATTTAAAGTCGAAATGGATAGACTTTACGGCTTCTGTGTTAATTTTTAGTTCTCCATCTCCATTCAATAGCTCCTGTAAACGAATCGAGTCCTGTTTGTTCCATTGTGCTTGTGCTGTCAGTATACTGATAGTGCAGAATAATATGCTAAAATTTACCCTCTGGGTCATTCGTTTTTTCTTTATGATTATAATTGGTAACAAAAGTAATCTGGAGTGAGTTTAATGCTGGTTAAATTTGAGTTATTAATTGTTTATAATGTGAATATTTTAAATTTTATTTGGTTAATAAAAGGATTCGTTTACACCTCTTTTGTTGTTATGGAGCACACTTCATATAGACATTTAGATAGTTACCTCAATATTTGGTAATAAAGTTTTGTATTTTATCTCCAGATATAGTGACAGAGTTCATATTCATGGTATGTATTTCAATTGATGTCAGTACATTGGTCAGATAGGCGATATAGGTCTATATGGATTTATGGGGTCCATTCTATCTGTGTGATTTATTTTCGGTATAGAATAAAAATAGCCCGTTAATTTTTAATAACGGGCTAAATTAGTGAAAATGATAATATTTATTTGGAGGAGAGTTGTGCATGCATGGAAGCAGCTGCTTTACGTCCGTCACCCATTGCAAGGATAACTGTAGCTCCACCACGCACAATATCGCCACCGGCATAAATAGTCGGGATTGACGATTGCATATTTTCATTTACGGCAATTGTTCCTTTGCGTCCCAATTCCAATCCCGGGATGGAACTGGGAACAATCGGGTTAGGGGAGACGCCTACGCTGACTATTGCCATATCGATGTCAATGGTTTCTGTTGCTCCTGGAATAGCTATCGGACTGCGACGGCCGGAAGCATCTGGTTCGCCTAATTCCATTTTCTGTAAAACGACTTGTTTCACACGCCCCTTTTCATCGGCAATATATTCTATGGGGTTATGCAGAGTCAGGAATTCCACACCTTCTTCTTTAGCATGTTTCACTTCCTCCAGACGGGCAGGCATTTCTTCTTCCGAACGGCGATAAATAATCATTGCGCGTTCTGCTCCTAAGCGGCGTGCTGTGCGGACAGAGTCCATAGCTGTGTTACCACCGCCGATTACTGCTACGCGTTTGCCGAATGTTACAGGAGTATCCGAATCCTCGCTGGCTGCATCCATTAGATTTACACGGGTCAGATATTCGTTGGAAGACATGATATTGATAGAATTTTCACCCGGGATATTCATGAAGTTGGGGAGCCCGGCACCTGATGCTACAAATATACCTTTGAAATCTTCTGCTTCCAAGTCTTCCACACTGATTGTCTTTCCTACGATGCAGTCCTTCATGAATTTGACACCCATCTTGGATAAATTGTCAATTTCTACATCTACAATCTTATTTGGTAGGCGGAATTCGGGGATACCATATTTTAATACGCCCCCTATTTCATGTAAAGCTTCGAATACAGTGACATCGTATCCCTGTTTAGCCATATCTCCGGCAAATGAGAGTCCGGCAGGACCTGAACCGATAACAGCTACTTTTATATTGTTCTTTTCCGCTACTTCCGGTACGGATATTTGACCGCTTTCACGTTCGTAATCAGCAGCAAAACGTTCCAAATAGCCTATGGCAACGGCTTCGTGTCCGGCTTTCAGATGAGTGCATTGTGATTCACACTGTTTTTCTTGAGGACATACACGCCCGCAGACAGCAGGTAATGCACTGGTTTCTTTTAAAGTTTTGGCAGCTTCAAGGAATTCACCGCGTTCGATATTTTTGATGAATCTCGGGATATTGATTCCTACGGGGCATCCGCTCATACAAGTAGGGTTGGGGCAGTCCAAACAACGTTTTGCTTCCGTTACAGCTTGCTCTTCGCTCAAGCCTAGATTGACTTCTTCCTTACGGCTATGTGAACGGTATTCTGCATCCAATTCGTTCATTTTTACACGAGGGATAGCCATTCGTTCTTTAGGCTTCATGGCTTTACGTAAGCTTGCACGCCATTCGGCATCCCGGCCGTCCAGTTCTTTAGTCGCTTCACAAGTCATCGGCTTTTCGGTGTCTAGTTTGTGAATTTCTTCTTTTTCAATATCTTTGAAAGCTCCCATGCGTTTCAGCATTTCGTCAAAATCTACTTGATGGCCGTCGAATTCCGGACCGTCAACACAAACAAAACGTGTTTTGCCTCCTACAGTGATACGGCAGGCACCACACATGCCGGTTCCATCCACCATAATGGTGTTCAGAGAAACGTCTGTGGGAATTTCATATTTTTTAGTCAGCAGGCAAACGAATTTCATCATGATGGCAGGACCGATGGCGAAACATTTGTTTACTGTTTCACGTTTGATTACTTCCTCCACACCTTCAGTCACTAATCCTTTATGCCCGTATGAGCCGTCGTCTGTCATAATGATTACTTCATCAGAACTTTCACGCATTTCTTTCTCAAGGATAATTAATTCTTTGGTACGTCCGGCCAATACGGTAATTACACGGTTGCCGGCAGCTTTCAAAGCCTGTACGATAGGAAGCATCGGAGCAACGCCTACTCCTCCTCCGGCACAGACTACAGTTCCGAAATTTTCAATGTGGGTGGCTTTACCCAGCGGACCAACAACATCTGTAATATAATCTCCTTCGTTCAATTCACAAAGTCGTGTAGAAGAAAGACCAACTTCCTGTACTACTAGTGTGATGGTACCTTTTACGGGATCGGCACCGGCGATAGTAAGTGGCATACGTTCTCCTTTTTCACCGACACGAACAATTACGAAATGTCCGGCCTTACGCGACTTAGCAATCAGAGGTGCTTCTATAACCAATTTAAAGACCTTTTCCGAGAAATGTTCTTTTGAAATAATCTTATTCATTTTGCTATACTGTAAGTTAGTTATTTTTCTGAGTTGATTGTCAAATTGATAATTTATGCAAAGGTAGGATTATATTTTTTAAAGACAAAAGAAAAGCCGCCCTTTTGTGAGGGGCGGCTGGAGCCTATCATGATAAATCTGTTTTTGATTTTGCCGGCAGTTCGTTTTTAATGTGAAAAAAGGATTATTTCTTTGTTCTGATTTTATATCCTATCATTCCATAATATAGAATGAAAAGGAAACAGGGAACACAGATCCAATAGGAGGTCTGGAAACTAGTTGCATCTTGAACTACACCGCGCACCCATGGCATAACCGCTCCACCGGCAATGGCCATGGTTAGCAATGAAGAGCCGGCTTTGGTGAATTTGCCGAGATCCGCCATTGCGAGAGGCCATAATGCGGGCCACATTAATGAGCATCCTAATGCCATAAAGAATATGCAGTAGACTGAAATTTCAGCCGGCATGGTCGCTACTAGTGCAGAACCAATGATGGCTATGATGGCACATATTTTCATTGCGGTAGCCTGGCTCAGATATTTAGGGATTAAGGTTGCGCCGCAAATGTATCCTACTACCATACCGATGGAAGGGATAAATCCGTAATTGTCACCCGGCAGCTCCAATGCTTTGGCATATCCGGTTGCAGTTGCCAAGGCTATGGTTTCCACACCTACATAAAGGAAAAGAGCAATTACTCCTAATAGCAAGTGAGGAAATTGCATGATAGAAGTTTTACCTTCTGCATAAGGACAGGCAACCGCTTCTTCCGCATCTGTGGTGGCATCCTCTCCGGCAGCTTTTACTTCAGGCAACGGAGCCATTAAGGCGATAATGCCTAATACAACGAAAATACCGATAATGATACCAAATGGCTGGAACAAATCCTCCATTTTAATTTGGTCTATGGTTTTGCCGATTACTAAGGTAATAAAAAGAGTAGTAGCAGGCCAAGCCAGTTTGTTGCAAATACCCATGATGGAAATACGTTTTGCGGCAGACTCTATAGGTCCAAGAATAGTTACATATGGATTTACTGAAGCTTGGAGTACTGCATTGGCGGCACCACAGATGAATGAGGCGAAAAGAAACCATACAATAGATTCTGTAGCAGCTGCTTGGATGAATAGTCCAAAAGCGATAGCGAAAATGATGAATGAAAGAGCCATTGTTTTTTTGTAACCGATGGCTTCAATACATTTGGTGGCCGGTATGCCAAAAATTAGGAATGGAACAAACGTGGCGGCAAGCAGAAGATTGGATTCTGAAGCCGACATTTCCATTGACCGTTCTAATACCGGCATCAGGAAAGAGTTAATGCCCAATGCAAAACCAATTGCAAAAAACATCATGCCTACAAAGGCAAGAGGTATCATGAAATTTTTCTGTGAAGTATTCATAATAATAGGTTAAATGGTTAGTAATCAGGTTGAAATAATAAAAAAGAATGTCATTCTGCATACAAGACAGAATCTGTCGGGAAAGATCGGATTCTGAACAATACTCAGAATGACATTCAATATATGTAATTAGCTGTTATTAGTCAATCATCTCGAATCCGCAATAAGGAACTAATGCTTTAGGGATGCGGATACCTTCCGGAGTCTGGTTATTTTCTAATAAGGCTGCAACAATACGCGGCAAAGCTAGTGCGGAACCGTTCAAAGTATGGCATAATTCTGTTTTCTTTTCGGCAGAACGGTAACGGCATTTCAGGCGATTAGCCTGATACGTATCGAAATTGGATACAGAACTTACTTCCAGCCAACGTTGTTGTGCTTCCGAGTAAACCTCAAAGTCAAAGCAAAGTGCAGCTGTAAAACTCATATCACCACCACAAAGGCGGAGAATGCGATAGGGGAGCTCTAATTTCTTCAATAGACCTTCTACATGGTCCAACATTTCCTGATGTGACTGTTTGGAATGTTCGGGTTTGTCAATGCGTACCAGTTCTACTTTTGAGAATTCGTGCAAACGGTTCAAGCCACGTACGTCTTTGCCGTAAGATCCGGCTTCACGACGGAAACATTGAGTGTATGCACAATTCTTGATAGGCAATTGTTTTTCGTCCAAAATCACGTCACGATAAATATTGGTTACAGGAACTTCTGCAGTTGGAATTAAGTACAAATCATCTACTTCGCAATGATACATTTGTCCTTCTTTGTCGGGAAGTTGTCCTGTTCCGTAACCTGATGCAGTGTTTACTACCGTCGGTGGCATGATTTCTTCGTAACCGGAAGCGCGGGCTTCATCCAGGAAGAAATTGATTAATGCGCGTTGAAGACGTGCTCCTTTACCTTTATATACAGGAAAACCTGCCCCTGTGATTTTCACGCCTAGGTCAAAATCTATCAAGTCGTATTTTTTGGCAAGTTCCCAATGAGGAAGTGCATTCTTGGGGAGTTCGGTTTCCATACCGCCCATTTTTTCCACCACATTGTCTTCAGCGCTTACACCTTCGGGCACACTGTCGTAAGGAACATTAGGAATGGTGTAAAGCAGGTTGGTCATGTCTTCCTGTGCTTTGTCCATTTCTGCTTGTAAAGCTTTGCTGGTTTCTTTGATTTCGGCTACACGTGTTTTAGCGGTTTCAGCATCTTCTTTCTTTCCTTCTTTCATCAGTTGCCCGATAGATTTGGAGAGCGAGTTCACTTCTGCCAGGTTTTTATCTAATTGATTCTGTGTGCTACGTCGTTTGTCATTGAATGCAAGCACTTGTTCTATCGTTGCTTTTGCATCTTTAAAGTGCTTCTTTTCCAGTCCGCGGATTACCTCTTCCGTGTTGTCTGTAATTTGTTTAATGGTAAGCATATCTTTTCAGTCTTTTTGATATTTCTTGAATTAATGGACAAAGATAGATAAAAAAATGGTAAGGTGTATGAGTTATTCGTTACTTTTGTATCCAGATTAGAAAATGAAAAGTAAGAAGGATGAATTATCTTGAGATAGCGGGCACTTTAATCGGTCTGCTTTATTTATGGTTTGAATATAAGGCGAGCATTTGGTTGTGGCCGGTCAGTGTTATTATGCCTGCCATTTATATAGTTATTTATTATCAAGTAGGTCTGTATGCCGATTCTGCTATCAGCATCTATTATTTGTTGGCTGGAATTTATGGTTGGGGGATGTGGTTGCGCCATACGCCGGATAAAGGGGAGAAGCCTGTATCTGGCACACCGTCTAAGTTGCTGCTGCCTATGTTTGTTGTGCTGCTTGTGGTGTTTGTGCTGATAGGGATTATTCTCAAAACTTATACGGATAGCACAGTGCCCTGGTGGGATAGTTTAACAACTTCACTTAGTATTATTGCCATGTGGATGCTTGCACATAAATATGTGGAACAATGGTTGGTATGGCTGGTTGTTGATATTGTTTCTTGTGGTATCTATATTTACAAAGATTTATATTTCACTTCTTTTTTATATGGACTTTATACGGTAATCGCTTTTTTCGGTTATTTGAAGTGGAAACAATTAATGAATTTATCTTATGAAAGAGTATAAATTGCCGATAGGATGTGATGTGCCGGAAACAATTATTCTGGCTGATGGTGATTTTCCTTCCCATCCGTTGGCGTTGGAATGGTTGAGGCAGTGTCCTTATGTAGTTTGTTGTGACGGGGCAGCAAATACTTATATTCGTTCAGGTAGAATGCCGGAAGCTATTGTTGGCGATGGTGATTCTTTATTGCCGGGTATTAAAGAGCGATATGCTTCGTTGATTCATAGTGAGACAGAGCAGGAAACAAATGATTTGAGTAAGGCATTCCGCTTCTGCTTATCACAGGAGAGGAAGCGTATTACTATCATGGGGGCTACAGGGAAAAGAGAAGATCATACAATAGGGAATGTCAGTTTGTTGGCAGATTATATGGAGAAGGCGGAGGTTAATATGATGACAGATTACGGTATCTTTGTTCCCATAAAGAAGGACAGTATGTTCGAATCTTATATCGGTCAGCAGATTTCTATTTTTAATATGAATAGTACGGTTTTATTTGCCGAAGGGTTGGCTTATCCTTTATCTGTGTTTACCAATTGGTGGCAAGGGACTTTGAATGAGGCATTGGCCAAGCATTTTATAATCCGGACCGAAGGTAAGGTTTTAGTGTTCAGGACATTCTAAAAGAAAAGACTCTTCATTCTTTGAAGAGTCTTTCAATTTTTTTTATTTTGTAACTGATTATGCTTCTACAGCAGGAACAACAGAAACAGATCTTCTGTCATCGCGACCTACTTTGAAACATACTGTACCATCTACTAAAGCGAAAAGAGTATGGTCACGTCCCATACCGATGTTTTCACCCGGATGGAATTCTGTACCTCTCTGACGAACAATGATGTTACCTGCTTTACAAGCCTGTCCACCAAATATCTTAACGCCTAATCTCTTACTTGCTGATTCACGGCCGTTCTTAGAACTACCTACACCTTTTTTATGTGCCATTTCTTCTTAAATTTTAAATGATTAAGCAATAACTTGTTTAATAGTTAACTCTGTAAACTGCTGGCGGTGACCATTCAGTTTTCTATAACCTTTTCTTCTCTTCTTGTGAAATACAAGTACTTTATCGCCTTTTACTAGCGGAGATACTACTTCACAAACTACCTTGGCACCTTCTACAGTAGGAGCACCTACAGTTACTGTTCCATTGTTGTCTACCAACAATACTTTTTCAAATTCAACAGTTGCGCCGTTTTCTACGTTCTGAATGTGGTGTACAAACAGTTTTTTACCTTCTTCAGCTTTGAACTGCTGACCGTTAATTTCTACAATTACGTACATCTTTTTATAATATTAAACGGTTTTCTCCGTAAGGTGGAATGCATCACTGCCTTCGCTTTTTCTACCTCATCGGACTAAATCGGGCACAAAATTACTATATTTATTTATATCTGCAAAGAAAAATCATCTTCTTTTTTCTTGTACTCAATGTTTTTATTCATATTGCATTTTGTGGATGTGCGATTGTATAAATAAGGTTTGTGTGATTGTACTTTTATTTACCCCATTGTATAATATAGGCTATCAATACGATGATGCCTATAATGATAGAACAGACTAGCAACAGTCCCAAAAAGCAATACCAAAACATGATTATTGTACGGCAGAAACTTTTCCACCAGGAAAGTCCAAACAGTTGGCGGTAATCCCAGACAAATAATATAAAGATTGCTTTGTAACTTAAATCAAAAATATCATTCAAGTGTGCTGTCCCGGTAAATGGCAGGATCAGTAAAGAAATCCATAAGATTTGGCAAGCGATATAAACTTGTGCAAAAAAGTTTTCTGTCAGGTTTAGTCGACGTCCGATAGAGGTCCGGCAGAAGCTTAATCGGGTGCTTATTGTGAAAAGGGGGAGCAAAGCAAGGATGCTGAAGGCTTTGTTGCCATGTATCCAACTTTTCATCAGATTACCGACTGCAGAGAGAAAACTATTTTCTGTAAAATAATTGTTTGTCATTTCGTTGAAAACATTTTTTATTTCACTTCCGGCTTCGCTCAAATCATTCCAGATATCTTGATCTTCATAGGGATTATCTTGTTGGGCCATGTTTGCCAATATGTTTTTTCTTATTTCCGATATGGTTGAGTCTTGTTTGTTGGCTTCTCTTCCTAAAGTGGCTATCCGCAAGCTATCTTGTTTTGCCAAAGTCGTACCAATTTCTTTCATCAGGCCTCTCCAGTCATCAATCTCTCCATTTTTTGCTTTTATTTTTTGTTTAAGCTCCTTTTTTATTTGTTTGCTTATTTCTTTTTTTAGCTCATCTTGGTCTTGATTGCTGAATTTTGCATCGATTTGTGCTTGTATTGATTCTGATAAACTGTGGGTTTGAGCCCACCGTGCACTGTCTGCATAAGTAATACTTTGTCCTAAATAATATTTGGTACAACTGTCTGATGTCTGTTCCTGTTGATATTTGATGTCATCCATCAGGCTGGCGATAGTAGGCTCTTCTTCCATTTCCTTTTCCGATAGTTTTATCGCTGTCGGGTCAATGAGCTGTACACCCATGATATATAGAGCAGCTAGAACGAACAAGGTTTGAAATGGTTTATAGTAATGTACACGTTTCCCCCTCAGATAATCCCGTATCATGTATCCTGGTCGGTAGAGTAGTTCTATCAGGTTACGGCTGAAACCATTGTCTATGTTAAAGAATCCGCTCAAAATATTCTGAAAGGCATTTCGTATGGTAAAACGTGGTGTGTGGTGGTTTTGTCCGCAATGGGGACAATAATTCCCTTGAAATGTGTTTCCGCAGTTCTTACAGACGCAACATGTCGGATTCTCTTTTATTTCATGTTTTCCTCTTATTTGTTTTTGATGGAACAGTTTGTAGAAGGCTACTATCTTTTGAGGAAAATAGGAAGAATAAAAGAACTTTTCCGGAAAATGTTTGTCTGGTTCGTAAGGGGTGAATTTATGAATTAATGGAAGTAACGAAAGATTGTCTAATATCTGCCGATGTGGGTATACAATCAGTTCTTCACGGGTTGTCATGCCATTGAGTACACCTACAAAGTCTACTTTGGCTGCTTGGGCGGTTTCAGCGTCCACTGTGCTGTCACCGATGTAGAGTGTTTCGTTTTTCTGGCGATGCAGTCGGCGTAGTGCTTTTTTTATACCTTGAGGATCTGGCTTGGCTTGCTTTACATCCTCTCCTCCGATAATAATGTCAAAAAAATCTTTCGGAAAATGTTGGTCTACCATTTCGCGGATACGAAAACGGAATTTAGTGGAAATGATACCTATTTGGGCGCCTTGACTTTTCAGTGTTTTCAGTACGGTAACCGTTTCAGGAAAAAAGAAAGTGTTGACAGTCATGTATGTATCTGCTTCCTTTACATATTCTTTTTTATATTCGGCTAATGTTTCGGGAGCAGTGATTCCGCTCAAAAGACTGAATGAATCTTCCAGTGTTTTTCCAATGGTGCGTTTTATGGCTTCATCACTGATGCCCGTATGCCCATGGCGTTCCAGTACATTACGAAAACAGATAACGATGCCGCGTGAAGAATCGGCTAGTGTGTAATCAAAATCAAAAAGGTATGTTGTGTATTTCATTCTTTCAAATTAAACTCATTTTAATGTAATGAATATATTGCCCGGAAGGATCTTGTCAAGGACGGCCTCCACTTAACCAGTGTTTACGATAATAATCTTCATTCAGGCTGCTGATTATGACTCCCCGGCTGGTACTGGCATGGATAAACTTATTATCTTTCAAATAAATACCTACATGACTGGCAATCCGTTTTTTTCTACCGTTATGGAAGAATACCAAATCTCCTTCGCGCAAGTTTCTCTTACTTACTTTATGGCAATCTTGGGTACGTTGGTCATCTGAGTTACGTTTCAGCTTTTTGTGGTATACCTTTTTATATAAATGTGAAGTCAGTCCGGAACAGTCCACTCCCCGTTTGCTGTTACCACCGCCACGGTAGGGGACTCCCAGCCATGCTGCTGATTCTACGTACAGTTGGTGATTGTCTTTCATGTCAATATCCATATTCAGACGGATGGAGGCACGCGCCAGTTCCTTGTAGTTATAACGTGGGGCAGAGGTACCGCATGAAGCCAACAACATGGCCAGTGTACCTAATACCAGCAAATGGGATAGTAGTTTTTTCATTCTGTTACATTAAAATAGTCCTCTAATTCCTTTTCGGCGGAATTCCCTTTATTGTCAATATCTCGGATAATCTTTCCGTTTTCCAACAGAGCGATGCGTGGGCATATATCTACTGTGTGGTTCAGATTATGGCTGGATACCAGTATGGTGGCTCCGGTTTCTTCATTATAAGCTTTCAGTAAATGCTTGATAATGGACTGCGAACTAGGGTCCAGAAAGTTGAACGGTTCATCTAGAATCAGTACCTGCGGTTGGTGCAGCATAGCCGAAATGATACCTATTTTCTGTTTGTTGCCTGCCGAATAGTTACGAATCAGTTTTTTTTGTCCGATGACTTCGCCATTCATAAAACGTTCAAACCTAGCGACACGTTTATCTACTTCTTCTTTTGTTAGCCCGTACATTTTTCCTACAAAGTAGAAATATTCTTCGGGGGTAAGATAATCTATCAGGAAACCTTCGTCAATGAAAGCTCCCGTTATATTTTTCCATTCCTCACTCCGGCTCACATCGATGTTTTCGATATGTACACTGCCTCCGTCGGCTTTCAGCAAGTCCAGCATCAGGCGGAACAGGGTCGTTTTTCCTGCTCCGTTATTGCCCACCAGTCCCAACATGTCACCGCTTTGAATGGAATAATTTTCTATGTCTACAGCCACTTTCGGGCCAAAGTTCTTTTGTAATTGGTTTATTATGATATTCATACGCAATTCGTTTTAACGTGAGTCACGGAAGCCTTCCATATTCTCATAACGGCGCTTCATGAAACGGTTATAGATATTTTTTATCCAAATATTGTGGGTTGCAATCAGTAACAACCCTATAATCATCATGATGATGCAGGCTGTATCCTGTTCAAAGAAAGCCGTCAGAGCTTTGTTGATAATCAAGGGCAGGAAAAAAGCACATGAGATGATAATGGTCTGGAATAAGGAACTTCCCCGATTGCTTCGCATGACATTGGCGTTTAACGGGAGTGTCTTTTTATTGTACACAGCCAGTTGCAGCATCATAGCGAATACGAATCCTGCTGTAAACAGCATATAGGATAGAGCCATGAGGAAGGGTATCTTGCCTTTAGCTACAGGGATCATCATAATCAGGAAAGGGATGAACACGATGATGCAGTTCAGGTAATACTTGGCACGAAGCAAGTTATAGATAGATTCCTTACGGCTCATAAGACCGTCTAGATAGTTGCCCTCAAAAGACATCACTTGCCCCAGGGTCATGATACTTAAAATGGCAAAATTGTATATGCAGATAAAATTTATCATTCCTGTTCCGTCATACACATCCGTGAAGGCAATCAGTGCCGAAAAAGCAAGCATGATGATAAATCCCATGCGGAATTGTGTCTTTACGGTTTTGTTACGGAAACACAGTTTTAGTTCCAGACGTAGATATTCACCTACGTCACCATAGCGGTCCAGGAATTTATATTCGGATACATGCTTCATCTTGGTGTCTTCCACTTTAGCTATTTCATTATAGATGAAGTGTAGCTGTAGCTTGCGATTTACTAGCAGAAGCAACAATATGGCTGCTATGACACCTAGAAAGGCGAGTATGTTTCCTTCTATAAATCCTTCTCCTAGATTCATCATGAACGTGGAAACCGGATTTCCTTCGGGAATAAATTCAGTTCCCGCTAATAATCCGTATACTCCGATCGGGAGAAGTATATAAAGCAATTTCTCATTCAGTAAAGTTTTGCATATCAAATACCAATAACTGTTCATAGCCATCAGAAGCCAAATGCCGCACAGATAGCATAGGATGCCCGTGAATTCATAGAAACGGATAATCGTAAGCAGGGCAAAAGGTACGATCAGGAAAAACCAGAAGAAGTTGTAACTGCTGATTCCGGATTGTAGTAACAGGGTATCCACCAGCTTATTCTTTTTTATTGGCATAAGCAGATAGGGCTTGATTTCTTGCGACATGGCCGGTTGCAGCATGAAGCGTAGCAAAAAATCAAGTATCAGAAGATAAATCAATCCTTGGTTCATGATATGGTAAGGTTCCATGCTGGGAAAGATATCTTCAAAAGCGAAGGACAGCATGACCCCGATAAAGATGAGGTATGCTGCCCAAAATGCGACCATAAAGTAAATTAAAAACTTGGCAAAGCGGTTCCTGTCGAATGCAGGATTCCGCTTGGCTGCAAGTTTTTGATTCTGTCTTATAATAGATAGAAGCATAGGCTTGGATGGGATTATTTTGTTTCTTCCGAAGTCATGCTTACTTCTATACGGTTATTCTGCTCCAACAAGGCTTTGGTAAATTCTTGCAGATCTTTAGCGGTAATGCTGTTTACTATGTCTGCGTAGCCGGTGTTCATATCTGTTCCTTCCCAGAAATATTCATCCAGCATATTTACCCAATAACTGTTTTCTTTGGCATTTTCCTTGTATTTCTTCAGCATGAATTCTTTTACCTTGTTCAAGTTTTCGGTGGACGGACCCTCGTTGGCAAATTGGTTCAGTTCATTCAAAATGATATCCGTCATTTTGGCGCGTTTGGCAGGATCTGTATCGAAATAGATTTGCAGAACCGCTTTCTCTTTTGGATATTTGGTCAGACTGCCGAATGCACTTACACCGTATGTCCCACCTTCTTTTTCGCGTACGCTTTCAGTATACATGATATTCAGTATCTGTGAAAGCATACTCATCATGATTTGGTTTTTCAATGTGTATGCGCATTGCCCGTTGTTGATTACCAATACGGTGGCTTTAGGAGTTTCCAATTTCTTGTTGAAAATGTTCTTATAGTCACCTTGGCGCATATCAATGTGGTTGTCACGGAAGGTTTCTTTGCGATTGACGGAAGGCAGAGCGCCTAAATAAGTCGCAATCAGTGGTTCCGTTTCTTCTGGTTTGATATTTCCTACAAAGATGAAAGTAAAGTCGCTGGCATCTTTGAAACGGTCTTTGTACATCTCCATAATTCTGGCATAGTCAATCTTGTCCACCATGTCGGCTTTCATACGGATAGTACGCGGATGTCCCATATAGAGGGCTTTTTGTAATGTATCCTGTAAGGCAGTCATTGGGTTGGCCTCTTGATTTGCCAAAGATGCTTGTAGACGGTTCTTGAATGAAGTAAATGCATCGTTATCCATTCGTGGAGCCGTGAATGACAAATAGACTAATTGCATCAAGGTCTCAAAATCTTTGGGTGAGCAGCTTCCGCTCAGCCCTTCTGTATTACCACTGACGGAAGCACTTACACTAGCTTTTTTACCTGCCAATACTTTCTCTAGATCAACATTGCTGAAGTTACCCAAGCCGCCGATACTTGCCACATCATTCATGACATTGATATTGATAATTTCATCATTCGGGAACAAGGAACTGCCACCCGGACTGAAAGCTCTCATTCTGATTTCATCCGCTTTGAAGTCGGTTTGCTTTAAGATAACGCGTACTCCATTGGACAGAGTCAAGATAGTAGAACCGAACGGACCATTTTCCTGTTTTGTAATCTTTCCGCCTTGGGGCTTTTCAGGAATCAAAGGTTCATCAGAAACTTTGTCTTCATAAGCAGTCAGTGTTTCAGCTTTTACCTTATTGATAGCAGCCAAAACTTCTTTCTTGGATGGAACTTTCAATCCTTCCTTTTCAGGGAAGAATACGTTTACTACCAGATTGCTGTCGGTAACCAAGGCTGGAATCAGACTGTTTACCATTTCCACAGACAGGTTGGGGACGATCTGATTCATAATGGCGTATTCATTTTCAATACCTGGAATTGGTTCGTTGTCAATGAAGTGGCGTACATATTCATCCACGTATGCACCGTTTTTCACTTTATTGCGTTCGTTGTATGCAGATTCCAGCATACGCAGATAGTCCGCTTTGGCGCGGGCATATTCGGACGCGGTGAAACCAAATTTGTGGGCCCGTTCAATTTCACGTACAATGGCGGTTATTGCACTGTCAATTCCGTCTTCCTTGCTTGCTACTATTCCTGTAAAGGCATCTTTTGTTTTGGAAATCAGAAATTCTTGGTCGCTGACTTGAGCGAAGATGAAAGGAGGATTGGCTGTTTGGGTCAGTTCGTTCAGACGGGCGTTCAACATATTTTCTATCATGGATTTCATGTAGTTCACTACCAGATAATCCATGTTTCCCTTTTGTTCATTAGGAATTGCTTCATGTTTGTAGCATAAATAAGCTACTGGGTTTGCCTGTTCTTTATCCGTTTCTATTGCTACAATAGTTTCCTTATTGTCGGGAACTTGGAAGTATTCTCGTTCTGCTGGGGTTTCTGGCATTTTAATAGGAGAGAATATCTTCTTTATCTTTGCCTCAATCTTGTCTACATCTATATCGCCTACTACGACAATACCCTGTTGGTCCGGACGATACCATTTTTCATAATAATCGCGTAATGCCTGATAAGGGAAATTGTCTACTACTTCCATTATGCCGATAGGAAGCCTATAGGCATATTTACTTCCCGGATAAAGGGTAGGGAGGGCTTTTTCGTACATACGCATCATAGCGTTTGTGCTAGTACGCCATTCTTCATGAATCACACCGCGTTCGCTGTCTATTTCCTTAGGGTCTAGTGTCAGGTCATCGGCCCAGTCATGCAAAATTAGCAAACAAGAATCTACAACGCCGTCACGTATCATGGGAACATTGGAAATATTGTATACTGTTTCATCTATGCTAGTGTAAGCATTCAGGTTTTCACCGAATTTCACCCCTATGCTTTCCAGATATTGGATGAGGGTTTTGTCCGGGAAATTTTTAGTTCCGTTAAAGCACATGTGTTCTAAGAAGTGTGCCAAGCCTCGCTGGTTGTCTTCTTCCAAAATGGAACCTACTTTTTGAGCGATGTAGAAATCGGCTCTTTTTTCGGGGAGTTCGTTGTGACGGATGTAATAAGTTAATCCGTTGTCCAATTTACCGATGCGGACGTTAGGGTCCGTAGGGATGGGAGGCGTTTGCTGTTGTGCAAAGCCCACCGACACGCTGCCTAGAATAATCCAGGCAGCTGCCATCTTCCTTAGAAAATGTGTCATAGTGTTTGTTGTGGGGTTAGTTTATTTTATTATAATAAGTCATTGGCAGATAGGTATCTTTCTGCTTCTATGGCAGCTTTGCAGCCACTCCCAGCAGCAGTGATAGCCTGTCGATAATGCGGGTCGGCCACATCGCCGGCAGCGAACACACCGGGGACTTTCGTACGCGGAGTACCTGCTTCTGTAATAATGTAGCCTACTTCGTCTGTGTCTAAATAATCCTTGAAAATGTCTGAATTGGGCTTATGGCCGATAGCCAGAAAGAATCCGTCGATGGGCAAGTCATAACATTCTTCGTTGCATTCACCCTGACGCTTTACCAAATGAACGCCTTCTACGCCATTCTCTCCGTATAAGCCGACAGCGTTGTGTTCGAACAGTACCTTGATGTTAGGATGGTTCATAACACGTGCTTGCATAATCTTGGATGCGCGTAAGAACGGTTTACGTACAATCAGGTAAACCTGTTTGGCTAGTCCTGCCAGATAGACAGCCTCCTCACAAGCAGTGTCACCGCCACCTACTACAGCTACAGTTTTCTTGCGATAGAAGAAACCGTCGCAGGTGGCGCAGGCACTTACACCCATTCCGGCATATTTTTGTTCGTCTTCCAGACCTAGATATTTGGCGGTGGCACCTGTGGATATAATTACAGTTTCTGCCTCAATCACTTTTTCGTCATCAATGGTGATGCGGTAAGGACGTTTGCTCAGGTCGGCGGAAGTTGCAATACCATTGCGGATATCCGCGCCAAAACGTTCTGCTTGTTTGCGCAAATCCTCCATTAGCTGGGTACCGCTGATACCTTCGGGATATCCGGGGAAATTCTCCACCTCGGTAGTGATGGTCAACTGGCCTCCGGGCTGTAAGCCTTCATATAAGACCGGAGCGATGTTAGCGCGTCCTGTATAAATGGCTGCGGTATAGCCGGCAGGACCTGAGCCGATGATAAGGCATTTAACTTTTTCTGTACTCATAATACTTATTTCTTTACTTAATTTAATTTGATGAATATTATATTATCTCTCTATCTTGAACTCTGTTTGCTATCGTAAGTCTATCACTTCAGCGTTTGGGAATTTCTTTTTATCAAACTTGAATGTCGCATTGTCCAGCGGCTGGTTGGTTTGGTAAGAAGTGACGATAATCTCGTTTGCCGATTTATTATTTTGTTCTACCTTTATATATAAAGGCTGATATGTTTGGGAAACGAACAAGGTGATGGATGTGATATCTTGTTTATTCTCCGGGGTCAGTATCACTTCGAACCCTTGTTTGCCGTTACGGCTTTTTGTCCCCGCATACTTATAATTATATCCGTTTTTGTAAATGGATAACAGTGCGTATGGGTTAATGGTTTGCAATTCTTCCGGGGTAGGATTGCTCACATTCACTTCTTCGCTGCTTTCCAGATAACTCCATTGCGTTTTTCCGTCAAACCAGCTTTGTATTCCGCCACTGTTCAGATAGAACTGGTTGCCTTTTAGCAATAAGGTTCCATTGCCTGTCCCCCCAAAGGTGGCACGGATGCCTCCGGCCTGTTGCAGGGCATTGGCGGTTTTGTCCAATATCTCCCGTGCCTGTTTGTCCTTTTGTGCGGACAGGCTGACCGAAAGGAAAAGGATTAATACCAGTAAATATGTTCTTTTCATTTTTATCATAACATTATTAAACAACTTATTGTTGTAGATTGTTCAATTTCATTTCCAGGTCTGTTTCATCCATGCAGAGTACGTCACGCGCCTTGCTTCCTTGAGTGGGGCCAACAATTCCTGCTTTTTCCAGTTGGTCCATGATACGTCCCGCACGGTTGTAACCGATAGAGAACTTGCGCTGGATTAGCGAAGTAGAGCCTTGCTGATGAATCACTACCAGTCTGGCTGCGTCTTCAAACATAGGGTCCAATCGGTTCATGTCCACTTCCCCTACACTGCTTTCACTCTCTTCGCCTACGTATTCGGGCAACATGAATGCGGTGGTGTATCCTTGTTGTTTACTGATGTAATTGGCTATTTTCTCCACTTCAGGAGTATCCACGAATGCACATTGCACACGTACCGGATCATTACCTTGCAAGTAAAGCATATCTCCTTTACCAATCAGTTGTTGTGCTCCCGAACGGTCCAGAATAGTACGTGAGTCCATCATGGCAGCTACACGGAAGGCAACACGTGCCGGGAAGTTAGCTTTGATAGTACCGGTAATAATGTTCGTTGTCGGACGCTGGGTCGCGATAATGGCATGTATGCCTACTGCACGTGCCAACTGGGCGATACGGCAAATAGGTAATTCCACTTCCTTACCCGCAGTCATAATCAGGTCACCGAACTCATCAATGATAATCACTATATAAGGCATGAAGCGATGGCCTTTTTCCGGATTCAACTGTCGGTTGATGAATTTCGCGTTATATTCCTTAATATTACGGCAACCGGCTTTACGCAGCAAATCGTATCGGCTGTCCATCTCTATACATAATGAGTTCAAGGTTTGTACCACTTTGGTAACATCGGTGATAATTGCGTCTTCTCCATCCGGCAGTTTAGCCAGAAAATGCTTCTCAATCGGAGCATAGATAGCGAACTCCACCTTCTTGGGGTCTACAATTACAAACTTAAGTTCTGCCGGATGCTTCTTATATAATAAAGAGGTCACGATGGCATTCAATCCCACGGACTTACCTTGTCCGGTAGCACCGGCTACCAACATGTGGGGAGCCTTTGCCAAGTCCACCATAAAGACTTCGTTGGTAATAGTCTTACCTAATGCCACAGGCAGTTCGTAGGTGGTCTCCTGGAACTTTTTACTATTCAGGATAGACTTCATCGGTACGATACGTGGGTTGGCATTCGGAACTTCAATACCGATAGTACCTTTACCCGGTATCGGGGCGATGATACGGATCCCTAGTGCCGACAAACTTAATGCGATATCATCCTCCAAATTTCTGATTTTCGAGATACGAACTCCTTCTGCCGGAGTGATTTCGTATAATGTGATGGTAGGACCTACACTTGCCTTGATAGAGCTGATTTCGATTCCGAAACTGCGTAAAACTTTGATGATGCGGTCTTTGTTGGCATTTTGCTCTTCCATGTCAATATTGGGACCATCATCTTCGTATTCATTTAGCAAATCCAAACTAGGGAATTTATAGTTTTCCAAATCCAGACGGGGGTTGTATGGTGAAAGTACGGGACCTTTGTATGCCTCGTCTTCCTCATTTGTTTCTTCACTGATTGAAAAATCAGGTTCATCTGTATCTTCTACTTCCTCTTCTTCAGTCACATAGGCAGGCTCCTGTTCCATTTCCGGTCCAGCAACCTGGTTGTTCTCAAAAGGGAAAGGGACCTGGTCTTCCACTTCTTCCTTTATCTTTTCCGGCTGTTCCAGTTCGAAATCTACAATGGCAGGTCCGGGATTGGAGAATTCCTTCTTGTTCTCTTCCTTTCGGGGAGTTTCTTTGACCGGACTTTCTTCAGTTGCAGAAGAAGCTTGCTCTCCTTTTTTCTTCCGTTTGAAATTAGGGTGCAAAGCCTTGCGTATAATTTGTATGGTTTCATTGCTTAAATATACAAAGAACAACAGTGCTGTGATGAACAATAACAATCCCAAGCCAGGTATACCTACTTGTGAAATCAGCCAGTTGCTTACATTGTATCCGTGCAGTCCGCCCGGATAGATGAAACTATTTCCGAAAGTGCCGTCAAAAATAAAACCCAGTGTGATGGAGAACCAGATGAGCAGGATGGAACAGGACATGAACCATTTCCAGATGCGGAACTGATAGGCTTTCATTAATTTCATACCCACTACTGCCAGGAACAAAATGATAAAGTAAGCTGCCAGTCCGAAACATTCATTTATAAGGAATTCGGCAAGCTGTGCGCCGCGTGCTCCGGCATAGTTCTTTACATGGTTGGTGGTCTGCATCAGTTCACCCGGCTGCTGGTTGTCCAAAATACTTTGGTCCGCTGCTCCTGTAAAGAAGAAAGAGGTAAATGCCAGCAACAGATAAACAGCAAAAATAACACTAATCAATCCGATTACAAAATGCGTTGTTTCATTCTTAAAAAAAGCGGAGAATCGTTTGGTTGATACCTTTTTAGGCTCTGTCTCCTTATCTGATTTTTTCTTTGCCATACGTCTTCATTCTATTTATTATTTCGCAAATGTACATGAAAAACATTAATTATTGCCTTATTTAATCTCTTTTTTCTTAACTTTGCGATTCAATTTTAATGTTTATGGAAAAGTACAGTCAGGTGATATTTGACAAAAATACAGTAGAATTTGTGACGGTGGCCGCCGAATATTGTGGTTTTCTGGAACGTGCCCGTGATATGAAACGCTATGATTTTGTAGATACTGCCTTAAAAATACTTCCGTTGCTTTATTTGAAAGCGACTTTGTTGCCTCCATGTGAACCGATAGGAGAGGATGAACCTGAAATCTTCGTTACAGAAGAAGATTATGAACTGATACGTAGGACTGTGGCCGGTGTGTTGGGGGCGAAGGACGATTATCTGGAAGTGTTCTTGCCGGATATGGCATACAGTGACACGCCCATCAAGAAATGTATTTCAGAAGATTTGGCAGATATCTATCAGGATTTGAAGGACTTTATCGGCGTATTCCAACTGGGACTGAACGAAACGATGAATGATTCGTTAGTAGTCTGTAAGGAACATTTCAGGGAATTCTGGGGGCAGCGTTTGGTAAACACCATGCGTGCCTTACACGATGTAAAGTATACTCCTGCCGATGATGACGAGGAGGAAGAAATGGAAGATGAGAATTCATTATTATGAAACAAATAAAAAAAACGATTACTAAAGCCGAGATAGCAGCAATGCCCAAGGTGCTTTTTCCCGGACGTATCTTTGTAATTTATACTGAGAGCGAGGCCGAGAAAGCAGTAGCCTACCTGAAAGATCAGCGCATAGTGGGGGTGGATACGGAAACACGTCCGTCTTTCAAGCGAGGTACTACCCATAAAGTGGCTTTGTTGCAAATATCTACGCAAGATACCTGTTTCTTGTTCCGTCTGAACCGGATAGGTATGCCTGATTCTCTGCAAGAGTTTTTGATGAGCGATACCTTGAAGATAGGTTTGTCGCTGAAAGACGATTTTAATTCGTTGAGGAAACGTGAGAATGTGCATCCCGACCGGGGTAACTGGATAGAGTTGCAGGACTATGTAGGACGATTCGGCATAGCTGACCGGAGTCTGCAAAAAATTTTCGCCAATCTGTTTGATCAGAAGATTTCGAAAAGCCAGCGTCTTTCCAATTGGGAGGCGGATGTGCTTAGCGAGGGACAAAAACTATATGCAGCCACAGATGCGTGGGCTTGTGTGGAAATTTACAATTGCCTGACGGAATTGGAACGTACGGGTGATTATGAGATAAAAGAGGAAGAACCAATAGAAACAACAGTAAATACAAATGGCTTATAAAAAAGTATACCTGAAACCGGGTAAGGAAGAGTCGTTAAAGCGTTTCCATCCGTGGGTATTCTCCGGAGCTATCCAGCGCATCGAGGGAGAACCCGAAGAAGGCGAGATAGTGGATGTGTACACTTCAAAGAAAGAATTTATAGCTTGCGGGCATTTCCAGATAGGAAGTATTGCCGTGCGTGTGCTCTCTTTCAAGGAAGGTGAGATTGATCATGAATTCTGGAAGCATAAACTGGAAGTGGCCTATGATTTGCGTCGCAGTTTGGGTTTGGCTGGTAATCCTGCAAATAACACTTACCGTCTGGTTCATGGCGAAGGGGATAACTTGCCGGGTTTGATTATTGATGTATACGATCATACAGCCGTGATGCAGGCACATTCGGCCGGAATGCACGTTTACCGTATGGAGATAGCCGATGCCTTGTCTGAAGTGATGGGGGATGTAGTCCGGAACATTTATTATAAATCAGAAACTACGTTACCTTTCAAGGCAGACTTGGGACCGGAGAACGGTTTCATCAAAGGAGGAAGTCCCGAAAACATAGCGATGGAATACGGATTGAAATTCCATGTAGATTGGCTGAAAGGACAGAAAACGGGTTTCTTTGTGGATCAGCGTGAGAACCGTCATTTGTTGGAACGTTATGCCAAAGGGCGTAATGTATTGAATATGTTCTGTTATACAGGAGGATTCTCTTTTTATGCCATGCGTGGAGGCGCGAATCTGGTGCATTCGGTAGACAGTTCGGCAAAAGCTATTGATCTTACCAATATGAACGTGGAATTAAATTTTCCGGGTGATACCCGTCATAAGGCGTATGCTGAGGATGCTTTTAAATACCTGGATCGTATGGGAGATCAATATGATTTGATAATTCTTGACCCTCCTGCATTTGCCAAACACAAGGATGCTCTCCGCAATGCATTGCGTGGCTATACGAAACTAAACGCTAAAGCATTTGAGAAAATCAAACCGGGAGGTATTCTGTTTACTTTCTCTTGCTCGCAGGTGGTAGATAAGATGAATTTCCGCAATGCGGTATTTACAGCTGCGGCACAAAGCGGACGTAGTGTACGTATTCTGCATCAATTGACTCAGCCGGGAGATCATCCCGTAAATATTTACCATCCTGAAGGAGAGTATTTGAAAGGGCTGGTGCTGTATGTGGAATAATTCGATTTATTTATATATTATATAGTACAATGGTGTTTTTACAGGATTTGAATCTGCAAAAGCGCCATTAAAGTTTAAATGATGTTAATCAGAAGCGAATAGTTGTAGTATTATTATGTTTGATAACATAAAACTCCTTATCTTTGCACTGTGTTTTTCATGGTATTAGATTTAAGGTTAATGAAGATTGGGTGTCTGGGATAGATACCCTTCTTTTTTTATATATGATATAGACCGTTTTTTAAAGCTTCTTCCTGAAAGAAAGATTTGCTCTGTTTTTTTCTTCCACTCCTTACATTTTCTCTTTTGGGGTGACAGGCCTATGCTTGTTTTTCCGTTTATATCCATTGTGGGATTTTTCTTGATAGGATTCGTTCTTCTTCAATCCAGGCAGCATAAAGTTCGCTCTGCTTGGTCCTAAAGCTTTATACACGCTTTCCTAAGCCTTTTCGGGCTGATGATTAAGGAGATTTTTGCGGTTATGTAGTACAGATTCCGACAGTGGACTATACAGTCGCTTCGAATGGACTATGCAGTCTATTATAAGCGTCTGTATAGTCCACTGTCGGAGTCTGTATTAGGTGGCTGGAAGAAAGAGCTTAATGTAATGGAAGAAAAAGCTTAGATAACGGGTAATGAGCAGGAATGCTTCAAAATGTCAATAATAGAAAGGTTGCAGGCTTTTTAATGAAGTTGTAATACTACCATCTCACTCTCGGTTCCTATTCTGAAAGGAGGTCCCCATAAAGATAATCCGCTGGAAACATATATATGGCTGTTTTCCCATTGGCGATAGCCGTGACTTTGTTCATAAAGATGGTCTGTTACCCAATTCATGGGCCAAACCTGTCCATGGTGGGTGTGTCCGCTGAACTGTAAGTCGATACCGGCTGCCTGACTCTCTGCCAATTGGTAAGGCTGATGGTCCAACAGAATAACCAGTTTGCTTTTATCTATACGGGCCATTAACTTTTGTAATGGAAGTCGTCTGGCATTGCTACGGTCGTCACGTCCTATCAGTTGTATGCCGCAGGGAAGTGTGACAACCGAGTCGCGCAGTAGTTGTATAGGAGTATTTTGTATAAATTGGATACTTTTGTCTATCCCACTGATATATTCATGGTTTCCGGGGACCATGTAGATTCCCAGTGGTGCTTTTAATTCCGTTAGTTCTTCAGCCATGTTTTCAGCATAAAGAGGTATTACGCTGTTATCAATTAAATCGCCTCCAATTAGGATTAAGTCCGGATTCTGTCCGTTAATCATTTTCACATATTGCTTCAAAGACGTTTTTCCTGTGCCGTTGCCCAAATGTATATCGCTCACTGCAACTATTTTTATAGGACGCCGATTATCGGTCAGCGGTTTGGTGAGCGTGATGTTGACAGTATTTATCTTGGGATGGCGATAATTATAGTATCCATATCCCAATAAGACGAATGTGGCCAGTAAAGAAGTCATGAAACTCTGGTTGAAAGAAATAGAGCACAGTTTCAATAAATCAAAGAAAAGTAAAAACAAGACCATATATAAAGTGAATATCAGCCAGCCTGTCCCGACCTCATACATTGTGTGGGATAAGTAAAACGGTATCTTCACATTGCGACTTAGCATCGTTCCGAAAAAGGACAGTGCAGCTAGCCAGAATAAAATAGTCAATAAAATCTTGATTCCGTATGGAAAGCCGGATAATGTTTGCAAACCTCTGTAAAATATGTAGGCATTTCCTCCAAGGTATGTAAAGATAAGAATGATGAAAAATGTCGGCATAAAGTCAATACATTAAATTTGGATTACAAAGGTAGTCCAATTCTTGATAAAAGAGAAACAAACTATTGATATAAACATGAAAATAGTATAAATTGGTTGCCTTAAGGATGAAGATCACGGTGGCGTGTTATATAGAAACAGGAGGTGCTGAAGTAATTTCTGATGTGTTTTAACTGTGCCAGTACAGGATATAATTTTCGTGGCCGCAGATGGAACTTCTGTTGGTAGTGTGGGTTGATGAACCATAATTGTCTGTCGATTATTTCGTATCCATACTTTTCAGCAAGTTGTTCAAAGGCATCTATGGTCATGCGGCAGCGTTTGATGTCTGATAATTCTTCGATACATGATGGTGTTTCATGGAAACATCTGAGCAGAAACCGATAGAATATACCGGGACATAAATGGATGAAAGGAAGAGAGGAGACGAACCGGTTGTGACAAATTTGCTGATGTCCGCCAAATGGCATTTGCCAAGACGGGAATCCCCAGAATATGATGCCTCCCTTAGCTAGAAGAGGAGAGAGGCAACGGAAGAATTCTTCTTTGTTACTGATGTGTTCAATGACATCGTGTATCAGGATGAGCTGGTAACGGGAAACTGAAGAGAAGTTGAAGAAATCCATCGTCCTGAATTCTCCTTTGTAGCCGGAGGCGGCGAAGAAGGATTGTGCCTGGTGTATGCGGCTGGCTGCACGGTCTATGCCTGTTACCTTGCAGTCTAGTTCGGCAAAGGGGAGCAGGTTACCTCCTTCTCCGCAACCTATTTCCAGTATGTGGGTAGAAGAGCTGAGGGAGATAAATTGCTTTACATAGTTTATATAGAAACTGCGTGATGTGTTCGCTAGTTCGTTAAAATAACATTGTCTGTCTTGATGTCTTTTTTGCATGGCTGTCTTTTTATCCTATAGATACAAGGATGGACAAAAGACTGCATGAAGTTTCCTTAATAATTCCAGCGCACTCCCAATTGTAGGTTGAAATGGAACGGGTACTCGTCACGTATTGTGTTTTTAAAGCTGCCGTCCTTGAAATAAAAAGCTGCTCCGGGTTCTATGAAAGCCCCTAGGGTAGGATTTATATTATATTGTATTCCCAATGCGGCGTGTATGGAGAATTGGAGCGGTTTTATTTTCAGACTCTCTGTACTGGAATAGATTTTTTCTTTCTGAACGATGAAATCTTGTTCCAGTTTACCCGATACGGATTTGTCTATCGTGCCTCCTCCTGTGGTATAAAAGGAAAAGGTACGGGTGGTATAAAGCCGGCGGTCTAGTTTCACAGACAAGCCTATGTAGTGGAACTTTTGTCGTTTAACCCACTTGGAATCTTCTCCTATGGAACTTTCGGACGACAGATAGGTATATTGCAGACCTGCACTGACTCCCCAATGCCTGCTTATGGATTTACGGAACGAAAGCGCAAAACTGACGGGGAGATTATAATGGGTATATTCTGTCATGAGGCGTCCTGTGTTGTCATTTGCTATTTGTAGCAGAGCTCCGTAAGCTTGTGCATCGGGAAAGTCCGAGGGATATTCCTGCAAATAGTTTTTGAAGTCATTCCAATACATAATTTCATCCTTATGAGAACTTCCTATGTCTCCCCGGGAAAAAGTTTTGTTTATGAAGCCGGTGCTTGTTCCATTATTGCCGGCAGATATGGCAAGTGCCAAAGTATATTCGGAACGTTTATGCGGTAATGCAAAGTGGTTATGTCCGGAAGGGCTCTTGTGTACAGATTCTGTGTTCCGGATTGTATCTTGTGCCGGGAGAGTGCATTCTATTCCTATATTATTTGCCGTATCGGTATTGATACTTGTTTGGATTGGTGGTTTTGTCAAGGAAGTTGTCTTTGATTGGGGCCTGTCCGGTAATAGTTTGTTTTCAGGCATAATGGAAGGATTGCCTGTAATGCTTCTTGGCTGGTGTGCCGGTAAGGATACGACGGGCGAGGCTACTTTGTGCTTTTCTGTCTGTAAAAAATAAAAAGTGATGGCAAAAGGTATAAACAGCAAGAGGAGAACGGCTGCTATACGCATCGTTCTTATCCTTTTTTTCTTATGTAAATAGGGGGTGAAATATTTCGTTTGAAAATGATTCCAATCATTTTCGGGGAGGGGCTTTTCGTATTCGTTAACCCGTTGTTTCAAGTGGTCTATCCACGGTTCTTCTTCCTGTTTCATAATGATTGTCGAGTTAAGTATTCTTTAATTTTTTGAGCAAGTACACATTTGGCGCGGTGCAGTTGTGAGGAGGATGAATGTTCGTTAATGCCTAATGTCTTCGCAATCTCCTTATGAGGCATTCCTTCGAATACGGCCAAGTTCAGTATGGTGCGATAGCCTGCCGGTAATTCAGTTATGAATTTCATCAAGGTTTCAATAGGAATCGAAATCATATCTTCTTCGTCCACAGGCTGCATGTCTTCTTCCAGATCATCTACAGAAAGGAAAAAGCAGGTTTTCTGTTTACGGAGATGATGCAAGGAGGTAGTTACCATGATACGGGTGACCCAGGATTTGAATCCATGCAGGTCGGTAGCATGTAGTTGGTCGATGGCGGAAAATACTTTGATGAATCCATCGTGCATGACGTCCAAGGCCGATTCTTCGCCTACATAGCGACAGCACACTCCATACATTTGGCGGGAGAAGAGTCTGTATATGGTTTCCAAAGCTTCCCTCTTTCCGGCTTTACATCCTTCTATTAGTTCTGCGTCATTCATTTTTCTTTTGTCATGTTATTATATAAAGATACAGGGGAGAATAAAAGACTGCATAAGAACAGGAGTTTTTCTATAAAATAGATGTGAAATAGAAGATTATTGCCTACATTTGTTAGGTTAAAACAAAATAGATGAGAAACATGAGAAAACAACTTTATGCAACATTGGCTTGCTTTCTTCTCACTTCGGTCACAACTTACGGGCAGGGCTGGAAACTTTATGAGGAAGCTGCGAAAGGAGAATCGTATGCCAAGTTTGACTGTGTGGCGTTGCTGGACAGTACATCGGTGTCAGTGCAACCGACAGGGCAGGGATCATTTGCCGTATGTAAGGTTATCAAGGTGCAGACTCCTAAAGGAGCAGTAGCTAACCGGGTGATTAAATATGATTATGATCCGTTGACGGCCCATGCCGAGTTTAAACGTGTGACGATATATCATGCTGACGGGCAGATTGAAGAGGTGGATGTGAAGAAGACCTGTGACTATGCGGCTCCGGCCCGTGCTATTTATTGGGGAGCACGACAGATTATGATAGAAGTGGGGGCTTTGAACCCCGGTGATGTCATAGATTATGAAATAGCGAAAAAGGGATTTACATACGCTTTGCTGGGAGCTGTTCCTGAGGATGATTCCCGGTTTATACCTCCCATGCGTGGCCAGTTCTATGACATTGTTCCATTTTGGAGCAGTGAGCCTACCGTGCGTAAAGTGTACAAGGTCAGTATTCCTATGGAAAAAGAGATGCAATTTCAATTTTATCAAGGAGAATGTACATCGTCCATGCGTTATGAAGACGGACGAAAGGCTTATACTTTTGCTATGGAGGACATGATGCCTTTCCGGCGGGAGCCGAATATGGTAGATTTGTTTGATGCAGCTCCTAAACTGATGATGTCTTCTACTCCTCATTGGAAAGACAAGTCTTTGTGGTTCAATAAGGTCAATGAGGATTATGGAAGCTTTGCTCCACTGCCCGAAGCGCAGAAGAAAGTGGACGAACTGATAAAAGGAAAGAAAACCGAAATGGAGAAAATAGCTGTACTGACCCATTGGGTAGCGGATAATATCCGTTATGCAGGTATCTCTATGGGAAAAGGAGAGGGCTATACGTTACATGATACTAAAATGAATTATACGGATCGTTGCGGCGTGTGTAAAGATATAGCAGGAACTTTGGTTTCTTTTCTGCGCATGGCGGGGTTCGAGGCCTATCCGGCCATGACGATGGCGGGCAGTCGTGTCGAAAGTATTCCTGCGGATCATTTCAATCATTGTGTAGCTGTGGTGAAACTTGCTGATGGAACTTATATGCCGTTAGACCCCACATGGGTTCCTTTCTGCCGTGAGTTGTGGAGTAGTGCCGAGCAACAGCAGAATTATCTGCCCGGTGTACCTGAAGGTTCCGATCTCTGTCTGACTCCTGTTTCTGCTCCGGAAAATCACTATGTACGCATCAAGGCAGACAACCGCTTGGACGCTAATGGTACTTTGCGTGGTACATTTACCATTCAAGCCGAGGGACAGAGTGACAGCAATATACGCAGCATCTTTACAAGAGGTTTTCAGAGCCAGTGGCGTGCGACTATGGAAAGACAATTGCTGGCTGTTTCTCCTAAAGCCAGATTGCTGAGTGTAGATTATGGCAGGAATCCTAAAGATTATCAAGCTGCTCCTATCCAAATCATTTTCCGCTACGAGATTCCGGATTATGCCATGCAAGGGGAGAAGGAAATGTTGTTCAAGCCTTTGGTAATGAATAATCTTTATAATCAGGTACGCTCTTATCTACGGATTGATACAGAAATGAAGGAACGGAAGTATGGTTTTAAAGACGCCTGCTCCCGTTTGGTGGAATTGGATGAAACCATCCAATTGCCATCAGGCTATAGGCTGATAAATGGGCCAAAGGAGGATACCATGCAGGGAACGGGAGCCGATTTTGAAGGCTCGCTTCTACAAAAAGGAAACCGGGTGGTCCTGCATAATCGTCTGGCTTTGAAAAAGCGTGTATATGAAGCGTCGGATTGGGATAGCTTCCGTAAAGCGGTGGAAGCTCATAAAGCATACGGTGATTATTTGGTGATTAAAAAGTAAAGCGACATGAAAAAGATTTATTATATATATGTATGCTTGGGAGTGTTGTTATTGACAGCTCTTCCGGCAAAAGCGGCTTCTGAAGCAGAATTTGGGAAGTTAGCCAAGACTTATACATTACATAAGGACGGTAGTCAGGAAATGCGGGTATATAAGGAGTTGACTTTATTTACACATGCAGCGATGAATGGTTTGTATGGTGAAAGCTTCATTGTTTACAATCCGGCATATCAGGAATTGAAGATACATGAATCTTATACTCGCCAGAAAGACGGGAAGATAGTAAAGACTCCCGAAAATGCATTTGTAGAGGTTCTTCCTGCTGCGGCGGCTGATGCTCCTGCCTATAACGGACTGAAAGAGATGGTGGTGGTACATACGGGACTGGAGTTGGGAGCGACTATTTGTTTGGATTACTCGGTTATCACACGTCCCGGTTATTTGCCCGGGCTGGATGTATATGTGCCGGTAGAGGAGTTATCGCCCGTCAAAGAATATATCTGTAGTGTGTCGGTTCCTGAGGACAAGCCTTTGAATTATGCATTGATAAACGGAAAAGCTGCGCCGGTAGTGAAAAATGAGAATGGAAGTAAAGTTGTTACTTGGATACTGAAAAATATTCCTGCTTATTATCCTATGGAAAGTACTCCTGCTTTATCAGGAAATATACCGGTTATTTTAGCAAATACGTATCCGTCGATGGCCGATGCTTTGAAAGTGCTGAAATCTCAATTTACGGCAGCTCATGAAAAAGAGGTCATGGCTTTGGCACAAAAATTATTGCAAGGAAAAAATGCGGATGAAAAGGAAGCTGTCCTGATGAACTATGTACATGGATTGGGCACGTCCCGGTTGTCTTTGTCCGAAACAGGATACCGGATCCGTCCGGCAACTGAAGTAATCCGTACTGCCTATGGCACGGAAGCGGAAAAGATAAATCTGCTTGCAGGATTGTTGCAGGCGGCAGGATTACAAGGTGAGGTTAAGGTTGCTTTTGGCGTAAAAGCACCGGATAATTGTTTGGGATTGGGCGCTATCAGCCAGTTGTTTCTGGACTCTCCTGTCATAGCGGGCATACAGGAATATCAGCCTGTCAATACGTTGGATGGTAAGAAAGCGGTTTTGGAAGTGAAGAATAAACCGGTTTATGAAACGGATACGATAACAGTCACTTCTGAAACAGGTAAAACGTTGGCAGGGGGCTATCGTCTGATAACATTGCCTCGCGCTAAAACCGGAATAGCCATGAATGGTTATGGCTTTGGAAATACAGAACGTACTACGAACCTGTTGCTTCCTGGTATGACGGATGAAACCTATATTTGCATAGTAAATGTTCCGTCGGATATGCAGGTATGTACTCCGCAAAAGGCAAAAGAAATAGTCAATGCGGTAGGGAAATTGAAAATAACCGTACAGACTACAGAGGATAAGACGGAAGTAACCCGTTCGTTGCGACTGAACAAACAATGGATAACTCCCACCGATTATGCAGATTTTCATCGGTTGATGTCCGAATGGGAGGATAGTCATCATACTACTCTATTGCTGAAAGAGAAGAAGTAATCGGGTAAAAATTGGTTGAAATAGTTGAAAAGTTGGTCATCCCTTGAAAAAGGAAAGGCCGGCTTTTCTTATTTTCCATCGGAGGATTTACATTTGTGGCATTTAAAACCTATAAAATGAATGATATGAGTGGAAAACATGGTATAGTTTGTATGGGCTTGTTGATGCTGCTTTCTTCTTGTCACGACGACAAGCAGGTCACTGCTTCAGGATTACAACGTAAGGATTTTCAGACAGAAGTGAATGGGCAGTATACCGATTTATTTACTTTGAGTAACAAAAAAGGGATGGAGGTCTGTATCACGAACTATGGGGCGCGAGTAGTTTCTATCCTTGTACCCGACAAAAATGGAAAAAGGGAAGATGTAGTGTGTGGATTTTCCACGATTGGTGAGTATATGGAACAACGGCAGAATTTTGGTTCTACGGTAGGACGCTATATAGGACGTATTCTGAATGCGCGTTTCACACTGGACGGGGTAGAGCATAAGCTGGTCCCTAACAATGGGAAGTCCGGACATATATCACATGGGGGGAATCCCGGTTTTGCCGATAGAATATGGAAAGTGGAACAGGCAGATACATATACGGTTCGTCTGTCTTATCTCTCCCCTGATGGAGAAAATGGTTTCCCCGGAAACCTGAAAGTGACGTTAGTCTATAGTCTTGGTGAGGATGAGAATGCACTGGATTTGACATACGAGGCAACTACGGATGCACCCACGGTACTTAATCTTTCTCATCATTCTTTTTTTAATATCTCGGGAGACTTTACAAAAAGCGTGGAAGACCAGCAACTTTGGGTAGATGCAGATCGCTTTACTCCATACGATGATAAGAAATGTGTCACAGGAGAATATCTCCCGGTGGCCGGTACTCCCCTTGATTTCCGTATGCCGCATACTATTGGAGAACGTATAGATGCGGATTATCCGCAATTGAAGGTAGTAAACGGATACGATCATACTTGGGAATTGAATACGAAAGGAGATGATACAAGGCCGGCTGCTTGGGTGTATGATCCAACAAGCGGGCGTAAGATGGAGATCTTCACCACCGAACCGGGAATACAAATCTATACCGGTAATGGACTGAAAGGAAAAATGACTGGTAAAAGGGGGATAGCTTATCCTTTCCGTTCGGCGGTATGTTTCGAAACGATGCATTTTCAAGATAGCCCCAATCAGCCTGAATTCCCCAGTACTGTACTCCGGCCGGGAGAGGTTTTTCATAGTCATACGGTTTATAAGTTTGAATAATTTGCTAATCTGTCAATTTGCTGATGTGCTAATTAGGGGTGCTATATATGCCCACACGGTTATTGGTATATTAGCAAATTGACATGTCGGCAAATTATTTTTCATTTTGATGTAACGTTTCCCTACCTCTATGTGTCATACTAGTGAACATGGAACAAAATAGATTTGAAATAGAGGCAAAACGAATGCGGCCGGCTTTGTTAAGAATGGCTATCCGTTATCTGGAAGACTCCGATGAGGCAGAAGATGCAGTACAAGATGTACTGTTGAAACTTTGGTTTCTTCGCGACCGTCTGGACCAATATCGTAGCGTGGATGCACTGGCTATTGTTATAACCAAGCATTTGTGTATTAATCGTTTGCGAGGTATTCGAATAGAGAAAGTCGATTTGGAGCAAGGCATCAGCATTGGTGGAGGTGAAAACCCTGAAATGAAACTGGTAGAGGAAGAGAATATGCAGGAGATACTGGAAGTAATAGGTACTTTACCTGACTTGCAACAGTCTATTCTCCGCATGAAGCACTTGGAAGGTTTCGAAGTAGAGGAGATAGCCCGTCTCACAGGAAGTACGCCGGTGGCGGTACGAACCAATTTGTCGAGAGCTAGAAAAAGAGTAAAAGAACAATTTATGATACACAGTAAGGTATGGAATTAGATAAGAGGAATATAGAAGAATACATTAACCGTTTCTTGGAAGGGGAAACTACGAATGCCGAGGAGCAGGCTATTTATCGTTTCTTCCATACAGGGGATGTACCTTCTCATCTGATGGGATATGCTCCGATGTTTGCCTGGTATGAGGGAGGTATGCAGGGAGAACCGGGTATGTTGCAGCCAGACGGACAGAAGGAGGTTGCTGGAGGAAAGAAATCAGAAAAGGTACCGGTGGTTGGAAAAGAAAGCTTTTATCAGCGTATTCCAATAGCTGTCTGGAGTGCCGGTATAGCGGCAATGATGGTCATTGCGCTGGGGTTAGGTTTTATTTTCTATTCGGAAAACCAAGCAGACGGAAGTGGTGAGTGGTCGTGCTACGAAGGTAGTTATGTGGAAGTGGGAGGCAAGCGCATTTCGGATGTGAAACAGATTATGCCTTGTATTATTGAAACATTGGAAAAGGCGGAACGGGTGGAGAAACTGGCCCAGGAACGTGTGGAAGAAATTCATCGTTCCGAGAAAGAGATAGAAGAAAAGGAATTATTGGTAAGCGAATAAAAAACATAAAAAATAAGATATGAAAACAAGGTTTATTTTAGGAAGTGCATTGGCGGCTGTTTTGCTGCTGTGTGGTGGAACAGGCAAGGTTATGGCCCAGAAGAATATTGATAAAATGGCGGCAGAATTGGAAAAGCGGGATGATGTGGCTATCAACTCTGTAACGAAACGTGACTCTAAAACCCGCAAAGTGGTAAAGGTGGTGAAAAGTTTTTCGTTAAAGGATGAGAAAATAGGCGCAAGGTTGATTGAGGCTTTCGAGAAGGATGAGGAATATGCAGAAACTGCCATTAAGGATATGCCGAAGGGAAGGGGCAAGGCGCAGAAAGCGAATTTTACATTCATTTATAAGATGGATAATGAGAAACGTACTTACACCCTTAATGTCAATGAAAACGGAAATGTAAGCATGACCGTTATTATCAGTCCGATGAAGGATGGGAAAGAAGTGTATTCTGCTGTCCTTGATTCGGAATATTGGGATTCGTTCAATGAGCAGATGGCTGAATTGGGGAATAATCTAAGAGATTCCGGTATAGAGGTGCGCCAAATGAGCCGGGAAGAGATGGAGAAGATGCAGAAAACTATCCGCCAGTCATTGAAAGGACTGGATGCTTATGCCATAGCTGAATAGATAATGGCATTATTTTTCACGAACACCAGATAATAAAACACTCTCTTTTAGTTAGATTACAAAAACTTTTTAATTGTCTTGCCTTTCCGGAAGTTGTGAAACCACCGGAGAGGCTTTGTTTTTTCAATTGTATTTAGAGCCTTATAACTAACCATAACTTACTATGACTAACTAAACATAAAGCCTTGATTTTCAATGCTCTTTGATTTTTAACACTTTCTGAGTGCTTTTTGGCAGTTCCCTATTTTCCACATATTTTTGCAGCGTATTTCTACCGTGGAGAATTTGCAGAGCTTTTATTTTGTCATATCGTGAACGTAGTTGACAAGGGTTTACAAGTGGTTACGATGGAGGACAGATTTGAAGCTGATAGGCAAAAAGCGTTATATCGTGGACTGGGTTGACAAAGGTTGTCAATGGTTCACTTCCGTTTACTCCATAGGTGGAATACTCAAAGTATGTAGAACATAGCAATATCAAAGAGTATGAGACCGACAAGAAAATGTGAATTTTGTGGCAAGACATTCGTGCCAAGGAGCGGTATGCAGAAATACTGTTCCGAGGAATGCCAGACAGAGGCAAAACGTCTTAGGAAGAAAAGACAGCAGGACTTGATTAACGGTATTGAACCAATCATGGATCTGCAACATCAGGAGTATCTTACCTTCTCCAAAGCTGCCATTCTGATGGGATGCACCCGACAGTATATCTACAAACTTGTGGCTAACGGCAAGTTGAAGGCATCAAGATTGAGCAGCCGAATGGCATTCGTAAGAAAGGCTGATATAGAGAAGATGTTTGAGGGTAATCCCTACAAGCGTGTGGTTCCTGCCAGCAAGAGCAAGCTCAGTAAAAAGGCAAAAACAGAAAAGCCAACACAAAAGCAGGAACCAATAAAAGGGAAAGAGGAGAATGAGGTGCTTGACTATTATTCGGGTGAGGAAGTGATGTCCATTTATAAGGTCAAGAAGTCTTGGCTCTACACCTCCGCCAAGCGTAACCAGATACCGATGTGCCGTATCGCTGGCAAGAACTATTACAGCAAACGGCATATTGATGAATTCTTCGGTACTGCCGTTGACCTCAACAGTATCACGGAATGGGTGACTGCTGATGATGTAGGGGATGCTTTCAGCATGAGCAAGTCAGCACTCAGGGCATACACTTACCGCCATAAGATACCGACCAAGCGAGAATACGGACGTACCTATTATTCCAAGGAACATCTTGAAGAACTTCGCAGGACTGACCTCATGAACGATGACAACTATTATACAACAGAACAAGTGCAGCAGTTGTATGGTCTGACAAGTGCCAATATCTGCCATATTGTAAGAGTGCATCATATCAGCAAGGTAAAAGTGGGTGTAAAGAATCTGCTTTTGAAGACGGATGTGGAGCGAGCAATGGCGGAAAGAGCAGCAAAAGGACTGTGATTTCAAATGATTTCAGCATTATCCATCAGTTACTATGAATAATTGGAGTCACGGATGCATCATTTTATTCCTTTGCAGCCGTGAAGAGACACTTCACCACGAATAATCATCAATAATACATATCAGTTATGAGCAACATTTGCAAGACCGTATCATTGCGTACACGCAAAATCAAGGACGGACGCATGCTGTCCTATTATCTTGACTATTATCCAGGCTATCGTGACGAGAGCACGATGAAAGTCATCCGCCATGAGTCGCTTGGCATCTACATCTATGCCAAGCCGAAGAACCAGACGGAACAGAAGTACAACCTCAACCTTACGGCAAGAGCCGAGGCGATACGCTGCCGTCGCTTTGAGGCTATCGTCAACGAGCGTTACGATTTCTTCGACAAGGAGAAGATGAAAGGAGATTTCCTCGCCTACTTCAAGAAACTGGCGGACAAGAAGAACTCCAAGTGGCAACACGTCTATATGCACTTTCGTACATTCACGCAAGGCAAGTGTACCTTCGGGGAGATAAACGTGGACTTGTGCAACAGATTTCGTGAGTATCTGCTGACAGCACCACAGGGACTGCATAAGAACAGAAAGCTACATATCAACTCGGCAGCCAACTACTGGTCAACTTTCCGTGCTTCAATACATACAGCCTATCGTGACCGCAAGATAAAGGAGAACCCGAACGGTTTCTTGGAGCGTATCGAGACAATCCCGACTGACAAGGAGCATCTTTCACAGGACGAGGTTATCCGCTTGGCATCCACACCATGCTCTGCTCCTGCATTGAAGCGAGCCTTCCTGTTCTCTTGCCTAACGGCTTTGAGAAAGAGCGACATCAAGAAGCTCACTTGGGAGGAGATACAGCCATACGGCAGCGATGGTGTGATGTATGTCACCACACGAATGCAGAAGACAAAGGACATCGTGCATAACCCAATCAGTGAGGAAGCCTTGGAACTGATTGGCTATTCACCGGATAAACGAGGCAAGGTGTTCCCCAATTTCAAAGACTCCATGACACAGGCTCCACTGAAGAACTGGCTGAGAGAAGCAGGTATTACCAAGCATATCTCCTATCATTGTTCACGCCACAGCTTTGCCTGTCTCCAGTTGGACGCAGGAACAAGTATTGCCGTAGTGCAGCGTTATCTCGGTCACAAGAATGTGGCAACGACAGAAGTGTATGCCAAGATTTCCGATGCACAGAAGCGTGCTTCGGTTGGCTGTATCACCTTGAAGAAGTAACCATTTGACAATAACACGCAGAAAAGGACTGTTGGAATGATAGTGTTCCAATAGTCCTTTTCTTGTTTTGTTGGTTCTATTTGCTGTCGTGGATAGAACCAATCCGACAAATACATTCCAATTTCTGTTGATATTAAAGAGAAACTGCAAATATCCCTTTTCTTTGCCCTTACCTTTGTAGCCAGTAATAAGCAGCAACTGGCACTAACGAGCAGTTTCAAGTATGATTCAGAGTATGATATCATATTAGAACGCTAATAAAGCGTAAAAGAAAGAGTGCCAGAGAACGTAAATGCGGTTTTTACATGCTTCTGCATCTAACTTTGTGGAAGTTTTTGAACGAATAACAATAAAACGAATACAATAATGACAGTAAACAAGAAAACTTCAGATTGTACCATCTACGCTTTTGTTGGTACTGCAATTCTCGCCATCTCTCTTGTCGTGGCTATGTATGTAGGCAATGACTTTCACCAAAGTCTGTTTGTCGAGTCAATCATCTTTGTAGGAAGCAACATCCTGCTTTGGGCGATATTCATTTCTATGGTGAATTATCCCTATGAACTGATGACCATTGGTAGCAACAGCAAGACAAAGAAAAACGTTGTAGAAGCAGAGCCAGCAACAGAACAAGAACAGCCAAAGCAAACATTACCACAAACAGAGCCTGTAAAATACAGCCATGAAGACTATGCCAAGTGTGTAGAGGCACAAGAAAAAGAAGCGCAGGAGGAAAAGAAAAAACGAACGAGAGCCGTACTTGACTATGTGCATCGTACCATGTCAAGGTTTCTGTATGAGGAAGATTTGTACAAGGTAATTGGGGCTGTCAAGGAATGGAGCAACGACACCAAATATACCCCGACAGCAATAAACCGTTTCAAGGAAAATGTTGAGAATATCCCTTTAAGGCACTTCGTATGGAATATCGCAGAGCGTTTGGGTAAACGTGATTACACAATGGCAATGCGAATAGCCTTTGTCAAGGCATTATTTCCAAAGCCGTTTGAAGGCTTGGACTACAGCACATTGAAGAACCTGAAAGCACCATGCTCCAATGATGTCATTCCTATTGACGAACCAGACAATGGTAGACATGATTTCCATGATGTTACAGAGAAAACTTCCGAATAATCCCCATTGTTAGAGTTATTCCTTCGTGAATGACAAATGACTGTCACGAACCTCAGTAACGGAAGCATCATTCTGTTCCTTTGCACCAGTTATTAACAAAGTATCAGAATGAATAAGGAATTAACTTTCAACGACCTTCCAATGGTCGTTGCCCAGCTTCGGGACGAAGTGGTGGGCATGAAGCAGATGATCACCAATCTGCAATCACAGAACAAGCCACACAAGGCGAATACGCACATACCTATGAGTGTGGAGGAAGCATCGGCATACCTGAAAATGCCGATGGCAACTCTCTACATGAAACTTGGAAACGGCAGCATTCCTGCCACCAAGCCGGGCAAGCGTTACTGCCTTTATCAAGATGAACTTGACAAGTGGCTGGAAACTAACCGCAAGAATCCTGTACCTCTCACGGCGGAGGAAGAGAACGCAGCCATTCTTGCAGGAAACAAGCGCAAGCCGAAACCCTTAAACTGGTAATATCATGGATGCGCTTGAACTCTGTAACAAAATCAACATGGAAGCCGAGTCTTTAGCGGACTCAGGCTTCCCTCTTGAGGTATTTCCACAAAAAATGCAGTCCATCATCATAGACATGGTGGTGCACGGCAATTTCAAGGTGGATTATGTCGCCATGTCCATGCTGTCGGCAGCATCAGCGGCTCTTGGCAATACCTATCGTATTCACGTTAAGCAGGACTGGGACACGAATGCCGCCCTTTATATCATATTGGTTGGCAGACCTGGCATGGGCAAAACTCCACCATTACAGCTTGCATACAAGCCAATTAGGGAGTATGAACGAAAGCTGTTTGACAAGTTTTGCTATGAACTTGACCTATATGAGGCAGCATGTGCAACAAAGGAAAGCGGAAGCAAGGAAATGAAGAAGCCTATTCTGAAAAGGGTTACATTGGATGATTTTACATTGGAGGCTCTGGTATTGGAGCATTACAACAACTTGCGTGGCATAGCCATCAACTATGATGAAATTCTCGGACTGCTTGCCAATACTGACAGGTATGGGAAAAATCCCATGCTTGAACGCCTACTTTCCATCTGGAGCGGATGCCACTTGGAGAACACACGTGTCAAGAATGACCGCCCACAACGTGTAGAAGAGCCATGTGTCAACATCATCGGTACAACACAGACCAAACGAATGAAGGAACTGATGGCTTCCAAATTCATGGATACAGGTTTTCTTGACCGTATTCTGGTTGTATATCCCAAATCCAAGAAAGTTCCACACTGGCTGGATGAGGAAGACGGCCATGTGCGCCAGAGCGAGGCTTCAAGAAAATGGGCTGACATCATCGGGAAAATCTTTGGACTTGACTATGCAAGGTGTAATGACACAAATGAATGTTGTCCAAATATTCTTTATATGGACAAGGACGCACACTCCCTTTTCTTTGGTTGGTGGAACAGAAATGTGGATGCCATCAATGCCATAGAGGACGATGAGGATGTTGAAACGAGGGTGATGAAGCACAATACCCACGTCGCACGCATTGCCTTATTGCTCCAAGCTCTAAGATACGCCTGTGGCGAGAGCCATCTGCAAAGTATTGATGTGGATTCCATAGAAGGAGCATTACGACTCAATGAATACTGTGAGAATTGCTATCAACGCTGCCGAGCCTTTGTTGCTGAAGACACCTGTGATTCTATGTCCAAGGAGTTGCTGTATCTGTTGGAAGACAGTTTTGACACAAAAACTGCCATAAAAACAGGAATGGAGAATCTGCATGTTACAGACCGTACTGTGATGAACTATATAAAGGAGCTTATGAAGTCTGGACTAATCACAAAGGCAAAGAAAGGATTTTACGAAAAAGTAAAGTTCGAAACAGGACAGGCAACTGAAACATAAACCAACCTGTTTTCAGTATTCATTTGTTTCAGTTTTTCAGTTGACAAGTGCGTAACTGAAAACATGAAAGAACTGAAAGCTGAAATTCACCAATAATTCATTTCAGTTACGATGATGAACGAGTATAGATTTCACTTGGAGAAATACAGATTGGGTAATCGTTACACATGCCCGAATTGTGGGCGCAAGCGTTGTTTCACAAGATACATAGATGATGAGGGAGAAGTATCCTTCCCTGGCAATGTAGGCAAATGCGACCATGAGCATAGTTGTGGCTATCACTATACTCCTAAAGACTATTTCCGTGAGCATCCAGACTTTCTGTCTAAGGACAAATTGCCATATCCGACAAGAAGGAATATCCAACCGAAAGTCGTAGAAAAGCCTATGTCCTATATCGCCAACGCTATTATGGAGCGTTCCTTGTCTCATTACGGAATCAATCCGTTATACCAGTACCTTTCCAAGGTCTTTGGTGAACAAGAGACAGAAAGGCTGATGAAGATGTATCATGTCGGAACATCCTATAAGTGGGGAGGCTCAACCATTTATTGGCAAGTTGACAAGGATGATAAGGTGAGGACTGGCAAGGTCATGCTGTATAATTCCAAAGACGGACATCGCGTGAAAGAGCCACGTTCTTATGTTGGATGGGCGCATGCTTTTCTTCATCTTCCAGATTTCAACTTGTGCCAATGTTTCTTTGGTGAGCATTTGCTGGCACAGCATCCCACAATGTCGGTCGCTATTGTCGAGAGCGAAAAAACTGCCATAATAGCATCCCATTTCATCCCCAATTTCATCTGGCTGGCAACTGGAGGCATGCATGGCTGTCTCAACCAAATCGCTGTCAAGGTATTGGGATGTCGGGACATCATTCTATTCCCTGACCTTGGAGCAACGGACAAATGGAAATCAAAAATTCCATTGCTGCAATCTGTTTGCAAAAGGGTTGTCATAAGCAACATCTTGGAAGACAATGCCACCGATGAACAAAAGACCAAAGGTCTTGACATTGCAGACTTCCTGCTGATGACGGAAACACCGCAGATGGCGCTACAAAGGCTGATAAAGCAACATCCGCCACTCCAACATCTGATAGACTGTCTTGGGTTGGTGTTGGTGGAAGAGTCATAGCAGAGTGGGTAAGGATCTGCGAGCACGCTTGCGTGACGGACTTTCAAAAAAGTCCTAAAACATAATAGGGACTTTTAGATTCACCTGCTGACGCTGTTCACTTAAAAAGTCCTTCTATTATGCTCAGGCTCCGCCCGAGACCTGTCTCCAATTATACAATAACTACGTTACAAGTTCAAATGAAATTCTTATGGAAAGAAACATACCACGTGCCGCCATCCATGTAGGCACAGACAAGAAATCGTTCTCGTCCCAAGTGGGCAACGAGGCGGAACGCAGAGGTTGGGACGAGAAACGTTACAAACTAAAAAACGCGGACATAGACAAGAACAACCATTATAACTACTCACGCAAGAGACTCAACTTTGAGATAGTCAAGGGCGAAAAGATAGTGCCTCTTGGTTCCCAGTCGGTGCCGTTGCATGAACGCTTGCAGCACAGACTTGATGAACTTGGCTTCAAGCCGTATATGGATGCCAAGCGTCCCGACCAAGTTTCAAGGAACAGTCCGAACTGCACTGTCGGCATCATCTTCAGTGGTGACCATGATGTGCTTAACAGGCTTGCCTTTGGTGAACAGAAACTCAACACATCAGATCCAAATGCTGACCACAGCAAAGTTGTATTGCAAAAAGGCATCTATGACTGGGCATTGGACACCTACCGCTTTGCATGTGAGAAATGGGGAGAAGAGAATGTCATCGGCTTTGATGTGCATTGTGACGAGACAAGCATCCATGCCCATGTGCAGACCGTGCCTGTTGAACAAGTAAAGAAACGTGGGCGCATCGGAAGCAAGTACATTCACAAGGATAATCCAGAAAAGGTTCTCTCTACCAAGGAATGGAGAGCACTTCCAAAAGAAGAACGTGACAACTACACAAAATCGGAAGCGGCAAAGGGTGTTGTTGAAAGGGTCTCTTATGCCAAAGTGTGGGGAGAGCGAGCAAAGGACAAATCACAATACCTTTCCCAACTGCATACTGACTATTACAACAAGGTAGGGCATAAGTATGGCTTGGCAAGAGGCTTCTCCTATGATGAACTTTCAGAGGAAGAGAAGCGAGGACGCAAGCATAAGAACAAGGTGGTGCTTGAAGCGGAACGTCAGGCGAAAGTCGCTCTTGACAAAGTGGAGAAATATGCAGTGCTTGCCACAATCGACAAGAAGGAGCTGACCATTCCTTTACTCAACATCAAGGCTCCTGTTCAAGAAGCGATGAATGCCGTAAAGAAAGAACTTGCCATCCCAATTCCTACTATTATCGGGCAAAAGGCGTGGCGTGAGGAGCGGACAACAAACATCAATGATGCTATCAAAGCTCTTGTAGCAGCCATCAATGCAGAACGTGACAAGCAGAATGAAGGTGTACGCAAGTCTGTCAACAAGACGTACACTTACTATATGCAGAACCTCAATAAGCAGATAGAGGAGAACAAGTCGCTTCGTGCCGAGAATGATGCGCTAAAGGCAGAAAACAACAAAGTCAAACAACACATCTCTCAACTTAACGAGAAGGCTGTGGAGCGAGTGACTACTCAACTTGTCTGTGCGAAGGAAGAACTCGCCAGTGCCAAAAGTTATAATACTACACTTATGGAAATGTACAATGATTTGACGGCTCGTTGGAATGCCATTTGGCAAGAGCCAGAAATGACAGACGCATGGAGACGAGTGGAAGCACGTAAGGAGAAAGAAACAAAAGAAAAGGCTCGGCAAGAAGCCGAAGCCAAACGTGAAAGCATGGCTCGGCAAAATAGATACATAGGAGTGCTTGACAAGTTCATCCATGAGGGACATGAAGCTTTATCATCCTTTGCAAAAACAGATAGAGTCAACTTCAACGAGAAAGAATCGGCTTCCATATACTATGGCATTATGGCATCTGCTGTAAAGCATAATATTGGATTGGACTCTAAAGCCTGTATAGAATCGGCAGCAAAAAGGTTCTTATCTGGCATGTCGTGGAAAGGTTTTACAGACTTCAAGCAAGAATGTGTCACCAGTTGGACAAAACTATTCGCCACGAATGAAGTTCAATTCACAGACAACGCCATTGACAACTTTCTCGCTTTCGTTGACCACATGTCATGTAGCGCAGATACATACGTTTCGCTTGGTGGCTCCAATGGCTGCGCCGACCAACTTACGAATTGGGACGGAACACAAAAAGTGGGATTGGGGGCGGTTCTAAGAAAAAAGCCAAGAGGCTTCTCACTATAAGTTAAAATAATGAGTATAAGAACTTGCTTTGTTTGAAATTTGACAAAGCAAGTTCTTGTGCTCTTTAATCAATTAAATGTAGATGCATCTATTTCCATTGGTTTCAAATCATCATACTTTCATAACGATAATTATAATAGACTTTCACTTTTATCAGAATGCAATTTGCTGTTTTCTAATACATATTTTTTGCTTGTATTGGCATAACAATACACACAAAAATGCTTACAAGTATTATACATACCGATATCCTTGCTAATCATGCAGCCACATACCTTTCTTTGCCCTTTGTCTTTCATACCTTTGGCATCTTTGATTTTGTGTGGCTTAGATAATTGTCCAAACATATCTCGTTCTGGCAGATAACCAGTATTTAGATAGTAGACAAAGTCTTCATCATCTGCAAATAGCTCCTTCATTAACTCACCGTCAATGCAACGATTATGCTCAATGCCATATTGATCCAAATCTGTGTTTTCGGCACAAGTTGCAAGAGAAAGATTCCACCCTTGTTCTTTCCAAATGTCACGCAGTTTAACCAATCCCTCAACTATTTCCGTTCGTTGTTGTTGACTCATTTCTGATAAGCCAACATTCTCTTTTGTAAAGCATTTGATTTCCTTTATCAGATTATTTTGCACTTTACGATATGCCAACACATCGACGAAGCTAAAAACAAGTTTGTCGGTATATCCCTTTAGCATATTGCCAACCTTCCATATTCTAGACAAGAGGACTCTTGGAGTTATTTCTGGAGTTAGGATGAGAGGGTCAAAACGCCAAATAACCTTTTCTTTTCCTATCATCTCGGATAGCTGTTTGAACGTTTCGACTCGTTGCTCTACAGATGGAACATTAGGTTCGAATCCTTCTTTCACATAATCATTTAATGTTACTTGGAAGTAATAATGAATGCCACGCTCATCCAACTCTTTCAGATATGGTAGGATTGGCTTGGGATTTTTCGTCCAAAAAACAATGGCCTTTACTTTTTTGAAAGAAATGTACATAGGCTTCTTGTTGAAAGGGTTGTACCAAACACAATACCCTTTTGCCAAGCGGTTGAAAAACCACTTGGCATAAAAGGCAGGTATATCAGTAGAGCGACTTGCCGAAATGATTATAGGGGCAGTTGCCTCAACGTTGTTTCCTATATCTGTAATAATATTAATTTTATCGAACATTATAGTATTCTTTAAGTTCTGCTTCTACAACTTTGCCAATATTATCGACAAACACTCTGGTTAAAGAGGTAGGCTTCGCGGATTCACCACGTCCTTCTTTGTTGCATAAATTGATGAAATAACGGATATGTTCTTTTATGTCTGTCGGATAAGATCGTCCTGTAAATTGCCAATTTTGTCCTAATCGTCTTACCACATTAGAAGGCAAATTTTCAAAACATTTCAGTTTCGGGAGCCCATATTCATTGTCTTCTAATTTCTTTTTGGAGGCTTTACTAATTTCTTGATGGAAAGAATCCTGCTGTAATAGTTTCTCTATTTTCTTGTAAGCAGCATCACTTGGCTTCAAAAAGTTATTTAGTATATAGAGAAACGCTTTAGGATCTTGTCTCTTTGCTTCCAACTCGATGATTCTGTCTATTTTTGCAATAGTTTCTTGACCAACTTTCCCTTTCGGGAGTTTAGGTCCAACTATAGCCATTATCTTACTTCTAAACTCTGTAGGATGATAAAGGTTTGAATCATTCTCAAAGTTTGCTTCTTTCAATGCTTTATAAGCATTGCTTCGCTTTCCGAGAATATCATCAGCAATGAACATAAACGCCCTTGGACTTTGAACAGCATCCTCCAATCGTGCTGTTTCTTCCACAGCACTTATAATCTTTGCTTGTTTAGATGTTGCAGTCTCTACTTCTACGATATTCTGAATAACCTTAGAACCAATAGAACTTTGACGCAAAGTTGTTGACGATTCTTGGAAAATCGCATTGTTTATTTTAATGTCAAACAGGTACTCATATATAGTGAGCCAAACTTCTTTATAATAGTCTTTTACACCATTTATTAGTGCAGAGGTAAATGTCTTGGGCAAAGAGGCAAAACCTCGTGTTGCTCCATATAGTCCAAAGGCAAGCTTATAGTTGCCAATACCATTCTGAACCAAATAATCTTTTAGTCGGTCTATATTATCACCTTTTTGGCAAAATGCAGCAAAGGAAATCGGAACATCATTTTCTATAGAAAACAAATCAAAACCTGTGTTATCTTGGAAATGACTCAATAAAGAATTGACATAAACACGGATAGGAGAGTTTTTCCAGTTCTCACCCATGATTTGCTGTAAGATGTTTCCACCATTAAATGCAATGGCAAGTGGTTCTTCCACGCCATTTTCTTTCATAATTTTCTTGTATTCCAAGTATAATAAAGACTGCACAAGTTTTTCGTAAAACTCGGGCGTAAAAGAAGGGTCAACTATATGAATGTGCTTGTTTGCGTCAACTTGAATCAAGTTTGCCAAATGCTTCTTTTCTTTCTTAGAAAGTTCGCTTGCCTCTACTTGCAAAACTGCTCTGTTAAGTTTGTCGAGAGCCATTGTATAAGCATCTTGCGTTACATGTTCTACACTTGTCCATAAATCATTTGCATCATAGATGGGAGACAGATGTAACTTATTGCAAAAATCATTATAGACGTTGCAATACTCCAAAAAGCGTACTGATTCTTCAATACTAATACCCAAAGGGTTCTGCTTCAAAAAATATACGATTTTCTCTTTATTCTGTTTTGCCGTTTCGTCTTTCTCTTTAAAAATAGCATTAAAACGCTTGATGTTTTCTACCAAAATGTCATCTTGTTTCTCTGTAGGATGATGTTCTGGAGAATTGATAACAGCAGACAAAGTGTTTCTTAAAACTTTTGCAATAGCTTTAAGTTCACCAATTTCTTTGCTAACTGATAAATTAGCACCAATCAAATAACAATACAAAAATCCCTTAAGTCGATCAATGTATGCATCGTCTCTCTTGTCAGAACAAGTAATTGTTTTAGTTGGTGCATAAGTTGCATTCCACAAAAACTCTGTTTGCTCTGTTTTCGCGAACAAATCCCGAACCTTACTCCAAGTTCCTTTCACTTCATGTCTCCATATTCTGAGATTAGATGAATAAAGTTTGGAAAACTTGTTCTCAAGGCTTTGCTCTGCTTTTGTCAAAACTCCTTGTCGTGCCTCATAACTATCGAAATAGATGAAGCAATGGAATGGATTTAGATAAATCGTACTTGCGCAAGTATAAGTTTCGATTCCATTATTAGAGCCAGAAAGGTTAAAATTATTCGACTCATAATCATCGGTATCTATTTCTATAACCATAGGATAGTTTTCCAAGTCGGCATCGTCAACTTGAAATACTGGGTATTTTGAGTACAAAGTAACAGCCATATCAAGGCTATTTGCCTCAACAGAATAATATCTTCTATTTCCAAAGCCTCTGGTTGCATAGTGTGCTTTAGGAGATATGGATTCTGTGCTGAAGATATTATTGAAATTCAACGTACATGTTGGGATGAAAAGTTTCATAAGCGTTTCTTTTAAAGTTGCAATTTTGTACCACTTGACAGCGTTGTGTCATACACATCTTTTGGCACAGCATCAAACAAACTCGACAAGTTGCCAGAATGCATGATATACAAAGCTCTATATGAACGTGTGATTGCTACATATAGAGGATTCCTATCTTCTTCTCCTTCCACAGTACACTCTGGTAAGAACACATGTTCAAACTGTAATCCTTTAGAACTATGATAAGTCATTAATTTCGGATTGTCTGAATTGAAATCCAGGTCCATGAATCTACCATATTTGGCTTCAACATTCATGCCGTGATTCTTAAAATAATTATATGCTCTTTCAACTTCTTCGTTGTGGCGGAATAAAATACCTACATCTTCCATGTTTCTGTTCTGTATCAAAGATATGATAGCATCATATTGTGCTTCTATTGTTTGATATTGAAGAATTTTAGGCTTTTCCGTACCTTCTTCCGTACAACGCTCTTCAAGTTCGTCATTCTCAGAATTGAGATATTGGGCAAGACGTGCTATCTTCTTTGGAAGACGATGATTAAATACCAATTGTTCTATTGGATATTTGGTGAAGTACTGAATGTCTTCCATTGAAACAGTCACCTTCCCTTTAAGAAATTTATAAAGCTGTTGAGCGGTATCACCATAAATAAGGAAAGCTTTGTTTACTTTAGATTTTAGAATATCAATATCCTCACGAGAAAAATCTTGAGCTTCATCTAATATTATATAATCATAGTTTCCCATTTTCCAACCGCCACGAACAAATGAGCCAAATTGGTCTTTTCCCCAACTAAAGCAAGCATCATAATTAACGACATTTCTTGCTGGAAGCCCTACTTGCATGATGCCATCGTTCATGTATTGTCTCAATGACTTTGTATAAACAACATACAGAAAAGTCCCTTTATGTTCGTCCTGTATCTGTTTCGCTTTCCAAAGTGCAAGTATAGACTTTCCACTTCCTGCACAGCCTTTCACTATATAGGAATTGTCCGTCTTCTTATTTATGACTTTTACTTGGTAATCATCAAGTTCAGAGTCTTTTACATAAAAACTTCTTTTAGCCATGTTTAAATGTTTATGTTAAACGAATCTATAAAATCTTTATTTCCTTTGCTGTTATTGCAATACGCACCTTCAACATTCTGTTGGTACCTTATTGGATTTATTATATGAGTTTTGCTCTTAGTGAAATTATTCGACATCATATATTCCTTAAACCCTTTGTGGCATAACATTCGATAAGAGACTCTGCTTTCATCGTTTTTCTTCTGCATATGGGTTACCCGAAACGTTTGTTGGGTAAAACAAGGAATTCTGCAATCCTTGTATGTAGCGCATGACAATGGTAACAATGTCTCGATTTCGTTTGATTTCCTCACGAATTTATTGATTTGCAAATTCATCATTTGAGGGTAAAACATCATTGTCCCTTCGCATTTGGTAGTTACATCCAACATCACCAAAAGTCCATCTTTAGAAAGTTTTTTACTCAAGAAACTCGCCAAGTATTCATAGCTTTTTTTATTAACTCCATGCGATATAAATTCACAGCAAACCTTGTCACACAATTCAATGTCAAAAGAACATGACGGAAAATCTAATTTTTCAACATCATCAAAATTTTTAATTTCTTTGTGAATAGATACGAATCTGTATTTATGTCTGGATAGACTGGCTGCTTTATCCATTATTTTATGTAGATAGTCCAATGCCTTTGCATTTCCATCACAAACAATAACGTTTATATTTTTCCCATCATGGAAATATTTATCAAGAGCTGACAGCAATCCTATGAGTTCCCCACCTGTTCCACAACAAAAATCAAAAATATTAATATCTTTCTTGTTTTTGTAGGCTTGATAAATATATTTATTTTGAAATATATTGTCAAAGATGCAGAAAATCTCTGCATAGCTGCGCGGAAAATATGTACCCAAGTAAACCTTTAACTCATTTTCATCCAAGTCAAGATTATATTCATATCTTGTGTGCTCAGGAGCATATTGGGCGCCCAGTTCTTCAAACAAGTATTTATCCAACCATAATGGCAATACTGTTTTCGACTTACGGAAAGCAACTCTTTTATTGGATTCGTCAATATCTAAATGCTTGGATATTTGGTTGCTTGTTCCTTCGGAATTTACTGCACCAATGTTTTCTCCTTCGGCTAAGCAAATCAAATTTTGATTGACTACGAAAACTCTCTTGTTTGTGAATTTCTCGACTTTTGCAACCTGTTCGAGCACATTTTTTGCTTCTATCAGCACATATAGTTGGTATGGTTTTAAAGCATTAATACTTTCGCTCAACTCTATAGCTTCTTGCTCATCAGCAGAAATCACTCTAACCTTATACTCATAGCCTTTTAAACACGCACTCATCACTTGTCTGACAAATAAAGCCAAACTTCTTTTTTCATCGGTTAAAGAATCTTCAGATTGGGTCCTTTCTGAATGTTCTATGTTACAATGTGAATGAGGTGACAGTACCATCTTTAACAACATTAAAAGCTGGCTACTACGGCTTGTGGATTATCGTTGCAGCTGATACATAAGAAAAAAAAGCGTAGAGCCATTCTGTCACTCGTTCCACGATCGATAGGCCTTCGCATTGCCCTGTAAGTCGAAACGAGCAACGCCGAAAGCCCCACGCCAGTGTAAGTATATAGAAAGCACTCTTGACAACGAACAATAGAATCGTCCGAAGCCAATGAGAGCTGTATATAATACACCTCATGAGGCGTTCTGCATTGCTTTGTTTTTTGACTTACAGTTGAATTTGCGAAGTTCATCGATCGTCAAAACCAAAGCGTACAAAAACGCCTTTTACCATATGTATGTCTGCCCAACCTCTGCCCATCGGGGCTTTCGGTATGGGTATAGACGTTACAAAGATAACACTTTTATCTTGGAAACCACTTTGTTTGGCTGGCAAAGTATGATTTTAAGGTTTGATTTAACATTATTAAATACAAATATGTCAAAGAAATCCACTTCCTCGTGATTTTTCTTGCTAAAAAGTTTGTATTATCAATGATTATTCGTATCTTTGCAACAACAGAATCCGCCACGCTTCCCATTTGAACAGCGAACCAGGGCGGGTCTTTTGCTTTTATGGGAACATTAAGATTATACACTAAACAGGCTCTTTCTATTTTCGAACAAATAGAACTACTAAAAAGTAGAGGCTTAAATATTGCTGATTCATCCAAGGCTGCAAAATTTCTTGGTGAGGTCAGCTATTTTCGTTTTGTTCAATACCTTCGTCCTATGGAGGCAGACAAGACTACACATCAATTTAAGCCTAATAGTAGATTTGAAGATGCCGTAGCTCTCTATAACTTTGATATAGAGTTGAGAGAATTGATGTTCAAGGCTGTTCAACGATTAGAGATTGCTTTGCGCACAAAGATTATACAAGAGTTCTCTTTGGCTCATGGACCGTTTTGGTTCTTTGATACAAGTCTTGCTGACGATGAACACAAGTTTATTGAGAATATGAACTCCATAGATAGAGAACTTCAACGTAGCAAGGAGGACTTTATCAAAGAGCATAGGCGCAACTATGACAAGCCGATATTCCCTCCTGCATGGAAAACGCTTGAACTTGCATCTTTCGGCACGCTTTCAAAACTCTATTACAATTTCAGTGACAAGAAGTTGAAGAAGCGTGTAGCTCGTCAATTCAATCTTCCACAGCATGAGGTGTTGGAAAGCTGGATGCGCAGTGTAACTGTCCTGAGAAACTGTTGCGCTCACCACTCACGACTTTGGAATCGCTATCTTTCCAATGCTCCACAAATGAACGCTTCTTTACGTGGTGCATGGGTGAACATTGATGGTGTTGATGCGAACAAAGTATATGCTATAGCTTGTTGTATTGCATATTGGCTTGATTCGATGGGGTATGGATTGGACTTCAAGAATGAACTCAAATCCTTACTCGTTTCTTATCCACAGGTAGACCCGGCAGCAATGGGATTCCCTGAAAATTGGATTTCGGAGCCTCTATGGAGATAACTTTATAGATAAAATACAGATAAGCTTGTCGGTAGTGAAAATTCTTCATTACCGACAGGCTTTCTTCTTGATATATGAACTATTTGATGTAAATGAAAGTTAAATACGTTAAAAAATATCCATTTCGTATCAATATAGAACCTATATTGCCACTTTTCTACCGTTTAGAGCGTATAGTATTGATAATCAACTGATAATAGATACTTAAGATGAATCTCCATGAAAAATCGAATTGTTTTATATCTTTGCAAGTAATATAAAAAACACACATTAAAGAAGAAAGATGAAAAACGAAATTACCGGAATGAAACTCAGACTGATAGTCATGAACTTCTTACAATTTGCCGTATGGGGGGCTTATCTTACTTCCATGGGGACATATTTGTTTAATATTGGCTTGGGTGCTAGGATAGGCCTGTTTTACGCCATGCAGGGGATTGTTTCCTTGTTTATGCCTGCTGTAATGGGAATTATTGCCGACAGATGGGTGCCTGCTCAAAAATTATATGGCTTCTGTCATTTTATGGCTGCCGTGTTTATGGTGGCTGCCGGGTGGTATGGCTACGTGGATGGTGAAGCGGTTAATTTCAGTACTTTATTTACATTTTATTCTTTTAGTGTAGCTTTTTATATGCCAACATTGGCATTGACAAATTCGGTAGCCTATACCGCACTGGATAAAGTAAAACTGGATCCTGTCATCGCTTTTCCTCCTATCCGTATTTTTGGAACGATTGGTTTCATCTGTTCTATGTTGCTGACGGATATCTTGGGATTCCAAAATAATTATATGCAGTTCTTTTCTTGTGCTTGCTTTGGAGTGATACTGGCCATTTATGCGCTTACTTTGCCCGAGTGTCCTGTAAGTCGTGGTGGAGAACAGAAATCGCTGGTAGATGCTATGGGATTGCGGGCGTTTACACTGTTCAAACAGAAAAAGATGGCTGTTTTCTTTATATTTTCTATGTTGTTGGGGGTTTCTTTACAGATAACCAACGGTTTTGCCAATCCGTTTCTCAGCAGTTTCAGGGGAGTTCCAGAGTATGCTGATACGTTTGGAGTGAATCATGCTAACGCATTGATATCTTTGTCTCAGGTGTCGGAAACGTTGTGTATTTTATTAATACCTTTTGTATTAAAGCATTTCGGAATCAAGCGCGTTATGCTGATAGCCATGTTGGCATGGGTACTTCGTTTCGGATTGTTCGGACTGGGGAATCCAGGGCCGGGTGTCTGGATGTTTGTACTGTCCATGATTGTGTATGGTGTGGCTTTCGACTTCTTCAACATTTCAGGTTCGTTGTTTGTTAACAATGAGACTGATTTATCCATTCGTTCCAGTGCTCAGGGATTGTTCGTGATTATGACAAATGGTATTGGCGCTACAGTGGGAACGTTGGGAGCTCAAGCTGTGGTAAATCGTTTTGTTGATATGAACAGCACTGCTCCGCAGATGGAGGGATGGAGTATGACATGGTTTGTTTTTGCAGGATATGCCTTGGTGGTTGCGGTATTGTTTGCTGTCATATTCAAGTATAAGCATAATCCCAGGCAAGTTTAATAAATTATTTTTGACCATATCCGATGTAAACAGGAGTGGTAGAAGGGAAGTTAAAATTATGGATGAAATAGAATTGAAGGTACATGATATGTCCTCTACATTGCAGCCGGCGGATGCATATGCGCTGGTGTTGGAAGAAGTGAATGGTAACCGTAAGCTGCCTATTATTATCGGTTCGTTGGAGGCGCAGGCTATTAAGGTGGTAATGATGGAATATAAGATGCCCAGACCATTGACGCACGATCTTTTTCTGACAGTGACCAAAGAGTTGGGGGCTGCTTTAAAGAAAGTGTTGATATATAAGGTAAAGGATGGAGTCTATTATTCCTATCTGTTTTTGGAAAAGGAGGGTGAGGTATTTAAAATAGACTCACGTACTTCCGATGCGATTGCGTTGGCTATGCGTTGCGGATGTCCTGTTTATACTACTAATGAGATCATGGAAAGTGAACAGTTGCATGAAGTTGGGAATACGGCATTTTCTGTCAATGTAAATACAGTTGATGTGGTGATGCTGAAAGAAGCATTGTCAAAGGCTATAGAAGAAGAGAATTATGAGCAGGCATCCCGTTTGCGTGATGAGATAAAACGACGGGAACAAGAGGAGGAGAATACGATAGTTTGATATATAAATTGAAAAACAAGAAGAACTATGCATGTTTTTTATACCCCTGATATAGCGAGTAACCTTGAACTTCCAGAAGAGGAAGCAGGACATTGTTTACGGGTTTTGCGTCTTTCCATAGGCGATGAGATAATGTTGACTGATGGAAAAGGTTGTTTTTACAAGGCTGTAATCAGTGCTGCAAGCGGTAAACGTTGCCAAGTGAAGGTAACGGAAACGATTCCGCAGGAAAAAGGGTGGAACGGGTGGTTGCATATTGCCATGGCTCCCACTAAAAATATGGATCGTACTGAATGGTTTACAGAGAAAGCGACTGAAATAGGCTTTGATGAACTGTCTTTCTTGAACTGCCGTTATTCCGAGCGGAAAGTAATCAAGAAAGAACGTATTGAAAAAATTCTGGTATCGGCAGTGAAACAATCGTTAAAGGCGACTATGCCGGTACTGAATGAAATGACGGACTTTAATAAGTTTGTTTCACGGGATTTTAAAGGGCAGAAGTTCATCGCCCATTGCTATGAAGGGGAAAAACTTTTGTTGAAAGATATATTGCGTTCCGGAGAAGATGCTTTGGTGATGATAGGTCCGGAAGGGGATTTTAGCGAGGAAGAAGTGGCTAAGGCTATAGCGGCAGGTTTTCAGCCTGTTAGTTTGGGAAAGTCCCGTCTTCGCACGGAAACAGCCGCATTGGTAGCCTGTCATACACTGAATTTATTAAACCAAAAATAAGAATATGAGAAAAGGTATTTGGGGATTTGCATTGGTGGCGATCATGCTGCTTATGGCTTCCTGTTCGTCTAAAAGTGAATATGCCAATGCTATTCCTAAGGATGCGGCAATGGTCATGTCATTCGATTTCAAAACAATGGCAGAGAAGAGTGGCATAAACGGTAAAGGGGGAGAAAAGGTGGTAGCCAAACTGACGGACGCATTAAAAAGCGGTCTGGAAGGAGAGGCCTATAAAACTGCCGAGAAGATTATTAAAAGCCCGTCTGAATCCGGCTTGTCTTTTACTGATAAAGTATATATGTTCATTACTCCTCATTCTAATGCTTTTGCTTTATTGGCAAAAGTAGATGATGAAGGTAAAGTGGAAGATTTGCTGGAGGCGTTGAAGGAGGAGCAGATATGTACGGAATTGAAAAGCGAAAGCGGATGTACATGGACACAGATGGGTACGGCGCTGTGCGCTTTTAATAAGGGCACTTTCCTGTTGATGGGAAGTAATAAAGGAGATGCTCTCAGCTTGAAAGGAAGTTTGCTTTCATTGATGCGCCAGGATGCTGAAAACAGCTATGTAAAGACCACAGACTTTGGTAAGTTGGCCTCGTCGAAGGGTGAAATTGTCACTGTGATGAATATGTCATTTATTCCTAATGATATTACCATGCAGATGCGAATGGGAATGCCTGCCTATTTGAAATTGGAAGATATCAAATATCTGGTTTCCGCTACTTTCGAAAAAGGTAAAATTGTAGTGAAGATGGAAACATTGATTGAAAATAAGGATTTGATTGCTATGTATGAAAAGCAGTCGGCTGTTTCCGCACTCATCAAAGGAGCTTATTTGGAGTATTTCCCTGCTAATATGTTGGTTTGGGCAGGTGGTAATATCGATGGAAAAGGAATTTATGATTTACTTTGCGAAAATCCTACCATCAAGCAAGCGTTGGATAATCCGATGTTGCCAATAGATATTGAAGGTATATTCTCTTCTATTCATGGGGATGTTGCTGTTGGCTATAGTTCTTTGTCAAATAATGACTTGCTGATTTATGCTGATGTAACGAATAAAGACTTTTTGCAGTCCTTCGAAGACCTGAGACCTTTGTTGGCTATGACCGGTGGGCAGATGCAATTGAACTCTACGGGCAAAGACCAATATGAGTTCCGTATGTATCGCCAGAGCATTTGGTTTGGTGTGAAGGATAATCTGCTTTATATCTCGAACAATGAAAGACTGGCAGATGAGGCAGGCCGCCGTTACGGAGTTTCTTTGCAGAATACTCCTTGGGCCGGAGAAGTGGTGAAAAACCGTTTCTTTATGGCGTTCAATGCGGCGCAGTTGGTGAAGGACGTTCAGGAGAATCCTCGGTTAACCCGTATGCTGGGTAGTGATGCCGCCGTGTTTAATGCTATTTTGGGATCTTGCGACTATGTGGATGTGATGGCTCCCGATTGGAGAAGCGGTCGAATAAATATTGTTATGAAAGATAAAGAAGTCAACGTGCTACAGTTGATCGTACATGGATTAGAGAACTTATGAATACTATAGAATTACAACGGACCCTTCCTGCTGTTTTTGCAGGGAGGGATTCTATTATATCCGATGTCTGGCATCAGTTGTTGACCCTGCAACGTGGGGAAGCCTATTTGGTGGAAGCAGCATCCGGCACTGGGAAATCATCGCTTTGCAGCTACATATACGGATATCGTAACGACTATCAAGGTATCATTTGTTTTGGCGAGAAAAACATCCGTAGTCTTTCGGTGCATGACTGGGTGGAGATTCGGAAACGTTCCATCAGCATGTTGTTTCAGGAATTGCGTTTGTTCACGGAGCTGACAGCGTGGGAGAATGTGCAGTTGAAGAATTCGTTGACCGGATTTAAATCTAAAAAAGAAATCAAGGCTTGGTTTGAACAGTTCGGTATTGCCGATAAATGGGATACACCGGTAGCTAAAATGTCTTTCGGGCAACAGCAGCGTGTGGCGTTGGTCCGCGCACTTTGTCAACCTTTCGATTTTATCTTTCTAGATGAACCTATCAGCCATTTGGATGAAGAAAACGGATGGATTATGTCCCGGATATTGGTGGAGGAAGCGGATAGACAGGGGGCAGGTATCATTGTGACCTCTATCGGCAAGCATTTGGAATTGAACTACACAAAAACGTTGAAACTATGAGGTTGGTTTGGAAATTATTACGTCAGCATATCAGTTTCCCACAATTGGCGGGTTTTTTCTTTGCCAATCTGTGCGGCATGGTCATTGTGTTGCTGAGTGCCCAGTTTTATAAAGATGTGTTGCCTGTTTTTACGGAAGGTGACAGTTTCATGAAGAAAGACTATGTGATAGTAAGCAAAAAGGTAAGTACATTGGGCTCCTTTGTCGGAAAAAGCAAGACTTTTTCCGAACAAGACATTGCTGAAATCAGCGAACAGCCGTTTACCAAAGGAGTAGGGGCTTTTATGCCTTCCCAATTTAAAGTGTCGGCAGGCATGGGGATGGAGAACGTGGGGTTGCACATGTCTACAGCCATGTTCTTTGAGTCTGTACCCGATGAGTATGTGGATGTGAACTTGGATAAATGGGAGTTTGATGAAAATGAACGGGTTGTTCCTATCATTATTCCCCGTAATTATCTGAATCTGTATAACTTTGGTTTTGCACAAAGCCGGAGCCTGCCGCAATTGTCGGAAGGGGTGATGGGTATGGTTAATTTGGATATACGTATTACTGGTGCAGGGCATACGGAAAACTTTAAAGGAAAAATAGCAGGTTTCTCCAATCGCCTGAATACGATTCTTGTTCCGGAAACATTTATGGCGTGGGCTAATAATGAGTTTGCTCCGGGGCAGAAAAGCGAACCGTCACGACTGATTGTAGAAGTGAACAATCCTACGGACGACCGTATTGCCAAGTTCTTTAAAGACAAGGGATATGATACAGAAGATGACAAGTTGGATGCGGGAAAGACTACCTGGTTCTTGAAAGTGATTGTAGGAATTGTGCTTTCTGTAGGTTTGCTTATCAGTGTACTCTCTTTCTATATTTTGATGCTCAGTATTTACTTGTTACTGCAGAAGAATACGTCTAAGTTGGAGAATCTGTTATTGATAGGTTACAGTCCGGCTAAGGTGGCGCTTCCCTATCAAATGCTGACATTGGGCCTCAATGCAGTAGTGTTGTTTTTATCGGTGGGAATTGTGATCTATGTGCGGAATAGCTATATGGATATGATAGAAAAGTTATTTCCACAGTTGGAAGAAGGAAATCTGGGACCAGCCATGGTTATAGGTATTTTGCTTTTTGTGGGTGTATCTTTGTTTAATATAATAGCAGTACGTCGTAAAGTGGCATCTATATGGATGCATAAAGGTTGATAATAGTTATGGTATCTCAGACAGAATTTACGCTTCGTCCCCGTACTAGGGGATTTCACCTGATTACTGATGAAGTGGTGCGCAATTTGCCTCCACTTCCCCAAATAGGTTTGCTTTATTTGTTCATCAAACATACCAGTGCGGCATTAAGTATCAATGAAAATGCTGATCCGGATGTTCGTACGGATATGGAATCTATTTTTAATCACTTGATAAAGGAACGCGAACCCTATTACGAACATACTTTGGAAGGTTGGGATGATATGCCTGCCCATGCAAAGTCAACCATTATAGGAGCTAGTCTTACTATTCCTATTACAGATGGTCGACTGAATATGGGTATTTGGCAGGGAATTTACCTTTGTGAGTTCCGCAACCATGGAGGCGGTCGCAAGATTGTGGCTACTGTAATGGGGGAATAACTCTTTCAGATATTCATCCGGGTTATTATTTATTTAAAAAAATAGATTAATTTCACTTTAATCAGAACTCTTTTTTTAACTTTGTACCAATTCTTGAAAACAGATGAATATTCATTTGAAAACAAGAAGGGACATATATAATTAAGAGCGTTTAAAATATTACCTTGTCTTAGAAAATCCCCAATTTTCAAAGCTGCACAAGTGTAATACAACAAGCGCTCACGTCTTGTGTTTATACTCCTTTACAGGATTAGTATATTCATAAAGACGTGGGACACTGTTGTTATTATTTGTGCAGCTGGTATGGGGATACCTCTAAGGCAGATAAAATATTAAGCAGGTCCCACGTCTCTTTTTATGTTTGTACCATAAAAATGAATGGATAAAACTAGCCTGAGTGATGAAAATTATTGTTTGGAATTCGCAGGATAAATGTGTGGCTGATTATCATAGGTTGATAAGAGGTTGCGATGTATTGTGCCTGTTGGATTGCGGGCAGTGGACGGTTCCGATGTATGCGCTTCAGATACAGAAGGGTCTGTTTCATTGGAAAGTTGAGCATGAAGGTCTTTCCTATGATATATTTTATTGCTTGGAGAAGGTGGCGTTTGTATGTCGGGATGGTTTGTATAGTGGAGAGTCTGTTCTATATAGCATTCATTCTAATATAGGATCTTTGATAGGTATTCGTTTGCAGGATGATTTTTGGTTATTTGCACACCATGAGCCTAATCTGGTTAATGCCTATCATATAGGTGAGTTTTATTTACGTGAAATCTCGGACCGTTTCAGAAAAGCGGCGTTTATAGCCGATTTTAAAAAAAAGTCTTATTCTTGGGTGCAGGAAACGGTAGGTAAGTTATATTGCATCGCTCTACCCGAAGGATATTATCCACATACTGTTAATTATTTATTCACTATCCATGTGGCCTGTACAGATTTATATCTGTTGGAAGGCTATAGCGAGACCTCCAATCAGCCTACTTTCTTTGAATTGGATATTTAATGTCCAGATTAGAACCTGTCTTACTGAAAGAAATCAATTAAAGTTCGGTGAAACTGATGACAATGCTGATGAAAATTAAACGAGTTCTTATAATTTCTTGTTTTTTCCTTTGATAATAAAAGAATTAGTGTATATTTGCATGTGAACAATTACATTTTCTAAGGAAATCATCTTATGGGCAGAGAACTTATATTTGACCGGTTTTCACAGCAAGCTCTCCAGACCTTGCACCGGTATCGTGCCGTTATGTTCAGTCCTACGATGCTCATGTCTTTAGTTGTTACCTATGATTTTTTTTAATCCTTAATTCTTACACATTAACATGAGTTTACTATGGACAACAGACCGACTATCGCCGAAGTACAAGAATGGGTACTGAAGCTTTATAACACGTGTGAACAAACCATCACTAGTGAGGAACGTAAAGAACAGCATAAATATGCCGTTATGGTACAACGGCCACAGGACAAAAAGTTCTTGGTGAAGATGCTGGACGAATCTTCTCAAATTCGTGATCGTAAGAAATTGGCAGAACGTATCAAGAAGCTGATAGACCGTTATGGTGTACCTGAGTTCTTGAATAAGCGTGATGCTTTCCTTTTTAAGATGTACCAGGCTTTTGGTCATCATTTTGATTTCATAGCCATACCAATCATAAAGAAGCGTCTTCGTATGGATACTTCTAAAGTAATTCTGAACGAAGCGCGTCCTAAATTGACAGATCATCTGGCTACCCGTTTCAAACAAAAGATTGGTCAGAACGTGAATTTGTTAGGCGAGGTCGTTTTAGGAAACGGAGAAGCGGATCATCGTTATTTCCACTATCTGGAAGCCTTGGAAGCTCCTGATATCAATTATATTTCTGTGAAAATATCGGGTATCTACGCGCAGACTCATGCGCTGAATTATGAAGAAAGCTTTCCGGAGCTGGTGAAACGTATGTGTGCACTGTATCAGAAAGCAATTGACTTTCCTTACGTGGATGAGAACGGTGTAAAACGCTCCAAGTTTGTCAATCTGGATATGGAGGAGTATAAGGACGCTCACTTTACATTACGCTTGTTTAAAGAAGTGTTGAGCAGACCGGAGTTTAAAAACTATTCGGCAGGCATCGTTGTGCAGGCTTATCTTCCCGATGCATACGAATTTCAGACTGAATTATTAGAATTTGCCAAAGCGCGTGTGGCTGATGGGGGTGCACCATTAAAGATGCGACTGGTGAAAGGCTGTAATTTGGAAATGGAAACGGTTATTTCTTCCCTTCGTGGCTGGCCTAATCCTGTAAGGACATCGAAAACTGAAGTGGATGCCAATTATTTGCATATTCTGGAACGTGCTTTATTACCCGAAAACGCAAAGGCGTTGCATGTGGGGGTTGCTTCTCATAATTTGTTCACTATTGCATACGCCTATCTGTTGAGTCAGAAGCTGGGAAGCGCGGAGTACATGACTTTTGAGATGCTGGAAGGTATGGCTGACCATGTATGGCGCGCTCAATCCCAATTGGGAAATCATGTGATTCTATATGCGCCGGTGGTAAAAGATGAGCATTTCCTGAATGCAGTATCTTACTTGGTCCGTCGTATGGATGAAAATACGGCTCCGGACAACTTCCTGACCCATTCGTTCAATTTGAAACCGGGTACGGATACTTGGCGTTTCTTACAGAACCAGTTTGAGGAAGCTTATAAGATGAAAGATGTTATTACACATACTCCTGCCCGTACACAAAACCGCTTGCATCGTTATACTCCCGTTCCACCAGCTGATGTAATGAAGAATGAACCTGATACTGATTTTGATTTGGCTCAGAACCAGGAATGGGTTCGGAACATTTTTGCGAAGTGGAAGAAGTCGCCGACGGATTCACCTGAAATTATTCCTTTGCAGATAGGAGCTGAAACGGTGGTTTGTGAGAAACGCCATAAATATATGGACCGTTGCCAGGATGATGAAGTTTGTGTATGCGAAATGTCACAAGCTGATGCCGGACAGGTGATGAAAATTTTGGATATAGCCGAAAAAGATCCTGCCGGATGGAGAAAGACTACATTGCAGGAACGGCATAAAATAATGTATGAAGCTGCCAACAGACTGGGTGAGATGCGTGGTGATTTGATAGGTTGTATGTGTGCCGTGACAGGGAAGACAGTAGTGGAAGGGGATGTGGAGGTGTCGGAGGGTATCGATTATGCTCGTTTTTATAGCACTAGCATGAAGCAGTTTGCAGAACTACCGGATGTGGACATTGCTCCTAAAGGGACTATTTTGGTTATTTCTCCGTGGAACTTCCCGTGTGCTATACCTATTGGTGGTATTGTGGCAGGACTAGCAGGAGGAAATACTGTAATTTTGAAACCGGCGACTGTTGCTGCCCCTGTGGCATGGTTGTTTGCCAAGGCATTTTGGGATGCAGGTGTGCCTAAAGAGGCTTTGCAGGTTATCATTACAGACCGTGAGGCATTAAAGGTATTAACTACGGCTCCGGCTGTCAAACATATTATTTTGACAGGAGGGACAGATACTGCTCAAAATATTGCACGCAGTAATCCGGCTACTCCATTGTCGGCAGAAACCGGTGGTAAGAATGCAATTATCTTGACGGCTTCCGGTGACCGTGACCATGCTATTATGAATATTGTGGCTTCTGCTTTTGGCAATGCCGGCCAAAAATGTTCCGCATGTTCTTTATTGCTGGTAGAACGCTCAGTTTATGAGGACAAGAACTTTCAGGATAAGTTAAAAGATGCCGCAACTAGTATGAAGGTGGGTAGTGTATGGAATCCAGGGAATGTGGTAGGTCCGATGATTACCAATAAGAATGATAAATTATTGAAAGCTTTGGAATTGGAAAAAGGGGAGTCCTGGCTGGTTCCACCTCGTTTTCTTGATAAGCATAAATATGTATTGGCTCCTACAGTGAAGTGGGGGGTACGTCCCGGTAACTATTCATTCAGAACCGAATTATTCGGTCCGATGCTGAGTGTGGTTTGTATTGAAAATTTGCAGCAAGGCATCAATTGGGTAAACAGTTTGGATTATGGTTTGACTTCAGGCTTACAGAGTCTGGATGAAGGTGAACAGAAATTATGGAAAGATTCAATTATGGCAGGTAATCTTTACATCAATCGTGGTATAACGGGGGCCATTGTAAATCGTCAGCCGTTCGGTGGAATGAAATTGTCAGCTTTTGGTGGCGGTGTGAAAGCGGGTGGTCCTAACTATTGTGCTTGTTTTGTAAAGATTACAGATAAACTAGGCAGTACCACTGACTATACACAAAGTTATGTGAAGGCATACGAGCAGGAATTTGCGCATGCGCGTGATGTCAATAATCTGTATGGCGAACAAAATGCATTCCGCTATCTGCCTTTAAAGAATATGGTTTTGCGTCTTTTTCCGGGAGATAACAATGAAGATGCAAAGATGATTGCTTTGGCTGCCAGAATTTGTCATACTCCATTGAGCATTAGTTTTGAGCCCGGTGATGATCGTACAGCTGCATTGGCTTCCTTGGGATGTCCTTTAAAAGAAGAAGCGTTGGCCGGATTCCTGAAATCAATGAAGAACTATGAGCGTATCCGTACTTGTGGGGCGGATATTCCGATGGAAATGTATGAGGAAGCTGCACGTATTGATAAGTATATTGCTACAGCTAAACCGGTGAAAGATGGACGTGTGGAATTGATTCATTACATCAAAGAGCAAAGTATTTCATTTGAATATCATCGTTATGGTAGTATCTTGGAGGTGCCGTCGGTAGAATGATGAAATACTTTTATTAGTATGTCTTTTGTATAACTTTATTAGGAGTCTCGATTTGTATGGGACTCCTAATTATGTTTTAGAAATTATTATTAGAATTATTTGGTGGAGAAGAATGAATGTGTATATGTTCAGACGTGTTTTATCAATAGAGGCAATAAAAAGGGTAAATAATCTTTTAATTCAATACGTAATTGTTTTAGTGCCTGTTGAATGCGGTAGTCTATGGTTTTAGGTGATACTCCTAAAATTTCTGCTATTTCTTTATAACTCATATTTTTAAAGCGATGCATTACGAAAGCTTCTTTATAGGATTCAGGAAGTGTTTCTACTGCTTCTTGGATACGTATAGTCAGTTCTTCTATAAGATAAAAATTAGTGTCATCTATTAGGGATTGCATCTCTTCATAAAAATAGTTTTCGACCCGGCTTTTTACTTCTTGCTGTTTGATACGGTTTATAGCACGATGATGTACAATAGAAAATAAATAATTACTTAATGAAGACTGAATGACTAGCATATCTTTATTTTCCCAAAGCCACAGCATGGCATCTTGTACACATTCTTCTGCATCTTCTAATTCTACGAATTTGTTTCCGTATGCACATAACATGGGATAGTATTTCCTAAAAAGTGTATCAAATGCTTTCTCATTGCCATTTTTGATGGCTAATAATAGGGATTGGTCTTCATAGTTATACTCCGTTTTCATTATTTAAAGGTTGATTTGTGTGCAAATATAATCTTTTAAAACTAAAAAAATATATTGTATTTCAGTAATTCTATTCTATGGAATACTATTTTAGAGGAAGTCTTGATTAAAGTCGTTTGTAGTGTGCCCTTGGGTATTATGTATGCCCAAAGGGCACATAGGAAATATATTTAATTATTTTTTACTTTGAAGCATAATACTATCGGTTCGTTTTTGAGGTTACGGGGTAAGAACACCTTTGTCTTTGGTATATTTTATATTTTTATTGCCTTGTAGTGGAATCATTTTACCGTTAGGAATATTGCCGGCCCATTTATTGTTTCTGGAAGTTCCTCTCCTTCTGATAAAGCGTAAATAGCATATAAAGTTTTTCCGTTTTTGTCTGCAGTGAACCATATATTCTCATTGTTATATATAGGAGTTGTACGAGTGGCATAAATGGCTTTTCTGTTTCATGTAAACGTTTTATTACTTCGTCTTTGATGGCGTCAGACCTACTCCTAATAATAAACAACCTCCTTTGGCAATGATTCCTATTAAAATATTAATAATTTTTTGTGGTGATTTAAAGGGAGCATTAGGTGTCCATCCCCAATCATTGCTTAGTGGTGGACAACTTTCCCAAGGATAGTTAAGCTGTGTTTCGGAGATACCGCGTTCTGGTGTCTGGTAATTTTCGTTTTTACCACGTATGCTGCGGTCTACTGAAATGAGTCCTGGGTGTTTCTTGCGTGCTTTTGACAATCTTCTGTCCAAGTGAATATCTTCACCTGTAATCCATCCTCCGTTTAACCATAAAATATCAAAACTTCCATACTCGGACATTTTATAACGGCTAATGATTCGTATGTGACACCGGTTCCTTTCAAACATTTGCAGAAGTAGGGAGTGCTGACTTTAAAAGAAGATATCACCGAAAGCTAGACAGATATCCGCATTCAGAAAAGTGATTTGTTTGAAATTCCTCTATCATTGAATACTCTTCAGATAGACAATAAACTTATTATATATAACAAGATGGAAAAAGAAACTGACTTCTTTTTATTGAAGGATTGCAAAAGGGGAGCTTTCATGACAAAAGCGTCAGATCATTCTTCAAAAACTCCTTTATATAAATTATCTGATCATGTCTATAAGGTATTTTTCCGGGATTTAGCTTTACAAGATACATTGGCAGACCGGATTGCCGATTTGATGAATAGGATCGGCTTAAGTCAGATTTCTTTTGATAGATTGGAGGGATGTTCCTATACCGGGCATGACGAATACGCTATTTCCCGCTTTGCGCCCCGTTGTTATACTCAGTTTAATTATAATTAATAAATGACGCCAGTCGTTTGAATCATAATTTATGGCGTATTCACACAAGAATGAATTGAGGTGAGCCTTGGGGAGAAGTTATGCGTACGGAACAAATGGCTAATAAAATTAAGAACCAAAATTTTTTTCAAAGGAATCTTTTTCCACGTATGTTTGGATGGTTTCTTATTCGATTGGTCGACCGGGAATTTGAATGTTCTACTTTGGAGGATGTGGAGGGGCTTTGTCCGAGGCGGCAGGTTTTGATGCCGGTTATGATTAATACCACTATCTTAAATCGGTATGGGCAAATAGACCGATTGCTACAAGCTATCAAACATTAGGATATACTACATGAGGCTTAAGTCTTCACCGAAAAACAAAAACAGCGTTTGAAAGATCTGCAGTTCGAATGGCATTTGCAAAAGGTGGATGAGAAGAACTATCAGCTCTATCTTTTGTTTGTGTCTAAACTTATTATTGTAATTTAACAGAACTTCAGCCAGGTCAGCCGGAAGGAGCTGACTGGATATGAGAAAATAAATATCCGGGGCGATGTAAAATTCAAGTAAAACTGGAAGGAGAAGCGACTGTTTCCAATCTGTCGTTTACTACTTCGGCTGGTATTGTTAAATTTCCGTGTGAGTTGGAGGGTGGACAATATCTGTTATATGATTTCGATGGAAATGCTGCTATAACTGATAAAAAATATAATGTAATAGAGGTGATCGGTGTAGAGGGTGCATTTTATCTTTCCGAAACTTCTTCTCTGGTATCTTTTTCTTGTGAACTAGAAGTGGGAGAGGCTCCTGAAGTAGTTGTACGGTATGTAACTTGTGAAAATCCTGAAAAAGTTTCTCTATGAAAATATATTTTTGAAAATAAATGCATATTTGTTTAGGAATGTGTTTTTCTCGCTTGCCATATAAGTAGAAGGACTTAAAAACATACGTATGGAGTATAATGAAACGAATATAGAATTGTTACTTCCCCGTTATTGTGAGGGTATTGCAACGGTAGAAGAGCAGCGACTGGTAAAAGATTGGATGAAGGAGTCTGAAGAAAATCGCCGGATAGTAAAGCAGATGGAAATACTTTATTTAGCGGCTGATACCGTTCATGTAATTAATAATGTAAATACAGAAAAGGCTTTAGTTAAGGTAAAAGGTAAAAAGACTGAAAGAAGGAAGGTGGCTTGGTGGGAGTGGGCACAGCGTGTTGCTGCCGTGTTATTTCTCCCACTGCTTGCTACTTTTTTGGTAGAACATTATGGTGGAAAGGATGCAGATGTACAAATGTTGGAAGCTAGGACAAACCCGGGAATGACTACTTCAGTAGTGTTACCCGATAGTACGGTGGTTTTTTTGAATTCAGAATCCTCTTTGCGATATCCTTCTTCTTTTAAGAATAGCAAGGAGAGAAAAGTTGAGTTGAAGGGGGAAGGGTATTTTGAAGTAACTAAAGATGTGGAGAAACATTTTATTGTGTCTACGGTTCACCGTTCACAGGTAGAGGTGTTAGGAACCAGTTTTAATATAGAGGCTTACGAAGAGTCTCCTGAGGTATCTACTACTTTAATCAAAGGTAAAGTCAACTTCAGTTTCCAAGAAGGTGTCCGCAAAAAACAGATTGTGTTAAACCCCGGTCAGAAAGTTGTGTATGATTCAAAAAAAGGTACAGCACGTTTACTTGAGACTTCCGGTGAAACGGAAACTTCATGGAAGGACGGCAAGATTATTTTTGATAATACTTCTTTGAAGGATGCTTTACGGATTTTAGAAAAGCGATATAATGTGGTGTTCATTCAGAAAAATCCTGCACGTAAGGCTGCTTTTACCGGGACTTTTACCAGTCAGCGTTTGGAGCGTATTCTGGAATACTTTAAATTATCTTCCAATATACACTGGAAATATGTAGACGGTAAGGATGCGTCGCAAAAAAAGACCCATATAGAGATTTATTAATCAAATAACCTTAAATTGAATATAATATGAAAGAACTGTCACCTTAAAGTAACAAAAAACATACGGGAAAATATTGGCGTATCTTCCCGTATGGAAAATCGGTTTTCAAATTAAAGCTTGTTTGGCGACAAGCTTAATCAACTAATTTTAAAACTTAAGTCATTACAAAAGTATGAAAAATAATTGTAGTATCCAATTTTCGAGGATACCAAATCGTCTATGGCTCTCCTCGAAGAAAATCCCAAGAACTATGAAACTATTTACTCTTTTCTTTGCTTGTTCCCTAGGACTGGCTCATGCATCCGAATCGTATGCGCAGAAGGCTATAGTCAATGTGGAGGTACAGAATAAGACTGTAGGGGAAATTTTGAAAGAAATTGAGAAACAATCAGAATTTGATTTCTTCTTTGATAATACGCTTATTGATTTAAATCGTCGTGTATCAGTCACTTCCCGTAACGGTGATATCTTTAAGGTGCTGGAGAAGGTATTTAAAGGTACAAATGTGAAATATTCCATTTTGGATAAGAAGATTGTCTTGACTACTAATGCTGACAATACACAGACTGTGCAGCAGATTACTTTTAAAGTAATCGGAAAAGTAGTGGACAATATGGGAGAAAGCGTGATCGGGGCTACTGTGTTGGAACAAGGGACTACAAACGGTACTGTGACTGATATGGATGGAAACTTTGAATTGGTGGTTTCTAATAAGGAAGTTACTTTAGAGATTTCATATATAGGTTATAGTAAGTCTGTTGTGAAATCAAAAGTAGGTGTCCCTGTCACTGTGACTTTAAAAGAAGATACAGAAGTGTTGGATGAAGTGGTAGTAGTAGGGTATGGAACACAGAAAAAAGTGAATTTGACAGGTGCTGTCAGTCAAGTAGGGGAAAAGGCTTTAGAATCTCGTCCTGTACAAAATGTATCTCAGGCTTTACAGGGATTAGTACCGGGAATGACCTTTGGGGTTGACGCTAAAGGTGGACAGTTGAATAATACTCCTTCCGTATCTATTCGTGGTGCAGGGACAATCGGTAAAGGCTCCACTGGCTCTCCATTGATTTTGATAGATGGTGTAGAGGGTAATATGAACTTGCTTAATCCGTTGGATATTGAAAGCATTTCTGTATTGAAAGATGCATCGGCTTCTTCTATTTATGGTTCTCGCGCTCCGTTTGGGGTTATTTTGATTACAACTAAGCAAGGAAAGACTGGTAAACCGGTAGTAAGCTATAATACTAATATTCGTTTTAATAGTCCTCTTACTGATTATGATATGATGGATTCCTATCGCTTCATGCATTATTATAATGATGCACGTACTAATGGTGGACAGGCAGCTTATTTTAGTGATGAGCAAATAGCTAATGTTTTGGCTTATCAGCGTGGAGAAGTAGGAAAAATTATTCCGGTTACAACTTCAAATACATATACACACAACTGGGCAAATGCTAATACCGATTGGTATGATGTATTTTTCAAAGACCATGCCATGTCTCAGGAACACAGCTTGAGCTTGAGTGGTGGTACGGAACGTTTTTCTTATTATCTGTCCGGCAATTTTATGGATCAGGAAGGCTTGTTGAATTATGCTGACGAAAGTTATTATCGTTATTCTGTAAATGGGAAAATCAATGCGAAAATAAACAAAAACATAAGTCTCTCTTATAATACCAAATGGTTTCGTACTAATTATGAAGCTCCTTCTTATTTGAATCAATTATTTTTCCACCAAATAATGCGTAAATGGCCTAATGCGTTTGTTACTGACCCACAAGGATATTGGGCGGATAACAGTGAGATTATACCATTAAAAGAAGGAGGACGAATGAAGGAAGATTTGGATCAGAACTTCCAACAATTGCAGTTGGATGTCACTCCATTGCCAGGATGGAATATTCACTTACAGGGCAATATGCGTATTACAACTAATTTTACTCATACTGACAGACAAGCTGTTTATGCCCATGACGCCAATGGAGAACCTTATGCTATAGCTATCACTAATGCGACGCAGCCAGGTCAGTCCAGAGTAATTGAAAAAGGAACAAAGAATGAATTTTATACAGTCAATCTTTTCTCGGATTACTCTCGCCAGTTGGGTGACCATTATTTCAAAGTAATGGGTGGATTTAATGCCGAGCATCAAAATGTGAGGACTTTAAGTGCTCAGCGTGATGGCATTATTGTACCAGATTTACCTACAATTGATACTTCTACTGAGCAGGACGTAGCGGGGGGCGGTTATAACCATTGGGCTACTGCCGGTTTCTTTGGGCGCTTGAATTATAATTATAAGGAGAAATATTTGCTGGAAGTAAATGGACGTTATGATGGAACTTCCCGTTTTATGAAAGATCAGCGTTGGAACTTTTTCCCCTCATTTTCTTTAGGTTGGAATGTGGCCAGAGAAAATTTTTGGAAACCGCTGGAATCAGTTGTCAATCAATTTAAACTGAGAGGCTCTTGGGGTGAATTGGGAAATCAAAATACATCGAATTTGTACCCATTCTATGAAATCTTACCCGTGAAAAGCAATTCCGGTAATTGGCTGGTGAATGGAGGAAAAACAAATACGGCAGATATTCCTTCATTGGTTAGTACATTATTGACATGGGAACGTGTGCGTTCTTTTAATGTAGGTTTTGATTTTGGTGCTTTCTCTAATAGATTGACAGGTTCTTTTGACTATTTTGTACGCAAGACTGTCGATATGGTAGGTCCTGCTCCACAATTACCCTTAGTTTTGGGTATTGCTCCTGCTATAGTAAATAATGCTGATATGAAGTCTTATGGTTTTGAAATAGAACTTTCATGGCGCGATAGAATAGGAGAAGTAGATTATGGAGTGAAGTTTAATTTGGCTGATGCCCAGCAAAAAGTGGTGAAATATCCCAATACTACAAATGCTTTCAGTGACTGGTATGCAGGAAAAATGAGTGGAGAAATTTGGGGGTATACTTCATTAGGTATTGCAAAAACAGATGAAGAAATGAAAGAGCATTTGGCATCTTTACCTAATGGTGGCCAAAATCAATTAGGAAACAAATGGGGTGCCGGTGATATTATGTATGCTGATATAAATGGTGACGGCAAAATAGATGGTGGTAAAGGTACATTAGCTGATCCGGGCGATCAAAGGATTATTGGTAATTCTACTCCCCGTTATAATTTTGGATTGGTTTTGGATGCTTCTTATAAAGGATTTGATGTTTCTATCTTCTTTCAGGGAGTAGGTAAAAGAGATTATGCTCCGATTGTAGGAACTAATGGTGCTGTTTTTTGGGGAGCTGTAAATAATATCTGGCAATCAATGGCGATGGAAGAACATTTTGATTATTTCCGTCCTGAGGGCCATCCTATGGGAGCTAATCTGAACGGGTATTATCCGAGACCGGACTTTACCAGCAACAAGAATCATCAGGTACAAACTCGTTATCTGCAAGATGCGTCTTATATCCGTTTGAAGAATTTACAGATTGGTTATACATTACCTAAACAATGGATTAATAAATTGCACATTAATAGATGCCGTGTATATGTGTCTGGTGATAATTTGTGGACTGGAACCAGCCTGGCCAGTATGTTTGATCCTGAAACACTAGCTGCCGGAGATTGGGGATCAGGAAAGACTTATCCATTATCTAAAGTGATATCTTTTGGCTTGAATGTTAATTTTTAAATAGAAATACAATATGTCTTACATAAAAAATACAGTAGCTTCTGTAGCCATGTTATTTACTTCAGTGGTATTGACATCCTGCAATGATTTTCTAGATTGTGAACCGTTGGATAAAATAACCCCAGATGCTTATTTTAATTCAGAAAGTGATTTGGCTGCCTATTCTATTCAACAATATAAATTCCCATCCTATCTTAATTTTGATATCTCTTTAGTAAAAACTGATAACAATTCGGATGACCAGGCCGCAACGGATGCTTCTACCGCGTTGTGGGTACCGGGAGAAAAACGTACTCCTGCTGATAAAGGAGCATGGGATTTTACAGAAATCCGTAAAGCGAATTATTTCTTCCAACAAGTATTACCCAAGTATGAGGCCGGAAGTATAAAAGGCGATGGAGTAATGATAAAACATTACATTGGAGAAATGTATTTTTTGCGTGCCTACCAGTATTTCAATAAATTGGTAAGTCTCGGTGATTTTCCTATTGTAACGGAAGTATTACCTGATGAAACAGAAGTGTTGAAGGAGGAAAGTAAAAGACAGCCTCGTAATAAAGTGGCTCGTTTTATTATAGAGGATTTAGATAGAGCTATTGAATTGATGTCATTGACTACCGATAATGGTAAGAATAGATTGACAAAAAATGTGGCATTGTTGTTTAAGTCTCGTGTAGCTTTGTTTGAGGCTACCTGGTTGAAATACCATAAAGGTACAGACCGTGTGCCGGGTGGTCCGGGATGGCCAGGAGCACAGCAAGAATATAATGCTGGCTTTTCTATTGATATAGACAAGGAAGTAGATTGGTTTTTGGAACAGGCAATGGATGCTTCTGCTCAAGTAGCCGATCGTATTTCATTGACAAAAAATACCGGTATATATAATCCGGACTCGAATCCTTATAACTGGAATCCTTATTTTGAAATGTTTTCGGCTGTTGATATGGAACCGATAGATGAAGTCTTGTTTTGGAGAGCATACAGTTCTGTGCAGGGTGTTACTCATAGTGTAAGTTCTTATCTTTGCAAAGGAGGAGGGGATTTAGGATATACTCGTAGTTTAGTAGATGCATGTTTAATGAAGAATGGATTGCCTATTTATGCGCCAAATTCTGGCTATGCTGGTGACGTGACGATTGAAAATGTTAAAAAAGACAGAGATGACCGTTTACAGTTATTTATGGGTGCTCCTAGTGATTGTTCAAGGCTTGATCCATATGAGACATATAAATATCCTAAGATATTGGAGCAGACCAATGATAGATGCCCGACAGGTTATACGGTTCGTAAATTCTTGACTTATGATCCAGCTCAAGTTGTAATCGGTTCTGGTGCAGTCAATACGTATGGATGTCTTCTTTTCAGATCTGTTGAAGCTAACTTGAATTATATTGAAGCTTGCTATGAAAAAAATGGAAGCTTGGATCCAAAAGCGATAAAGTATTGGAAGGAGATTCGTAGTCGTGCAGGTGTGTCTGATAATATCGATATGACAATTGCTGCTACCGATTTGTCTAAAGAAAATGATTGGGCTAAGTATTCTGCCGGTCAGTTAGTAGACCCCACCTTATATAATATTCGTCGTGAAAGACGCATAGAACTAATGAGTGAAGGTACCCGTATGCGTGATTTAAAACGTTGGCGTGCTTTGGACCAAGTAGAAAATTATCAAGTTGAAGGATTTAATTTATGGGGTGGCGAACTGGAAAAATTGTATGTTGATGAAGCTGGTAATAGTTTGTTGATTCCAGAAGGTGCTTCAGATAAGCAACCTAATGTATCCAACAAAGAAAACAGCAGTTATTTGCGTGTTAATCAGATTGTAAAAAAGAATAACTTGTTATACGATGGTTATACCTGGATACCAGCCAATTACTTAGAGCCTATTTCTGCTATCAACTTTACACTTACCTCTTCAAATCCTGATGACTTGGAAAGTTCAACGATTTATCAAAATCCGGGTTGGAGTAAAATAGCTAATGAACCGGCTATAGGATATTAATATAAAAAAGAGAATCATTTTTAAGGAGAAGATATAAAAGAGAGTGTGTAAGGAACCCTTCTCTTTTATGTCTTTTCTGTTTGTGTATGTAACATCTTTTATTTTAGATAAGCACAGTTGTATTCTGTAAATACCATGAATATGAAAAAACTGATTATGTTGTATTTCTTTCTTGCCGGAGGAATAGCGGCAAATACGAAAAATATAGATTATACTTATTTGAAAATGCAGTCTGCTCCTTTTGAGGTAGATGACGATTACCTCTCCAAACATGATATCGTTTATTTTTCACCTACGCAACTGGAGGCGGAAGGCTTTCCGATGGGTAATGGTGATATAGGCGGCATGGTGTGGAATCATGACAATGGCATCGAATTGCAAATCAATAAAAATGATTTGTGGACAAAGGCACAACCAGAAGAATACGGAATGTCATTGTTGAAGCATGCGGCTCGTCTGAAGATCGATTTTGGTGCACCGGTATTCAGTTGGATGCATTTGGAAGAGTTTGAGGGGCGGTTATCGCTGGCAAATGCCGAGAATACATATCGTGCGGTTACGGGTTATTCTGCTACAACTATTCGTACTTGGTTGGCGCAAGATCGTAATGTATGGATAGTGGAATGTGAAAATATACCTGATCCTGAAATGTTGGGAAATCATTCGGTAGCTACGGTTTCGTTGGAAAGACTGGGGAGCCGTTCCTTTACCGGATGGTATGGAGGTTGGTTTGCGAAGAACCCTTCAGTGGGGCTTGGTAAGATGCGTGCAATGGCTGATGCTCGCGAAATGATATTGGAAGAAACGGATGGTGGACTGCACTTTGCTGTAGCTTGCAGGGTGGTAGAGTCGTCCGAGGAACCGGAAACGGTGAATATGCGTCGTGCCGAATGGCGGACAAATAAATGTAAGTTCACAATTATGGTCAGTGTAGTAACTGATCGCGAAGATAAGGATCCGGTAAATGCAGCAAAGAAATTACTTGATGAGGCAGAAGCGAAGGGGGTAGATGAGTTGCGTCGCGAGAAAGATGAGTGGTATCGCAATTTCTGGTCCAATTCGTTTGTGAAGTTGGGTGATGATTATTTGGAGAATATCTATTACTTGCATCGCTATCTGATGTCTGCTGGTTCGCGAGGTGAGTTTCCGCTGGCTTTTAATGGGGGACTTTGGCGTTGGAACCGTGATGTACTTAATTGGGGGACACCGCATCATTGGAACCAGCAGCAGGAATATTGGGGATTGTGTGCGCAAAACGATTGGCGGCTGATGAAACCTTATCTCGACACTTACTTCAAGATGATACCGTTTGCTGAGAAACTGGCAAAGGAGTATGGAGCGGAGCATGATGCATTGCTCATTACCGAAGCGCATAATTTCAACGGTGTACAATGGGGAAAGGACAAACGCTATCTGAGGAACAATTTTACTCCTGCTTCACAGATAGCTTCTCTCTTTTGGGATTATTACGAATTTACGGGAGACGAGGAATTCTTGAAAGAAAGGGCATATACGTTTATGAAGAAAGCTTCTCATTTTTATTTAGACAGGTTGGAATGGGATGAAGAAAAAAATGAATATTTTTTGAAAGCTTCTTTGTATGAGTCGGCCCCTATCGCTTATGTGAAGAATCCTATCAGTGACCGCAATTGCATCGAAAGGCTTTTCAAAGATTGTATCCGTGCGGCGGAAATATTGAACGTAGACAAAGATGAGGTGAAACAGTGGCGTCACGTACTCAATCATTTATGGGAAAGAGGCTATCAGCAGTTTGGTGAATGTGGCGAAGTAATCTCTCCTGCCGAGGAGTATTATACGGAAAAGCGTTATTCTCCATGGATTTGGGGTAACGGTGGTGCCGTAGCTTTTCCGGCAGGGCTGATTGGTATTGATGATAAAGACACTCGCTTGGGAAAAGCTGTTGTGAATCTGTTGAAACACGATGACGAGTGTAACGCGCATTATCCTTATCCGCAGATAGCCGCTCGAATGGGAGAAGGAGATGTGGCCTTGAAGTATATATGGAACGGGGTGAATGTACATCAGATGTATCCACAAGGATTGATGCACAATGTGACCGGTTATCCTGACAATATTTACGATCTTGCTTCTGTGCACAATCTGTTGAAAGACACGTATATGATACGCTCACATGATTTCTTTCAGTGCGGTATGGAACCCATGAGCAATTATTGCACGGGCATAAATGAAATGATGCTCCAAAGCAACGAGGGGAAAATCAGAGTGTTCCCTGCTGTGCCTGCTGCATGGGATTCTATTCCTATGGCATTTATTTTGTTGGCAAGAGGGGCATTTCTCGTTTCTGCAAGTAGGAATAATTCGGCTGAGGTTACACAAGTAGGTGTGAAGAGTTTAAAAGGGAATCTTTGTCGATTACAGAATCCTTGGGGTGACAAGAAATGTGAAGTGTTGAGATGCAGAGATGGCAGGAAAGTTTCCGTAAAGACAGGAGGGGATGGTGTATTGGCTTTCTCTACCCAAACAGGTGAAGAGTATGTTGTTCGGCTCATTGGTACGGAAACTTTGGTTAAAGAAGTGTATTTTGGCAAGCCTAATATGAAGGTGAAACAATTGGGAAAAAGAAGATTGGGAAAGGTTAGTGGCTGGAATGATTTTCAATGTGGAGGTGAAAAATGAATCTTTACAGTGAAAGTGAAGGCTGAATATGATTATGCACAGAAAAATAAAGCTAATTATTTGTTGAATATTGCTCTTCGCGGAGATGGGTCTATTCATCCTGCTGACCAATCCACTTTGCAAGGTTTTGCTGATCTAAAAGATTGATAGTATACGTGACTGGTTTTGAACAGATAGATTCTTCTTTCTTCCTTTCATCTACTTTTGAAAACGCCCTGCTGACAGGCGTTCCGGTAGTGACAGGACTTCCCGTCATCCCCTTTCAGTTTCCTCCACTCTGTATCTTCACTCCTTCCTGTGAAGGGAGGAGAATCTACAGATGAAACGGGAATGAGGGGAGATCTTACAGTTTTTAACCAATTGATAACTAGTGTGTTTTAAATGAAATGACAGAATGAGAGGAGAAAAGTGAACACCTGCATAGTGAGAGGATAGTGTAATGAACCGACTTGGCTGGTTTGCCGGACATGATAGGCTTGTCCGTCGGACCAGCTAAGCTGGTTCATGAAACATGCCGGCCTTTTCATCAAGACATGCTGACCTTTTAAGTAAAGGTGCTGGCATTTACCAAAAACATAAGGACATTTTAAAAAAACGACCGGTTCTTTTGAAGTAAACGACCAAAGCAACACATCCGGTAACATTAGTAACATGTGACCTGTCACGTTACTGACGTATGAGTCTACACGTATGTATGTGTCGGGCTGTACATACGGTAGCGTATGCCTATATATACGTATGTACTGTGTATCAAGTTCTACCGCAACTTGTACTAAGATGCACTATATCCTGTACCAAGATTCGCCATAACTTGTGCCAAGTTCCGCTACCTTTGCTGAAAATGGTAAAGGCAACTTGCAGGATAACAAGAATAGTTTTTCAGGAGAAATCCCGGCAAAAAAGTGGAATCAGTCCTTTCGACAGCTTCAGCCAGAAAAGCAGAGGAGAATTCTGCTCACTTGAAAGACGTGCAGAAGAAGGCTAAGCCGCATTCCTTGATGCAGGAAGTGACCACCTTTCTCACCTCCCACTACCACTTCTGTTTCAATGTACTGACCGAGGTAACCGAAGTGGCATGTCTGGAAAACGATGTGCCCGACCCCCATCTGCACTATGCTAAAGTTCTACAAACACGTACCCGAAGAGGAGTATTCCGCCTCTGCTTCCGCTTCGCTATGGTAGAGGATGATCTGCAGAAGGTACTGACCTTTTCCGTCACCCAGTTGTTCGGGCGTATGAAATCCATTCATCCTTCGGTCATAAGGAGCATGACCGCTTACAGTCTGAGCCGCATTCTGCCTCTGTTGGGCGGGTGCATACTGTCAAAGGGAATGTATATAGGGTAGTGGAATGCTAGATACCCTTAATTACCACATGGGATAGGAGAATTAGAAGTCCTTTCTTGAAAGTTCGTGAAAAAGCGAACTTTATTCGTTAAATTATGCGGAAAGTTCACAATAAAGAGATTCCTTGATTTAGGAATATCCCCCGCACAATTGCCATTAAATAAAAGACTTTTTGTTTTGCTGTTATTGAAAGCAAAGTGGATATGGACTATAATCTCTATTCTGTTTCCGGTCTGAAAGCAACGTGCGCAAGGTGAGGGATAAGGCATGAGGTTATGCTGTCATCGGTGTGTATAAATCGGATGAATGGAGATAAAAAGCAAGACTTATTCTAAAAATAAATCAATATGAAAAAACTGTTATTATTATTTTTATTCTTGTGCTCGTTGGAAGTAGCACAGGCACAACCGGGTATCTCAACTGCAATACCTTCTGAAAAACCTTCAAAATACCAGAAAGATCAGATCAAGCGCAAGTATGGTATGTTCATTCATTTTGGTATCAATACATTCCATGATGTGGAATGGTCAGACGGATCTTTTCCGGTGGAAACTTATGCCCCTGCGGAGATTGACGCCTGTCAATGGGTGAAGACAGCGAAAGATGCCGGTATGAAGTATATCATCTTGGTGGCAAAACATCATGAGGGCTTTTGTCTTTGGGACAGTAAATATACTGATTATGACGTGGCAAGTTCGGGAATAAAACGAATGTGATTGAAGCCGTAGCTAGGGAATGTAAGAGACAAGGCATGAAGCTGGGACTGTATTACTCGTTGTGGGACAGGAAAGTCAATGCGGATGTTGACAATGTGGAGTCGGACAGGAAGTACAATACATACATGTTGAAGCAATTGGACGAACTGATGGACATCACGGAAAAATATACTAAAATAGTGGAGTTCTGGTTTGATGGAAGTTGGGTGAAACCCGGTTATCGCTGGCCGGTAGAAGGCATATACAGAACCATCAAAAGCCGTGAGCCGCAATGCCAGATCGGAATTAACTGGACGATAGGCGAGGATGCGGATCCCCATAATCCGAATGCGCCGGAGAAATCATATAAAATTATTCCGGAGGAACAGAAGGAAGGGGATCCTATCCGTTATTTTCCCAGTGACTTCCGCTTGGGCGATCCGCTTCTGCCCGCAAGTCTGATAAGAGAGCTTGACTTCAAGAAAAACCGGATGGAGCTGGTGGCCCTGCACGCTACAGGTTTCGGAAGGCCCAGCCAGGCGGCATGGACGGAAATCTTTGCGGATGGCCAGTCTCTGCGAATAGCCCGTTGGCCGAATGACTCTACGGTTATGATTGGAAAAATACAGGAATCGGGGATGGCTAAGGAAGGGAAAGAGGCTCCTTTCCCTGTATTCGGATATCAGGAAGAGCGCCCTTCGAGTTGGAAATCGGTAGAGAATATGTGGATAAGCGGATACTTTGCGCACGGTTATGCCGATGACATGATTTGTGTGGAAAGCATCGACACGATACATAAAATGATTCATACAGGGTAGCATACGGTATATGGATTTATGACAGGTGCGCCTTGGCGTCAATGGTTTGCCTTGAACCTGCTGGAGGAACTGGATGGGCCGGGCGAATACGTGATTGATGCCGGGAGAGGGAAGATGTATGTATATCCGCTTGCCGGAAAGATGGAAAATTGGAGTGTTTCTTTATTGGAAGGGCCCTTGCTGGCTATAGAGCATTGCAAAGATGTGAAGGTACAAGGCATCACTTTCGAGTATGGCAGGCATATCGGTGTCTATATGGAGAATACCCATCGTGCTTTAATTAAGAATTGCATTATACGCAATATGGGCGGAGTGGGCGTATCCATCGGAAAGGGAATGTTGAAGGCTGGTAACCAAAGAGGGCACGAGTCGGGAGGCAATCCAGCTTCGCGTGTCGTGGGTGATTTGATGGGAACGGTTTATCAGAACATCCTGTTCAACCGCGAAGGAGGAACGGAAAACGGAGTCGTGGATTGTCATATTTATAATGTAGGTGCCGGAGGTATCAGTCTGGGAGGAGGAGACAGAGCCTCATTGACCCCTGCCGGAAACTATGTGGAGAATTGCCGGATACATGATTATAACCGGATTGAGAAATCCTATCGTCCCGGAATATGGATGGATGGTGTGGGTAACCGCATCTCTAAATGTGACATCTATGATGCGCCCAGCATGGCTATCCTGTTTCATGGAAATAACCATGTGATAGAACTGTGTGACATAACGAATGTGTGTTCTGAAGTCGATGATCAGGGAGCTGTTTATTATAGTCGTGATCCTTCGGAGCAGGGAAATGTTATCCGTTATTGTTATTTTCATGAATTGAGTCCGCGCCATCGTGTAACGGCTACTTATCATGATGACGGAGCTTGCGGAGCGGAAGTTTATGGTAATATTTATCACAAAGCAGGGTCTTTGCCGGTACTAATCGGTGGGGGACATAATAATCATTACCGGCATAATATATTTATAGATTCTCCTGTTGCCATTCATATAGATGCGCGTATGCAGGGCTGGGGCAAATTCATGATAGAGAAAGGTGCGATAATTGATCAGCGTTTGCAAACAGTCAATTATAAAAATCCTCCTTACAGTACGGCCTATCCTTTGCTCGCTGCATATTGGGACAATGACACTTCTTATCCAAAAGGCAATGTGATAGAAGGAAACTTGTTTTATAAGATAGGAAATGTGGTGCGCGGACAGAGCGAATGGCTGGAATTGTATAACAATTGGGCTACCGGTTCGGATCCAGGGTTTGTGGATGCTGCTGATCCGTTGAAGGGATTTAAGGATGATGCGCTCATTTATCAACGGATCAATGGATTCCCCCGGCTTCCATTTGAGAAAATCGGATGCGATTTATCCAAATGAAAGAGTGTGATGATAAACTTTCAAACCTTATAAAAAAATATTTTATTTCTTTAGGAACATTCCTTTCCCGATTGCCATATAAATAGAGAGTACCTTTGTTTGGCGACAAAGGATCAACTTATTTTTAAACTTTAAGTCATTACCATTAATGGAACATCAAAACAAATTGATTTATGGCGGACTATTGGCGATATCCGCTCTGACCGGCTGTATGGAGCCGGTAACAGAAAAACCTTTGAATATTGTCTATATTATGACGGACGATCATACAGCTCAAATGATGAGTTGCTATGACAAACGTTATATGGATACACCCAATTTGGATCGGATAGCCAATGAGGGGGTACGTTTTACAAACAGTTTTGTCGCAAACTCTCTGAGTGGTCCTAGTCGTGCTTGTATGCTTACGGGCAAACATAGTTGTGAGAATAAATTTTATGATAACTCTACCTGCGTATTTGATTCATCGCAGCAAACTTTTCCGAAACTATTGCAGAAAGCGGGTTATCAGACTGCATTAATTGGGAAATGGCATTTGGAAAGTTTGCCGACAGGCTTTACTTATTGGGAAATAGTTCCCGGACAAGGTGATTATTATAATCCGGATTTCATCACACAAACCAATGATACCATTCAGAGACATGGGTACATCACTAATCTGATTACCGATGATGCCATAGACTGGATGGAAAATAAGCGCGATAAAGAAAAACCTTTCTGTCTGCTTATTCATCATAAGGCTATTCATCGTAATTGGATGGCGGATACCTGTAATCTGGCCTTATACGAAGATAAAGAATTTACTTTACCCGATAATTTCTTTGACGATTATGAGGGCCGTTCCGCAGCTGCGGCTCAGGAGATGAGTATTGTGAAAGATATGGATATGATATATGATCTGAAAATGCTCCGCCCTGACAAGGAATCCCGTTTGAAATCATTGTATGAAAGCTTTATCGGACGTATGGACGAAAGACAGCGTGCCGCGTGGGATGCATTCTACGGTCCTGTGATCGATGATTTTTATCAGAAGAATCCGCAAGGAAAGGATTTGGCTAATTGGAAATTCCAACGTTATATGCGCGACTATATGAAAACAGTCAAATCACTGGATGATAATGTAGGACGTGTGCTCAATTATCTGGAAGAAAACGGGTTGCTGGATAATACATTAGTCGTCTATACATCAGACCAAGGATTTTATATGGGAGAGCACGGATGGTTTGACAAGCGTTTCATGTATGAGGAATCCATGCGTACTCCGTTGATAATGCGTTTGCCGAAAGGATTTGACAGGAAAGGTGATATAACTGAAATGGTACAGAATATAGACTATGCACCTACTTTCCTGGAACTGGCAGGTGTAAAAGTACCCGAAGATATTCAAGGCGAGTCTTTGTTACCTTTATTGAAAGGAAAGAAGCCTGCGAGCTGGCGTAAATCATTATATTATCATTTTTATGAATATCCTGCCGAACACATGGTGAAACGTCACTATGGAGTACGTACAGACCCTTATAAATTGATTCACTTCTACAATGACATTGATGCATGGGAACTTTATGACTTGGAAAAAGACCCTGCCGAGATGCACAATGTAATCAATGATCCTGCTTATAGTGAAGTATTGGCTGATATGCAGGCGGAGTTGAAGAAATTGCAAATCCAATATAACGATACAGACTTTGTAAAATAAAGACAATGAATAAGACATTCTTATTAAGTGTCATACTGGGAGTTTTATGCTTTCCGGTAAAGGCACAGACCTTGCCTGTACCTACACCGGTACAATTGCAATGGCAGCAGATGGAAACAACGGCATTTGTTCATTTTAGCGTGAATACTTATACGGATATGGAGTGGGGATATGGCAACGAGTCCCCTGCCATCTTTAATCCGACTAAGTTAGACTGTCGTCAATGGATACGGACTTGTAAAGAAGCGGGACTGAAAGGAGTGATCCTTACTGCCAAGCATCATGACGGGTTTTGTTTGTGGCCGTCGGCTTATACGGAATACAGTGTGAAGAATTCTCCATGGAAGAACGGAAAAGGCGATTTGGTACGCGAATTTGTGGATGCTTGCCATGAGTATGGGATGAAAGTGGGATTATACCTTTCTCCTTGGGATTGTAACCATCCTGATTATGGAAAACCGGAATACATCACTTACTTCCGCAATCAGTTGCGCGAATTGCTGACTAATTATGGGGAATTGTATGAGTTTTGGTTTGATGGCGCCAATGGGGGACGTGGTTATTATAGTACAGATTCCTTACATACCCGAAAGATTGCCGCAGATTACTATCCATGGGAATCTTTGACAGAAATGGTATATGAATTGCAACCCAACTGTGTGGTGCATGGGGGAAGTGCACAGAACATTCGCTGGGTAGGCAATGAGGAAGGATATGCTTTGGAAGAACATTGGAGTACAGTGAGAAAGCCGGAGCTTTATGATAAGGGAATACCAAATGGTAAGCAGTGGATGCGTGGACATGCGGATGGTACGTTATGGATTCCTTCAGAAACTGATGTATCCATCCGTCCCGGTTGGTATTATCATGCTTCGGAAGACCATAAACTGAAATCATTGTCCCAATTGACTGACATTTATTATGAGAGTGTGGGACGTAACAGTTTGTTATTGCTTAATCTGACCCCCAATCAAGAAGGATTGATTCCTGAGCAGGATTCCTTGCGTTTGGTAGAATGGTATCGGCGATATACCTCTGAACTAAAGAAGAATCTCGTTAATCAGAAAATGAAAGTAACGGGCAAGAACCGTAAGAAGTTGAAATATACTTTGGATGGCAACCGAGGTACATATTGGGAAGCTGATACAAAAACGCCTGTACTGGAAGTGGATTTTGGAAAAGAATTAACTTTCAACCGTTTGTTATTGCAAGAGTTTATTGAGAAAGGGCAAAGAGTAAAGCAGTTTGTTGTAGAATATTTTGATAATGGGAATTGGCAGAAATTGGATGAACAGACTACTATCGGTTATAAACGGATTCTGCGTTTTCCCGAAGTCACTGCTTCACGTCTGCGAATACGGATAACAGATGCATGGGAGGCACCTTGTCTGGCAGAAATACAGGTCTTTAAAGCGGAAACTCCGCTGGATGCTCCTGTGATTACCAGAAATAAGAATGGAGAGGTGAAGTTGGTATGCAGCAATAAGGATGCTTCTATCTATTATACTACAGATGGTAAAGAGCCACAACCTGGTGTAAGCCCTCGTTACCAGTCGCCTGTTCCGGCAGACGGTGATCGGATTATTAAAGCGGTAGCAGTGGACGGAAAGAAAAAGTCAACAACTGTTACGCGTACTTTTACCGGCAGTAAGGCTCATTGGAGCACCTTGCCTGATAAAGCCGGTACGCTTGTTTTTGATGAAAACCAGCATACAACTTGGGTTGGAAAAGATGTGCTTGAGGTTGACTTGCAATCAGCAAAGGAAATGACCGGTATAAGCTATCTGCCTGATCAGGCACGATGGGCTAATGGAATTGTTGTAAAATATATGATTGAGATCTCTTTGGATGGAATCCGATGGGAAGAGGCAGCCCGTGGAGAGTTTGCCAATATTCAGAACAATCCTGTAGAACAGCAGGTAATTTTCCGGCAGACGCATAAAGGACGCTACATCCGTTTCCATGCCTTGTCAACAGTGGATGGTCAAAAGAGCATGGGGGTAGCGGAATTAAACATTTTATTTTCTAAAAACTGATAAGTAATGAAAAAGTATAACTATGTAGGATGGTGTATGGCCGGTAGCCTTGGTTTGTCCGCTATGTCCGGACAGGCTGCACAACCGGAAAAAAAGCAACCGCATATCATCTTGATAATGACTGACCAACAACGTTGGGATGCATTGGGATGTGCGGGAAATGAAGCTGTGATTTCTCCAAATGTGGATCGCTTGGCAGCCGATGGGCATTTGTTTTGTAATGCCTATACGGCTGCTCCAAGCAGTACTCCGGCACGTGCGGGTATGCTGACGGGTATGTCTCCCTGGCATCATGGCTTGTTAGGATATGGACAGGTGGCGGAGCATTATCCTTATGAAATGCCGCAGATGTTGAAAGACTTGGGCTATCATACATTGGGAATAGGAAAGATGCATTGGCATCCGCAGAATGTGTTGCATGGATTCGAAGTGACTATTCTGGATGAAAGCGGACGTGTGGAGTCTCCTTATTTTATGAGTGATTATCGTAAATGGTTCAATACGCAGGCTTTCGGCCTGAATCCCGACAGTACAGGGGTGGAGTGGAATGCCCACGGAGCGAAAGCGTATGCTTTGCCCGAGCGCTTGCATCCTACCGTATGGACAGGAGACAGGGCGGTGGAGGCGATAAAAGGTTATTCTTCTGAACGGCCTTTGTTTTTGAAAGTGTCTTTTGCCCGTCCGCATAGTCCGTATGATCCTCCCCGGCGAATAGTGGATAAGTATGAGGGCAGAAAAATACCCGCTCCCGTTGTAGGTGACTGGTGTAAAGATCTGGCAATAGATACTCATCCCGAAAAAAATCCTGAAGCGGCTGTAGGAAACTATGGAGTGGAATATGCCCGGAATTCCCGTAAGTATTATTACGCTTCGGTTACTTTTATTGATGAGCAGGTAGGGCGCATTGTGGATGAACTGAAAAAGAAAGGAATGTATGACAATGCGCTGATATGCTTTGTTGCCGATCATGGCGATATGTTGGGAGATCATCATTTGTGGCGTAAAACGTATGCTTATGAAGGTTCGGCAGCTATTCCTTTTATTATAAAGTTACCCGAAAACATGAAAAGTAGCCTGAAACCCGGTGAAAAAATAGAGGCTCCGGTGGAGTTACGCGACTTGCTTCCTACTTTTCTGGCATTGAACGGCTGCCGGATTCCGGAAGAAATAGACGGTCTGTCTTTACTTCCTTTATTGGAAAAAGGGAAAGCTCCCTGGCGTGAATATATTGATATAGAACATTCCACCGCTTATTGGGCGGATAATTATTGGTGTGCTTTGACGGATGGGAAAATAAAGTATATCTGGTTTTTCCGTACAGGTGAGGAACAATTGTTCGATTTGTCAAAAGACCCATACGAATTGCATGATTTGTCAAAAGCCAAAGCTTCCGGAAAGACATTGGAAAAGATGCGGAAAGCGATGGCCGGACATTTGCAGGAAAGAGGGGAAGAGTGGGTGAAAGACGGCAAATTGGTCATCCGCAATAAAAATCTTTTATATAGTCCGAATTATCCAACAAATAAAAAATAAACCATGAAGAAATTAATTCTAACCTTTTCATTTTTAGTGTTGTTATTCGGCACTTTGCAGGCATCGGTTTCCATTATCCCGATGCCGCAAAAGTGCATCGAAAAAAGAGGCAATTTTACGGTAAATGACAAAACTGTAATTACGTTGTCAGTAGATAACGAGGAGATGCGCAATGCCGTATCTTTCTGGAATGATTTGTTTGATACGGCTGCCGGGTTCTCATTGGAGGTCTCTTCCACTCCCCGTTCTTCCAATGTGATTCGTTGCCGGCTTAACACAGCTCTTCCCAATGAGGAATCATACAAGCTGACAGTCTCTTCATCTTCTATCCATATAGATGCCAAAACCCCTAAAGGCATTTTCTATGCTTTTCAAACTTTGCGCCAATTATTACCTTCTGCCATTGAAAGTGACAAGCAGGTGGCGGAAAAAATAAAATGGAACATCCCTTGTGTGGTGATAGAAGATTCGCCTGCATTCTCTTATCGCGGAGTGATGCTTGATGTTTCCCGCCACTTCATTCCTAAGGAAGATGTAAAGCGTCACATCGACTTGCTTGCTTTTCATAAATTGAACATCCTTCATTGGCATCTGACTGATGACCAGGGATGGCGTATCGAAATCAAGAAATATCCCAAACTGACTACCGTCGGAGGTTACCGTAAGAAAACGATTGTGGGATATATGTGGGACAATCCTACTGAATGGAATACCAAACGCTATGGTGGATTTTATACACAGGAAGATATCAAAGAAGTGGTGGCGTATGCCAAGAAGCGTTTTGTGGAAATTATTCCTGAGATAGAAATGCCGGGACATAGCGTGGCGGCACTGACTGCTTATCCTGAATATTCCTGTACCGGAGGACCTTTTGAGGTGGAAGGCCGTTGGGGTGTTTTCAATGACATTTATTGTACTAAGGAATCTACTTTTACCTTTATGCAGGATATTCTGGATGAGGTGGTGGAACTTTTCCCCTCCAGCTATATCCATTTAGGTGGGGATGAGGCCCCTCGTATCCGTTGGAAAAATTGTGTACACTGTCAGGAACGGATGAAGCAGGAACATTTGACAAAAGAGGCTGAATTACAGACTTATTTCATCAATCGAATTGAGAACTATCTGAATACCAAAGGAAAGAAAATTATCGGTTGGGATGAAATCTTGGAAGGAGGTATTCTGCAACGTGCTACCGTGATGTCATGGCGGGGAGAGAAAGGGGGAATTCATGCCGCGAAAGCCGGATATGATGTCATTATGTCTCCTAATATTTATATGTATTTCAATTGTCTTCAGTCTAAAGTCAATGAAAAGAAAATTGGAAATCCCAATCGGGTGATTACTTTGGAAAAAGTTTATAATTATCATCCGGTTCCCGAAGTCCTGAGTGCGGATGAGGCCAAACATATTAAAGGAGTACAGGCCAATTTGTGGACGGAGTATATGTCTGCGCTCGATGAGATGGAGTATATGCTTTATCCGCGTGTGGCAGCTTTGTCCGAGGTGGCGTGGAGCAAAAAGGAAAATAAGGATTATGGAAGATTCTGTACCCGTTTGGAGAGCATCCGACGGCATTATGATGTGTTAGGAGTAGATTATTGCAAGAAAATCAGTAATGAATGATCTGTTTGTGATGAATATGAAAAGAAAAATACTATTTGTTTGTCTCGCCTTCCTTGCTTTGTTGCAAGGGTGGGCGCAACATACCTGGCAGGCCGGTCCGGTCAATTTAGAACTTATTCAACGGGGCAATTCGGAGTTCCCTTCCGGTTTCTCCGCTTTCTCATTGAAAAATCGTTTTATTTGGTGTGGTTCGGCTATTCAGGCAGAGGAAGATGGAAAGTATTATTTATTTTATTCCGCTATGAAATCAGGACCGAAGTACCCTAGATTTATAGATGCTTGGTTGCTAGGTTCGATGATTGGAGTAGCTGTATCATACTCTCCTTATGGGGGATATAAGGATATAGGTATTGTCTATAACAAAGATGGATATCGTCCGGACAGCTGTTCATGGGATGCACAGTCGGTTCACAATCCGCATATCAAAAGATATAACGGAAAATACTATTTGTATTATTGTGCTACGGTGGATCCGGGTGGAAATGCTCATGTAAAGGGAAAACTAAGCAGAAGAGACAGACTCCAGCAAAATCAAAAGTTGGGGGTATTGTGCTTTAATTCCATAAAAGAATTACTGGAAGGTAAATTTTCATGTAATGAGCAACCTTTACTTGCTCCACGTACACGGGTGAAGCCTGATAATGTACTGGAACCCTCACCTGAAGGAACCGTAACCAAGCCTGATAATCTCATTTTAGTCAATCCGGCAGTGGTATATCATCCTTTGAAAAAGAAATATTATCTTTACTTTAAAGGGAATGTCTATGATCCTACTTGGCGTGGTGTGCATGGAGTGGCCATAGCCGATGCCCCCGAAGGCCCTTTTATTGTGCAGGATGACTATGTATTTGAGTTTGAAACAGGGGATAACCAGAAATTGAATGCGGAAGACCCGTTTGTATGGTATCACCGGAAAGACAATTGTTTCTATGCTGTTTTTAAAGATTTCACGGGAGGATTTACAAAAGGTGAGCCGGGATTGGCCATCATGTATGCTGAAGATGGTATACATTGGAAACTTCCTGAACATTCTTTGTTTATGAATAAAGAAATAATTCTAAAGAATGGAGAGCGGCTAGAGGTAGATCGGTTGGAACGTCCTCAGCTGTTATTGGATGAAAATGATGAACCGATTGTGCTTTATTCAGCTTGTTCCATTACTTCATTGAATATGAAACAGGATGGGAGCTCGTTTAATATCCAGATTCCAATTCTTCGAAATAAGTAAGAAGGATATGGTATAAAAGCAGTCCGGCATATGGATGAATATCTGTGCCGGACTGCTTTTTTATATTGTAACGGAAGAAATGGAACTTTTGATAAACCTTTCGGACACACGCTTGTTTATGATAAGTTCATGTTTTTGACATGAGTAACATAAATCTATTGCAAAGACTAATGAAAGAAAATAGACCTCCTTTTTTGCCATTTTCGCAATCTTGCTTTAACTATTTTAAAGTAAGGGGCTTTATTGGATTTTCGGAACTGTGTATCAGAACATTTCATCCTGATTCACAAAGATATATATGTCCCTATTTGTCCGATGCGCATATTTTGGAGTTCCGGCTTCCGGCGGCGACTATAGAGTGTGTTATCAATAAACAAGGTATATGCATTGAGGCTATCATGTTTACCGATTAGTAAGTGGTTTTGGTTTAATCTTCCTTTTTCATTTCTTAATAATTAAGCCAAAGTTTGAATGAAGAAAGTTTTTCTTCACTGATGGTGATTTGGACTTTGTAAGGAGGAAGGACACTGATTACTATCTTGCCATTAAAATAAGGTTCGGCACGGTCTATGGAAGCAATGCTGATAATAATCTAACGGTTGGCGCGAAAGAACTGTTCGGAGGCTAACTGCTCCATTTGTTTATTCAGAGACAGGTTGATTATGTGTTCTTGTCCTTTTTGGGTGACGGCAAAGGTTATTTTGTTTTCAGAATAGAAATAGGCAATGTCCGTTACTTGAAGAGACCAGAAAAGGCCAGCTCCATAAAAAATCATCTTCTATAATGATTGCGTTTAGTTTATTCATATGCTAAAGGTACTTTTATGGTAAACAAATTGTTTGCTTTGGTGACTTATCATTGCTTTCGGCAGCACAGGAAGAAAGTAGTGCGGCAAGGCTTAATAATGGCATGGAATGTACGTTAATCTTCATGTTTTGTCTTTTAAGTTTGCGACAAAAGTAAAGATGGAAGGGAGAGCAGCTGGGAAAGAAAATGCTGAAGCCGGAAAAAGAAGATCGAAAAAAGGGAAAATGCATCCTGAATAATTTTATCAATGAAGTAAAAAAAGATTTATTCAGGCAACTTTTTATACAGAATAGCTGTTTTTATCAGTAAGATGATTAATTATAAACTCTAAAAAACAAAGCGTATGTATTTTATTTGGTACATTATTATCGGAATTATTGCTGGTTTTGTTGCCGGTAAGTTGATGAGGGGAGGGGGGTTCGGTCTCTTTATTAATTTATTGGTTGGTATTGTTGGCGGTGTTCTGGGCGGCTGGGTATTCAGTTTGTTTGGTATTGCAGCAACAGGTATTATGGGCAGTCTTGTAACCTCTATTGTGGGAGCTATATTTTTGTTGTGGATTGTTTCTTTGCTCAAGAGGTCTGATATTTCCTGAATTGGTAGTAAAAAGGAACCGTCCTGACGACACGCTTGTCGGGGACGGTTCCTAAACCAAACAAATCAAAAAATATAAGTATATTAACTAATTGCTTCCACCTCCTAAAGCGCGGTAAAGCATGATATGCAGTTTACAAGATTCCACATTCAGAGCGATACGTTCCAATTCACAATCCAGGAAACGTTCATCGGCCGACAGTACATCCAGATAGCCTGCGAATCCTACTTTAAACATTTCATTTGCATTATAAATAGATCGATGATGGATACGGCTTTCTTCTTCTTTCAACTCTTTGCGCTGGTGCATTTGGGATGATGCAGTAATGAGGTTTAATACTTCTTCATAGGCTTTTAATACCGTTTCGTGATATCCTAACAAAGCGATGCGTTGCTGGCTTTTCGCATCATTCCATAATGCACGTATAGTATTTTGTTTGAATATAGGTGCTGTGATACCTGCGCCGAGATTGTAAACCAGGGATGCAGGAGCTGTAAACCATTTATCCAGATCAAATGCGTTAAAACCTCCGTTTCCTCCAATCACGATGGATGGGAAGAAAGCTTTTCGCGCTGCAGATACGTCGGATTTACTAGCTAATAATTCCAGTTCGGCAGCCTTTATATCCGGGCGATATTGCAAAAGTTGTGACGGGATCCCTGCATCTGTGGGAAACTCATAACTACATGCTGTTTCAAATGACACTCGTTTCACTTTGAAAGGCAGTCGTCCTAATAAGGTGGCGATGGCACGTTCCTTTTCACTTATTTGCTGTTCGTTTGCAAGCAGCATTTCTTCCAATTTAAGGCGTCGTGACCGGAATTGGTCTACAGAAAGTCGGGTTACTTCACCTTCTTTCATCAGTTCATTGGTTAAATTATAAGCATCTCTGGCTGTTAGGATGGCTTCGCGTAGCACATACCGCTGTTTGTCCAGTCCTATTAATTCAAAGTAGTGTGTACCTACTTCTGATATCAATAAAGTACGTGCCAGACGCATAGCTTCTACAGACTGCATCCAGCGGGATACGGCCGATCGTTTTTTATCGGTTAGCTTACCCCATATGTCAGCTTCCCATTGAAAATTAAGTCCTAGATTGAAATTCCGATAGGGATCTGGAATATGTTTGTCTTTTTCTAAATCGGGAGTGTTGGTGGTGCTGTTACCAACTCCGTCCATAGTGTACTCGCCAAAACGTTGTACTCCACCATCAATGCCTAATGAAAGATCGGGCAGCAGCGCTCCTTTTCCTACTCGAACTTGTGAACGGGCAACGGATATCCGTTCTATAGTTTGAAGGAATGTGTGATTATTATTTAACGCTTCGGCTATATAACTTTGCAATAACGTATCTGGAAAAAATGTTTTCCATGACAAGGAAGAGATAGTGGTGCTGTCCGTTTCCCTATCCATATAGAACTCGGGTAACTCTATCTTTTCTGTCGGAGTAAGGGAAGGGGCTTTGCAACTTACCATAATCAGACAGAAAGCCCCCATTATTAAACCTGTTTTGTTTATATTGTTATTTTTCATCTTCTTCATCATAGCTGACTTTATTACGGTTAAGATGTGCAGACCAACTCTCGAAAATAAGGTAAAGTCCAGGTACAAGGAAGATTCCTACAAATGTACCGATAAACATACCTCCGGCGGCGGCTGTTCCGATGGAACGGTTGCCCAAAGCACCGGCTCCGCTTGCCATTACCAACGGAATGAGTCCGCATATAAATGCAAAGGAGGTCATCAGGATGGGACGCAGACGGCTTACGGAACCTCTAACGGCAGCATCAAAAATGCTCATTCCCTGCTTGCGGTACTGATTGGCCATTTCCACAATAAGAATGGCATTTTTACCTAGCAGACCAATCAGCATCACTAAAGCTACTTGGGCATAAATATTATTCTCCAAGCCTGCCAGTTGCAGGAAAAAATAAGAACCGAAGATACCTGCCGGCAATGAAAGTATGACGGGGAAAGGCAGTAATAAACTCTCGTATTGTGCTGCCAGCAACAAATAAACAAATAGCAGGCAGATACCGAAAATAAAAACAGTTTGTCCACCCGAGTCTTTTTCTTCACGAGTAACCCCTGACCATTCTATATCATAACCGCGAGGTAATGTTCCTTTGGCAATTTGTTCCACAGCTTCGATAACCTCTCCTGAACTGACTCCTTCGGCAGGTTCACCTGTAATCAGGGCCGAGGTAAACATATTGTAGCGTGTAATCTGGTTAGGACCGAATATACGGTCCATCGTCATAAAGTTAGAGTAGGGTACCATATTTCCGTCCTTGTTCTTGGCATAGAACTTATACAGATCTTCAGGATTCATACGATACTCTGGAGAAGCCTGTAACATCACCTTATACATTTGTCCGAAACGAATAAAGTTGGATGAGTAGAAACTGCCGATATAGGATTGGAGTGTTTCCATGGATTCATTTAAATTTACTCCTAATTTAGCTGCTTTAGCAATATCCACTTTCAGCAGATATTGTGGAAAATTAGGATTGAATCCTGAGGTTGCTCCCACAATGCGCGGATCTTCATTCAGCTTTTCTACTAATGTATTGGCAACATCGGCGAATTCTGCAAAGCTGCCTGCTGTTTTATCTTGTAAACGAAGTTCGAAGCCGCTGGCATTACCGAATCCCGGAACTGTAGGAGGCAGGAAGAACTGAATATCCGCATCTTTGATATGTGAGGTACGGTCTTTGTATATCTCTATAAGTTCGGCTGCTGTTTGATCGCGTTCACTCCACGGGGTGAGATTAATCATACCCATACCGAAATTGGCGCCTTCCGTTTCAGTCATCAAACTATAACCTGCTAATGTGGAGATGCTTTCAATTTCTTTGAAAGGAAGCAGTGCAGCTTGTACAGCGTTCAAGGCTTTTTCGCTACGTTCCAATGTTGCTCCCGGAGGCGCATCTACATTAACATAAATCATACCTTGGTCTTCATTGGGAATAAAGCCTGAAGGAAGTACTTGACTCATGCCGAAAGTGGCAAGGAAGAAAATAATCAGTGTGGCATAAGTGATTATTTTCCGGCTCAAATACTTGTGTAATCCGATATTGTATTTCTTTTCAAAGCGGTCGTACCGACGGTTGAAGAAAATAAAGAAACGACGTAGCCATCCTGCTTTTTTCTTCTTTTTTCCATCAGCGGGTTTCAGTAACAAAGCACATAGGGCAGGCGAGAGAGTCAATGCGTTTACTCCTGAGATAACAATGGCTACCGCCAGTGTCAATGAGAATTGCCGATAGAAAATACCTACTGTTCCCTGCATGAAGCCCACCGGAACAAAGACTGCCGACATGACTAGCGTGATGGCGATAATGGCTCCACCGATTTCATTAATAGCTGCTACAGATGCTTTATAAGGAGAGAGTTTCTCATGATGCATCTTTACATGGACAGCCTCCACGACGACTATTGCGTTGTCTACTACAATACCTATTGCAAGCACAAGGGCGAATAAGGTCAACATATTTATGGAAAAGCCCAGCATCTCCATAAAGAAAAATGTACCGACCAATGAAACTGGTACGGCGATAGCAGGAATTAAGGTGGAACGGAAGTCTTGTAAAAATATATATACCACAATAAATACCAGTATGAATGCTTCGAGCAGTGTCTTCAGCACTGATTGTATGGAGGCGTCAAGAAAGCGTGATACGTCATAGGAGATATTGTAATCCATGCCAGGCGCAAAACTGCTTTCCTTGATTTCTGCCATTTTTGTTTTAATATTTTGGATGACTTCCCTTGCATTGGAACCGGGGCGTTGTTTGATCATAATAGATGCCGATGGTCTTCCGTCGGTCATAGAAGTCATGTTATAATCTTCAGAATCGAATTCGATAGTGGCAACGTCTTTCAGACGTAGCAGTGAACCATCGGGAAGAGCTTTCAATACGATCTCTCCATATTCTTCTGCTGTGCTGAACTTTCCGGTATATTGTAGTACATATTGCAGTTGTTGGGGTAATTTGTCTGAACTGATACCTGTCTTGCCGGGTGCTGCTTCTATATTTTGATTACGGATGGCTTCAGTTACATCTTGAGGTACCATGTTGTAGGCGGCCAGCCGGTTAGGATTCAACCATACACGCATGGCATAATCACGGCTACCCATGATTTCTACCAAGCCTACACCGTCAATACGTTTTAATTCGCGCAAAATATTGATATCGGCAAAGTTATAAACAAACTTTTCGGTATGTGCACTGTCCGTACTCATGATGTTCAAGTACATCAACATACTGTTTACTTCTTTTTCTGTAATAACTCCGGCACGGATTACCTCTTCAGGCAATTCGTCTAGCACGGTAGTCACGCGGTTCTGTACATTTACGGCAGCTACGTCTGGATCGGTTCCCACTTTAAAATAGATAGTAGTGAGGGACATACCGTCGTTGGTACAAACAGTGGTCATGTAGGTCATGCCGGGTACTCCGTTGATGGCACGCTCTAACGGGGTGGCGACTGTTTTAGACATCACATCGGCACTAGCCCCAGTGTATCGGGCGGTTACCGTTACAGATGGGGGTACGATATCGGGAAATTGAGTGATGGGCAGTGTCAAGATAGACAGCACGCCCAAGCAGACGATAATGACGGAGATTACTCCTGAAAGTATCGGTCTTTTTATAAATAGCTTAAACATAAACTGTCCGTTTTATTTTACGATAGGTTGTTTTAATTCAACTTCTTTTCTGATTGCTTCCATATCAATGGTATCGGTCTTGATGGTAATGCCGTCTTTCATCATTTGCACTCCCTCGTATACGATGGCAGTATTAGGAGTGAAATCTTGTGTCACGTAGTAATTATTATAGCGTTCCAGCGGTTGAAAACTGCGTACTTTTACTACACTGGTACTATCAACGGTATACACATAGGTGAAATCTTGAATTTCGAATGTTGATTTCTGGGGAACTAGACAGATGTTGTCCATTTGAGTCATCATACGCACTTTTCCGGTCACTCCATGTTTCAGCAGTCCTTCCGGGTTCGGAAAACGAACACGGAAGGCGATGGAGCCGGTTCCTCGTTCAAAATCACCTTCTACTGTTTCCAACGTGCCTTTGTGGGAGTAGATGGAACCGTCTGGCAAAATCAGTTCCACATTATTTTCTTCGTGTTGTTTTTGTCCGCTAAGTTGTTGGCGCTTGTATTCCAGATACTCGCTTTCATTCACTTTATAGTAAGCAAAGATCTCGGAAATATCACTTACGGTAGTCAGTAAGCTTTGCGGATTTACCAGACTTCCCGTCTTATAGGGAATACGGTCTATGTAGCCGTCAAAAGGGGCAGTGATAGTGGTGTAAGAATAATCCATCTGTGAACGTTGCATTTGTGCTTTTGCCTGTTCCACTTTCATTTGGGCCACTTCTTTTTCTTTATTGGCTTGGTCGAGTCGGATTTTTGATAAGATTTGTTTGTCAACCAGCCGGCCTATTCTCTCGGCTTCATAATTTGCCATTTCATATTGTGCCTGTGCTTGTTTGTAATTGGCTTGCGCCTCTTTTACCGTTTCGCTATATTGGTCGGAACTAAGTTGGAATAGGGGCTGTCCTTTTTTGACTTTTTGTCCTTCGTCTACATATATTTTTTGAACAAAACCTTCCACTTTGGGCTTAATTTCTACAAACTGTATAGCTTGCACATCAGCTACATACGAGCGTGGAAACTCAATGGTTGTGGGGTGAAGAATGGTGATGGGAATGAATTCTTTGTGATGTTCCTGCTTGTTGTCCGATTGACCACAAGAGCATAGCAATCCTGTACATGTACACAGGACCGCAATTTTCTGAAAATTACTCTTCATGAAATTACGAATACAATTTAAAAAGATTAATAATTGAGTTTGAGTAAATAAAAGATTCGGCTTGCATTCAGATTTCTCAGAATACAAGACCAATATGTATGAAGATACTTTAATGTGACATATTAAATGCGGTATACACAAAAGATAATGTGATGATGTACCACTTTTCCCAGATTTTCACTAACAGGTGTATAACTCTGTACCGGAACTTGGGGAATAGCAAAAAGATTGATAATCATGTCAATAGTACAGGGTAAAAAACGACTGTTCGGTAGTTGTGCACGTCCCGACATGAAATAATAAGTCTCTTCTCCTCCGCTTTCTTCATTGTTGTCAGAAGGCAGGGTGGGCTGTTCCATCGTTTCTACCATAGCCAGATTGGCATCAATTAGTGGAGCGCATACATCAAATTGTACGAGTAATAACATAATTACACATACTATTCTTACCACATATTTCTTGATACCGTTGAACATGAAAAATATTTTGTTTATTAATTCGTTTGCAAATTTAATATAATTGAACACTGTTTTCAAACCAATCATCCAAAATTAGTGAGTTTTAATATATCCTTTCTCTTTTTTGGAACTACTATCCTTTATACTGACTGAAATCTGTTATTTTTGTACTCAGTATTTTAAATAATCAGATAATATTACTTATGTTACAACCCGAATTGAAATTTCGTCGAGATAAAATACGCTATTTGATGGCCCAACAAGGTATTGATGCAGCCCTGATAGCTTGTAATGTAAATTTGCTTTATACGTATGGTGAGATAGTGAACGGCTATCTTTTTTTACCGCTTCATTCACCGGCGCTTCTCTTTGTGAAACGTCCTAATAATATTGTGGGAGAATTTGTATTCCCTATCCGTAAACCCGAGCAGATGGTGGACTTGTTAAAAGAAAATGGTATACCTGTAGCTTCAAAGATAATGTTGGAAGGTGGGGAACTGCCTTATGCGGACTATATGCGTCTTGCATCTCTTTTTCCTGGATCGGAGGTAGTGGATGGAACTGCTATTATTCGTGAAGCGCGTAGCGTAAAGACTCCGTTGGAGATTGAACTTTTTCGTCGGTCGGCTGCTTTACATGCTCGAGCATATAGTAAGATTCCCGATGTATACCATCCGGGGATGACTGATCGTGAACTATCTGTTGAGGTGGAACGCCTGATGCGACTGGAAGGTTGTCTGGGAATATTCAGAGTATTTGGTCAGAGTATGGAGATATTTATGGGAAGTGTGTTGGCCGGAGATAATGCAGCTACTCCTTCGCCTTATGATTTTGCCTTAGGTGGTAAGGGATTGGACCCGTCTTTGCCTGGAGGAATGAATGGAACTTTGTTGAAAGAGGGGTATAGTGTAATGGTGGATATAGGGGGAAACTTTTACGGATATATGTGTGATATGAGTCGTGTGTTCTCCATTGGAAAATTAAATGATGAGGCTTATGCAGCTCATCAAGTTTGTCTTGAAGTACAGGATAAGGTTGCTTCTATGACAGCGCCTGGTGTGGTATGCGAGGATCTTTATAATGCGGCCATTGAGATCGTGACGAAAGCTGGATTTGCCGATCGTTTTATGGGGGTGTCCCAGCAGGCACGTTTTATAGGGCACGGCATCGGGTTGGAGATCAATGAGGCACCAGTGTTGGCTCCGCGTATTCGGAGGGAGTTGGAGGAAGGAATGGTGTTTGCCCTTGAACCTAAAATCGTATTGCCGGGAGTAGGACCGGTCGGCATTGAAAATTCTTGGGTAGTTACAGAAAACGGGGTCGGCAAACTGACCATTTGTAATGAGGAGATTATAGAGCTTTGATTCTTTGGATGCAAATATTGAACCGGAAGAAATTAAAAGAAGCGAAAAGCTTTATGGTTCTTGCCCTAGTGTCATTTTGGGCAAAGTGAAGAGCCTGAATATAAAAAGGATCCCGAAACTAAAAGTTTCGGGATCTTACATGGTTTGAAATACATTTCTTATTCCCACTCAATGGTAGCATTTGGTTTGGGCGACAGGTCATAGCATACGCGGTTCACATTCTTTACTTCTTTTAGAATACGGTCGGTAATTTTCATCAGAATGGACCAGTCTATCGGTTCGATAGTAGCTGTCATAGCATCTACGGTGTTGACAGCTCGGATAATAACAGGCCAGTCAAATGAACGGGCATTGTCACGCACGCCTACTGATTTGAAATTGGGTACTACGGTGAAATATTGCCATACTTTCTTGTCCAAGCCTGCCAGTTGGAATTCTTCACGCAAGATGGCGTCCGATTCGCGAACAGTTTCCAGGCGGTCACGAGTGATAGCCCCCAAACAGCGCACTCCCAAACCAGGACCGGGGAACGGCTGACGGTAGACCATATCGTATGGTAAACCAAGTTCCACTCCGCAGGCACGGACTTCGTCTTTGAACAACTGGCGTAAAGGTTCTACTAATTCAAACTGTAAATCCTCGGGTAAGCCACCTACATTGTGATGGGATTTTACCATTTTGGCTGTTTTAGTACCACTTTCTACGATATCAGGATAAATTGTACCTTGTCCCAAAAAGTCGATTCCATTTAGCTTACGGGCTTCTTCTTCGAACACACGAATAAATTCACCACCGATAATCTTGCGTTTCTGCTCCGGATCAGCTACATTTTCTAGTTTACTCAGGAATCGGTCTGTAGCATCCACGTAAATTAAATTAGCGTTCAACTGATTTTTAAAAACTTCAATCACTGCTTCCGATTCACCTTTGCGCATTAATCCATGGTTCACATGTACACATACCAAATTATTGCCGATGGCTTTTAGCAACAGGGCTGCTACTACAGAACTGTCCACACCTCCGGAAAGCGCCAATAAAACTTTCTTATCGCCTACTTGGCGGCGGATCAATTCAATTTGGTCATTGACAAAGTTTGTCATATTCCAGTTGGCCTCTGCCTTGCAAGTATCAAAAACAAACGATTGCACTGCATTCTTTATTGCTTCCACATCATCCGTCAGTTGGGGGAGCTTCACTTCGCAGCATGCTTTGTCATGACCGGCAGCCATTACGGGAACTCCTGCTTTGTAAATCTCGGGAAGCACGTCAATATCCACTCCGTCAATCACATGGTTTGGGCCACCATTGATAATGACACCCTTTACATTGGGCAATGCTTTCAGCTCGGCGGCTGTGATATCGTGCGGGTAAATTTCACTATATACACCCAAAGCACGAATGGCTCTGGCAAGCACGGTGTTTTCGGTACTTCCCAAATCCAAGATAACAATCATATCTTGTTTCATTCCGTTATGTTGTTTTTAAGTTATTAGTTGGTTGTCTATTATTCCCACTCAATTGTGGCAGGCGGTTTGGACGAGATGTCATAGCATACGCGGTTTACGCCTTTTACCTTATTGATGATGTCGTTTGAAACCTTAGCCATAAATTCATAAGGAAGATGAGCCCAGTCGGCGGTCATGGCATCCGTACTAGTTACGGCACGCAGGGCAACGGCACGTTCGTATGTACGTTCGTCCCCCATTACTCCCACACTTTGTACGGGTAGCAAGATTACGCCTGCCTGCCATACTTGATGGTAAAGGGATGTTTCGTTTCCATCCGAATCTTTCACTTTCCAGTCTCTCAATCCTTGGATATAGATATCATCGGCGTCTTGCAGAATACGTACTTTCTCGGGAGTGATATCACCTAAAATACGTACCGCAAGTCCTGGTCCGGGGAATGGATGGCGTGTAATCAGATGTTCCGGCATACCTAGTTCACGACCTACGTGGCGTACTTCATCCTTGAATAGCAGACGCAGAGGCTCGCATAGTTTCAAATTCATTTTTTCAGGTAGTCCACCTACGTTGTGATGACTTTTGATTACAGTGCCGGTGATGCTTAATGACTCGATACAGTCAGGATAAATGGTGCCTTGTGCCAGCCATTTCACATCTTTAATCTTATGAGCTTCTTCATCGAATACGTCAATAAAACCTTTGCCGATAATCTTACGCTTTTTTTCAGGTTCTTCCACACCTGCCAGTTCGCTGAAGAATTTTTGGCTGGCATCTACTCCGATTACATTCAGTCCGAGACATTCATAATCATGAAGTACATTTTTGAATTCGTTCTTACGCAGCATGCCGTGATCTACAAAAATGCAGGTAAGATTCTTGCCTATCGCTTTATTTAGTAATACGGCTGCTACGGATGAGTCTACTCCGCCACTCAGCCCCAATACTACTTTGTCATTTCCCAGTTGCGCTTTCAGTTCGGCTACAGTCGTTTCAATGAAGGAGGCAGCACTCCAGTCCTGTTTCCCTCCGCAAATGTTGACTACAAAATTTTTCAGGAGCTGGGTTCCGTCTTCGCTGTGGAACACTTCCGGGTGGAACTGTACTCCCCATACTTTCTCTTCCTTTATTTGATAAGCAGCGATGGCTACTTTATCTGTTGAAGCGATAATTTTGAAATTCTCCGGAATGGCGGTGATGGTATCTCCGTGGCTCATCCATACTTGTGAGTGCTCACGAACGTTCCTCAATAGTGGGTTTTCTTGGTCGAAAGTGGAAAGGTGCGCACGTCCGTATTCACGTGTGCCGGCCGGTTCTACTTTTCCACCGTTCGTATAAGACATGAACTGTGCACCATAGCAGATACCCAAAATAGGATACTTTCCGCGAATGTCACTCAAATCGACTTTAAAGGCGCTTTCATCATAAACAGAGAAGGGGCTTCCCGAAAGGATAACGCCGATTACGGACGGATCATTGTGTGGAAATTTGTTGTAAGGCACAATCTCGCAATAAGTATTCAGTTCGCGAACGCGACGGGCTATGAGCTGTGTGGTTTGTGAACCGAAGTCGAGAATAATGATCTTTTCTTGCATATATTATTAAGATATGTAAATGATTTCGTGCCGCAAAGATACTCAGAAAAAATAAAAATCCGTCATGCTGTTGAGGCTTTTTATAATTGAATTGGAAAAACTTTGTTCTTCCTGCTTCCTTGTGGGAAAATATGCAAAAAAAGATTGGAAAGTTTAGGAAATGTCGGCTAGTATGTAGATCACGGGCTGTCCGACAAGCGCTTGAGGGGCAGTCCGTTTTTTTTGTGAATAATATTTTATTTTTTGTCAGTTTGTTCTTTCAACAAATCACGGATTTCTGTAAGTAATACCTCCTCCTTGCTGGGGGCAGGCGGGGCAGCGGGAGCAGGGACTTCTTCTTTCTTGCGATTCAGTTTGGCAAGTAATCTTATAAATAAGAATATAGAAAAAGCAATGATGATAAAGTCGAAAGTGGCTTGTAGGAAGTTGCCATAATTCAACGTTACGGCAGCTTTTTCAACTCCATCCACTACTTCGGCCGGCTTTAATTGTAGTTTCAAATCTGTAAAGTTCACGCCACCTACCAGCAATCCGATGGGAGGCATGATGACATCGGCCACAATGGAAGATACTATTTTACCGAAGGCTCCACCGATGATGACACCGACTGCCATGTCAATGACGTTTCCGCGCATTGCGAACGCCTTAAAATCTTGCAAGAAGCTACTTTTTCCCATTTTTTTTTATTTTAATATGAATTTATGTGCGAATATAAAAACAAATTCTTATTTTTGCACCGCGTTTAGGAAATAAATACTAAACGTTTAACAACATTCCAACGTAGAGTGTTTAAAAGCTATATTATAAAACCTTTAAAATTTAAACAAAATGATTAAAGTAGGTATTAACGGATTTGGTCGTATCGGCCGTTTTGTATTCCGTGCAGCTCAGAAAAGAAACGATATTCAGATCGTAGGTATCAATGACCTTTGCCCGGTTGATTACTTAGCATATATGTTGAAGTATGACACTATGCACGGACAATTTGACGGTACTATCGAAGCTGACGTAGAAAATAGCAAATTGATCGTGAACGGCAATGCAATCCGCGTAACAGCTGAAAGAAATCCGGCTGACTTGAAGTGGGATGCAATCGGTGCTGAATACGTAGTTGAATCTACTGGTTTGTTCTTGACTAAAGAAAAAGCTCAGGCTCATATCGAAGCTGGTGCTAAATATGTAGTTATGTCAGCTCCTTCTAAAGATGATACTCCGATGTTCGTTTGCGGTGTAAACGAAAAGACTTATGTTAAAGGTACTCAGTTCGTTTCTAATGCTTCTTGTACTACTAACTGTTTGGCTCCTATCGCTAAGGTATTGAATGACAAATGGGGTATCACTGACGGTTTGATGACTACAGTTCACTCTACAACAGCTACTCAGAAAACAGTTGACGGTCCTTCTATGAAAGACTGGAGAGGTGGTCGTGCTGCTTCTGGCAACATTATCCCTTCATCTACTGGTGCTGCTAAAGCTGTAGGTAAAGTTATTCCTGAATTGAACGGTAAATTGACTGGTATGTCAATGCGTGTTCCGACTTTGGATGTTTCTGTAGTTGACTTGACAGTTAACTTGGCTAAACCGGCTACATACGCTGAAATCTGTGCAGCTATGAAAGAAGCTTCTGAAGGTGAATTGGCTGGTGTTTTGGGTTACACTGAAGATGCAGTTGTTTCTTCTGACTTCTTGGGTGACACTCGTACTTCTATTTTCGACGCTAAAGCTGGTATCGCTTTGACTGATACTTTTGTTAAGGTGGTTTCTTGGTATGACAACGAAATCGGTTACTCTAACAAAGTATTGGATTTGATTGCTCACATGGCTTCTGTAAACTGCTAATCAGTTAAAAACCATATAGTGAAAGCCGTCTGAAGTAATTCAGGCGGCTTTTTTTATGTAGTTTTGCGTGGTAAGTTGCACATTTTCGTTATCTTTGTGCGACTGTTACAAAAACTTAGGATGGAAAAGTACGATTTGATAACGATATTAGGACCTACCGCTTCAGGAAAGACTCCTTTGGCAGCGGCTTTAGCTTACAAGTTGGATACCGAAATTATCAGTGGAGATAGCCGGCAGGTATATCGCCGGATGGATTTAGGTACGGGAAAAGATTTGGAAGACTATATCGTGAATGGACAGCAAATTCCTTACCATCTGATAGACATTGTAGACCCCGGATACAAATATAATGTATTTGAATTTCAACGTGATTTTTTGAATGCCTATGACCAAGTGAGATGGAAGGAAAAAATTCCTATATTATGCGGAGGTACGGGGATGTATCTTGAATCCGTGCTGAAAGGATATAGGCTGCTTCCTGTTCCAGAGAATCCTAAACTTAGGGACTCATTAGCGGGTAAATCATTAGCGGAACTCACCCGGTTGTTGTCAACTTACAAGAAACTTCATAACTCTACGGACGTAGATACTGTAAAACGAGCTATCCGGGCCATTGAAATAGAAGAGTATTACAAGCACCAATCAGCGGAATGCCGTGAGTTTCCGCAAATTCATAGTTTGATCATTGGAGTGGATATAGCCCGTGAGTTACGTCGTGAAAAAATATCCCACCGTTTGAAGCAGCGTTTGGATGAAGGGATGGTAAACGAAGTAAGGGCTTTGTTGGATAGTGGTATTTCTTCCGAGGATTTGATTTATTACGGATTGGAATATAAGTATTTGACTTTATATGTTTTGGGTGAACTTTCTTTCAATGAAATGTTTCATCAATTGGAAATAGCTATCCATCAATTTGCCAAGCGGCAGATGACCTGGTTCCGGGGCATGGAACGGCGAGGGGTCACTATACATTGGCTGGATGCTTGCCTGCCTATGGAAGATAAGGTGGAAAAAATCATTAATTTGTTACACACTAAAAACTAAATGTTATGGCTGTAGAACCAAACAGATGGGGGATTATTTATAATCCGAAAGCCGGAAGCCGTAAGACTCAGAAGCGTTGGAATGAGATACGTAGCTATATGGAAAACCGTAAGGTGGTTTTTGACTACGTACAGTCCGAAGGTTTTGGGTCGGTGGAACGACTCGCCCGTACCTTGGCTAATAATGGTTATCGAACTATTGTGATTGTAGGTGGAGACGGGGCGATCAATGATGCTATTAATGGTATTATGACTTCTATGGTGGAGGATAAGACAAATATCGCTTTCGGAATCATTCCTAATGGCATTGGTAATGATTTTGCCAAATATTGGGGGTTGGATGAGGATAATTATAAAGCGGCGGTAGATTGGATTATAAATCGTCGTCTGAGGAAAATTGATGTGGGGCGTTGTAATTATTTTGATGGAGAGAAACATACTTCCCGCTATTTCCTGAATGCCATATATATAGGTTTAGGTGCGCGTATTGTACAGATCTCAGATGGTACCCGCCGTTTTTGGGGAATACGTGAGTTGTCTTTTGTCGCTTCCATGTTCCTGTTGCTGTTTGAACGTAAATTGTACCGCACGCATCTTTGTATCAACGGCGAACATATTCGTGGACGTATCATGACGGTATGTGTGGGAAGTGCCCGTGGATACGGTTTGACACCTAGTGCAGTTCCTTATAATGGCTGGTTGGATGTGTCGGTCATTTATCGTCCGGAGTTAATTCAACTTTTCTCGGGTATGTGGATGCTGTTACAGGGACGTATTCTAAATCATAAAATGGTGAAACCCTATCGTACACGGAAAGTAAAAGTACTACGTGCGCAGAATGCTTCTGTCAGTTTGGACGGGCGTATTTTAGACCGCCATTTCCCTTTGGAAATTACGATCCAGCCTGAAGCTATAACTTTGATTATCCCTAATTAAAAAATATAGATATCCATTTCTTGTTTTAAGAGTAAAAGCAGAGTAGATATCTCAACGAATAGACGTAAGATAATGACAATTTCAGATTTAAGAAAGACAGATAATTTCTTTTTATTGGCTGGTCCTTGTGTGATCGAAGGAGAGGAAATGGCTCTCCGAATAGCAGATCGTATTGTGAAAATAACAGATAAACTGGGTATTCCCTATGTGTTTAAAGGGTCTTATCGTAAGGCTAACCGTTCCCGTTTGGATTCGTTTACAGGAATAGGTGATGAAAAGGCTTTGAAAGTACTTCGTAAAGTACGGGAAACTTTTGATATTCCTATAGTAACCGATATTCATAGTGCTGGAGAAGCTGCTATGGCCGCTGAGTATGTGGATGTGTTGCAGATTCCTGCCTTTCTTTGTCGCCAGACTGACTTGCTGGTGGCGGCAGCCCATACCGGAAAGATTGTCAACATCAAGAAAGGACAATTTTTATCACCTGGTGCCATGCGTTTTGCTGCTGACAAAGTGGTGGAGGCGGGTAATGATCAGGTTATGCTGACTGAACGAGGAACGACTTTCGGGTATCAGGATCTGATTGTAGATTATCGGGGTATTCCGGAAATGCAGACTTTAGGTTTTCCTGTGATTCTGGATGTGACACATTCTCTGCAACAGCCTAATCAAACTGCTGGTGTGACAGGTGGTATGCCGCAGCTTATTGAAACGGTAGCCAAGGCTGGCATAGCGGTAGGAGTGGACGGTTTGTTTATGGAAACCCATGAAGACCCTTCTGTAGCTAAGAGTGACGGAGCGAATATGCTGAAACTGGATTTATTGGAAGGGTTATTGACCAAACTGGTGAGAATCCGTCAGGTGTTATAAATGTTATTTGTTGGGGCTTCACAGGTAAGATGGGTTAATTTTTATTTGGACTGTGGGGCAACTTGCATGAATAGTATAAAATAAGGCCGGTTCTTGCAGTAGAAATCGGCCTTACCTTTCTTTCTCCATTAAAACAGAAGAAAGAATAGAAGCAGATGTGGATTATTTTTTTAGAATATAAGCCTTCATGCGGGCTATATCATTTAAGTAATCTTGCAAATCTTGTTCATGGTCCTCTTCTTCTGCCATAATATGTTTGGCAATATCACAAGTGGTGAAGTCAATTCCGTTTGTGAATTCGGCAATTTGCTGATAACGGTAGATGGCACAACGTTCGGATTCTACATTTTGTTTCAACAAGATTTCCGAACCGAAATCTACGGGCGCATCATATTTGCAGCGAGCTAAATCAAACCATTGTTTAGGGTCAAGTACGGGTACACCTTCCAATTCAATGATACGGTCGGCCAATAATTTTGCATGGTTATATTCCTCGGCTGCATGTTCTTGAAACTCGCGTTGTACATCACCGCGCATAGCGCCTTCTACTACGAACGAACCTACCCAATACTGGTAGAAAGCCAACCATTCTTCAGACAGAGCTGCATTCAGCTGAGCCAACAAGTCCACAATGTCAATTTTATCCTTCAGGATATTCACAGATTCTTTAGCCATAATGTAAAGTTTAAGTTAGTGTTTATTATTATTTAGTCCACAGCGGGTATAGTCATGTCGTCTAACACGCCTACGCCTTCCTGGTCTACATCTTTTTTTACGTCAGAACTGGTATAAAGCCAGATACCGAATCCCAGCACAAATAAAATAAGGAGGATGATTCCCCATAATTTACCTTTACTCATAGTTTTTTGGTTTTTAGTTTCTCTAATAACAGATGGTGCAGAAAAAGGTTTTTATAAGTCGCGAAAAAAACAGGCGTCTGTTATGGAAAAACGGACGCCTGTGTGTGTGAAGTATGAATTGATATTAGATTTTATCCTATTTTGCTGATTTTTTTTAGTTTCTCTTCATCAATGATTTTAATTTTTCTACCGTCGATGGTAATTAGTTTTTCAGTTGCAAAGTTAGAAAGCGTACGGATTGCGTTCGAAGTAGTCATATTTGATAAGTTTGCCAAATCTTCTCGTGAAAGGTAAATGCTTAGTGTAGATTCATCTTCTTCTACTCCATAAGTATCTTTCAAAAATAACAGAGATTCTGCCAATCGCCCACGAATATGTTTTTGTGTAAGATTTACGGTTCTTTCATCAGAAATTCCCAAATCGATAGAAAGTTGGCGGATAAAGAACAAAGCTAATTCTGAGTTGTCTTTTATCAGTTTCATAATGGCCGGCATGGGAATAAGGCAGATAGTGCAAGGTTCGAAAGCAGAAGCAGCTGTCACAAAGTTCCCTTCGGCAAAAAAGGCTCGGTATGCGAAATATTCTTTCGTCTTTAATACGCGGATAATCTGGCTACGTCCTCCCACACCTTCTTTGTAGATTTTTACTTTTCCACTAAGAAGACACATAAGGTGCATCGGAGTTTCTCCTTCGCAGTATATCGTCTCATTCTTTTTATACTTTTGTATCGTAAAGTTCTGAGCCAAGAACTCTCTTTGTTCCTGTGTTAAAGGTTGCCATAAGTCTGGTATACTTTCAGCAATCTCAGTTTCTGATAATTCTTTTCTAACCATAAACGTGCTATAAAACCGTGTTATAGAGCACAAATATAAGAAGAAAAAATAAAAGGACGAAGTAATCAGAAGAAAAAAGAAAGATATATTATTAATTTATCTTCAAAAAATAACAAAAGGATAGGTTTTTATCTCCTATCCTTTCTTTTTTGTGTGAAATTTTATTTGGTGAACAGTAATTCACGATATTTAGGTAATGGCCAAATCTCATCGTCTATTTCTAGTTCCAAATGGTCAATATGGTCGCGGATTTCTTCCAAATATGGACGCACTTGTTCCTCGTAACTGAAGGCTTTCTCTACTTGGCTTCCCAAATGATTTGCTACTTTTCGGGCTTCTGTCATGTTGTGCACGGTTTTTTTAATAGCAAGTATGCGGTTTTGAATTTCACGTACCAAATTCTTCCGGTCCTCGGTCAGTTTTTCATATTCTTCGGTGGAGAATATCTCTTTTAGACCACGAAGATTTTCTAATAGTCTGTTCTGATAAATTACAGCTGTGGGAACAATATGATTGATGGCCAGGTCGCCTAGTACACGGCTTTCAATCTGGACCTTTTTAGTAAACTTTTCCAGTTCCACTTCTATACGGCAAAACAATTCATTTTCATTGAATATTTTTTCGCCTATCAGTACTGCACGAGATTGTTTATCGTTGAACTTCAGGATGGCTTCGGGTACATGGCAGATATTAGTCAATCCGCGTCGCGCGGCTTCTGCTTTCCATTCTTCCGAGTAGCCGTCACCTTCAAAACGGATGTTTTGTGAAGCGATAATGGTTTCTTTTAATACCTTGTATAGAGCTTCTTCCTGTTCCATCCCTCCGTTTACTAATTTATCTATCTGGGTCTTGAACTCATTCAACTGGTGTGCCATAGCGGCATTGATAACAATCATTGATGCGGCACAGTTAGCAGATGAACCTGCGGCACGGAATTCAAAACGGTTTCCGGTGAAGGCAAAAGGAGAGGTACGGTTACGGTCTGTATTGTCTTGCAATATGGCAGGTATGCGCCCGATACCCAATTGCAATGCTTTCTTTTCATCAGGGGTCAGTTCAGCGTCATTCAGACGTGCCACTACTTCGTCTAACATATGGGAAAGATGACGTCCTAGGAAAATAGACAGAATGGCGGGAGGTGCTTCATTTGCTCCCAGGCGATGGCTGTTTCCGGCACTGACAATAGAGGCACGTAGTAAATCCTGGTTTTTATAGACCATCATCAGTACGTTGACTATGAAAGTAAGGAAAAGCATATTTCCTTCCGCAGTCTTGGCAGGAGAGAACAAATTGATACCTGTGTCTGTACAAAGTGACCAGTTGTTGTGTTTGCCCGATCCGTTTACTCCCTTGAATGGTTTTTCGTGGAGCAGTACAGTAAAATTATGTTTGGAAGCGATACGCTTCATCAGGTCCATTACTAGCTGGTTGTGGTCGTTGGCTAGATTTACATCTTCAAAAATAGGGGCTAGCTCAAATTGGTTGGGAGCCACTTCGTTATGCCGTGTTTTTACCGGAATTCCTAGTTTGTGACATTCTAGTTCCAACTCTTTCATAAAGCTGGTTACACGTGGAGGGATGGAACCGAAGTAGTGGTCATCTAGCTGCTGGTCCTTGGCAGACGAGTGTCCCATTAAGGTGCGTCCGGTCAGACAAAGATCCGGACGTGCATTATATAGTGCGGTATCCACTAAAAAGTATTCTTGTTCCCAACCTAGATTGGCGAATACGCGTTTTACGTTTGGATCGAACATTCTGCAAACTTCAGTTGCTGCTTTGTCTACAGCACCTAATGCCTTCAATAAAGGAGTTTTATAGTCGAGTGCTTCGCCTGTATAAGAGATGAAGATAGTAGGAATACAAAGTGTGCTGTCTACAATGAAAGCCGGAGAAGAAACATCCCATGCCGTATAGCCTCGGGCTTCAAATGTGTTCCGGATACCGCCGTTGGGAAAACTGGACGCATCCGGTTCTTGTTGGATAAGCAGTTTGCCCGAGAAGCGTTCTATAACATTACCGTCATCACCGAATTCAATAAAGCCGTCGTGCTTTTCGGCAGTTCCGTCAGTCAGAGGCTGGAACCAATGAGTGTAGTGGGTAACATTAAAGGTCTTTGCCCAATTCTTCATGCCATTGGCTATCATGTCGGCCATTTCACGATTGATAGGGGTACCTTTCTCAATTGCGTTTATTACTGCTTTATAAGCCTCACTAGGCAGATATTCCTGCATTTTTTTACGGTCGAATACGTGGTTACCGTAATAATCAGCTAACTTTTCAGAGGGGTAGTCAACTTTAACGGGGCGTCTGTTGGCTAACTCCTGTAGAGCAAAAAATCTCATTTTGGACATGTTGTCTTTCTTTTACTGGTTGTTGGCTGCAAAAATACTGCTTTTTGATTAATAATTCGCTATATCGCTAATCATTTTTCATTTCTGTTAAGGATGTTAATTAAGTATTATCATGCATCAGCCTGTTGGTTTTTGTTTATATTTGCTCTTCAAATGATGAAAAGAAAGTACATTGATGCACTATATACGGATTGTCAGACTGATTATATTTTGTCTTTTGTTACCTTTAGCTGTTCAGGCTAAGAGGGAAAAGGTTGATATGCCCGACAAGCCGGTGGTGTCTGATTCCATTCTTCAGTGTATTTTCCAGTTTTCGCCGTTCTATTCCCGTATCATTGATGAGTATAAGGCTGATTTATATATAAAAGGAAAAGTGAAGGTACATAAGCGCAATCACCTTATCCGCTATGTACCGTCCATGTTCCGTTTCGAAAAACACATCAATGATTATCTTATGGAGTCTCTTAGTGAGTTGCATTATACGGCCCCTGATATATACGACCGTAAGATAAAGGCGGTATCTACTACATTTCCACGTAACAGGGGACAGATAACGGATGTGATGGATTATTTGAACATGAATATCTATTCTTCTTCATTGATGTCCGATAAACTTCTTTCTCCGTTGGATAAGAAATCTAGCAGATATTATCATTATTTATTGGATTCTATAGCTGGTTCTTCCGACTGCCAGCGGTATAAAATACTCATTATTCCCAAATTCCGTGGTACGCAATTGGTCAGTGGATATATGTGGGTTAGTGATCAGATATGGACTATTCGTGAACTTTATATTGAGGGCGTTTATGATGTGATCCGCTTCAAAGTTCGTGTCAAGATGGGGGAGGAGGGCGATGTGGAGTTTCTGCCGGTGCAGTTTGATTTGAATCTTGTTTTTAAGTTTCTAGGTAACCATCTGGAAATGGATATAGGAGCCTGGTTGAAGTACAATGAGATTAAATTTTATGAAGGAGCCGCCCGGCGTAAATCTCAAAAGAAGCATCACCATGATCTGACGGAATCCTACAAGCTGACTTGTGATTCGGAACAGCTGATAACAGATAAGGAAAAGTTCAATGAACTGCGTCCCATTCCGTTGTCCGCTTTGGAAGATTCTTTGTACAGAAGTTATGCTTTACGTCAAGATACGCTTTTACGCGTACCGAAAAAGAAGAAGAATGAACATTTGGAGTTTTGGGGAGAGTTGGGTGATATGCTTATCAGTAGTTACAATGTGAATTTGTCCAGCATGGGGAGTGTGCGTTGTTCTCCACTTATTAATCCGGTGTTGTTGGATTATAGTCACAGCAGGGGTTTTTCATATAAGCAGAAGTTTAAATACAGTCGGCTTTTTCATGATGGGCGTGTACTTAGAATCAGTCCGCAGATAGGTTATAATTTTACACATAAGGAACTTTATGTGAAAGCGGATGCCGATTGGCAATATTGGCCGGAAAAGCAGGCTAGTTTTGAGGTTAGTGTAGGTAACGGTAACCGCATATATAGTAGTGTCGTATTGGATCAGCTAAAGCAATTGCCCGATAGTACCTTTAATTTTGACCAATTGGAGTTGGATTATTTTAAGGATGTGTATCTCAATCTGTTCCATAATATAGAAATAGTGAATGGCTTGTTTGTTAAAGCAGGTGTTTCCGTACATTGGAGGTATCTGATAAATAATTCGAAAGTCATTCTTGAAAAGCCGTTGCCTGATAAGGATTGGGCGGCATTGCGAGGTATCAGATCAGAATACAATAGTTTTTCACCTCGTATACGTATTGAATGGACTCCTGGTATGTATTATTACATGAACGGTCGCCGGAAGATGAATGTAGGTTCCAGTATGCCTACTTTTATGCTGGATTATGAACGGGGTATTAAAGGTGTATTCAAGAGTACGGGTGCTCATGAACGTTGGGAGTTTGATATACAGCAAAACTTGAAGCTAAGCGGAATCCGAAGTATCGGTTATCGCATTGGGGGGGGGATGTTTACCAAGCAGGAAGATATGTATTTCGTGGATTTTGCCAACTTTGCCCGTCGTAATCTTCCCGAAGGATGGAATGATGATATTGGTGGCACTTTCCAATTGTTGGACGGACGTTGGTATAACTCCTCACGTCAGTACTGGCGGGGGAATTTCACTTATGAGTCTCCCTTTATTCTCTTGAAACCCTTAAACCGTTGGCTGGGGTTAGTCCAGCAGGAGCGCTTGTATGGTGGTATCCTGTTCATGCCACATCTTAATCCATATATCGAGTTGGGTTATGGCATCGGTACACATATATTTGATGTGGGGGCTTTTGTAAGCACTATCAACGGGCAATTTGATACCTTTGGTTTTAAATTCACTTTCGAGTTATTTAATAAATAATCCTGTTCAAACAATCTGTTTGGTTTTTTGTTTATTACAACATAACAGAAACTAAACAGTGTATGCATTATAAAATATTTTTATGTGTCCTTTTGTTCCCGGTTTCATTATCAGCTCAAAACGGGGAATTATCTTTAACATTGGAACAATCTGCCAGCCTGATGAACAAGGGCAGCCACACGTTGCAAATGGCGGATAAGGCTATAGAGATAGCACGCAGTGAGCGGCAAAAGATGAATGCTTTTTGGTATCCGTCTTTGAATGCATCGGGGGCATACGTCCATTTGTCCAACAATATTGAGGTCAAGGAACCTTTAAAGCAATTTACCGATCCGGCAAAAGACTTTGTACATTCCATTGTGCCCGATGATAAATTTATTTCTTCTATTCTTGATAATATAGGTGCGCATACCCTTACTTTTCCTTTGTTAGAACGTAACCTGACAACCATAGATGCTAATGTGATGTGGCCGCTTTTTACAGGCGGAAAACGAATCTTTGCGACCCGTATTGGTAACCGTATGGTAGATTTGGCCAAAGCAGGTAGGGAAGAGGCGGGAGCTACTTTGCAATCGGAGCTGGTGGAAACTTATTATGCTTTGCGTCTGGCGCAAAGAGTGGTGGATGTACGCGAGCAAACCTTTCTAGGCTTACAGAAACATTACCGTAATGCTATGAAACTGGAGAAGAACGGTATGATAAATAAGGCCGAACGCCTCTTTGCCCAGGTCACTATGGATGAAGCCAGACGTGAGTTGGAATCTGCTCGGAAAGATTTAAATGTAGCGCAAAATGCCTTGAAAGTTTTGTTGAATGTGGAAGACGCTACATCCATTAATCCCAGTTCTCCTTTGTTTATGAACCATGATCTGCCCGATGAACTTTATTTCAAGAATCTGGTAAGTACCGGCAACTATATAGTAAGTAAATTGCGAATACAGGAGGTGATGGCAGATAATCAATTGAAAATCAGTAAAAGTGCATACATCCCTACCATTGCATTGTTTGGAAAGCAGACACTTTATGCAGACAATCTTCCGAAAAACTTGATGCCCCGTACTTTGATAGGGGTGGGCTTTACTTGGAATATATTCGACGGGCTGAACCGTGAAGCCAATATCCGTCAGGCGCGTCTTACTAAACAAACTTTGCAACTGGGACGGGAAAAGGTTCAGAATGAATTGGGAGTTCTGGTAGACAAGTTATATAGCGAAATTCAGAATGCAAAGGATGATGTCGCCGCACTCAATACCACGATTGAGATGAGTCGTGAACTGGTACGTATCCGTAAAAAGTCCTTTCAGGAAGGAATGGCTACCTCTACTGATGTGATTGATGCAGAAACCATGTTGTCCAAGGTGCAGATTGCTTTTTTGCTGGCTTATTATAAATATGATGTGGCACTGGCATCTCTGCTCTCTACTTGCGGAATGCCCGAAAGCTTTTGGCAGTATAGCCGTACCGGACAAACTGAGAACTTTATATTCGGAAAATAATAAAAAAAGAAAACAATATGGAAAAAGAGAAGAAACAGTTAGGAGTCGCTTTTATCGTTGTTCTTGTGGCCATTGTTATGGTGTCTGCCATTGGGATTATAGCTATGAGCGATAAACCGGTTGTATTGCAAGGGCAGATAGAAGCTACTGAAATACGGATTTCTGGAAAACTTCCCGGTCGAATTGATACCTTTTTGGTCCGGGAGGGACAGTATGTAAAGATGGGCGACACCTTGGTTGTGATTAACAGTCCTGAGGCTTGGGCGAAGTTCCAGCAGGTAAATGCCTTGGAAGATATTGCGAAATTTCAGAATAAGAAAATTGACGACGGTACACGTCGGCAAATAGTCCGTTCGGTAGAAGAATTGTGGAACAAGTCAAAGAGTGACTTGCAACTGGCCAAGGTGACGTATGGCCGTATTCAGGCGCTTTACAAAGATAGCGTGGTCACCAGTCAGCGGAAAGATGAAGTGGAAGCCATGTATAAAGCTGCTGTTGCCGCCGAACGGGCAGCGCATCAACAATTTTTATTAGTGAAGGACGGAGCGCAGAAAGAGGATAAAGAGAGTGCCCGCTCCTTGGTGGATGCGGCTCGGGGCACTGTGAATGAGGTTCAGGCCTTGTTGATGGATGCCCGCCTCACAGCTCCCGAAAACGGACAGATATCAACCATCTACCCCAAGCGTGGAGAACTGGTAGGAGCGGGGACTCCCATTATGAGCTTGGTAGTATTAGATGATTGCCATGTAGTGCTTAATGTCCGTGAGGACTATATGCCTTATTTCCGTATGAACAAGAATTTCATGGGAGATATTCCGGCTCTTGATGTAAAAAACAAGGTATTTAAAATCAATTACATCAGCCCGTTGGGGAGTTTTGCTACTTGGCGATCTACCAAGCAGACGGGGACGTACGATATGAAAACTTTTGAAATTCATGCGCTGCCTGTAGAGCCGATGGAGGGGTTAAGACCGGGTATGTCCGTCTTGGTAAATTTGGATGAATTGAAATGATAGAAGGATAGCTGTGTTATTCTGATTGCAGTGAATGGTAAATATAAATGAACTACTTGAATGAAAGAATCTCCTTTTATAGCGGTATTGAAACGTGAACTGGACCGTATGGTTTCTCGGCGCATTTATTTTGCGTCGTGTATCGTCTTGCCTTTGTTCTCTATCTTCTTTATGGCTACAATTTTTGGTAACGGACAGATGGAGAATCTGCCTGTGGGTATTGTGGATGGTGATAATACAGCCACTTCTCGTGAGATAATTCGTATGACCGAGGCTGTTCCTACTTTCCGCATCACTCGGCATTATGCTGATGAAGTGGAGGCCAGGGCAGATGTGCAGCGGAAAAGTATTTATGGATACCTCAGTATTCCGTCTGGTTTTGAAGCAAAGGTGATGGATGGTAAGGAAACAGCTCTGACTTATTATTACCATTATGCATTGATGAGTGTGGGAAGTGAGATTCACGGAGCATTTCAAAGTTTGTTGAAAAGCATTTCGGTAGTTCCCATTGTCACTCATGCTGTGGCACTGGGTATAAATCAGGAAGAGATAGAATCTTTTCTGTTACCGGTTACCACACAGAATCATCCGTTATTTAATCCTGATATGGATTATTCGGTTTATCTTACACAGCCATTCTTTTTCGTTTTTCTGCAAGTTATCTTGTTGTTGGTCACCACATATTCCATTGGCAGTGAAGGGAAATTCCATACTTCAGCCAACTGGCTTGCGGTGGCAGATGGGAATATTTGGGTGGCGGTTACTGCCAAGTTGCTTCCATATAGTTTTATCTTTATCGTTATGAGTATTCTGGCAAACTATGTCTTTTTTGGTGTTATGCATATACCGATGGATTGTGGTTTTTGGGCGTTGAATTTTACTTCGGCACTATTGGTCATTGCTACGCAGGCACTGGCGGTTTTTCTGTTCTCTCTTTTTCCTGCGTTGAGTATTATTATCAGTATAGTTTCCATGGTAGGGTCGTTAGGCGCTACCCTTGGCGGGGTTACATTTCCGGTGCCTCACATGTTTGCACCGGTGTACTATGCCTCTTATCTTTTTCCTGTCCGTCATTTTGTCGAGATTGGACAGAATCTTCTTTATGGCAACTATGGTTATGCGTATATGTGGGGCAATGCAGCCTGTCTGCTGTTGTTTCTTATTCCCCCTTTATTGTTGTTACCTCATTTGAAACGCTCTTTAATCAGTCGGAAATATGACGATATTGAATAATATATTAGCTGTATCTTGGCACGAGTTTCGTGTAATATGTACCCGCTATTCCATTTTATTGGTACTCAGCGGTGGCATCTTTGTGTATGGATTACTTTATAACTATATGTATGCTCCCAATGTGGTACGCAATGCTCCGGTGGCAGTAGTGGATATGAGTCGCACTCCGTTAAGCCGCAGTTACATCCGTTTGCTGGATGCCACTCCGCAGGCACGGGTATTGACAAACAATGCTGATTTGCCTGCTGCTAAGGAATTGATGAAATGTGATGAAGTGGTGGGCATTGTTTACATTCCCTCGGATTTTGACGCTCGTGTGGGGCGTGGTGAAGAAGCGATATATATTATGTACAGCACCACTACGGCTTTTCTTTATTTTGCTTCCATGCAGGAGGCGTCTGCTGGAGCCATGCTTGCTGTGAATGATGATGTTCGACCCGAACAAGTGGTTTTTCTACCTCAGGATGATATACAGTCTGTGGTTCAAACAAAGTCTGTCGATGTGGTGGGTACCGCCCTGTATAATTATACCGATGGTTATGGTACTTATTTGATACCTGCCGTTTTGATGGTTGTTATTTTTCAGACGTTGATATTTGTTATCAGTATGTTGAGTGGGAAAGAGCGTGAAACTGGAGATATACTGATGTTTGCAGGCCCTGAAGGAAGGGATCTTTCTTTTTTACGTATGGCATCCGTAGTGATAGGAAAATCATTTACTTATTTAGCCTTTTATGCTTTATTCTCTATCTTTTTGTTGGGGCTTCTTCCTTTAGTTTTCCAATTGCCTCATTTAGCATATCCGTGGAAAATTGTGGCACTTATGATACCTTATATTCTTGCTACCAGTTTCTTTGGATTGGCCTGTTCGTTATTTTTCAGTGATAGTGATGCTCCATTGTTGTTGGTAGCTTTCTTCTCTGTAGGATTGATTTTCCTGTCCGGAGTTTCTTATCCGCTGGAGTTAATGCCTTGGTATTGGCAATGGATTCATTATATGGTTCCTGCGGCTTCCGGAACTTTGGCCTTTGTTAAGATAAATTCTATGGGAGCTAGTATGTCTGAAATCAGTCAGCAATATATTATCCTATGGATACAATGTGCGATATACTTTGTTTTGGCTTGTCGAGCCTATCGCTACAATATAAAGAAAGCAAAGTGTGAAAGACAATAATTTTATGTGTGATTGTTTTTTATGTAATTCGTTTTGCTGATTCTTTATTTTTTATAAGATCTGTTTGGAACTGGAGCGAGGAGCCTGAAAGTTGTTGATATTTTAATTCTTGGTGATTATTCTCTTGTTGTTTCTTTTGCTTTTTCAGCTCCTTTTATGAGATGATGCAAGGGGGAAACTTGCAAACTTGCACAACTTGCAGTCTTTCCACACACACACACGAGCGCGCGCGATTACGCGTATGCGTACATCATAGCGATGGATTATTATATCCTGGTAAAGTAATGACGGACAATCCGATGAGAGTGTGAAGGGTAGAGTGGAGGAAGAGATGAAGTGGTGTGTTAGCTTCCATCTTTTTTCCTAGTTCTAGGTAGTGAATGGTATGGTTCTATCCTGTTTTTTGTAATGGGGGGATGAAGAAAATCTTTCTGGAGGTTATGGTAACCAATGAGCGGTAGGTGAACAGCAGCCGGCAGCTTTTCTGACGGAGTGTCTGGGCATTGGACGGGATGCTATGTGCTTTTGTATAGTTTGTGTGTTCCGAAGGGTTAGTAACGTGTGTTCCGTAAGGTTAGTAATGTATGACCTTGTACGTTACTAACATAGAGGCCTGTATGTTAGTAACGTACCTTGTTTAAAGTAGGTAGGAGGTTTTTCGCATGCAGGATACGTGTCTTCCGCAGAATTATGTGAATTGTATTGGTAAGGTTAAAGTGTGTGGTTGTCGCAGATTCAGGGAGTCGGTCCTTTACGGTCAGTGTCTGTTTTGTTCTAGTCCTTGTCTTCCGCTTTCTTATTTTCTCCTTGTCAGGCTTTCCTGCTCTTTTCCACCGGAAGTCTTGTCACGTATCTCCCTTTCCGCCTTTTGCATTCTGTTATCCTTTCCTCCGTTGTAGTTCTCTCCGGTATCGTCCGTCTGTCTTCCACTCTCTTTTTTATGCTTTATTATTTTTTCATATTATAATGTACGCGCACGTGTGTGGGTGTGGAAGTGCTGCAAGTTTTGCAAGTT
>OHMH01000017.1_pt1 | contig 157205 bp, 196 predicted proteins | sample 1569311 | NCBI WGS metagenome assembly OHMH01 (sample SAMEA3879503, study PRJEB24766) | human gut metagenome | biome: human-associated habitat; feature: feces | place: USA | collected 1985/1987
CCCCCCCCCCTATATTTGACGTGTAATTAAATATAGATTATTTTTGGCATAATAAAAAGACATTTTTTAAATCATTTGAATATGGCATCGCAAAAATTTGGTTTCGTAACCGTCGACCCGGTATCAGGATCAGGAGATCAGGCGGTTAATTTCTCCGGTGAGAAACACACCGGTCGTCTTCAACGCACTATCAACCTTACAGTCACCACGAACGGCGGGGCTAAGAAGGCGTTGGTAGTTAATCAGGCAGCGGCTGCTGAGGCGGTAAGATCAGACAGCCCTAACGCTTCCGTACAAAAGACAGGTGGTAATGTTACCATCACCGGTAAGTCCAACAGTACTAAGCTTACGTTCGCGGTCACGCCGGCTGAGGAGAATGGGCTTACGTTACAGCTCCCGGCTGACTACACGGCGGCTGGAAAGACTACGGCTAACGGAGCGATTATCGCCGACGATCCCGGAGCCGCTGGCGAGTTCGTTTGGAGCATCACGATCTCGGACGTACCGGCCAACGTCACGATCGAGGAACTGACAGCTACATTGAAGGTAACTGCCGCTGGTGGCCAGACAGCCAACGTGACGGTAACGCAAGCCGCTGGAGACTCTACTATCGAGCTTGACAAGGAGACTATTAACTTGGATGTAAATGGTACTCAACAGACGGTTAACGTAACATCTAACGACAGCTGGACTTGGGCGCAAGCAGCCGCCAGAACCGTGTTGAGGATGATGAGACGATAACAGTTAGGAGATAATGGTATCGAACCCCAATTGGATAAATCCGGTTGGGGTTTATTTGTTTTGTTATCTTTGCAATAGAACAAAAAATGATATAGATATGGCTAATGATTTGAATATTAATTGGAAGGATGGGGTAGGCGAGGTGACGGACCAGCCTCTGACCGTCAGCCCGGGAGCCGGGAGTGGGGACGCGGCGGTTTCCTTTGGCTCGGTGATGAATAAAGGTCTTGATCGGACTCTTGAGCTAGAGATAACAACTCCAAAAGGTGTTAAGAAGACGCTTACGGTGAATCAGGAGGGATGCCGGCAGGCTTATATCACAAGCGACGGTAAACGGTGGCTGACTAGCGACAATCAGGTGTATGGGGTGTTGAAGAGTGACGCTCCGTGTCAGTGCAACGGTACTTGCCTTATTTCTTATGTTCGCCCTGATGGAAGTATAACGTACACACCTTCCGATGATTGTATAGGCGTTGTCCTTAACGCTCAAGGTAAGAGATTTATGATTGAGAAATATGAGGATCTTAATGAAAGCTATGTAACAGCCGGAGCCGGGAAGGACAGCACTTCCATTTTTTATTGGGGTGGATATGGTACGGATCAGACCGGCATTACAAATTATGACAAAGTAGATGGAAGTGATATTAGAGGTTACCTAAAACCGGAGTCGGGTTCATACAATGGTACCCCTAACCTTTCGGCAAATATTACTGCCTGGACAAGCGGGGCTTTATCTGATTGGAATGGAAAATCCAATTCAGAGATATTAAAAGGAATAACTACCGGTGGTGGGTCTTATACTTCCTATGCGACAATTGGCCATGTGCTTAATACGTTCTTAGCTAGTGCTGACGCTAAAGGATATGATGATTGGTATATCCCATCATGCGCTCAACTTGCGTTAATATTTATGAACTTGACGAGTGTCAATAACGCATTATCGGCTATTGGTGGACAACAACTCAGTCCATCCAAAGCCTATTGGGTTAGCTCAGAGTTTGACTCCAACAGCGGGCATCGCGTGTACTTCAAAGATGGCAGCGTGAACGGCAGCAGTAAGGGCAGCCGTTATAGTGTGCGGTTCATCAGAGACATTTAACCATGGAACTGCTTTGTTTTTACAAAATTTGTAATTACATTTGTGGCGCATGTCCATCACCATGCTTTTCATCGCTAATTTATTATAAAGGGATACAGGTCTGTGATGGGATCGGTATCCCTCTATTTTTTAATCATGGAGAAGATAAATGTTTTCGATGTTCAGATTCCCGATGGAAGGCAAATCCGTTGTATGTCGTATAATAAGGTTACTTATTTTGATCTTGACGATATATGTAAGTTATGTTTCAGTTCATACGATTTACATGATGTGGCTGATACCAAGGTTATGAGTGAGTTCCTGCACCGTGATGGTGATCGTTATTGGGTTACGGTAGATGGCGTAAGGCAGTTGTATCGTAGAGTTGAGTGTAAGATGTGTTTTGAGGTTATAGAAAAATTAAGGGGATTATGAGAGAAAAGAAATTTGATTTCGTGATATATCCGTTGGATTTGATTATCACGGTTGGATTAGATTATAAGACGTTGTGTGATCGTTTCGAGAATATGGAACCTGAGCATAATGGGGAATGGGGAAATAAGGAGGATATGGACAAGGAAGCGTCTTTTGTGAATTTGGTAAAGGATAGGGATGATGATGGTCGATTCGCTATACTTTGGAACTTTTCGAGCGATGATGATATAACGATAAAAAATACCTGCCATGAGTCATTTCATGTAGCCATGAGTGTATGTCAGTTTTGTAATATGTCGCTTGGATTTAAGGTTGGAGAGGATGAGCACGCAGCGTATATAGCTGGTTTCGCTGGTGGTTGTGCTTATGATTTTCTCTATAGTAATAGTACAGAATAGATATAGATTCATTTGTGAAATATAAGAATATCAGCCTCCGCTTATTTGTGGGGGCTTTTTGTTTATCTTTGTCAAAAACATGAAGTTATGTCAAGTTGCGTAATTAAAAGAAATAGTAAGGGTAAGATAACCCGTGTCTTGACCCCTTCCGGAGAGGTATCTACCTTATTCGATAAGATAGCGGGCATAGCCGCCGTAAGTGACCTTAATAAGGCCGCTGAAGCTTATATGACTATTTATAACGATAAGTTCAGGTCTAAGTTCGGAGACTGGACGAGATCCGTGCCAAGGAATAAGGAGGCGGCCAGATCCATAAGCGCCAGACTTAGCGCCAGCGAGTGGGGGCAACTTATGTCAGCCAAGGTCTTGTCCGCCATAAGCGATATGGATGCCCCGGCGTTGGCCAGAAGCCTTGGGAATAGCGACAATGTCGTGGCTTATCTTACCTCCGGAGAGGTAGGTGATGTCAATGATATGGCTGTGGTAGATACGTCCACGGTACAGGAGGTGGATCTGGATTCCATAAACGAGAATAATGTTGGCGATACGATACTGAAAGAGGCGTCATGGGATGATATAAGGGCTATCAGGGAGAATATAGATATTAGGGAGACAGCCCGTATGTTATGGAAGGCCGTGGAAAGCGCTTTTACCGGGCAACGGCCTAATATCAGGGTGAAGGGTGGAAATATAGATGGTGAGATCATATTTTCTGGTAATGTCTTGCCGTTAAATAATATTGAGAATTATACTCCTCCATCTTCAAGACTGGTATATGATTCCGGTGAGCCTCGCCTGTTCTTTAGATCGGATGACGGCAAGATACACGACTCTTACGCCAACGCCATAAAAGGATCGTCCGGTGGGCGGGTCGAGGCCGGGTTCTTGGCCGGCAGTGTCGAGGAGAGCGACGTCCCGTCCGGTACGGCTGACATCTCCTTTGGCTCTTCCTCCATAACCCTCAATAACAGTGAGTCATTTATCCCGGTCCTTGGTATTAGCTCAAACTCAGATATAAGTACTCGTGGAGGGTTTATTAATTACCTTATCAAGAAAGGTATGTTGAGTGGGGAACGTATAAGACTAGGGGATAGATATTATCTTACTGGAGCCGGCAATTCTGATGGTCTTAAGATCTATAACGCTATGAATGCCTTATCCAGCCTCAGGAATAGGTTTGGAAGTCAATCCTCTGAGATGAACGTATTGGGTTCTATAGGTTTTGATACGGAGGTAAGTAATGATCTTGATCTTATCACTACGTCCGGGGAGAAGGTTACGGTAAGCAGACCGGAGATCAAGGGTATGTTAAGGCAAGGTAAGTTCGAGGAGCTTAATAATAAGTATGATGGATTCATGGAGCTAGCCTTGTCGTTGATGATGGAGGATAACGCTTTGTACGGGAGTAACGTCCGTGGGGTTATCGAGAATGAGAAGGCGGAAGATCTCCAGAATAGGACTGATATCACCAATATCTTATCCACGTTAGGCATCCGTGTGATGGGTATGTCTGAGTATATGGATAAGTATAAGATGCGTAATGGCGTGGATCCTTCGGCTAGGGCCTTGTCTGACATGGCTAATGGGGTTATCGCTTTGGCTGAGGGGGCTACGGTAGAGGATCTCAATGAGGAGGTGGCTCATTTCTTGATCGATACTTATCGTAACCAGCAGGAGATTGATGAGGTGCTGGATTCTGTTGTTGGTACGTCGTTATGGAATCAGTTCGCTGGTCGTTACTATGAGGTGTATGGAAAGGAATACCAAGGAGAGGAGTTGGATCGGATGGTGAAGCGGGAGATCCTAGGCAAGACGTTGGCCCAGCGGTTCGTGCCGGGCATGGAACAGGCGGTAGAGGATCTGGCCTCGTCTGAGGACGCCCAGCTCTCCTTGTTTGGCAGGATGGTACGAGCTATACGTAATTTCTTCTCCAGCCAAAGATCGGATTTAAATAAGGTACTTGATAGGATAAAGGAGTCGGCGTTAGCTGATGATCCAAGCGCCTTTGACGTGCTTCTGCTAAAGGATAGCAATCATCTCATGTATTCGTTATCGGACGTTGACGTGGCTAATAAGTTGATCAAGAACGGTAGGTCATTGGAAAGGCTATACACTAGATTGCAGAGGATGAGGTCAAGCCAAAGCCAGAGGATCGGTGAGAGTATCTCCCTTCTTCGTGATATAGGCGAGAAGGTGAGACAAGTCGGTGGTGAGCTTAATAAAAACAACAACCTGCTATCCACCAAGAGTGTCATAGCGACCGCCAAGGCTGAGGTGGAGTATTTGGTCACTGTTGCCAGTAGCTTGCGTAAGAGCGACAAGGGACTTGATTATGAGACGATACAGGTTATCGATAACGTGTACGGGGAGATAGTGCCTTTGATCAGGAATCTTCGTGGATTCGTCAATAATCAGGCGGCGGATTATTATGGCGTCAATAAGGTTGGTATGGTAGAGGATATGGATGATATATTACGTATGGCTGAGACATCCATGTCCGATATAAACGCCCTTCGAAGTGATCGTAATGAGGACTGGCTGGATGGACAGCTTCGGATGTTTAATATTCCGGAAAGATTCTGGGATGGGATAAAGAAGTTGGTGAATAACATCCATAAGGATATCAATGTCATGTCCCGGATCTTTGGCACACTGGAGCATAGTGGTAACGCCATATTAGGTATGTTAGGTCAACGTCTGGCCAAGGCTCATAGTGATGCGCATACCGAGGGTGTATCCAATATCAATAAGATGACTAGGATGATGAAAGAGCGTGGATGGGGGATAAAGGATAATGAGGGTCTTATACAGAAGATAAATGGGAAGAACTCGGATTACCTTGACTCGTCCCGTGATTTCGCCAAATACGATTTACTATACCGGACAGAGCAGGCGAAAGCTATTATTGATATATATGATCTTAAAAAGGTTTCGGGTAAAACCGAGAAACAACTTATCGACACACTTTTATCTGATAAGGGGCTTAAGGTCAAGACTCGTGATGATATCGTAGGGTATGATGGGGATAAGCCTATTACAAAGGAGATCAATCATATATTCAAGCCAAGTATCCAGAATTTTGATATCTCGGCCATGACATTCGAGGACCAGCAACGATATCTGGATACGATAAATAGGTGGCTGGATGAGAATCGTGAGAAGCCCATGGTTCAAGCGTATTATGATAAGATAGAGAATGTCAATAAGAAGGTCGAGGAGAGGCTAGGACGTAGGGTATCACAAGCCACGTCCGATTTCATGTCCCGTATTCGCAGAAGCAGATATGTGGCTATGGATAAATTCGTGAAAGACGGGAAAGTGGATTGGTCGGCATTCCAATCCGATCCTATAGCATGGAGATCTTATTTGGATATCTTACGCGATAGAGCCATAGCTAAGAGCGAGTGGTATTCTGACGGGACGCCAAAGGAAGAGGGGTCCGAGGCGTTGATGATGTCCGAGGAGATCAAGGCATGGGACGAGGCATGGGCAGAGGAGTTCGGGAATACCAACGAGGGTCGTAAGGCTTCAGCCGAGTTTAAGGAGATACTGCGTGGGATAGAGCGGTCTGAGGGCGGTAAGGCGGCGTTCGAGTTCCTGCTAGCCGGTGGTCATCTTGGCTTCTCCAAAGATATGTGGGGATCCGAGGAGGGTGATTATTACGAGAATCTGGTTGATAAGATCACGGAGCGATCTGGGTCATCGTCAAGGATAGAGGAGGCAGAGGAGGCGATGGCAACAATAAATGAGATCAACGATCAGTTAAGACCTTTGCTTATTCAGTACCGGGACAGCACCAGATATGGCGAGTATGATTTCGATCGTCTTCGTGGATCATCGTCATTAAGGAAGATAAACGAGCTATACGATCGTCTGGCCGAAGCCAAGAGTGTTATTAACGCCGCCGCTTCCGCTGAGGCTATTGAGATGGATATGCCTGATACGGTGGAGAGTGGAGTCACGGATTCTTACCGTAACGCTTTAAGGGATGCCATGGCATACGACAAGGGTATGGATGAGATTAAATTCGCCAAGGAACATATGTCTGCCCGCTCCCGGAGTCAGGTGGATAGGATGGCCGCTAAGCTATCTAGGAAGAACCCGTCATGGACGACCGTGGAGGTATCGTTTTTGAGAAGGAAATACGGTCCTGACTTCAATAATAAGCTAGCTAACGACATAGCGATGGGTAAGACTGATAAGATCCTTGTCGAGTACGCCAGAACCCGACTGTATCCTTATATGAGGAGATACTCTCCCAAAGGGTATTCTGATTTCATCAGTAAGATAAATAACGGTACGTATAAGGTATCCGAGTTCTTTGATGCCATAGAAAATGGTATATCCAAGGAAGAGAGCGTATCCCGTTTCGGGTTCGATATTAATATGATCGACCTGACGATCAACAACCAGTGGCTTGATGAGGCCGACGCCGAGAGTTCTTTCCGCAACCCTAACTATAATCCTGATCTGGGTTACGGGTATCATACGCCTAGGTTCGATAAGTACAAGAACGAGGCTTTCTTCAAGAAATACGGTATTACCAACGAAGGGGAGGAGGCTACGATCAATAAGGATAAGTGGGAGATGAGGAAGGAATTGCTTAACATAAGCCGTAAGGCTATGGAGGATTATGATGAGCGATTCCGGAACATCTACCAAATACCACAGATATCCAAGGGCGGCGTGGAGAGGATGGTGCAGGCCGGGGTTGACCCGAAGGCGGCCATCGGCAACGCCGTACGTGATATCGTTGGCGAGAGGGTGGATGACCCTATACATGGTCAGGGGCAAGACCTAGGAGGGATTGATGAGAACGATAACAAATATCGTATGATCCCCAAATACTATCTTAGTAAGTTGGAGAACGCCGATGACGTGTCCCATGACTTCGCCTACTCCTATTCCATGTTATCCTTACAAGCGACCTCTTACAAGTATAAGAGGGCGGCCTTGGATGATGTTATGGGATATAGGAATAAGATGCTTGAGATACAATACGACGGAGGTAAGAACCCGGAGGTCACTCACGCCTATAGAATGTTTCAGGACTGGGTTAACGCCAGTATCTATGACGTTAGGATAAACAATAAGCGGGCTGAATGGAATATAGGCAATTATAAGGTCGATCTTAATAAGCTGGCTCTTATGTTTACCAAATTCGTATCCAAATCCAACCTAGGCTTCTCCCCGTTCGTGGCGGCTACCGGCGCCCTTACCGGGCAGGCCAACTTCCTTTTGGAGGGTATGGTGGGGCAGTATATAAGCAAGGATTCCATGAAATACGCCTATGGGGAAGCCCAGAAGCAGTTGAGTACGTACGTGTCTGAGATCGGGGATATAAACCGTACCAACAAGCTATATGTCGTCGGAGAGGCTCTAGGCGTATTTAATGTCCGCAACCGTGTACGATCGGCGGCGTACAACAAGATCTGGAGAACCTTATTCCGGGACCTGCCGTTTAAGATGATGGAGGTTTTGAACTCGCCTTTGGACCCGCAGGTTATTATCTCGGTGATGGATGACACCCGCCTGTATGAGGGTCAGTTCTGGTCATATTCTAATTTCAAGGAGATGATGATGAAAGACAGGAATATGTCCGCTAATGAAGCTAAACGTGATTGGGAGCGTTTAAGGGATTATTCCATATGGAACTTAGTAAATGTCAAGGACGGGAAGATCGTGGCTAAAAACGAAGCTAATAAGGATATTATAGACCGATACATACCTACATTGTCCAGCAGGGTCAGGAGTATGGTGCAGATATGCGACGGCGCCCTGAACGAGCAGAACCGGGTGGGGGCTAGCCGGAACGCGATCCTTAATATGGTGCTTCCTCATCGTGGATGGTTTATATTGGCCGTGCAGCGGGCATATAAGAAAGCCGGTTTCAATTTCCAGACCAACCAGTTCGAGGAAGGATATATGAGGACATTATGGCGATTGGCGGGAAATGTCTATAATACGATGTCCGAGGGTCGTATGGGAGAGGCGTATGACGTACTTAAGGAGGAGTATGATAAGCTTACACCCTATGAGCAGGTTAATATCAAAAGATCTATTATCAATATGGCGGTATTCGCCACGATGATGGCTATAGGAAGGGCTTTGATGGGATATAGGGAGGATAATGAGGATAGCTGGTTCGGACAGTTCATTACCTATATCGGGTTCAGGACGATCAATGAGATCGCTTCCCAGACATCCCCGTTCATGGAGCTTAATGCTATAGACATGCTGCAAGATCCGTTGGTTACGGCCCGGAAGTTAGGCGATCTCACCGATCCCCGGAACTGGGACCCGTTCGCTACTGTCCAGACCGGTGTGTACAAGGGCGAGAGTAAGTTGTGGAGACAGCTCATGAAGTTCTCGTTTGGTAAGCAATGGTATAATATCAAGACGGCTAGGGATATTAAACAGACATCCGACTACTGGTTGATGACCAACGGCATGACGATGGGATTCTTCTTAGGAGGCAGGGATAAGGACGAGTCCGGTGAGGACGCTAATTGGTACTTTGACAGGGGAAGATAACTGATATGGTATGACAAAAAAAATAGCCGGTCAATTGTTTAAGACAATTTGATTGGCTATTTTTGTATTCCCATCTATCCATCCCGGACGGATGGGAATAGGTAATTATTTTATGAATACAAATGTAGATCTTTTTCATGATTCCACGAACAATAGTAATGGAATTTTGACGTCCGAATCCAACGAAATGGATTTAAATACATTAATACCGGTAGTAGATAATAATAATCATAAGGTTGTAGACGCCAGGCTTCTTCATGCGTTTCTTCAAATAAGAAGAGATTTTACATCATGGATAAAAGATCGTATATCAAAATACGGTTTTATTGAAAATCAGGACTTTGTATTGATAAAATATGATTATTTAGGTAACTTACTGAATGACAGACTCCCCCATTTTGGTGAGTCTGATACTCAGGTAGTTGCAAAGACTGATTACCTGCTATTGATGGATATGGCCAAAGAGCTATGTATGGTAGAGAATAATGATAAAGGGAAGAAAGCTAGAAGGTATTTTATCGAGAAAGAAAAAGAATTAAAGAAGTTGGAAAAGTCGAATAATGATCAAGTAAGTCATTTGCGTATTCCCGACTTTTCCAATCCAGCGGAAGCCGCAAGGGCATGGGCTGATGAGTATGAGGCCAAGGTGAAGGCTGAGAAGGAAGCTATGTTGGCACTAGAAGCCAAGAACAAGGTCGAGGAGGAAAAGAAGATTGTCCAAGCCGAATTAAATACGGCTATAGATACGATAAAGGAGAATGAACCGGTAATTGATATGTTTAAAAGGTCTATTCCAAGAGAAGGTGTCCTTATCCGTGAATCATCAAAATATTTTGAGCAATTTGGCTATTATATCGGGATTAAGAACATGTATCCGTTATTACAGGAATTAAAATATGTTTTTAGGAATGAGAGAGGTAGGATAGAGGCATATCAGTCCGCTCGTAATTCTGGATTAGTTACATATGGATCTGATCCTGGTGATGAATATTGGGAGGCTAAGGCCGTGACTGTTATGATAACATTAAAGGGATTTGTTAAACTGGAAGAATTGTCAAGAAAGAAAAGGAGCGTTTTTGAGAAATATGGTCGGTTCACGATATGATGCAGATCAGTGAGTGGCAATTAATTGCCCCTCACTGCAATCATTCTGATAAAGGCAAGGCTATTAGAGCGCTTACTGGTGATAATAGGTTCATTAAAGATATTGATTATAAAGTTTTTACCCAAAATGGTAAAAACCCTACTGAGGGAAGATCAACAATTGTATATATGATAACTGTATTTTGCATGGAATGTTTGATAACAAGGAAAGAAAGATGAGTATAAATAAATAGTTATACTATTGATGCTTAATGTAATCCAAAAATGGATTTACATAATAATAGAAGGATAGGCGATTATCATCCTATCCTTCTTATTTTCGTTATCGGTTATTATATTTATACACAAAATCATCCACATCCATATACTCACACCCGAAGTTTCCCGCCGTCTTCTTATCGGAGTCGGAGAACTGCCCTTCTTTTCCGGAAGCGTCCCCGATCATCAAGATAGTATCGTATACGATCTTTTCTTCCTCATCTTCAGCTCTTCTATTTTCATAACAATTATAATAAGTTCTTTTGTCTTAATAATACCAACATCTTATTCCAATCAACATATCCTTTATCCGTAAGTGGAGTGCCGATATTCCTATCATCTATATAATAATCACAATACACTTTTGGTGATGATGATACTGGCTCAGGATTGTAGTTTACCGAATATAGATCAATATGATTGTATCTAAACCAGTCTACGGCATCCTGTAGATATTTACCATCTCTTACCGTATATAATATCAGAAGATTCTTATCAGCCAATTCTCTCAATACTTTAGCGGCTCCGATATTGTCTCCTACATAAGGGAATGAGTCTACTACGCATGTCCCATCGAAATCTATCCCTATTATTTTCTTCATATTATATATCTTGTAATAAATACTCTTCTATTTTCTTAGCCATATCAATAAGCATCTCACATCTGAGGTCGTTAAGCTCCCTACAAAATCTCATCTCCTCCTCATGCTTTTCCTCCGGCGATCTGTTATCACTTACGCTATAGCATGATGATGAGTATACTGGGATGGGTCTCATGGCCTCTATTGCTAATTTGATAGCCTTTTCTTTGATATCGCTCATACTATTTTCTTTTTGTTCCCAGATCATGCCGCTATGAAGGCAATTAGGATCATCAGCATGATCTATTAAACAAATCCCTTTGTCGTAAAAACAACATCCCGTACAACTCTCTTCTTCTATCTCAGGGATAGCTATGTATTCTTTTCCTTTATATATTTTAACTTCTCCTTTTCTTATCTTATTCATCTTATTAGATTTTTATATCCTACATGTTTCAACTGCTCTTCGGTAGCTTTCTCCTTCGGGAACTTCCCGTGCCATTTACCGGGCACCACGACATCACGGCCGTCGGGACTGGTAGCCAGCCTCCCGCATTCGCTGCACAGCCCCATGCCCTTGTACGGCTGTAGCTCCTTGGCATACTTGAATTTGTCCACCATATACTCGTTTGTCAACATCCAGTAACTAGACGTGGCGGTATTATCGACACAACCGCATTTAGCGCATACAAACAGGCTCATAGTAAGTTCTTTTTTGCCTCATTAAACAACCGTTCTACCATATTCTCAAATTCCCCATCAGGTATATCTATTACATCTTTAGCCTGTACTTGGATGTTTTCATCTTTTGATAAAGAATAGTAATTATTCTTGACATCGCAATGAGCTACAGTACCATTTATGTAAATAGAATCATCTGGTTCTAAATTATCCGCATAGCCATTCATACAAGATGTATGGACATGACATATATCATCTATTCTTATCATAAAAGAATCGTCATGTTTAACATATTTTCCAATAACCCATTTATATTTCTCTTTTAGATCAATTTGTACTTTTATTCTTTCCGCCATTAATTGGGCTTCTAATTCTTCAATCTTATTCATATTCTATCTGTTTTAATGTTATTGTTATTAAATCTGTTTATCATCTCATCAAAGAATTGACGGTCTATCTCCACAAGCAGGGAGTCCCTTCCCTCCTCGTAAGCCGCTATCCCTGTCGTTCCGCTCCCGGCTACCGGATCCATTACCGCATCTCCCGGATTCGTGTATGTTCGTATCAAGTATCTTAGTAACTCCATCGGCTTCTGGGTGGGATGGATGGCTGATTTTTGCCTGTCTGTCTTAAATGTCATGACCGATAGCGGGTATCTCTCCGTGCTATCGTATGTAGTGAGACCGGCTTTGCCATATAATTCCGTTTCCTTGCATCCCGCTTTACTGGAGGCCTTGGATACTTTCCTGACATGACCATAAGTCTTTTGGGGATTATATGTATGCTTTCCAAGTGGCATAGGTGAGAAGATAAGTATCAACTCATGATTCCTTAATGGAGCTTTCTTGGCGTTAAGAAAACCTGTAGGGGTAGTCTTATGCCAAACAAGGTCGTACCGGTACCATCCCGCTGGGGCGACCCTCATGATCTCGACCGCCGCCGTGAGGGAACAGGTGACGGCTACCACCCCGTACGGACACAGCATTTTTTGGATTACCTCCCACATCGCCTTATAATCAAATCCCTCCTTGTCGTATCTTGCTTGGGTTATCTTATAAGGAGGGTCGGCAAAAACAAATCTTACCTTCCCTACCATATCCTTGAATACGGACATCGCCATACCCATATCCCCGTTAAACGCCCTTACTTTCCCGTTCATCATCAACCCTCTCCACTTTAATTGTTCCCATATCACCTGAAGGTAACGTAATATCGCTATACACGTTATTCCAGTTCTCGTCAATAGCCAATTGATGCAGTATAGATCTATATATCTGGTAGGTGTTTCCGATAAGCCTCTTTCTATTTATCTTATCCTTACTGCCTCCATCATACCCTATATGTTCATAGTCTTCGAGATCCGGGAACAGCCTTCTTCTTATAGCCATCGAGTTATTTGCTATAAAGCTTCTTATCCCCAGCGACTCCGTCCTGTCCATATCATCTATCAAAGTTTCCGTGGTATGCTGAAGATCCATGTCTCCGGCTGCGTATCTGCTTATGTCTTCCACGCACCGGGATATAAGCATCAGTTGTTCCCTTGTCAACGTTATTTTATAAAGTTGTTTATTATCCATGATTATCTGATATTAATTTTTCTTTTATATGTTTAGATATATCAATTATCTCATCTTTTATATTGCAGTCATCTTTTAATAATGAACCAAATATACATGATATGGCACCCTTTAGGCCTAGCGCTATCCCTATCTCCAATATTTTTTTATCGGTATTAGAGATTTCTATAGGTTCATATAATATTGATGATATGTTGTTAACGACGTATATTATATCATCTTCATTCATTGATGTAGATTTATCGACAATAGCTATAAAATCTTTTATAACCATAATATAAGCTATTTTTATCTCTTTTATCGTATCATTGCTTAGATGCTTATCCTTTATATGTCTTTCAACATACCGGTTTGCTAAATTTTCTATTTTGTTTGATCTGTTCATTTGCATAATATTTCATTTTTTTTATAGCCGTAAATATGTATTCTTTGTTACAATCCCAACATTTTATCAATTTTTTCGATCCACACTTTCCATCTTTGTAGAAAAAACAGCCCATGCATGGCTCCTTATGGTCGTAACTTGATACTACAAGCAGCCTCATACCATTCTCGCATATCACATCGCCTTGTTTCATTTTGCCTACTTTATTAATTTAGCTATCAGTATAGTAAAATTTGATATTATCCATATTACGGATATCCAAAATGTTACACCTAACATGATTCCTATATTTTTAGGTATAGGATCTACTTTCCTGAATGTCAGGATCATGAATATAAATGTCTTGAAGTTCATACGTTTTACTATCCTCATTGTTGTTTATGATAATTATATCTTTCTATATAGTTAACTATCAAGTCCTTAACTCCTTTTGGGACATCTACCAGTTTGAGATTACCTTGGAATATGTCCTTGCCGTACTCATCCATAATCTCCCCGAATGAAGGATTCATGACTCTTGTTGACATAGATATCGGTTGATCAGTGTCAAATTTGATAACGATCTTCTTTCCGCCGTTTATCGCCTTTTTAAAAGCCACATAAAGCTTTCAGCCTTTTATTATATCACAATTTCCTTTCAGGATATTAGACATATGTATGACATGCTCTTTCTTCGCATCTCCGGGGTTGTCCATAAGCTTAAGATCTCCTCCGGTATCTCTCCATTTCCTGAAGCACGGGAAACATAGACCGTGATTTGCCTTGGCGTGTCTAGGTATCATCCTGCTGCTGCCGGCTGGGATCGTATCGCCACAGCAGATACACGTCCTATCCTTGTTGGTGCGCATCGGCACATAGCTCTTTATCGGGTATTCTTTTCTTTTATACATCTTCTTCTGTTTTCAAAATTATCATCACCATACTCATAATTAGGACAAGCTTTGTTGCTTGGTCGTCTAACATAAGTCTTTTGCTTCCTGTTATATTTACTGTTAGGATTTATATAATGGTCACACACTTGCCAAATAGAGCAACATACTTTCCCGTATCTTTTCGCCCACTCCTGATCATGTAGATGTATACAAGTGGCGCAAGTCGGATTCTTAAGCTTATCCTTGTTATCATCTATGATCTTATTGACCCGATCAAGAATAACATGCATTTTTTCAATATTTATGACGTTAAATGCATCTGGTATTGGAAGATATGTCATCGAGCTTATATCTATGTCCATTTCCTTAGACTTATCGTAAGCCGATTTGTATTTCCTTATCATCAAATCCTTTAATTGATTTACTTTTCTCTCGTAAGTCCCCATATTTCATTCAGTTTTCCATCCTTGTTTCTTCAATAGATCCACCATCATCCCCTTTATCTTAGGACTGATAGCCTCGGTAAGTATATCAGCGGCCAAGTTAATAGAGAAGCTGGTCATCCTAGACTCCCCTATATACTTCTCGCTGGTAACTTCTTTCACATAATCGTGAATATCCTTAATCATCTCATTTTGAGATCTTAGGAGATCCAGTATCTCATCAATCTTATCATCCATTTTTCTCAAATACACCTGACAATAACCAGACAATCACTATCAGAAAGAAAAATAGCCCAAGCGCCTCATCCGGGTAATCATGTATAGCTTCTAAAATTTCCCTCATAACTTAACATCCATTTTGTTGATTATCTTATAAAATATATCCCTAGTCAGCTCAATATCATAAGTAGCGTCATGGAGTTTATCCTCATTAATCTCAATACCCATAGTTCTGGCCACGGTCATCAACTTAAAGTTCTCCATATCGTTCCTTACGCCCATCAGGAATGGTGTTACCATAACATACACATCCATGCAATTAGGATAGAACCATGATCCAAAATACTTATCCCCACATTGCTGGAATAAAGCCCGTAGGAAGCTGTTATCGAATCCGGCGTTGTTATACCCCACTAAATACATTTTATCCCTCTTGTCGAACTTATTCACGTATTTGGATAATATACCAACTAACTGCCTATACCCTTCTTCCATAGGCTGATACGACTGCACTTGCTCCAAGGTAACGCCAGCCACGTCCAGCGCCTCCTGCTCTATCGTGGCGGCAGGGTTCGGGGCTAGGCGGATGTCGAACCTCTCAGCCTCCTGCCCGTCGATATCCACGATCCCTCCTATTTGGTGTATCCCGTTTCTCCAGAACTTAACCCCGGTTGTCTCTAAATCGAAAAATAGTAATTTACTGGTCATATTTTGTATATCTTTTAAATTATCCATGATTTGAACAATTAAACGCCAACCATCCACTTACAACTCCCATCGCAAAAATAAACAAAATCATAAGTGATAACAGCGCCCAATCTTCTGTATTTAGTTTATTGCTCTCCTTCTTTTCAACATTGAAATCGAAATCAAATGTCGTATTATTAGCTATCTTCCCATCAATGCCTTTGTTATTTAAATGGAGTTTCTTTTTGATTTTTCTTTTATTCATGTTTTATGTCTTTTAAATTACCCATAATTCAATCAATTAAATGCCAACCATCCGCCTGCAAATCCCATCGCTAAAACAGATAAGATTATAGACGTGAATAATATCCAATCTTTTGTGCTTAGCTCATTATTATCTCTCTTTATTTTCTCAAGATAATCATATATAGCTGTATAAACAGCATGGTGAATATTCTTGTCTCTAGCCTTTACGATATTATCATATTCATTATATCCTAGATTATAGGTGGCGCTTTCGATCCTCATATTCCCCGTAACCTTTTTATTTACATCGAAATCGAAACTAACCACTATATCGGTGGTTAGAGCGCTGGCGATTTTGCTTTTTATCTCATCATTACTGAGATTAGCATCGTGCACTAATCGCTCATAGTCTTTATCGTCAAGAATTATCTGTTTTTTAATATTCATATCCCTAATATTTCTGCTACATAAACAAATCCATAACATACATAATTATCAGCGTCATGCTCACCATAATCCACATGCCATACGACGGCACACGGGAAATATAATGGCATATCCTCAGCCATAGGATCCTCTTTGAAGTCATCAATGTTTATCTTCTCCCTCCATCTCCACAGGTCTTGGATGTCGTTCAAAATTAATTTCTCCATAACTATGACGGATGTTAGATGTTAGTAATTCAATAGCTAAGCTGATCATGGCTCCAGCTTCCGTAAGTTTATTCATTTGGACGTACACCCTGTGATCTGCGCTACGATAAGTCTCCCTGCTGCTTATGGTGTCCAGTAAATCATCTATAGCGTTTCTAAGAAGATCGGTCATCCAATGCCCTCCTATACCCTTGAAATAATAAATATCACGACCTGCATAAAACATATCCTGATATCTTTTAGCTACGTACTCTACTCCGGATAGATGGTATTTCTCGTTGTCTATCTCCACCTCCCCTTTCTCTATAGCCCTCAATAACTTCCAATCTATCGTTACATAAGTTTCACGATTTTTTTACCTTTACATAGGTATATCCGCCATAATGAGAACCCAATGTCCTCATCGTAAGTTCATTGACTTTTTGTTTGTTTTCATCCATAATAATCTGGTTTTTAATGTTGATACAAAGATATGATTTAAACAAAAATAAAAGCATGAATAATATTAAAATAATATTAATCATGCTTAAATATAAATATATCCCTTCTAGTTCTTACGGATATACGTATTCGTATTCATCTGGAGGAGATGTCTTGTATTCAACATCGCACTCCATAGTTGTAAATTTCATAGAAAATCATAGAAATAATTAAGATATTCTACTCCATTTTAGACGCTTCAACACAACTGGCAACCCGGCTGCTCTGCGTCCGTATAGCCGCATCAACTCCTACGGCTTGTATGTTAATCGCGGCGTTGAGATCCCTGTCGATCTCCAAGCCACAATCTTTACAAACAAATGTTCGATCCGATAATTTCAGATCTTTATTCTTCCAACCACATCTTGAACAGGTTTTCGAGGATGGGTAAAAACGATCTATAACAATCAGTTCTTTACCATACCACCTACACTTGTATTCAAGTTGGTTACGGAACATCGAGAAAGAAGCATCATATACAGAACCGGCAAGTTTGTGATTCTGTAGCATACCGGAAGCATTTAGATTCTCAATACAGATAACATCGTAATTATTTACCAGCATCGTGGTCAAATTATGCATGTACCATGAACGCTTGTTGGCTATATCACGATGAAGTCTTGATACTTTTAGCCTGCATTTGTTTCTTCGATTACTTCCTAATTTCTTTCTTGATAAATGCCGTTGCATCCTTTTTAACTTCGCTTGGTTCTCACAAAGAAAATGGGGATTCTCAACAGCAATCCCATCAGATAATGTAGCTAATGTCTTAATCCCTAAATCAACTCCGACTGTTTTGCTAGTTTTCTGTTTGTAACACTGTTCTGTTTCTACAAGAACTGATACGAAATATTGACCAGCACGGTTCTTTGAAACGGTACAGGAGATAAAACGAGCGTTATCCGGGATTTTACGATCAATAACAATCTTAACCCATCCGATCTTTTCGATCCGGATCTTATTGTTAGTGATTTTAAACTTCGGGAACGGCAATCTAAACGACTGGTTGTCGTGTTTATTTTTGTAATTCGGTTTACCGAGTTTTTCTTTCCTGTTCTTGTTGAAGTATTGTCTGGAGAACTCGATAAAATCACGTTGCTTCTGCTGCAAGGTGGCTGCCGATACTTCATTTAACCAAGGTTTTTCAATAACAAGATCCGACTTTGTCGGGAATTTCGGATTAGGGTTTGTTTCTTTATCGTATGAGTTAAATGAGTCAACACAAGCATTCCATACAACACGTACGCATCCGAATGTTTTTGCAAGAAGTTCTTCTTGTGTTTTGTTCGGATACATACGATATTTATATGAACGCTTTATTAGACTCATCATCAATTCATTTTAATATATTAAATATACAAATAATTCTATGATTTTACAATGGATTACTATCGATTTTGTAATTATTTAATCATACTTGTCTCCTCTTCTGTATACTAACGCTACCCAACAGTCGTATTTTTTGCTGTATCCTATAAGAGGGACATTAGCCATAGGCGGATTATCCTCCGTTTTGTACCTTATTCTTGCTGTTTGTTTTATACTCATATAATCCATTTTTTAATAATGTTGTTATCAGTGAAAATAATGTATCTATAAGATGTTTCTCCTTTCCCCAATATATAGGAATATCATCTATATCCCTATATAATGCAAACCATGCGTTTTCTAGCTTATAACATTCGAATGTAGAACCCTCTATCTCATATGGGAGTAAATTCAGTAACGTCCCTACATCCCAAACCGGGTTGGATATATCCGGGGTAACGGCCTCGATCAGTCCTATACGACCAGCGTCATCCTCCATAGAATGTAATTGATCCAGATACTTGTCTCTGAAACCGCTGGCGGTGGAGATAGGGAGGCCGGCCTCGACCAGCACCCTCCCCTGTTCTTTTGTGGTGAATATTCTTTCCTTCATAATTTCATTTTCCTTTCTACCGTAACGATCGTATCATTATGCCATCCCCCATGAGCCACGAGAAGAATCTCCTGCTGCTCGAAGCCAAGCCCGGTCCCTATACCGCCGGAGTTCCACGCGCAGGTAATGACCACCCCGCCTTTCTTGGTGATCCTAGCTATCTCCTTCTTCTGTCTAGCCCAATAACTAGATTGTGTTGTTTGCATATTAACAGATTCTCTAAGCCTTTTATATGACTCGGACACCTGTCTCGCGGAATATGGTGGATCATATAATACCATATCAGCTATATTATCGCCAAGATCACTCAGGAAGTCCGTGGCGTCTTTATGATACATAGCCTTAGTCTCAGGATCAAGATCGTTGGTGATCGTCCCCATATCGCTGTTTCTGGCGAATGGATCCACTATAACCATCCCCTCTTCTCGATATTTATCTATAAGTTCCCTTATCGGTCTTATGCTGAATGTCTCTTTATTTGGCATTGACCATTTTTTAGTAATTATCATGATCTATGAAGTTTATCCCATTCTTCTTTATCTACTCTTTTACCTTGTATATAAAACAACTGTATTGACCCATCATGAGTGTAAATTGCTTTAGACTTATCATTTTTTAATCTATCGAAAACATTACCAAACCTCTGTGATAATTTCATAGATTGATATTTTTCAAGAAAGTTATATTCTTGATCTGATAAATTTAATTCCTGTTTAATCATTTCCCTGCTTTTGCTCATACCAAATTTGATTGTTTATTTCCTTTTTGAAATTTAATTTCATAATACTTCTAGATATAGGATCACATATATCTTCCCACCAATTCTTGTGTCCTTTTGGTGGATGTATATCCTTTTTCCATGAAGACCCCTTAACTGTTTTGACTCTTCCGTATGGCTTCATTTTGCTCATGTTTATCACATGTCACATTAGTACCCGTTTCTGATGATCCGAACATAAGCTCATCAGTGATCTTGCGAAACTCCTTTACAATATCATTCATCTGCTTACGCTCTATGCTTCTTAGCAAATGGGCTATCACATCCACTGTCCATCCGTTTCCCGCTAAAGACATGGCCGTATTCGGGGCTATTCCATCAAGGTAATCATCCGGCAATGTCTGTAGCCTACACATCTCCACAGGAGTCAGGTATCTGAACTTATCTTTCATGTCAAAGGCATTAGGATATCTTCCGGGCGGTAATGATGATATCACGTTATCTTTCATGACTGTTGTAAGGCAATTACTTTTCTTAATAGAGGTAGTATTCTTGTCTTTTCTTACTTCCAGACATTGCGTTATTTTCACGTTCTTGTCATAATCCTTTCGATGTCCGTCCTCTCCTATCCTTCTACCGACAATGACTCCTATATATATTCCTCTTATGGCTCCCGGATTCCAGCCCTTGTCATGCTCTAAAATATCATCCAACGATATATGTTTGTCTTTCGGCATTTCTACCGGCCAATTACACCAATAAAGACGATGCCGGGTCTGTGCCGAGACCAAGGCGCTATCGATCTCCACCGGCTCTACGCCCAGCTCCTCCGTTATCACTCGGCGATGCTCGTCCCGCATCCGGACGTTCTCGCCCAAGAACAGGATCTTACCTTTGGTCTCCTTCTTTAAATACCTTACGATGTCCGAAAAGCAGAAGAAAAGCCTTCCCCTTGCGTCCATAAACCCCTTACCCTTACCTGAGCTAGAGAAACTCTGGCAACAAAATCCTCCCATGACCAGATCTATGTCTTTCCAAGGGATATCCCATGTTCTCCAGTTATTGACATCCCCTAACTGGATGATATTCGGAAAATGTTTTTGACTTACCTTTATGCATGTCTTGTCTATCTCCGAGGCGTAATAAGTATCTATAGGTATGCCGGCCCTCCGTAACGCTAGATACCCACATGATATCCCGTCAAATAATGATAATACTTTCATATTATTTATCGTTTAGGTATATAATCACTTTAATTGTGATATTACTCTAATAGCATAGAAGGAAACGCCCTTTCTCTCATCATTTGGATAAAACTCATTCCCGTTATAAGTCACTAACCATGCTTTCTCATAATTATATTGAGTGCTAGTCCAATAACTTGTAGTGCCTTCGTCTATATCTAATCCATCGATAAGAGACATGCATCTGTTAATCTCATCTAAATTATTTATGATCTCCATCCATTCTCCCACTGATGCCAGATATCCCATTTGCCCGTTCTTGAATTGAGTAACAGTACATTCATAAGCGGCACTAGCATGCGTATATTCCGCGATACTTTGTGTGTTTTGAAATCCATTAAAATCTTTTTTTGGCTTCATTACTTGATGTTATTGTAGTTACTCCTTGGATCAATCCAGTCGTATTAGACCAGCTTCGATTCTTAAGCTCAATACCTGAAATAACGAAGCTGCTGTTGTCGCTTATCAACGCCACTCCTACGGCGTCGTTTCTCCACGAATAATTCCATTTATCACTAGTATACAACTTGCCATTGGTGTGTAAGATATATATACCGTTTGAAACGGTTTGACCGCCTATCATCCTTCTTCTCATATTCTTCTACCTTGCTAATGTATGTTTATAATTCTAAGTTTATCATATTCTTCAGTAAGAATCCCATGATCAAACAATTTGCTAGCGTCTATTTCAAAGTCCCTATATTTGTCAGTTATATTGATATCAGCCCACATGTTCAATCTCCCCTTATCATCCAACTGCATATGGATAAAGCCTTTTGTCACCTTCTTCCCGGCTTTAAGAGCCTCTACGTCTTTATCGGTAATCTTTTTCATGCTTTCAATATTTTATCGATACAATTAAATTCATCTTTCATCCTGATCTTTATGCCCCCATATGATAATTCCTTATGAGCTGTGACAAAATAATCAACCGCATCTTCATCTAATAAACTATGCGGACACCTTTCCCATACAGGACTTTGATCTAGATGATCCCATGTAGCTACAAGTAACCTATTCTTGTCATTATCAATAGCTATTTTATATGTCCCTATAGTAGCCTTACGTTTAATGATCGCTCCATTTAACATCTGCTTCTTAGCCCAGCTCCATGAACCTCTCAACCCAAATGTCCTTATAACCCAGTCATTTATCTTCTTCATTTCAAGTTATTTGTTAAAAGCGTAATATAAATATAAATACATAAATTGGATAGGGCTATTCACCATACCCTTATCAGTAGGCTCGTCATACTTGTCAAGCCAAAGACGAAGCGCTTCCCAATCGATATCCCGCCGGTCACAGACCATGCAGGCTAGGTTAGCCCCGAACAGATCCCCTCCGCCACGTAAAGACTCGTTAAATCTCTTGGCTAGCCTTTTCTTGAATCCTTTATTGTACCAAATACCGGAGGTAGCGGCATAACAGTAATAAGCGTTGTATTTCATTTTCACACCCATCTTCTCAAATAAAGGCGTATGCCATATCCGGTCAAGGAAGAATACTATTCCACGATAGATAAAGGTTCGCAGGTTCTTTCTGTATCTTTTCCCCATGAAGTTATCCACACAAGATATAGTTCCGCCTGAATAGTACCAGTTATTGGCGCCTCTCTTAACCTTATCCGTCATCTTGAACTTATTTTTCCTATCCTCTACCCTATCCCAAGGCTTTAATTTATCCTCGTTAAATGTCGGGCAATAATGATAGTAATGATTGATCCATGAAAGGTATGGGTTGTATATCGTATATCCATTATCACTTACATATGAGTTTATCTCATACCCAAGCTTCTTAGCTAATGGCGATCCCTCATCAGCTAATACCTTCAATATCGGGTTCAAGTTCCATATCTGGTCTTGGCTGACGAACATCGAATAACAAGGATCCTCATCCTCGCCATACCATCCTCCCATGCCGCTTACGATCTTATCCAGATCAAGAGCATAATCTTTACCCCTAGAGAAATCATCCCTTATGAAGAAACCTTTGTAAGTAGGCATATCCTGCACTCCTGGTTGATCCTTAAATATCTCTTTAGCTCCTTCTACTAGTCTTTCCAGTGTCTGTAAGACAAAGAATATCTCTAGAGGATTATAGTCATGCCCATACACCTTATTGTGTATCCGAAGATATTGAAGAAGCTCGGCTATATTAATAGTCCCGTCCTCCACATATCCCGTATTGTTATCGAAGTTTATTTTGGCCAGAGGGATGTTACTCCCCGGCGGTTGATCTATGTCGTCATAACAATGAACAAACCGGTCGAAGAACAGATCCTTCCAGCCAAGATATTTATCCTCAATCGTCATGAGCTTATTTTTTATCGTACATAGACATGACGTTGATAAGATCAGCCTTTCTGGTCATCCCTTCAAGCTTCTCGAAACCATCCATATTATCACCGCTGACGATGATAGTAGGGTATACCTCAATACCGTATCTGGATATCTCCTCCTCCGTAGCCTTGTTCTCCGGGATCTGGTTCAACGTAACCTCACCCTCATACTCCTGTAACGTGTTGGCGATAATATATCGCATGTAATCGCTGTACTCAGCGTCTTTCTTCGTGAAAAAATCGATTCTTACCATTTTAAACAGTTTTTAATCTATTAATAATTAAATCCGCTGTAAATATAGCGTTATCTATCTCATCCATACCTATTTTCCTTCCATCAAAATCGTTAGATAATAAATCTTTCACGATTTGATATCTGCGCTGCTCCCAATTTATGTCTATATCAAAATTCAGATACCTTACATAATCATAATTCAATTCATCATAACTATAATTGAGATACTTAACTATCGGAAATGGAGTATCATCATAAATAGTGCGCTTGATTAAATCAACGTATTTACCGGTTTTTTTATTGATAGCTCTTAATCTCTCATCTACTACTCTTTCTCCTGACTCTTCCATTCTATAAGCCCTTTGTTATGTTTATCGTAATATAATAATGCTATAGCGTTCCAGCATACGGCGGATAGATGCATGAATCCCTCCTTATCATATCTCTCCCCTTTCGTATAAGCGACCAAGTGTCTCATGAGTGCACCTAGATAACGATTGAACCCATCAGGTATATCTTGCCATGAGTTATCAGCATACTTCTTGGCACCTTCTGTATATACCCTCACGATGTCTTCTATCTCAGCCAAAGGAAGGAGGTCCCACCGGAGTTTGCCGTCGGCCCGGTCGTTCTTCCCGCTGCCGTCCTTCCCGACGAACGGTGCGTCTGTCGCTTCCCACTCATTGGTATTACATAGACCCTCGCCGATAGAGCTATAATCCGTAAGCTTATCGACCGTTTCCTCATCAATAATCCTTAATTTAATAGCCCTGTTTAATGATACAACCATTTCCTCGTCAGCCCAAGCATATTCATATGATGCTTTAAATAATGGGCCTAATTTCATCATTCCTGTACGATCGGCGGTTTCAAGTACCTCAAATACCTCACCGTCATAAACAACCTTTTCGTATTTACCAAATTCCTCTTTCATTTTAAATTTCTTTTTGTTTTATTATTATTACTGGATCATCATTAAAAGGAGACAGTATTCCAATATGCAGCAATATGCTTCGCTCATCCCCATCATTCTTTTCTGCTTTAAAGCCATTGATAACACATTTGTCACTAGATATAATAAAACCGCTTGTATCAGGATTATTTTCAATTGTAACCCATCCCTTTTTAACTGATTCATGATTCCTTAGTTTATCAGCATCATCTTTCGTTAACCAATATTCCTCAAAAACAGTATCCGGATATTTGGTCTTTATTTCCTCGTAAGTATCATACCATGTCATATTTTCATGTTTTAGATTAATAAAATTCGCTAAGATCCCTACATTCCGGTGTCTCACCTGTTATGGAATAAAGCTCACCAGATGATAGATATACGCAATGCGATGTCTTCCCGTCCCTCCACTCGCTTTGCTTCGTAATCCCGCAAATAGCGCAGCGTTGGATCCCCGGCCCTGCCTTTACCCACGAGTGTCGTACGTTTTTCTTTCTCGTCCTGTTGGTGTTGTCAAGTTTCCTCATATTAATCCTCCAAAGTCATTATAATCTTATCTTTCCCGATAATAACCTCATTCCCGCTCCTTACATCAAAGCATTTCCCTTCATCTGCCTCCTTGAAATAAAGAGCACCATTGTACTCGAACAAACCGAAGCCGTAATCGTCTAGCTTCATTTCGTTAAGTCTCTTGAATTTGTATATTTTCCCCATATTTTCTGTATTTTTTATATTTTGTATTACTAAACACATCAAAAAGATAGATAAGATCGTTGCTATTATCCCTCCATAAAATTTAGTCGAATCATTCTTTTCATTTCCTTCTACTATCAAATAGATAGAACACGCCATTATTATAAAGGTAGATCCTAATCCAATCATAACATTTCCCTTGTTTTCAAAAACTCCATCATATCCTCTGCACTAAGCTGGAAGCCTGCCGCCGCCTTATGGCCTCCTCCCCCGGGATAGGCTTTACGTGCCAGCGCCGAGACATCCACCTCCTCTTTGGTGGTATAGAATGAACATCTAAAGAATCTTCCGTTCCAGCAAAATGGCATCATCAGATCATGTCTCTTAGGGTTATACATAGATTCAAATGTAGTAGAGTTAAACTCCGTGGTATTCATACATATAGCCTTGTACCCAAATACATCAGCCTCGAATGAGAACATATTCATCTCCCCTCTGTTTTTCTCTACTATATACTCTATTATAGCCTCCCCGTTATTTATCATATCATTCACTAAGTTGTTATCGGCTTTATCTAGTACATCCTTAACAATGTCTACATCAAGACCGCAATATCCCCTCATCCCGTACTGGAACGCCATGACATCACTCCACTCGAACCGGTCGTGATCCCATACATCATAAGCACTCAATAATTCTACCACATTAGGAGTTTTGATGTCATCGAAAAGATATTTCCACGTAAGCTCACAGGCCGCCGTCCCTATACGCCTCTTGCCCTTTACCTCGTAATCCCTCATATCGTTTATGACTGTCTTATGATGGTCTATCCATATGACATCTGTACCTTTATCCTTCCACTCATCGAAAAGGAATCTTGTTCTGTTTCCAAATGACACGTCAACTACAAATACCTTATCATATTTATTCACGTCAGGTATTTCCTTGCCGTAATTGTAAGGAAGAAGATCAATGTCCCCTTTGAAATACTTTTTTACTATAGCCGCTGACATTACTCCGTCAAGATCAGCCTCATGATATATACATCCTGTCATAATCTATTGTTTTTAATTAAAAAATCTATGTATTCTTTTATATCCTTGTTTCTGTCATTATCCCAGTCAAATGTCTCGTTTATGAATTTGAAGTACGATACTGGGATCGAATGCAACATCCATCCACAATATTTCCCGAATGTCATTACCGTAGAGCCAAGGGGATGATCCGGCCTCCCGGGTACAGGGGAGGCGGTAATGCCCTGCGCCAGCCCCCTCCTTCGGTCTTTCTTGGCGGCTTTGATATCCAGATCCGTTTTCGTTACCTTATCCCCCATCGGGATATTAGTGATTAGTTTATCGTCGATAAACATCCCCCATCCATATCCTTTGTAGTTCTCTATGCTAAGACCCCGTATATCGCCGAATCTCGAAGAGTTATCGCAGCAGTCAACCACCATCGCACTATCCTTTCCATTCTTGATTCTCACGGCTCTACCAATGGCTTGGTACCATGTAGAGAACGAGAACGTAGGTCTGCCGAATACCACACAGTCCAGTCCGGGATGATCGAATCCGGTTCCGAGGGCGGAATAGTTGAACACCACCTGCGTCCCACCTGACTTGAACCTCTCGACTATAGTCTCCCGTTGTTTCTTTGGCGTGCCTCCGTGAACTACCTCCGCCATGCCAGCGCATATCTTGGCGTTTATCCATTCGGCGGCCGTATTACAGCTCTCAACAGAATCCATAAATACCAATATAGACTTACAGCTATTCTTTAATATCATCAATCGGCGTAAAATAAGGTTGTTTAAGCCATTTTTTCTCACCGCCTCACTAATTGACTCAGCCGTATATTCGGAGCCGTTAGAATTGAGTTTAAGGGCATCTCCATTGAAATCCCATGTCTCATATTTAAGAGGTGTCCAAAATCCTTGCCTTATCATCTCCTCTACCTGTATCACGTGAATCAGATTCTTGAAATATACCGGTCTCATACGAGTGATGAAATTAAGTTGGGAATATGATGTCTGTCCTATCGACATGTTTTTAAGTCTACATGGCGTGGCTGTAAACCCTATCACCTTTCTCGGCTTCAGCTCATTCATGAATGTTATGAACTCACTGCCATCCTCAGGACTGTATCCGGCATGAGCCTCATCTATCAATACGTTTCTGATTCCCATCTCCTTAAGCTGACCAACAACTTTCTTGATAGATCCTAACGTGGCATATATCATGTTAGATAGCTCTTTCTTGCCACAGGAAGCGGAGTAGATGGTCGCCGGTATGCCATATGATGTAAGCTTGCAGTAGTTTTGTATTAGTAATTCGCGAGACGGCTGGAGAACCAGCGTCTTATCTCCCATCAATCTAGCCGCTTCTGCTATGAGGATCGATTTACCGCAACCTACCGGTCCGATGACTAATACTGGATCATGTCTATCAGAGTTTATGTAATCGGAGATACTTTTAACACACTCCTCTTGATATGGTCTTAGTCTGTATATCATTTGGATCTGTAGTTATCAAAAACATCTTTCACGTACTCTAATCTTATCGCACACTCCCGACCATCGTCCATTTTCACCATCAAAGTCTCTTTGGTCTTGCTTATGGCTATCACCTCTCCTGTTCCTATCTGGGTATGGACTATATCGCCTATCTTTATATTGAATTTAATCATGATCTAACTTCTTATTAAATTCCTCTATCTTGCTCCTATCTGTCTCATTCACCATCTCAGCCTCTTCCTTGAACATGTCGTACCCTTCCCTGATATTATCCCCAACCATATTCTCTATCATCTCCCTCATCTCATCGCTCCTTACAGCAAAGGATATTTGAAATGATTTACTTGTGCCTTTCATCAGATAATCAATTTCCTTCTTGCACTCCATCATCAATCGATCTAGATTATCGAATTTAATAAACTTGGAGTTTCCATTGGCTTTTCTTACTCCATCCTTGAAATCCTCCAATATCCCGTTAAATACATCCGCCATGCACATCATGGAATGTAGCCATACCAACATATTGAATTTATATTCGTTGTCAGCATCATTCATCAAATCTACCAAAGACTCACTTTTTGTCAACATAATTTTAGATTCTCGATCTAAAATACTTTTTATCTCTTGCCGGTATCTCATGGCCCCAACGAAATCCATCCTAGAGTAACATTCGTTTGATTTCTCTACCAATTTCTTGATATCCTTTCTAGACATCAAAAGATCCAATATCTGTTTTTCTCTTTCGCTTTTATCCATAACCAGTTATTTATTGATACAAATATAATTAAAGCCTAGATATTTACCTAGGCTTTTTAATAAAGTTAATCTTTTTTATTCTTTCTTTTTGACTCATCCCAATTCGATGAATATCTGCATGTCCCTTGTTTATGAATTGAGAAATCGCACCAAAAACACAAGGGCTTGGGGCGGGGTTCAAGGCAGGCCGGCTGGCGTCCCATGAGGTAGCGTGTCTCGTATTTATACTCTTGCTTGACATCGTCCCAAACGTGAGCTTGATAGCTATTGATTTTATTTGTTTCGAAATCATACATATCAAGAAGAATATCATTAAGCTCCTTGACTGACCTCTCTACCTTTTCCTTATCTACCTTCACGTTTTGGTTATCCAACATACGGGTAAAAAAATAGCTACACATATCTGGTAATACCTTATACTTCCTGTATATATAAAAGGCGTATATCGGATGCTGGAGATTGTGAAGCAATTTATCCTTATCGAATAATTTTCTCCCGGACTTCCAGTCTATCGTATACATAGCTGTTCTGTCTTTTGTCTTATACTCACCTCTCCAGTCTACTGATCCTATGATATGTACCTTATCGTACGTCACGCCATCCAAGGTAAGGGGCTTGGGCAGCTTATAAGGCAGGACGAAGCCCTCCTCCACGCCGGCCGGTCTCGACCCCCGGATTACCTTCTCCATTGGCGTAAGATCGGACCATGCCTTCTTATAATTGCCAGCAGCATCCTTCTCAAACAACCCCACAATCCATCTTATTAGTCTAGCCGCATGTTGCATGGACTCGATTTGGGATTTTACGCTATCGAAAGGAATCTGCTCTATATCGGCGTAGTAGTTGAATGCCTTGCTCATATCCTCATAAGAAGGCCTGCATCCGTTCTTGAAGAAATACTCCATCGTCTGATGGATAACCGTGCCATATGACGTAGCCTCGTGCTTCTCCGTGGATCTGTGACCCTCCACGTAAGTCTTATACCATTTATATGGGCACTGGACGAACGTGTCTATCTGCGAGTAAGAGGCGGCGAGAACCTTTTCTCCGTTTATAACCTTACATAACAAATTATTCTCCGGTATTACCATAAAGCTTATCTATTTTTATGTCATGTCCGTATAAATCCATTAACAGGTTTTGTAGATGGTGAAGATCCTTAATCTGAATAGGATCGCTTAGGTCGTCTTCCAGATCCCTAAGTCCAAGATAATACCCATCATCAAAAATCTCTATAGATATTCCGTAGCCTCGATATACATCCCGCCCCTTATCACTCTTGAAACCGATAGCGTCAAGAAGGTCATCGTCTATCTCAATAGGCATAACATCATCTTCCCCTGAATACCATTTCATTATCCCATCATCAACCTCACGTTCAAGGATTAATGACCCATTTTCATTACGCATACCGGTAACGCACCCTACTCTCCATATATCGCCAGCCTTGTCCTTTACAAGATTACCTGGTCTTAATTCCTTAACCGAAATCATATTCTTCCTCCTCATGATCGTCATCGCAATCATCGACAAGAGGGGTCTCTAACCCCTCTTCCCAATCATCATATCCAAAGTCCATTACTTACTCTTAAACCAATCATACAACATATCCACAAAAATCCCTACAGTTAGTTCATCAACAGATTTATCACCGAAGACATCATCCGGTATCCTTATATCCATCTTTTCTTCAATCCCCATCAATACCTCTAATAAATCAAATATATCCATAGCTAAATCAGATGACAAATTACTGTCTTCTCTTACATCGTCAATTACCTCTATATTATTAATGTAATTGAACTCATGCATTTTATCGAATATCTCTTCCCTCGCCATCTCCAATAACTCATCTCTTTCCATAATCCTTTAAATAATCGTACAACATATTTGTAAGCTCTCCTACCGTCAATTCGTGATAAGGCTTGACATCAAGTACTTCATCAGGTATACATCTACCAGTTCTCTTCTCCATTTCCATTACGACTTCCACGAAGTCAAGGGAATCCATGGCCATATCCGCGCCCAGCTCATCATTATTGGTTATCGATTCAGGACGATTAAGCCCATTAAATTCACCTACTTTTTCGAATATCACCTCTTTTATCATTCTCAATAATTTATCCTTTTCCATAATCTAAATCGACATTTTTAATCTTCTACCTAATTCTTTTTTTATATCTGATATTCTCTCGATGTCCATCTTAACATCTCCAGTAATAGTATACTCCTTATCCATCTTCCTTGGAGGATCCGGGAGTCGGCTTACGGCGAACAACCATGCCAGTTCCTTGTTCTTGTTCTCCCTAAGATACAGATCGGATGTCATGCCATACATTTTTATGATCGTATCGAATAACGTTGATTCCGATAAGCTCATATGTACGCTATAGACGTTTGACGGCTTCCATATCAAGTTATCCAACCTCATCGTATATTCACGTTTAAGGTCTATATGGGATATTACGGCCCTTACTATAGGTTCTTCCTTGAAGTTGGTGTTAGCCACAAACCAGATAAGCCTTTTCTCCACCTCCTTGATAGCTCCTGTATCCTTACCCATATCGTTATATACCCCAACAATACGGTCCCGGATCCCCTCGACCTCCGGTGTCAGACCGGGTGTCTCTATCAGCATCAGCAGCGATCCTCCCCTTGGAGTTATCTTCCACTTCCCATTCTTCTGAAGCTCGATATAACCAGACGCTTTATAACTATCTATTTTCTCCTTTGGAATGATGTTAGCCATCTCTTCTTTCTGCCGGATCATCAAAAGATACCCGACATCAGACATCGTTAATCCTGATGTCATCATCTGCTCGAAATTTATATACATATGCAAATAAGTTAAAATATTGACCTAATCTTTCTAGCTACCCTCTCGACTATATCGGGATGATCATTTCCGTTATATATATCTATTAGCGTATCTATTATATGTAACCTTATGTTTCTCTTTGATGGACGAAACCAAAAATCTCCATTTTTTTTGTTTACAGGTTTGAACATCTTCAGTTCTGGTATAAGATAACACGCTACACATGATCTTTCGGCAAGTGATAATTCAACCGCTGCCCTTTCTATTGCTCTACACATAAGCGAATAATTACCATTCTTTATTAAATTGTAAGCCCTTGTCAACACCCTAAGGGCGTCTGCTTTCGATAATCTCTTTCCCTTTTTCATATTGTTTAACTGTATAAGATTCATTAGCCATACCAACCCTACCAACTGATATGGATTGATTTATTGATTGATTAAGATGCCCTATAACCGACATCTTGGCTCTAACCGTATTAGCGCATCTTAGAAGGATTCGATAGTCCTCTAAAGCCCGCTCGTACCTTACATCCACCCTGGCTCTTTTATCGGCGTCGGTCATACTCTTGCATGTCCCGTCTTCTCTCAGGCTTATAGCGATCTTATCCCGTATGATCCTGATATCATCCTCGGCTATCACCAGCTCAGCATCAAGAACACCTTTGTAGGAGCTAAGAAGATCCTCTACCGCTACAACCTCCCGCTTCAGATTCTCCAATTCCAATACCATAGAGTTGTCGTTCATCCTCTTATACTCCTGAACTTTTTTGGATACCTCCTCGCAGATGTTAATGATCTCCTTTTCCCGTTCCCGGTTGATGATATATCTAATGCTGTATTCAGACATCTCCTTTAAATAGGATATAATCTCCCGTATGCCCATCTTATTCTCGGTGGAGAAGTTGGCTTTTAACAACATCTCCATGCCTTTCATAATAACAAGCAAATAATTCTTTCTAAGTCTCATGATTAATATGGTGTTTCGTCATGTACTACATTAAAATCATCGCTAGGCGGTATGTATTGCTGCTCCAATGGAATACTGGGAGGCGGGGGCGGTAGTGTCACCACGGTCGTATCCGGCTTGCCGCTGCCTACGGGGGCGTCCGAGCCTCCCGGTCTTTCTTGGCGTACCACACCTCCATCAGGATAATATCGCTCATATCCTTTCATGATATCCACATGTATAGCCTCAATCTCTTCTAACGATCTCTGACGGACTTTTACTATATGATGGAATATAAGTCCATCTACACGGAAAGAGCGCCTTGATTCACTCTTAAAACGTTCCAGATTAGGATACCAGCCTTGCGGGAATTGCATGTATGATGAATAGCCGTATCTCTTTGGGATATTCAACGCTACCATAGCCGTACATAATTGCCCCAATGTATCTGATTGATAGAAATCAGATTGTTTTGGCATATGATCCTTAGGATCCCGTCTTCCCTCAATATCACGGTTAAGTTGTGATATTATAAGAAAGAATATATTGGGAAAAGTTCTTTTAGCTATATTACACATGGTTATCAGACTATCTATATTCCTCTTAGCGTCACCCGTGCCTTGTATAAGAGCTGTATGATCTATGGATACAAATACCATTTTCTTATCCTTGTTCGCTGGCATATAACTATTCCATAAGAAGTTCTGAAGCTCGTCTACTGTCGATGGTTTAGGGATGTATGTTATTCTGCTGGAGTTTTCCTCCTTAAGACATTTCTGCATTTCCTTTATCTCTTCATCAGACATCTCGTTAAGGAGAATATCTTGTATATCCTTTCCCATTTTTTTTGATAGTGAACGTAACATCAAATCCTCTGGATTCATTTCAAATTCACATCTGAGCCATACATAATCATCAGCTTGGGGATTGATATTAACATTCATTACATTGCTCATAATCTTCTGAGCCAAATAAGACTTGCCCACTCCGGGCCTAGCGCCGATAGCCACCGCATGTTGTGGGTAGAACCCGCCCAGCAACGCCTTGTCAAGATAAGCGTATCCAGTACGAGCCGGGAGAAGCTCTCCCGACTGATACTTTCTTATCCTCTCATAGGCATCCATGATAATCTCCTTGGATGACCTCCATATCCTATCCTCACTCATCCTCTTGCGTTTCTATCGCCAGCCGTATCGGATTTAGACCCTCTGTTAGCTGATCTTGATTTATATCTAAGTCCTTTAGCCGTATGGCATAAATCCTTTCCCTTCCGATAGGCTTTACCTTTCAACTTATCGGTCTTGTAGTTCTTGCGACCTAACTCCCGTCTCTTGGCTTTCTGCTCAGGGCGGGCGTTGATCTTCTTATCCGTCTCGGCTTTCTTTCTTCTGGCCTCCGGATGTGTCCTATAATATTCAGTCGACCTCCCCATCCTCGTCCTCCTCGTCATAATCATAATCCTCTACGATAATATCCTCTCCATCTAAATATGAGGCTTTATCTCCGAGTCTGCTTCTCATGCTCTCGTAAGGATCATCCCCATCTTTTATTTCCCACACACATAAGTACGGACCTATTATATCAATAAGCATGTTGGCCTTATCCTCGCTTATGCCTTTTTCTATCATCTTATCTCTGCATTTGTAAAAACCACATGTCTTGTTAAACACTGATCCTCCTACATAAAATCCTGTTGGCTTATGAATAAAAATTACTTTCATCTTTTATATAATTAATATTGTCTATCAAATTTATTTATTTCTCTTTTTTATACAGTCGCCATAGCTCATATCCATATCACACACCACCGTATCGGTCGTGTTGTTTGTCACATGGAACAGGAACTCTGGACACCCGTGGCAGGCGTTGCTCCCGATCACCACCGCTCCGTGCCTAGGGCAAGCCTTCTTTACCATGGTTCTATCATATATCCGTATATGATTATCGCTATACTTTTCAATATATCTCATGGTATTAAGTAGTGATGGCAAAGACATCTTATATGGAGATACATGTTCTATTGGTATATCCAATTCACCAGATAGGCTTTTGTAAATATCCTGTACATCCCGTTTTGTCCTATACGCAAATATATTAATCTCAGTCATTACCATATCCATACTTCTAAGAAGATCCGGCCTAGCCAGCCTCCCCATCGGCTTTCCAAAAGGATCGGATCTCATCCAAGCCCCACACTTCTCGCACCCTACTTGCTCCCCCTCTACCGTATTTATCATAGTGGATGGGTTCTTGCAATACGGGCATATGGATCCGTTTAACATAGCTTTCTGGGCTAAAGACAATTCTATCATACCGTTTCTTCCATCTTAACATTAAATAGACTGCAGTATCTATTGAAATTCTTGTTTTCTATTTCCATATCCTCCTTATACCTGTCAATTGACTTGATGAAATCATTGTAACAGTCCTTGCACATCCATTGATTGATTACCGCCACATAATATCCTACGGACGTAGGTCTGTTACACATATCACAAATGCCTAAGCACCCATATCTGGTAAGCTTATCCATCATCTCCTGTCTTGTTATTTCAAGCACCTTGAATCCCTTGTAATTATCAACTACCTTTGCCATTATTATAAATTTGTTTAATTATAAAATAATCCGCTATATCCATCCCCTCATCTATATTGGGTTTTGATTCTAGAAAATCACTTATCTCTATATTCATCCCCCTCATATCCTTGTCTACCTTCTTTCTCCATTCGTTGAAAGCGTCGCCCTTATCCGGGTACAGGACTATCCGCCTCCTACCCAATGTCTCTATCATCTCCCTCTTCAACATATGGATACCGCCACAGGCCATGAACAACCTACTAGGGTACACGATGTTGCAGATAACAGCTGTCTTCTCTGACTCTACTATATACACCGGAGCGTCATTGGGATAGAAGTTGATAAGGAACTCCCCGAACAGGCATTGCCTAAGCAGGTAATCCTGACCGTCCAGTATATGCACCCAACATACGTGATCCATGGGAACCTTTACCCTCTTCCCGTCAGGCCCGTAGTCCATTATCTTCCCGGTCCGCACCACCCAATTCTTATCCAGTTGCCAGAACACACAGCACTTACCCCAGTCTCCGAATCTCATCATCCCCACCTTATACAAGTTAAATGCCCTATTGGTATGATACGATCCGAAGATATTGGATAGATAATCTTGAAGATCGGATGTTTCGAAAGGATTAAGGGTCTCAAACATCTTGTTTACTGGGATACAGTTGGCTATATCTGGGTTCACAGGAGGCCTGTATCTTCTTAGCACTTTGTTAGAATCGGTAAAAAGATCATTGCTCCCAAGCTCATTGCCTGTTGGATATTTAAAATAACCACATTTATTTTTGTGATCACATACCCCAAACTGCTCCCCTACTATCTGTCCGGTGGTTACATCTACGTACGGCGTAAAGCATCTATCCCTGCCGCATTGCGGGCACGTCAGCTTTCTTCTTGGCTTACTATGATCCAATTCATATCTGTGAACGCTCTTGTCAAATTCCCTAAACTCCATTATCCTATCCTCTCACTCATGATTCGATAAATATAATCTCTCAGTGATTCTTTTCTTATCAAGTTATTCAATTCAAAATCACTTTCTATATCCAAAGATCCTATTCTTGATGTAACCGTATAATTGGTTTTCTCGAACTTATACTTACCTTGGAGATATACGACTGTAGCCATGTTAAGTATAGGATTATCAGTTTGTCTCTTCAGTTTATATTGGCTTGTCTTGGCGGTAGGATCACCCGGAGCGAAGTTATATATCTCCTCTATCTCCAATATCTTTCCGTAGTTCTCCATTATCATTCTTCTATACAACTCAAGTTGAAAAGCATACTCATCATAGAAATTGCCTTTCCTGTTTGATTTGAAGTCCAATATAGCGAATATCCTCCTGCATCTCTTTATCTTCTTTTTCTCTGTCTTAGGTTGACCCTTCTTGGCTCCAGTCTTATAGAACTCTCCTGTCTCGACCTCTATCTCCACTGTCTCCGGCTCGCTGTCCATCTCCACCACGGCGTCCACCGAAGAAGCTACCTTTAACCTGCTTGACCTCAACATCTTCTCGATCAATACAGGTTTTACATGTCTTTCCTTGCAGAATATGGCAAATGATATTAGATCCTCTATTAGCTCATCAATGTTATCCACTAATATCCGCTCCATCCTATACTTGTCTATTCTCAACTTAGCTTCCTTGACAGCTTTTCTTATCCATGTTGGAATCAGTTTTATCTTAACTCCCGTCAGATACAATCCAAATAAGTAATGCATGATCGTACCCAAGTCAGCCCGGTAGTTAGCGTACTCGTCTGGGTCCTTACCCTTGAGTCTCATCTCATTTTTCCATTTTTCTAATGCCCCGGAAGTATCACAATACCCATTCGCAATATTATTGGTAGCCCCATCATATATGATAGGGTATCCATCAGCTCCCATTTCATAATAAACACGCTTGCCAGCCACGGTCATTCTGTATAAGACTGGTGTCGGGATATCCTTGATCCATTCAGCGGCATAATACTGTTGCTCAGTCTCCAGATCATACTCAATTTCTATCTCCTCATCAGGCTCTTTTTTAGGCTCGTCAACAGGCTTTTCTTCCTCATAGATATCTTCCTTCGGAACCGTTGATAAAACGTCTAATATGCCAAAGAATGCGGTAAATTTAGGATCTGTATGATATGCTCTTAATATTGGAAGTGATGATCTCCAGTAGTATGATGGACACACGTCCTTTATCTTGCCTAAACCCGATCCTCCTATCTCTCCATTATCCTCGATAACCACATTGTGTCTCTCGGATAAACGGACTCTCATGTCATCAAACAGTTCTTGATCGCTTATGACCTCCATGATCGTCCCATAACTATATATCGTGTCACTTATAGCCTTATATCCTAGGCCTAAAAGTAATCTTTGTTTTCTTCTATCCATGATAATAATCTGGTTTTTAATTTACCAGCCTCCTCGACTCTAGGTGCGAGATCCCTCATCTTTTTGGCCACTAAAAGCCATGTGTCACCGAACTCCTCTAAAAGCCGATCAAAATCCATCGTATCTAATAGATAATCGAATCTTGTATGCTCATCAGCCGTCAAGTAGATAATGTTATCATTATCCTCAGCAACTGATTTATATTTCCGTTTAGGGTATAAGTGGCATATGTTGCTTACCCCCGGGCATGGTATGTATGCGCCGGTAGCAGATCTCCTTGTCATACTCAATCTAGCCACATGGGCGCCAAAGAAAACGGCTAGGCTCTTCCCCTTTGGCTTGGCCTTTACCCGTATCGCCGCCCTTTCCTTTGGCGGTAGCTCCTTGGCTCTGCATGCGGGACATAACCCCTTACTCCTTATGGTTACCATCCTTCCGCATCTCTCACACGGTAACATCCTACCTCTCATGCCTTTTTCTTTTTATAACTTTTGTTGAACTCCATAAGGCTCATAGCCCTATACCTCTTAAGCCTATTAATCTTACCCTCAGTCCAATCTTGATCCTTGAAGTTGATGATCGTATCGAATATCTGAGCCAGCTCCCGGATATTAAAATTCCTGTTCTGTATTTTTTTATAGAACCCCGATCTGCTATATCCTAATTTAGAAGCTAGATAAGTTTTGTTAGACAATGTGAGGATACGATAAATCGTACCCTCCATCTTGCTTATCTCCATCAACTTCTCGGCGACGGATGATGTGGTCTCATAGCTAGCTTTATTGCTTACTATTCTCATGTTTCTCCGGATTCCTGATCTTACCATCAAACTCATAGAAGTCCATCAGTTTCTTCTCTTCCTTGATACAAGTGACAACGAAGTCTGATATGGTTCCTTTCATGCCTTCCTCGAAATTCTTTTTGGCATGATCAAGGTCATTGGCCCGAACGATGTAGTTAAACGCCTTGCGTTTCTCATTGCCCGATTTCTCGTCTATCGTAATATAATCAGCCGTGACCTTATAGAACCGGTCTCCATCCATGGCGAATAATTCCGCTATCCGGAATCGTTTGATATCAACACTAAACTCACCGGAGATAAACGGTTTCATCTCCTCTATGATTCTAGCTTCACACTCGGTATAAGAAAGAGCATCTACTAAATATTCTTCCTTAACCTTCTTCTTCATGCCATTCTCGGCATCGGTCTCATAAGAAACCGTACATTTAAACCAATTGTGCATCTTATTAATCTATGTTGTTGTTAAACAATGGGTAATCCTTTATCCCTTCACGAATATATCTCTCCGTATCATCATCCACATCATAAGCCTTCTTGAAAAATATCATAGCCTTGTCCGTGTCGTGATCCACCAACGGAAGATATTCCTTTACAAAAAGGAATCTAAGATGATTCATATGATCAATCTTATTTCTTACATCGATTACCTTCGACCAGATCTCGGCATGGATTTCACTCATTCTTTTTATATCCTTCTTGTATTTATCCACCTGATCTTTATACTCCTCCTCAATCTTATTATTCTTATCCTTTATAGATTTGTAGGACTCCTCATCTTTCGTATCAAACATTGGAATATGTTTGATATTGATTATATCCAACTTATTATATATCTTCTCATTGGATATAGTGAAATCGTATGTAGTCTTGTATAAATCAAACTTACTTAAGAACTTAGCTATTTTAATAGCATCATCCTGATTAAAAACAGCTATGCTCAATCCTTCTAAAAGGTAGAAGAAATTAGATGGAGAAATAGGTTTGTAGTCGTATGTCTTCATAACTGGAGGTTCGTCCACAAACCTAACACCCTCCTTAGCGCATCTTGTTATGATCAATCTATCTATCTGCTCGTCAGTAAGATCATATATCTCCTGATCGGTCATCTCATTAATTGTCTTCATCGTCATCCTTCTCCATCATTATAGCCTTTATCGCCTTTTGTTTATAAACCTCACTCATAAGGTAGGTAAAATCTATATCATCCATACCAGCCATAACATCGGCTTCTACTTCCAAATTCATCTCAATGTTCATTATCGAGACTTCATAGTTACTATCATCTTCTTTATAGAAAATGACTTTGCCACCATACTCGAAACCATCATCTTCGGTCTTAACCATATCGATGATCTTCTCTAACTCCTTTACAAACTCACTCTTTTTCATATATGCAATTTTTATGTGTCTACAAAAGTAGACATTTTGTTTTTGAATTAAATTAAATAATAATTATTAATAGTTAATTGACTTTTTTCATTCCATCAGCTTTTTTCTGAAGGCTTTCCGCTAAATCATAGAAAGCTATATTTACCAAGTCATAATCTTCCGTGGTCCGTATCGATCTACTTACCTTATCCGATTCTATTAAAATATCAACGCTTTGAGCGAATACCTCTAACGCCAATATCATGGCCTCTCTTTTTGTCATATTTAAAATTTTACATTTTTTATATCAAAATAATCTATGAATCTATCCCATAGCTCTCTATTCTTTTTATTAGGCTTGAATTTTCCGGATTGTACTCTTCTCACCAGTCCCTTAAAATCATCCACTGTTCTCTTTGATAAATACCATGCTAATACCATATTTGGATTTTCTCCTAGCTCTTGATAGTGACCATTTTTTACAAGTATTTCTATCTCATTCAAGAACTTCTTTGTCTGATGAGGATAATCAAACGGATATTTCATCATCTCTCCGATATTTGACATCGGGCATAATATACATCCTATTCTTTTCGCCCCTTTGTCGTATAAGTCGCAATACTTGATATTCATCTTGTTCAAGAACTCCCATACATCTTTGTCCGTCCATGCTAATATTGGTGATATTATCACTTTATCCTTTCCGCCAACACAAGAGACCATCTTTTCCTTATGCTCATCAAACTGATCAAATGATATATCATACTTTCTTTTACTGGTTCCGATCTCATTCCTTTTAGATCTTGTCTTGGATTCCTCCGCTCTTATCCCTACTAAAGTCACCGTGCCTCCACCTCCTCTCTCCTTGAGGACTTCACAGCAATATCTTTGCGTTTTTGATGGAAGACATTTCTTTTTTCTTATAAGTTGGTAAAAATTGATATCCGGAACATGCCTTATCACGTCTGGATAATTGTTCTTCACGAAAGATACTATGTTCGCCGGATCCACTGTAGTCATATTCATATGAGCCTCGAATTTAACGCCGGCTAATTTAGCTATATGGTAAAGAGCCTGACTATCCTTACCTCCGCTGAAAGCTAGATAATATCCCTTATCGTAAAATCTTAGGGCAAATTCTTCCCCTTTTCTTAGTACCTCAATGGAGTGTTTTATTTTCTCCATCAACCCATCGGAAAAACTATATTTATTTTTAAGCTCCTCCATCTCCATATTATTATCCTCCATATATCTTAAGTCCTTTTATGTTGTATTTGCTTATATCCGCGCACAAATTACACCCTCCATAACAACAACACCACGAGCAAAAGGCTAGTCGCTCCTGCTCCGGCCTGCCTTGAAACTCCACCGCCGCCCTATACCATGCCGGGGACAATACCCTGACCTTCTCCGGCGCGGGCGGCGTTATGAGCACCGATCGCCTCCTTTCTTTGGCATCTTCCCTACTTCTCATTTGGATTATCCTTTAACAGCTCAGCTATCTTATCTTCCTTCAACATATTTTGCTTTCTCATATTATCCACGATGAAGGTAGCGAACGCCATATCATACCTCTTCCTTAACTCATCGACAAAAGATTTTGCTCTTGAGCTTATCATCGTCTCAATGTTGTCGTCTACGATCTTCTTGATCCTACCTCTTATAAGCTCATCTACTGTCAGTTCCTCTTCCATATAATCTATCCTGAATTTATATTTCTTCTCGCTGGCGTTCTTGATGAGATCGATTATTGATTCTCTCGCTATATCCTCAAGCTTTCCTGATATCGGATTGGATATTTTCCCCATCAACTCATTCTTGAACTTTTCTTTAAGTTCACGTATTACATCTAACCTGACTGATCTAGTAAACTCCTCCTTCAATGTCACTTCGTTGTATATAGCTTCATCGAATACATCTTCCAAATTTAACTCTACTTGAATTTTCATATCATTATATTTTAATAAATTATAAATTTTTTAGGTATATAATTATCATGTATTATTTCCCTTCATCTTTTAATATTAATTTCTTCCCAATCTTTTTAATTTTTGTCGGTCTTGATAATCGATAGTCTCTTTCTATCGGTCTATTAAGTACATCATCCTTGTGCCCCTTGTATCCTTTCTCGTAAGCACTAACCCTTGCGCAAAACTCAACCACATCGCCTGGCGATAAATCAGCATCACTAAATCCTTTTGTTAAATCGAACCACAAATGATCTGATACTATTTTGCTATCAAGTGTCACATCTTGTAAAAGCATCGTTTTTACAGGTCCAATGTATCCATTCCTAAATCCAAATCTAACAAAGGTTGCTGTAAACACATGGCGTCCTTTTGATCCTATTGTTCTCAATTCTTCTCTCATCTCCTTTCTTATTTTTTATTAATAAAACCAGTAATTTTCTTCAAATACCCTTTTGTCATCTCAATAAAGTTCACGCAATCCAGCTTGCTCAACTTGTAAATCAAAGCCGGGTTATGAATTACGGCTATAATTTGTGTTTGCGGTTTATGAAATGACAATACCTTGTACAGATCCATGATATTGTCAATATCTAAATTCCTGTCCGGCTCATCCATAAGGATTGTATACTCAAAATCCTTCTCCATTAATACCACATGATTGTCTTTGTAGTATTTTAAAAGATTGTCGATCCTGTTTGCCCAGAACTCATTTGACTTTTTCTTAAATTCCATAAGCTTCTGTATCGGAAACGCATACTCATCTTGGTTAAACACAAAATCAAAGAGCGAGTTCATGGCATGAAGGTTCTTCTCCCCAGAGGACCTAGATGCTCCATTCATATACAAACTTAAATTATTGATATTATCCAATATATCATCCTTTCTCATTTCAGTTTGCTGTAGGAGATGGAATACCTTCCCGATATAATCCGACTTAATACTGATCCCGTCAAGCACCTTGTCATCATCAAATATATCCGGGAAATACAATGCTTCTGACGGTAATTCAGAACACATCTTTTTCTCGCACAACATGTACTTCGATATCATATTCAGGAGGGTTGATTTCCCGCTCCCGTTCTTGCCTACAATCACATTCACGCCGGGCTTGAATATAAACTCAGAGCCATTTTTGAACGCTTTTATCTTTTGGATATATTTAAATGGAGTCTTCTTGTTGTCGTCTATCCTTATAGAAGTTATCATCTTATATGATTTTGTGTTTAATTATTTAAGCCTTTCATCAATCGCCAAATCAAATATCTTATCAAGACATTTCCTCATCTCCGCCGCCCCGATGATCGCCTTTCGATTCCCGAACGAGAGCCACGAAGTAATGAACCCACTGACCTCCGCGTCCCGCCCGGAATACCGCCTTGGGAACTGGACGGGATCGCTGGCAATAAAGTCGGCGGTTTCGTATTTGTCCGCCATGCATTTCGGCATGTCTACAAATTTGTCATTCATTGTTTATCCCTTCATTTGTTCGCATGCCAATCTTTCAAGTTCCGGTGTAACGTTGGTATTCATTATGCCTTTCAAGCAAGGGCATTGTCGCCAGACTATATCATAAATCTTTGACAATTCAATCAAAGCCTCATTGTTTGATTCAACTGTCATAATCCAATTGTCCGGCGATATCTCTATCTCCCTGCATGGTATTTCTTTCTTGCCTTTTGGCATATATCCGTTCTGATAGTCTTTTACATTACATCTACCAAAATATCTTCCAGTGAGTATTCCGTTTTCGTCCGTCTCAAACAACCCTCCTATCCATCCTATCTTATGGATGTTCTCCGTCCACGTTCGAGTGGCGAATAAAAACTTTTTTACAGGAACTTTTGAAAATGCATCAACATCATGGATACTCCCGTCCGGCTCTTTGAATATCGATGATTTTCTTTTATTCTGGCAACTCCCGTCTAAGCCTATTTTTTCCCATTCGCCATCGTCAAATCTCAAAGGAGAGATTATATCAAAACTGCAAAGTTTCTTGACGAGATTGATTTCAAATGGTGCCGAGAATCCGCTGTTACCATGAGAAGAGAACAGCGCGACAGCTTCTATTACCTGTTCGCGCATCCATTTGTTAGGACCGTCCTCTTCTTTGCTATATCCGGCTAATTCCAATTCTCTTATCGCATGTTTACATAAATTACTGTTTGCGATAATATACCGAAGAGCCTTCTTGTTGATAAGGCTCTTCTTGCTCATTTTCTTTACAATTCTTCTACTCTTTTTCATGTTTAATGTTATTTAATGTTTTAATCACCAATCTCCTCTATCATTCGTATTGTGCCATGACCATCTGTTTCGCGAAATCTTTGTACGCCACTATTTTTCGCAGGTTTGCTCGCATTCGTATTTCCCCGATACCGCCGACCGGAGACAAGGCGCCTGTATTAACACCTCTTCCCATGTTTATTCCTCCTTGTTATATAATTGCTTGTTTTTATATTCCAACATCCTTCCCATCCTCTTTAACCCAATTAACTGTATCGCAATACCAACAATACCCTGTCTTGGAATCCTTTTTATGAGAATGGGATCCACATGTGGCGCACCAATAATTATCATCCATATTGTATGTATAACTTTCATCCTCATGCATTTTGGCTATTCTAGCTACCCTATCCTCCAGCAGATCCTTTAGATAATGGCATTCGTAAGGTCTATCCTCTTCCTTTAATATATAAATATCGATATCCATCATGCTCCCCATCCTGTCCGTGCACATCAGCTCGGCGGCATGACGTACATTCCCCTCCGGCATCCCCGGGACTATCTCCCGGATCACTGCCTCCATCTTCTCTTGGTATTCGGTGTCTACCTTAACCACCAAATCCTCTAATTTATCTATTAAACTCATGATCTTTTTACCTTTTTATATATAACGTCTATATCATCTTTCCTATCTACATCAATACAATGGGTATCCTTACAGTAATAATTCTTACTATTATTAAATGCGCATCCTTCACAACTAGCGTCACTGGATTCAACCACCTCCAGTTCTACTTCTTTCGAATCGATATTGTATTTAAATATAGATCCTATCTTATGATATCCTATATCATCCAAGATTATCTTATCGTCTTTATTAAATACCATCTGAATAATAAATGATTCCATTTTATCATCCGAACCATTCTTGTCCAATAGCATCTCACACTCATTTCTATCAAATCCGAATAACTTTATAAAATATTTTGCCATATCGTATTGCTCCATATGTACCAATCTTTGTATGCATAACCATATTCCTTGTCTTATGCCTTCTTCCTTAGCCTCTTGCACTCTATCTCTCATATTATTTTGTATTAATTAAGTAACAATATTTCTCTTCGTTCTATTTTGATCATCTCCGGATTATCGTCATGATCATACCAATATAGATACCATGTACCTCCTCTATTAGCCTTCCACATCTTCCCTTCATATTTCCCTGATGGGATTGTCAATGAATATTCCCTAAGACCCTCAAAGGTTTGTTTGGTCATTAAGGCATACTCTTCATCGATTTCTATGTACCTCCTATGAGGTTGATTCCATGACATCCCACGCTTATCCGTTATCTTGGGTATTATATTTTCTCCATTCATGATGCTTTGTAAATTATGTATTAACTATTGTATATCTAACACTCTCCCCATCTTCCCTTTCGCATCCCAAGCAACCTGATTTTACGCAATCATATATATAATTTTCAAAAGCGCATCCCGAACATCTATCACACTTATCTACTCTTAATGTCATTTCAGACATACCAACTTTATAGTTAAAGACTTCCCCTATTTTATGATACTTAATATTTATACATATAGTATCGTTTTCACTTATAGTACTGCCTTCACTTATCATATTCTCACGTCCAAACATATTGTCAATAAACTTAATCATCTCATCATTGAATGATTCGCTTTCTTCTTGCAGCTTCCTACATTCATCCTCGGTCAATCCACAAGAAGACACCAGTTCCTCTGCGGCCTGCGTCCATCGCCCGGCGTGGGCTAGCTCCTGAACCGCCAGCCATATCCCTTGGTTCATGCCCTTCTTTCTTTCGTTCTCATCCATATTTATCCCTCCTATTCACTCATTTTTTTAACAAAATCTTCCCATGACATGTCAACGTCATTGTGATGTTTACAACAAGCATTCTGTATTCTCTCTATCAACGGAATGAACCATAACTGAGTTAATCCGTAACGAGTCTGAATTATTCTACATAGATTTATTTTTATTATCTCCATGTCATGGATATCAGGAGATGTATTGTCGTTCTCACATCTATCCAATATCGTTTGAATTATAGCCAAATAATGATCCATATCTTAAATTATTAATCATATTACCATTTCCCATTCCCTGGCGTAAACAGTATCTCCCCTGTCCTCACCCAATGATTCCAGTTATTTTTAAGTTCATCAATATCATACACCTCAGCCGACTTACCGTTATCAGATCTTTTTATGACCGACATAATACTTTCCGCTCGCACGCTCCAATGACTATAACAGTCTGTTCCGCACCCGCACGCCGTGAATCTCCCGTTATCGAACTCCCAGGCCAGAGGCCGGAGGCCGCATCGTGGACACGGCAACCATTCCATTGGATTCTCCGGCTTCTTGTAAACATCAATACACTTATACTCTACTATCATAATTAGTTCTATTAAATTGATCTGATCTTTTGATCTCTCATCTCATTCTTATCCTTGAACATCATTATCCTATTTACAATCCCCTCCGATTCCATGTATGTCGAGAATCCATGTATCCTTAGATATTGAATAGCTGATAATGATTTCTCCAATATCTCCCTATACTCCATATCTGTTTTAACTGCTTTCTCCATGATCTTTTCCCTCCATTTCTTCTAATATAATTACCTATTTAATTTAGGTAATGTAATTATATATCTATTTAATTTCAGTGATTTCCCATCTAATCTAATTTAAGTTTAAATCACTTAATGTTAATACCTTTTTATCCAATAGATCAATAAGTAGCATCGCTCTCGACTCTACCTCTGTATCTCCAAATCCACTATACACTTCTGTTTGTGAATCGTAAACATCGTATCGAACATAGGCAGTTTCGTAATATTCGCTATCCTTATTCGGGAAATATTGTGTCAACTGCAACCAGTCATCCCATATTTTTGATTTACTGACATTTATTATACTTGGTAGTATCTCTCCAAGTTCATGACTCATATAAGCCGGTATGAGGTCGCCTTCTTTTCTATATGAATACCTCATTGTATTTTGCACAACTGAATCTATCTGGGTTTCCCCTCCTTTCATCTCTTTCACAAAATAAAATTCCGACTCCGAATTTACGCCCAACTCATGCAACTTTAGCGCAAGCTCATAAGGACATATAAAATTTTGATATTTCATGTTATTCTATATTTTCGTTTCTGTAATCCCCGGCATAGTCTAACCATACCCTGTAATCATTTCTGTACTTGGTCGCCTTTATTTTCATATTCCGGTATATATCCTTATTCGCATTTTCGCCAAGTACTCTCCTTACCTCCTTCTGTAAGACCGCCCCAATAAGAGGATAGACGTCCAAATAATTGTCTTCACACTTCTCGAAATCTATTACCTTGTTCCCTATTGCCCGCTCCAATGCCTTATCCATTGCCTTTATGATGGATTCTTGCACATTTTTATATCGATTGATAAAATCCTGTCTTATAGATACCATATCTCCTTCTTTAATACTCATATTTTCTTACGTATTTATATGTTATTTTATTACTCAACCAAGCCAACGAGCAAGGGCTGCGCCTTGTCTTCCCCGACCGCCTACCCATATACGCCGGCTCCACCGGTAACGCCACCCATGACATCTTGGATGTTTCTCCCGTAAATCTGATAGTGATTGCCATAGCTCTCAAATGTTAGTTGATATCTGTTTAATCCCATCCTAATTGTCTCGCAACACCCTCCATCTCGCTATATGCGATCCTATGACATCCAGCAACCAATATATCATTCTTATAGCTATTGATCTTCCATTTGTGACCGGTTGTATCCAATACCATATCGTGTTGGAATTTACTGCCATTATGGAAGAACTTTATCAATTTCCAAAGTCTCTCAGCCTCAGCTCGTCCTATCTTGATATTCTTACTAGTCTCAATTATGCCATTCTTGATGCGAAGCCATACGTTAGGCTGGTCATCCTCCAAATAATAATGTAGATATAATTCCAGAATCTTGCCAGACTTCCACATCTCGATCTGTTCTTCAAATTTTTTCTTGCGATCTTCTTTTTCTTTTCTTCTTTTTTCAAAAATTAAAGCCTCTTTTTTCGCCTGACTATCTTTCCATCTCTGACATCTGGCCACATACTTAGCCCACGTTCCTTCACCACAAATCTCATCTACTATCACATTGGTCGTCCCTAAAGTTTCTAACGCTTGATGATTTAGCAATACCTCAAACACACGCTTTAACTCATGGACATATTCACTTTTAATCTTATCCGATTCATAAGATAACGCATGTTTAGTTCCAATCCAGTTGTTTGCGCTCTTTTTAAGAAGGCTCTCGGGGGTACCCATATTAAAGAACTCAATATAATCCATTAGACTTCTAAATACTCCCCAAACATCCCTATAAGACAGGCTTGTTCTGACCTTCTTGTATTTCTCGATAACCTCTTTGATAAGCTCCAATCGACTGGTGATAAAAGCCATGCTACCATCATCAGACATATTATATCCAACAGAAAATACCTTTGAACCAGTTGGTATTGCACTACGAACACAACGTTGATGTTTACAGGTAGAAGAAGAATAATACTCATCGTTAAGCAAATACGCCTTTTCACCACACTTATTTCTTACGATTCTTCCAACCTCAAAATGATAACCATAAGAATAAATACTTCTACCTTCAAAGAAAAGATTACTACCTTTCCCGGATTCTTTCTTTTCATTTGCCCATAAGTGAGCGACCATAGAGTTGTTCATATCAATATTTTTTTTGTTATACAACTACAGATTAATAATACGATATACGTTCATTACATCCGACATCTTGAATTTATCAACATCCGTATTCTCAACATCATATGTATATGAGTCAAACAAATTACTTACTGCGTTTAACCAATCATCATCTGTCGGTTCTTCTACCTCATCCATACAATCATACACATCCCAGTAATTCATGAGGATACCTTTGTACGCTATTTTCGGATCAGCGTATTCTCCTCTTGACATAAAGCAGATGTTTTTGCCGACTTCGTTGCCGGCAACTATCTTTTTGTAATCTTCTATAATTTTGTTCATTTTATGATCTCAAATTTAATTCCTTCCGGAAGTCGGGAGCGATCTACGTTATTTACGAAATCATCAAACTCTTCCTGTGTGATTTTCTTTTCATAATCATTCCAGTTGAAAGATAAAGTGTTTGAGTGAGGGTAATATATCACATTATCGGTTAACAATCCATAATCAAGTACACAGAGCATTATCTTTTTATCTGTTTCCGCTTTCCTGATTATCTTATCGTATTGCTCACAAATTTCAGTACGCTTTTTCAACATCTTTGCCTTATGAGCCTCCTCCCTACGTTTTTCGATATTTTCTGCGGAATAATACCCGGTTTTAATGTGCTCTTCAATAAGCAAACGCTCCTCGTCCGTTAATATCAAAGTAAATCTTTCCTTTTCTGGCGTATATGGATTTACCCATTTCTTGCTACACAGGTCTTCAAGTTCAACAAGAAGCTTGTCTGATTCTCTTTTCCATCTATCCACGATCCCAAGATTGAAAAGCAGATACTTGAAATACATTTTATCATCCACCGCCTCGGACAACTTGGAATATTCCTTGTCTGATATACGTAAATATTCAATAGCTACAGACTTATCGCTATTCTTTATGTGATACGTGCCATTTTCCACCGGATACATAGGAGCACCATAATGGTTACAGCAATGTAATGGTATGAATTTTGCCAATTCTGGAACATACTCCGCAATTTCATCGTGACAGCAACCTCCCATATACTCCTCATATCGTCCATATTTGTTTTTTTGTCTGATATCGGCAGTTATGCTCCAGTCGCACATATTGTTATGACAATCATCATCTAAAGATATAGTGACTATTATTCTATATTCTTCTCCGTCTTCTTTAAGATAATTTGTTTGCTTATAAATTAGCTTGTTTGCAGTTTCCATATCATTTTAGTTTAATCATTATACTTGTGAAAAATAAAATCCGCACATTCTCCGGGGAGTGTTCCTGCGTCATTATACTGGTAGAATCCTTGTGTTTCCAAATCTACATCTACCGGATAACCTTCTGCTGCTTCCAAGAAGCGTTTAATTTCCTTACATTCTTCATCCGTTAATCCAGTGTAATCATCATTGATTAACGGGCAAGCCCAATAAATCGGAAGCCTGTATCTTATTACCTCTATATTCATAATCTCATCAATTTACAATGTGAATTTTCAAATACGGGAACCATTCCATGCGCCCTGAAATACTCGGTCGCTATTTTAAAAGCGTACAAGGCAGGTCTTTCCTGGATATTTCGTGTTGTCTCATAAAGAGATATTGGCTGGCAAACATAGAATTTCTCATTACCAAGACACCCAAAAACACCATCCAAATAACTTTCATCACAATTAGTGCCTCCTAGCATCAACAAATCACATCCTGTCTTTCGTGTTCCGAGAATAAATGTCTTGTTCTTGTTTTCCGGAAGCATGAATATTTCCTTATCAATCTTAAACCAGTCAATCTGGCAACTCTCTACATCACGGCGAACAATCTCGTCAATCTCACGGGCATATTCTTCTTGTGTTTTCATGCTATTTCATTTAATGGTCCAACATAAACATCTCCATCTTCATAATAAAGTCGATCTTCATACTGATTATGATGAAGCTCCTCACGTATCGCATCTTCATCGTCAGCCCAATGTTCATATTCCTCATGCCAAGCCTTGAAAAAATTATTATAACATTTTTCTATTAAATCCTCTAAAGAGAAATCCTCCGGGTAAGTACACCAAGTATCGTAATAATCAATTATTGGTTTAAGAAGATAATAATCATAACACATCCCTGTTAATGGACAATTGTCTTCGTATCCCAATATTACCCGACTGCGTCTGCACTTGTAAGTATATTTCCCATCTATATATTTACCTATAGAATAATATTTACCTTTCGTGATATGTGGCATAATGTTGTTATTGATATACCTGAACAATAATTTACCGCATAGATTCTCAGGGAATATATCACGATGATAATCTGTAGGATGTTCATAAATAGGATCCTTGTATTTAAACTCATAACTAAAATCATATCTCTCGTATCCAACTTCCCAACCATAAACCCTAGTATCTGTCATATCCTCAAAGGCTTTCATCGACTCTTGATAGTCTATACTATAAGCATCCATACATTGCTCCATTACATTCCAGCGCTCACGCTCTATGATCCTTTCTTGTGAATCTTTTGACAGTTCATCAAACTTATACACTTTTAATACAATCTCTTTCATAATTCCTCCTCTTTTAATATAACTAGATCCCTAATGTCAATCGAATGACATACGTACCTCCTTATGTTCACGTTTAGAGATATGATTGTGGCTATTCTCACGAACCACCACAATCCAGATTCAGATATCATTCATCCTTTATCTTTACGAATGGGTTTTCTACATAAAACTCCACTACATCCTTAGATTTTATAGATGTCACTATACCGGTGGTATCCACAAATCCATCTGTCTCATCCATTGTCAAATCTTCTATTTTATCTCCCGGCAGAAAACAAAGATTATAGTCTTGATCAATATACATAATCATCTTTAACCTAACCATGTCATCAATGACGCCTTTCATTCTCTCCACAACATCTAATTGATCATCAGTAAGCATTAATTTACTTTTTGAAGATTTTACTAATCTCATGTCTCCATTCTTGTCAACTACAGTCAAGTCATTGAATTTATACACATCTTCACATGTTCTGTAATATGTTTCCTTACAATAAATTTTTCCTTTATTATCTATTTCAACATCAAAACATTCCAACTTACACTTGACAGCTCTTCCGTTTTTGTATTTCCACACATCACCTATTGGAGCGAATCCGTATAATGACTTAAAAACATCATATATTGATAGTTTTGTCTTAGGGATGCTCTTATCCTTTTTAAAACATTCTTCGGACGAATAAAATAATTTCCCATCTAATGTCTTCTCAGCCCTACATCCTCCCCATGTTCCTACATATCTAACTACTCCATATGTAAAACTGATCAAGATTTTATCAATCTCAAACCACTTTAATTTTCCTGACATATCGTCAAAAAGATATCCACTCTCTAGATAAACCGATAAATGCTCTCTTATTTCCATAACAATTTATTTTTTAATTAAACAACATCATTTGCCTTGATCGCTATCAGTCTCAATACTCCTCTAAGTATCATGGTTTTCATGATACAACTCATAATATTACATTGAACTTCTCATTTAAACTATCTAAAGCTCTTTGATACTCCTCTTCCTTGTCGAACTTAATTTGAGTACTGTTCTCCAAACCAAAGGACAGGGTGAAGGATATAACCCAGCCCGATCCGTCCACGGCCTGCCCCTTGGGCCCCCACGACATCACCTGCTTCTTGGATATATACCAATTTCCTATCTGCACGAAGTCAGGATAGTTGTTAGTCAAATACCTTATCTGGATATTCAAACAATCGAAATTATCAAAAGAAATTATGTGATATTTGCTCCTTATCCGTATCTTCAGAAACGGATTGTTCCCGTAATATGCGGCGAATGCCGACACCACGGACATAGGATACCTTACGCCTTTTATTATCACCCATTTCATATACAATACCTCCTTATATTAAACTATTTAATATAAATTCATCTTCCTCCGTTCTCTCATTCATAGGCTTATTTTGTACCGTTTTGACAAGATCAAGCACCTCATCCCAAGTCCTTTCTGATAGCGTCCCATTATTTATGCCACAACACCTACATCCACTAGAAAATACCGGTATCATACTTCCATCACACATCCTAACGAATTTATATCCTACATATTCATTGCATAAGAAACATCTTCTTACTGGGATAAACCTTATTCTACCTCTATTAATGATACTTATTAATACCTCACGATTCATATTATTCCCTTAATTTACGTTTAACCTCCTTAATATATTTAGGGGAATGTAATCCCCTATGCAATCTTATAGCCCGATCTATATCCTTTTTAGGATTGTGGTGAGATTGATATATCTCGAACATTTCCCTAGCCTTGACAGGATTCGTTCGATCATCGTATCTATACCGCTTTTTCTGCCGTTTGAGGCGTAATATCCTATTAACCTCATCAACGTATACCCTTTTCATTTGCCATCTTCCTAAAGCCCCGGAAGTGGCGTTATACGCCCGATCGTCATTCCTTGACTCCACGAAAGACAGGGCGGCCGCCAGCTTATCCCATACCCGTGCCTCGATCACGGCCGGCTTCGGGGCGAGGGGCATGCCACCGCTCCCTTTTGGCGGTGTCAACATTATCATCATCGTTACGAGTAAGTATCTTATCATACTTCCTTGTTTTTATAAAATTCCTCTCCAAATCTCACATTATCCACATAATCTTCCATACACTCATGAACAATTATATGAATATCCCCCTCCGTGTATGTTACCTCGGACATTAACCTCTCATTGGTCATCCACCAAGAATAACTATCAATATGCCGTATCTCAAATCCATGATCATGCAACGCATACATAACATTATATCTTAAATCCCTGTCCATCATCATACACTCGTACACGATATAGCCATTGATACTTTCATAAGACCTACCGAACGTATAAACGTACCTACCCATCAACTTATACAACTCCCTTGCCATAGGATTCGGGATCGCCTCATCCATATCAAAATCCCCATCTGGATCAATAACCCACTCTACATCCCGCTCATCAATACAAGCCCTAGGCATTCCTATTGTCCGTACATAAAGACGTGATCGGTGATCCTTGCTTAACACCGTCCCGATATACTTTTCCCCTTTGGCATATCCTATATTATGGTTGCCGGTTATATTAAATACAATTTCAGCTCCTATCTTAATTTCATCCATATTCAAGATGTTTGTATCATTTGTTATCTTTTTTATACAAAAAGAGGATATAATGGCATAATATTATGATATCAAGACACGAATGCGTTATCTATCATATTATCATACATATCCTCTATACAACGTCATTTATGGCATTATATCGTATATGATGTCGCAGGTCATAAATACATCTAATTAACCCTTTTTTAAGGGCTTATTGCCATTTAGGTAACTAGCTATGCCTAATATTTTCGAAATAAGGGCTTTTTTAGCCTTATACTCATCGTTTATCCCTATTATCGCATATCTGTATACCATCCCATTCTTCGACACCTCCACGCCCACGTATTTAGGCGCAACGGCATCCCTATGTAATACGATAAACGGGCTTTTGCCGTCTAGCTCATTTATCAACTGATTAAACTGTCGCCTTGTCATCTGATAGTGATATTATTTCCATGTTATAAATACGATCTCTTTTTACCCTTATCTTCTCGCACAGCTCATCGAAGCACCCATCTTCTTCTAACCTACCAACATAATATGATACATTCGATTTAGAGCTTCCTTGAAGATATATATTTCCTCCTATATTCCTTGAGAAAAAATTAGGTAAGACCATCTTTTGTCTCTTATCCTTATTATCCATATAAGATATGACAACAACCCATAATTCTGGTTCCCGTTCTTTTACCGATAACATAAGATCGAGACCCGATTGACCATTGATATTCCTCCTGCCAGTTTCGTTATAACGAAGAATAATATAATCATCCGCTTTATCATCCTCAATCATCACGACCATAGGGCTATTACCCTTCCCATTATCACATAATATTCTTGGCTCTTTCCCGTTGCGGAGATATACCTTATCGTAATCTCCGTTTTTGTATATCTCAAAATCAAACTCTATCACCATATCATTTCCTCCTATTGATATATTGTTGTGTACGACCTTCTTTTATTTTTTCGAAATAAAACTTATTTCCATATAACCGGGTGAAGCAGATGTTATATCCGAAATGCTCCGCACGTCTGATTTGCGCATAACCTCTACTGATGTCCTTATCATCAATCAGCGTAACAAAACAATGTGATCCTACTTCTGTATTCAAAACCAGATTTTCCCAATCTTTTACCTCCATATCAAATCTCCTTAAATAATTTTTTGTTATGATTATCGCTATTATACCATTTATCAATATTATCGTACTGCTTTGGATAAACCCCATAAGACCTACACCACCTAGGTAACGGCCCGTTCAGCACGTCTAACGCCGTCGCAAGATCGAACGTAGCTTCCTCCTTGACACAACACCCCGATCCACTTCCACGGCTCGGTATATAGGCTCTACTATATGCTACACTCATTCCATATTCTCCATGACTCAGATACCCGATGTTGGGTGAATCAGGGAAGGCGTAATACAACATTATATAATCACCCTTACTCCAACTTCTATTATAAGTATCATCCTGCCACGCAAAAACCCTGCAACCGGCTTCTTTCAATTCCGCTGCCGCTCTTTTTAAAGTATTGTCCATATGCTATTTAATTAAGTTGTGTCAAGGCACCGGGAACCGACCCCGGATCATATCCGCACACGTACGATCATGATATATCCTTCCACCCCGCCAAGGTCATGGTCACAATATTAACAAACTAAAATCTAATGTTCATATCATTACACATCTTAAAGAAGACCTCCCTTATGATCTTTTTGTACAAGATGTATATCTCATCATCATCATCGAACTCCACTCCCCATGAACGTAATAAATACCTGATATCGCAATCCGCTATATGAATCCTGAATATAGACGGAACGCTCATTATGTAGTCCTCGAAAGCTTTCTTAATCCCATCCCTTTTGATATGCTCTTTATACTCATCCTTAAACACGTTAAGCATAAAAGCCAGATACTCCCTATCATATCTAAACTGCTTTTTGTAATTATCAGTATCTATATGATCTAGTATATATATTTCTATAGCGTCCCTGTCGTATTTTGACATACCTCTTCCTCCTGTTTTTGATATTTAATGACCCTTTTCTCCCCATACGCCTTCGCTAACTGAATAAGCTGGCCGGTAAACACCTTGGTACGGTGTCTTACAATCTTATCCACCAATTCCGGACATCTGGTTTTCCACCTGTAATTTACCTCGCTATGCGCTTTCTTTCTATAATATCTGTAAAACGTCACAGCCACCACTATCTCGCCATTTTGCTCAAAAGCAACCAAATCATAATTATTGTAAGTTATTCCTTTCATGATTTTATCTTGTTATCCATTTTATGTACTCTATCACTTTCTCTGGTAAGATCATTATATCTTTAACCCTTTTCCCTAAATTGTATGAATGTCTCCTATATGGATAATAATCACCAACATATATTCCTATTCCTTGTGGATGAAATGGATTTTCGTTACATGCAAACATAGGATAATATACCAACCCACTACTATCTTTGTCCTTATCACTTACACATATTATCGTGTATCTATCTACCATCCCATCGCCAATATCATACACCCTTACTTTTACCTTCACGCCATTGACGTTTGTTATAACATTATTCATACGCACCTCCTTTGTTGTTAACTATCAAACTAATCTATCTCCCTACCATATATAGTATACGATCCACACCAGCCACGATTCTCATTCGAGACCCTAATATGATCTACAGGCTTATCTCCTGCCATACAATTAGCGTAAGACAATACCGCCGACATGCTTCTAAACCCAGAATCCGTTGCTGATTTAATAAGCTTCCTATCATATCCAAATACCCATATCTTTATAACATCTTTCTCTTTTACCGTCCTTCTTACTCGCATAATCTTGCCATATAATAAATAAACATAAAATCTATCTTATCACGGTCATCACGATCCACCCTATGCCCGGTCAAATCCAGAATAACACGACGTTTCTCTACTACTGGTATATTATCGACCTGAATCTTTATATACCGGTATTCCATGACCTCCAATTTCTTGGATAGTATATCCCGAATATCTTGCCGACGGAAATACATGTTTATCCCTATGTGGCTGGATGTTAAAAGATATTCGTCTATTATCCCATCAGTGTCGAACAACAGTAACATATCGTCCCTCTCGATAGTATATTCCATATCAAGAATCTTGATACGTTTGCTTCCGTCCTTCTTATCTGATATAAGAACCTCTATCATATCCTTATCAGTCGTAAGGATATAATACGCCTCATCCTTTGTAATATTATTACGAAGGTAAGACAGTATCTCATCTTGTAATTTTATAATCTCGTCCATGTTATTAGTATATGTTGTAAAACATACACATGTTATTTAATTTCACATTCTTCTTTTCTAATTTTGTCTCACTCAATCGAATCATATAGTTCCTTGTTTCGGACAAGACGGTTGAGCAAAAGAGGTCTTTGATATAAGGTTTTACCCTAAAAAATATTCGTTGGGTAAGTAAAATCAAAAACGTTTTGTTTAGTAAAAGAATCCGGCGATCTCACTCTTGAGCAACCGGTAGAGGGTATTGGTGATACCCAGTATGATGTTTCGTACAAATGCATATCATTTCTCATTTTTTTTTGGTGTAAAATGGTATATAATCACCTATTACCACGCCAAAGGAAAGAACGGCAGCCGACACCCGCAGCCTACCACGCCGTGACACAGCCGCCCGTTCCCTTGGTATTATTCTGCCACCTCTAATTTCCCGTAATAAGGATAAAAACAACCGTCTCGATAAACCGAATATCTGAGCGTTTTATCCTTTGCTTCATAGATGGAAACACAACCGCTGTTATAAGCGTTGGATAGTTCTTTTGCTACAAATCCGCCTATTTGTTTATAGGTTTTAGGCGTATCCCTCAACGGTCTGCCTACATATATTTTTACTCTTTTGCACTTCTTGTCGCCTACGTATATATCCTTTTCTCTAAGCTCCGTTAAATACATGAATCTCATATCAACCGGTTTTAAATCCAACATTCCTCTATCTCTATCTCCATATGATCCGCCCAATCACATCTATCAACGTCCTCACCATTCTCAAAGTAATAGTAGGCCCATACCTGTACGCCTCCTACCTCTATATATCCATCACTTTTCCATTCTATCAACCCGTCTTGCCTTACCACGTTGGTAGGCTCAGCCCCTAGCGACAGCAGATTATTTACTATACTACCGCCAAATACGTTTCTTGCTTCTTCTTTCGTCATATCACTATCAGATTTTTAATATTACACTAACGCCAAAGGAGAATAGGGAACGGACGACCAGCGGGGCCAACCCCACGCCATCGCCGCCCCCGTTTCCCCTTGGTTTCCTCCGCATCACCCCATACTAATAAACAATATCTACCCACCAATAACACCATACCCACCATCACTCACAACCGCCTTGCCTTGACGGGAAACTCCTACCACTTGCAAACTTTTACATTTGATCGGAAGATACCCCTTGCTTGAAAGGCGTTTTCCTTGCTCGAAAGGTGTTTCCCTTGTTTGTTGGTGTTTTTTCTTGTTTGGAAAGGTTTTTCCTTGTTTGGAGGTGTCCCATCACGCAAATCCCAAATCTCCCTCGAAATTCCCACGAAAACCCAAGACCTTCCGATACTTTGTTCCACGTGGAACGTTGATTCAGTCTAGGATATCGAGGTCTTTGTTCTTGATTGCCTTATATACTTGCCTAATACAATGTATTGATAATAAAACCAATAAAGAAACTATGATTATAGGCAGAGCGTCGCCCGTAGCTATAACGTACCGCCCCAACTCAAACGCCATATACCCACAAAACAAGGTGAGTACGAAATATATAAATACACCCATAAAAATATACAATAAGTAACCACGATTTTAAAATTGAACGCAAATAATACAATTAATTGAGTATCAATAAAATAATATATATCAACCCCTAGAGCTACCTCTAAGGAAAGACAAGCCTAGATATAGATAAAAAATATACAATAAGTACCGCCTATTATATACCTTTTAGGATCGATTCAAGCGCAAATCCATGCATAAGGGTACAATTCACCCGCCCGTATGGATATAGATATATACAAAATGATACATAATAAAGTATTTTACTTACACATTTATAATTAAGGCTTAAAATTTACCGACTTAACACTTTTATGTGCAAGCAAAACATATGGTTATGCTATCATTTTGTAAAATTAGGCACAAAAAAGCCCTTCCGTCCTATATCACTATAGTACGAAAGGGCACAAACTTTAAAATCAAATAAAAACAAACGATCTATTGTCGCAATTTGTTCGCCATGTAACTAACACGTTTCCGCCTACATTTATCAGATTCCCTACTGCAATCTAATTTATTAGACTTGTATAGTTCTTTGGTAAGCTCAATATAAAACTCAATTTGAGACTTTCTTACAGCCTCTAAAGCCTTTTCTTTTTGAATAGATAGTTTCCTATTCAAATTATCGAATTTCTTTTTGTACATAATATATTAATTTAATTACACCAATAAGAATACGGCATGGCTATGAAGGCACAAAGCTGCCGTTATCGACACGGCTAGCCGGACGCACCACACCCGCCCGATTCCCTTTGGTTTTGTCCCTTTGCCCCGAACGAACGAAGCCAAATACGTACATACGTTGCCCGTGATACGTACCGACAAGGCGCACTTTGTCCGTCAATTTAACCGCACAAAATACCCTTGTAAGGGTTGTTATTTTAATTAATACATATAACATACAAGTATTTAAGCAACCCTATATGTTATTGCATTGATATATTGGTACGGTTATAACCCCGTAATGCACTCCATGCGTGCTACTCTCGCTACACATGGACATACGCCCTATACATGCGTATATACACCAATATACCCCATGTTTTTACATGGCCTATCCGGTTGACCGGACGTATTAACCAGCCTTGATACATAGCCAAGAATAACGGCACGCCCCTGAACTAGGAGAACGCCTGATCACACTATTAGTCGGCAACCTATTTATACGAACTCTCGATACCCTACCGATTCGCATATCTATGTATCAATATGTTAAATATCTTATCTGTTTAGTCTAAATCAGTGGCACGGCGTGAACGTACAGATATCGCCACCATAATGCCCCTATATATAAAGATATAAGGACATCTTAATATTATCTTACATTTTTATCGTGAGTAAGATAATAGGTGATACATTTGGCTATCAATGAAAACGAAAAATTCGTTATTTTAGTAGCCATTCGAGTAGATTTATATCTTTCGTTATTGTAAATAACGAAATAACCGCTTTTATCCTCAGAGTATTTAATAGGGGCACAATAGCCAAAAGCTTTATGTGTTGTACCCAAAAGAATTTTCTGAGCTTGTTTTTCGGCTAACATTATTTTATTGTTGGCTGATTCATTTTCATCATTGTAAATCTTTTCTATTTCTATATATTGGCAAAATACGCCATCTATATTTGCAAGAATTTCTTTACAAATAGTAATAACCAATTCTTTATCTTTAGCCAAAGCGACTAAAGACGGGATAACATCTTTTGAAACTTCAATATTGTTTTCTTTGATAATATCCATAACATCTTTTTTGCTATTAAACAATCTGCACCAGGATTTTATCGCACCCGTCAAAGTTTCAGACTCCGACTTTTTCACTGCATTTTGTACTCGATTCAAATCTTTTGCTTTCATATTAAATCGCCCTTGCCCTAGGGACTTATATAGGCACCTAGCACGCCTTGTTTGTTAATATTGTTATCTCACATTGCAAATATAATATATGTTTTATTTCCAAACAAATATTTTACAATAAAAATTCAACGATTATATATAATAAAACTAATCAAATGTAAATGTATATTAAAATATTGATTTATATCATTGATAATCAACAATTTAAATGGAAAATAAGCATTCCTTTTTGGTTGGCTGGCGTTTGCCGTTCCTTTTTCCCGCCCTTCGTGGATTGGGGGGCGGTCCAAAAAAACGGCAGACCCCACGGCCCGATTTCGGGGAGGTGGTCCGTCCCGCATATCCCTCATATCCCCGCAATCCCGCATACCTCTACATGTGATGCGCATCCCAACATATCCCTTATATCCCCATCAAATCCATTCATCGTCCCCTCACGACCTTCTCATTAATTTTATTATATTTGCGATATAATTAAAACATAACATATTATGAATAAAGAAGTTGAATATATGGGGGGGGGGTATTTTAACCCTCAGATAAGGAGGGGGTATGTTTAGGCGCAGGACTTCTTCTCCCGGTAAGATCCACTACCGCGTTAATATAAACAAGAATATGTGTCTTGGCGTTGTAGATATATATATTGATGGGAAGCCATATCAACCTGGTTTTAACGGATCTTATCTTGATATATATCGCGATAAGAAGATAAAAACTATAAGCATAAGTGGCCAGATATCATATCTAAATCCGAAAAATGAGTACAATGTTATTTTGGGCATAAGTGGAGGTATTATAGAGGGAACCCTTACGTATCAATATAATTCGGGTATGCATTGCGAGTTGGCTAATAAGGTGATATACGGGAATAGGATAACTAATTTTGTTCCTGTAACGGTGATAAAAGATCCTGGGAAGATCATTAATTTCACTTACAGATCTGAATTACAGACTCAGGTTTTAGATGAAAGTTATGTAAGTTGGGATGGTGATTATGTATTAAACGATAATTGTATAGTAACTGATCTTTGTTCGGGATGTGAATCTTATGCCTATGGGAAAAGTTCTCATGGTAACTATCGAGTAACGGTAAGGATAGTGTAATCCCAAGGGAAGGAGGGAGACCTCGTCCTTCCGGGCCTCCCCCGTCCTACCACCGCCCCTCCCGTTCTTTTTGGCTTCTCCATGTATTGTCTTTGACCGGATATCAAAAATTCATATCTTTGGAACAAAACTACAATCATGTTTAGAGACATACTACATAAAATAAAGATCTTCTTCTGCGATGACGATATCGAGAAGATAAATGTAAGGGATAGTACGGTTATCCGCAACAACGAGATACATAAGATGTATGATGAGATACTTAATGAGCTAGGTGATTTAGCCACTGTCGTATCTAGGAACTACGTATATGGTAGGATAAAGGACAGGACGGGATTAAGTATCCGTCATATCAGCAGGATAATAAACCATACTAAAGTGGAGGAGATATGATCAAGGACGTAATGGAGAGGGATATGATAAATGAGATATCCACGTTGTTTGTAATGATATTCACGTCAGGGTTGATGTTTGTCATGCCGATATTATATATAGGGTATAATGATATCCTTGTCATAATAGGATTCGGGATACTACTATCTTTTATGTTAACCATAATCCCGATCTTGCTTTCTTACGATATAAGGGATGAGATCATTGAGTTGATTGGTGATATGGATAGCCAGATCGTGGTAGATACTTCGGTATATAAAACGAACCTGCCCTAAGTAATTCCTAGGGCAGGTTTGGTATAATTATCATCGAACTATCTCCCAGTCTTCGGCAAATACATCACTGATGGATGGAACCCATGAATCGGCACGTCCGGTATTCTCGTTGTAGATAAGGCATTGACTGGTATAGTCAATGAATCCTTTGCTTTTCAGAATAAGGTCTTTTGCCGATTGAGGAAGAGATTGCATCTTAGGGATGATGTCGCTATCGATATGAGCTGGCACTTGTTTGAATACCATCAAACCTTTACCGTTCCAACCACTTCTACGAACAGTCCCACCTTGTTTTAACACTTCGATAGCATCACCGAAGCACATTACGGATGAATCATCGGCTTTATCGTATGTTTTCTCAAAAATGTCCTGCTTGCAAGGATAAAACTCCCCGTTTACTCCCTTGATGATGTAATCACCTACATTGGCTTTCATAACACCTTCAAGGGTTTCTATACTACAATCAACAGAAGGAGGTATCCCATTATCAGCGTCACCTTCCCTAATAACTTCTATTTTAACACTATCACCAGCGAAATCCTTGATCTCATCATTATTAAAGCCTTTCCATTTTACGGCTTCTATCGCAATTGGTTTCTTTACATATCTATTCATAATTTTACGATTTAATATATTATTATCTTTTGATATACCTTTCTATAAGATCTATTGATAGTTTAGCTCCCAGCTCCTCCTCCAATAGGTTAAGGTAGTTCCGATGCAGGCATCCGCCCCGCTCCACCTCCCTAAAGCCGGCCCCGTCCCTGATCCTGACCAGCCCTTTCTTTGGATCCATGTCGATCATATCCCGAAGCTCGTTCATGTTCTTAAACCTGTCTTCTATCACCTTAAATACATCGATCTTAGGTTTCTTATCCTTATTCTTAGGCTTTATCTTAATTCTCCCGCTCATATCGATTTACATATAATACGATTAACGTTATTATTTTTTCCGCAATAAACGCACATAGATGTAAAAGTTGAATACACCCTCCCGCATACAGGGCATCTCCATCCATACATAACAGGATTTGTTTGTTTGTCAATTTCTTTCAAGCCTTCATTAGTAGTGGATGATGTATTTTTATTTCCCATATCATTCGTTATTTATCTTATCTGTACTACCAAATCCATTGTCACCTCTATCAGATTTTCCAAGATCCTCTAATGACTCTACCTCTTCCCATACGATACGTTCCCGTCTACGAATAAGAAGTTGAGCTACCTTACCACCGACATTACAATAATAAGGACTATGCCTATCCATTTTTCTGTGAACTATCATAATCTCACCACTATATCCTTCATCAATAGTAGCAGGGGCGTTTTGCATAATTAGCTCGCTATTAGTAAAACCACTACGTGGACGGATTTCCATCTCATAATCCTTCGGCAATGCTACATGTACACCGGTATGATATATAATCCTACCACCGTCAAGTTCTATATCCTTAACAAATAAATCCATGCAAGCATCCTCTTTATGAGCATATTCAGGCAGCTTAGCCCCTTCTTCCAGCCATATCTTGACCTTACACGTATCTATACCATCAAGTAACTCAATTACCTCTTTGTAGCTCATAGGTTGCTCTGATGCCAATGAAATGGCTCTTGCCAATAAATCTTTAATCTTACTCATTTTATCTTGTTTTTAAACTCTTTCCCCTTCGGGCATTGTAATTTACATTCCTCACCACAAGCGGAACAGTTGGGTCTCATTCCGGACACCCCTCTTCCCCCGTACGGCCAGTAGGCATAATCGCAGACGCTCCAGAACGCCTCCATCGCCTTTATCTTGGCATCGACGGTTATCTTCTCCCTCACCTTTTTCATGCTTTTCCTGAACTCGTCTTTCATATCCTTCCCCTCTATCTGTCTAGCCTTACGTCTCTCATTCCACCAATTATAGTAGAATTTGTCAGCCATCTTATAGGCTTCCGGATCAAATTTATCACGGTGCAGGATAGGGGCGTCCTTGACCTTTCTCAAATTCCTGCCACAAACATAAGCAAGCCCGGCGTACGGAGGTATGTCCTTAGGATCAACCAACCCATCCGGCACGCAGTAGTAGAAGTAGTTGGGTCTACCGTACCTAGTCCAGCCTCCGGCATCGTACAGGGCTTGCCTTCGAGCCTCGAACCAGCCTTGCATTACTTGGTGCTTTTCCTGTTTCTCGAAATCCTTGTTATAGTCAGCCAACGAGATCTTTACCTCAACCTCATAAGCGTACATAGATCTGGTTATAGCCAGATAATCGGACTCCCAGTTATATACATACAGGTTATTTATCACCCATTTAGGCGATACCAAGAACTGTCTGTTAAGGATATCCAATATCCCTCTTTCAGTGTATTCAATACCTTTATTTGATTGCCGTGTTCCCATCTCCTGTCAGAGGATTATTCCTTAACCCAACCGCCATTATAGCGTTCGATACCAATCTCCGTAATCCGCTTATATCCTTCTCATGGAATGAGAAAGTGGTTAAGTTATGCGATTCAGTAATCTTATCATAAGACTTTATCATCAACACAGCCACATACTCACCCATCATCTTTTCATTCATGATATCAAGATCGATTATGCCGTGATCTATTAGATCAACCACATCCCATCCTGATGGCAGGTACTTTTTTATCTTATTAATATCCATCCCAAATAGTTATTATAAAAAGGAGGGTCGTGCTACCCTCCTATAGATTACACACGAAAAATAGAACTGAAAGCGATCTTAAGCACGTAAGATTTTATTGATTCCCGTAGGCTGTCTACCGGTTATCGTTAATTACCGACCTACGGGAATATGTTTAAGAAAACACCATGTGGGGAGTGGGGGAATCGAACCCTTATCCACGCTACGATTAGGAATCGTAAATTCTATCCGTTAAATTAACTCCCCTTTAAGCGTCCTGATCCTCCCGGACAAGGACACTACATAAATCTAAACTCTAAACCTAATGACAAATTCTATTAATCCAACTGTGGACCCGGCCGGACTTGAACCGACAACCTGCTGGTTATGAGCCAGATGATCTAACAAATTGATCTACGGGTCCTAAATACACCACATCGTCTTTCACAAGAGGATGTGGAACGGAATTTCTCGAAGTTTATATAGTAACTTTATGAAACTATTGTCCAACATTCTAGCATATAGCACCAATCCTCGAACGGGAATGTCTCTATACCTGACCTACCCCATCCCGCCCCCCAACTGTTCTGTAGGACGAAGCCGGCCTTATCCCAGCCGGTGAGGATAACGGCATGACCTCCCAAGTTCTGTCCTTGGCCTTGCCAGAATCGATTACCATAATTATAGCAATACAGACCTATAACCAGAGGACCATTCAACATCAACGCTACCTTAGCCGATACCGGATCTATGATCCTAGCGTAGCTATTTATCTTCTCTCCGTCAACGCCAACTTTCTTTATAGCCTTGATAGCGTCCCGAAGAACCATCCCGTCCTGATCCTTATCCTCTCTCAGATCATATATATCGTAAGGAGAGATCTTAGCTGGTCTTTTGATATCCTTTATAGCTTTTCTCCAGTTAAGGATCTCAGCTAGACTTATGGCTGCGCAAATAGGGGAAGAACCTTGATCTACCACGCTATCGACGTTATTGATCTTATACTCATCAGGAACAGCCTCATGTTGCATATTCATGATAGCGTCCCTATCATCCGCTGGTGATGGTATGTAACCTAGTCCGTAACTCATTTTTTATCTTTTTTATGATAGTCTATTATCTTGATATTAAACGTATCGGATCTTTGCCTAACCTGTATTGACCCTCTAGCTTTTCCCTTGGCGTCGTACAGGGCGGTGAAACCAAAGTTATCGACCCGGCCGTCATCCAGCGTAAACCTCCACTCCTTCCATTGGCCCATCACGGTTCCGGAAGATACTATGGAATCCACCACATAAGATATATCAGTAGTATCGTACTCCGTATAATAGGTTCTAGATGTACTACATCCGACAGCCGCTAAGGTAAGGATAGTTATTAATAATAACAAGATCTTATTCATCCTTTTTAGGTTTTTTACGTTTCTTAGATTTCTTCTTCTCTTCAGTTTTATTCTCGATATTTACGTCATTGCCGGCATCGGCATCAGTAATCTCAGAGGCGTTATTTTCAGGTATATCAATATGACCGGAATTAGGATCCATCTTATCCTCATCAACAACAACCTCATCAGAAACATCGTTGTCTAAAGCCTCTGGATCAATATGATTCTCCAGATACTTAATACGATCGGACATGATCTTGATCTGATCCTCAAGTTCAATGTATCTTCTTCTGGCTTCGCTTAGTAATTTGGATGATAGTTTATGTTTCTTCTCGATATCCATATAAGCCCGTTTAAGAGTCTCTTTCTCTTTCACCGACTCATTATATAGATCTCTTAATTTACTAAGCTCATTCCCCATCTTAACGATATGAGAATCCTTTGATTCTATATCCATATCAAGAGAATCCACAAGCGTATTAAGATATCTTTCTTTTTCCTCCAATTCCGTTATCTTACTACGAGCATCCTCATAATTTCTTTTTAATCTACTTGAATAGCTAATAGCTTCATCAAGATCCTGTTTTAGAGTATTTATATAACTACTCTTTACTATCTTCAATCCGAACATCCTCAACACTTTTATAAGTTCTACGAATATCGGCCTTTATCTTGCCGACTATAATTAACTCAGCTATATGCTTATCTTTCTCGACTATAGCTATATCCTTACGGACATTAGTGACTCTGATCGTAATATTCTCGTTATTAGAGAAAACGAACGGTGATCCTACCAAAGTGAGGCCTGTATCGTTGGTGAACGACGGCAGCATCATAACCATCCCGACAGTATCATCCGGGAACGAGGCCGATACACCTGTATCTATATCAAGAACATCACCTTGACCCAACGGGAAGGCATTACCCTGCTTGATAGGAATATCCTTTCCCAATGAGTTCCATGCCTTAGAGAATTTTAAAGAGTTGAGAAAAATTTTACCATCTTTCTCAACTATCCCTACCATTGGATCGCAATTCATGTGAACCTGATCAAGCTTATCATCCGGTTTTTCCTCAAATTCTTCAAGATCTCTGGCTGATGTAAATGACTTACTCTCCAGAAGTTTTTTGATATCTTCAATCGTAGCCATACTATAATTTTATTATTAAATAAACGATCTTCAATCCTAACTTCAAATCAGATGTCTTTTCGAACATCTCCCTAAGAGGTAAGATAGTAGCGTCAAGATCTGACGCTACCCATTCTCCATCCTTATAATACATATTCTTTTCCTCGGAATACGCTACACAAGGTCGATGCCCTAAGTTCTTCATAACCGTATCTACCTTATTTTGGGTAGGCATCGAGACACGGTTCACTTTAGTAGATATATTAAAATTACTTTCCATTAAATTATTCATTTTCAATTAGTTAATCAAAAAGGTAGGTCACTATCGTCTCCAAAAGGAGGATATTGAGGAGGTTGTTGCTGACCTCCAAAAGAAGGCGCTTGGGCTTGCTGCGGAGCCTGCTGGTATGATGGAGGAGGCGTTTGCGATGGAGCCTGCGTAGCGTATGACGGTGGGGGCGTTTGCGTTATAGCCTCACCAGCGTTGTTTTGGCTTGGAGACTGAACCGGTCTCACGCCATCCGCTTTAATACTTTGGATATATTTATTAAGTACCTGATAAGCGAAAGCGTCTTGGGTCGTATAATCAAACTTCTTATTCCCCATTATATCAGTACTCTCAACCCTGTCAGGCCATCCATTCTGCCCATTCTTATAATATTGCTGGATAAGCTCGTCCTTCCCATCTGGAGTTTCCCTAGCGTATGAAATGAAAAAATTACCGGGAGCATATTGATCCCCTTTCTTAGCATGAGCAGGATTGATCACCACCTTACGTTTCAGGTCGATATTAGGCAAGTACCTTACCAGTGACTTAACGTAATTATTGATACCTCCTTTTTGAGTCATCAAAGGAACGTTTATAAAGTAATTACCATCCTCATCACTTATCTTTATGGATAAGTATTTGGCATTTATTCCATTGAACTCCACTTCTCGCACATTGATATCAGACAAATAACCTTCGATACCGTTCCAGAATACCCTCCAATAAGAAACGGCTCCGGTCTTCTCGTTTATATGCTCCTCGAAACCTTCCTTTGGTTCTCTTGATGACTGATATAATAATCCGCTACCACTTACTTTAAAGTAATGGTTATTACCACCTGATGAATTTTCTCTAACTCCCATTTTATGTATTTTTAAATATTAAACAATAACTGATGATGACAAGAAATACTCGTTCTTATTATCCTCCCCATAAATCTTATTGAAATGAGATTTATGATCATGCTCGATAACTATCCTATTCCACGATATGCTTTTTATGATACCCAGATATCTTCCACATAACACGTTGCATACAATATCTTCACCATAATGAGACAAAGGGGTAAGTCTTTCCTTACATGATTTACCTGAAGACGGGCTCTCTGACATAATACCGCATCCTTTATCGGTAAATATCAACTTGCAATGATCGAACTCATTTACCTTAAGATTGTTTTGGAGGGCTTGGACGAGTAGATCCTTATCAAAGACATAGGTACTTGTTTTGACAAAATGCTCGTCCACGAACCTCCAATTTGGATAATTACCCTCAAAATGGGTCTCATACATATCCATATCAGGCGTAGAGAAATAAGTCTTAGTATCGTCCACTTTTATAGACAACATATCCGATGACTTATTGATATGATTATCAAGCAATATCGCAGATTCGTTCGACACCGGGATAAACATCTTCTCTACCTTATCCTGATTAGGGACAAAATACCTGTAAATAGTATTTCTATCCGTACTTACTATATTAATATTAATATCATCAATATCAATGACCACATTCTCGATGCATGGATAAAAATCATCTACCTCCGTATAATCGCTGGCTTTGTTAAGAACCGAAACATAATCGCTCATCTTAACCTTAATTCCTCCATCAAGTATCTTATGTACCTGCGGGAATGTATTGATATCAAAAGCCGGACAACTATACTCACCAGAAGCGTAGTGGATCGTGATCTGATCTTTTCTATCCGAAAGCAGTATCGTAATCTCACGATTCTTCTGTTTTTTCATGAACTTAATAAAAGAGCTTGCCTCTACCAAGAAAGAGAAGTTAGAGTCAGCCTCGACCTTCAATCGTTCTATAACACATACCTTGGCATTTACGGAAGTGATATAAGCCAGATTATTGACAACATCTATCTTAAGATCCTTATAAAGGGAGTTGGAACCGGCGTTCTTAACCACCGTCTCCAGTTTACCCAACTTCTCATTTAATGATTTCGACAAGCACTTCAATACCATATAACATATTTTATTTGTTTATCATCCATAATTCATGTACAAGCTTTATAAAAATCATACTCCGAAACCGGAAATGATTCCGGAGTATGAATCCCGATTATGGGATAAATCAGGATAAAAATCCTGTTAGTACCCATCGCCAATGTTACCAAAGGTTTCATACAAGCAGCACTGTTTTGCCGAATACGCTACTCCTGTTTAACCACTTGCCTTAGAGCCTTGGGCTTGGATAAACACCCTAGGGTAACTATACATTCTAAGGTAACGTAGTGCTCTAAGCACTTAGGCTAATAACCTGACCGTTTCCGGTATATGTAAAATATTTTTCAACATCTTACATATTATCCGAGGTTATAATAAACAACTTTTACATGACATTGCAAATGTAATCATAATTATATTAATACAAATATAATAAATACTTAATAGTATTAAAATAATTTAAACTTACGTCTAATATACTCGGCTATAAGCGTAGCGTCACACATTCCGTCTTGTATCTTAGTAGGTTGTATTCCTTTTCCTGACCATGGTTTCACGAAAGAGACCAAAGGGAAAAGGCGCATGGCGCATCGGATGGAGGTAGCCTTCGTGTCCAGCTTAGCCGCCGTATACACCCGATCGGCTGTCGTATGAAGCTCCTTCTGCCAGGTCTTTGGTTGCACCTCCTCGAACATGAACCTAACATCCGGGTGAGATCCGTATCGCTCCATCATCTCCACCATCATAGCGAATAGAGCGTTCGGTTCCCGGCGTCTCCCGCCAAAGGTGAAGTTGCTGGAGGCCGAGCTGTTGTGGATGCTGTGGACGTCCTCGACGGCGATCGCCAGCGTCCCGCCTCCCTCTTCTTGGATCTTGTCAGCGGCATCGAGGAAGAAACTTGATATAGCCCTAAGATCTATATCTCCCTTAGCCGATATCCTTGGTGTCATAATTACCTTAACCTCCCCGTTCTCCGGGATCATAGACAATCCTCCGGTATCTATACCCGGATCTATTCCTATAACTGCATTCATATCAGGAACAATATTGAATTATTAATTTATCCTCAGTAATATCTTTAACCATATCACGCACATCATCCACAGATATACTGTTATATACGTCATATGAATCCATTATCCCATTAAATCTTGACATTACAAAAGATATGTAGCTCTCGTAGTAATCATCAATATTCATCATATTTAACTTATCAGATAACTTAGCCATCCTTAAGACAAGCTCTATATTGTCATTATTCGCTATATGATGAAAATTATTGACATAATCAATCGCACAATCTTTTGTGATGTTACATTTATCTGGACTTACATCAATTATTAAGCTAGCAATTATTCTATTCGAGTAATTCATGTATCTCTTGTTTACAGAATAGCATAATCCGTTATTTCTAAGATAATGAAACATAGAGAAATTATAATTGCCACACATCATAGATAACACGATAAACAATACACATAATTTCTTGAAATCACAATTATCCAATATAAACGACACATATAACTGTCTTGGGTTCTTCTTGTATTTATAAATACCATATTTAGGATCAGATACAGCAAATTCCTTAAGCTTATTACGATAAAATGAGTTGATATCAATAGTATTTGACAATTCTGTCATATCTAATACATGTTTATCCACGAAATCATCGCATCCATATAAATGAAATACTATCTCTGATTTATTTAATATCGCATCTCGACATAATGTAAGGTCATCTTCCTTTATTTTACCGACAGATCTTTTAGTACCTAATATATTTACAAAACAACGCTTATCTATTCCAGATAATTCTATAAGTCTATTATCATTAATCCATGATTCATCATTATCAATCTCGGTTAGTATAACATTCCTCTCGCTTTCTATAAAATCACTGCTCATGTCTGGATTTACTATAGAATTATGAGCGAACTTAATACATTCATCAATATTGGCATCAGGTAATGCAAGTCCCTTGAATACAATTGATCTTTGATCGGTATACCCATTAAAATCAAAGAATAGCTTATCGCCAATGTTATCTTCACGTTTTATCGCTATATGCTCATAAAAATGAGGCAATCCTTTCCTTGACATTAATATAGATACAATATCAGGTATCTCAGCGCATACTGATCCAATAGGAATATTCATCCCGCTATCGTAATAAAAGCATCTACATCCTAGATCTTTTATCAGTCCTGTGTATATTCTCATATCTTGAGCGTATATAATGAATGAAAATCCTCCGGTCTGAACACCTGTATTGAGTCATCCGGATACATACCTATATAATAACCGTAAAAAGCCCGTAGAATGCCATTTTCTAGGCTTATATCCAAAGCCTTTACCTTGTTACCATCAACCATCACATCAAGTTCCTTGGTTCTTTGGGATATCTTGTCGAACCATTCAGGTACAGGATCAATACCGTACCTGAATGCGTTTACTGTTGATTTTATAGAGATATACGTACCCATGATCAGATAAGATTACAATCATCACGTTTAACAACCTTAAAATCTCCCTCTCTAAATAATAAAACTACGTCAGTTCTATTATACTTACACTTCTTGATATCCACCAAATGGTAAGAAGCCTCCCCTACGGCGGGGCGAACCGGTCTCAATACGGCTACGGCTATATCACCGCCAAGCTCAACCCCACCGGTTACACCTTGTAAGCACATGAATATATATCCCTCAAACTCATGTTTCTTGCCGATAAACTCGCTCATAGGAATACCTACGAATAGATAGGTCTTTACATCCTCTTTTTTTACCTCTATAGCGTTCTCAACACTAGAAGGTATTACGTCTACAAATTTTGCTCCGATAGCCATAACCTCAAATATTTAGTTTAGTTCTTAATTCTTGACACAATTCTTGATTGTCTCTCATAATACTTAACGTATTATCCACTCCATTGCCTACTCGGACCTCTCCGTACCAGTACCATGATCCTTTACGGGTAAAGATACCGGTTTCCTCACATAACTTCAAAAGTTCAAGCTCCTTGTCAAATCCTACGCCATAATACAATGCTGTCTCTGCTATCTGGAAAGGTATAGCTGTCTTGTTCTTCAATACCTTTATCCGAACCTCATGACCGATAGAAGAGCCATCTTCTCCTACAATGACCTTTTTCCTTGACATCTCCATACGGATAGAGGCATAGAATTTAAGAGCGTTACCACCGGTTGTTACCTTCGGATCACCATATATTACACCGATCTTCTCCCGATACTGGTTGATGAATACCAGAACACAATCGCTTTTGTTTACGATCCCGGTAAGAACTCTCATGGCTTTTGACATCAACCGGGCTTGTAATCCCATGTTGCTATCTTCCATATCACCCTCGATCTCCTTCTTCGGGACCAAGTTCGCCACGGAATCCACGACAATAAAGCCTACCTTGCCGGACTCCACCAGCTTGGCCGTGATATCGATAGCCAACTCCCCGTAGCTTGGCTGGGAAATAAGGAACCGGTTAACGTCCAATCCCATCTTCTTAGCGTATTCGATATCAAAAGCGTTCTCCACGTCTATTATAGCTACCAGCTTATCGGGATGTTTTTTCTGGAACTCGATCATACTTAACGTACACATCATAGTCTTGCCACAAGACTCCATCCCGACCAGCTCATGAATCCGGCCTACCGCCCATCCGCCGCCGAGGGCCTTATCCACCACCAGCGAACCAGTGCTTTCCCTTGGTATGGATATTATAGGCTTATCGTCACCGAAGTTCATTATCGAGCCTTCTCCAAGCTCTTTATTTAAAGATGATACTAACTCATCTACGTCTGAAAAAAGTTCTTTCTTAGCCATTATAATCCGTATTGTTCGAAGTCAAATAAATCTTGTTGTTTCTTGATCATATCCTTCCCGATATCAGATATCTTTTCTGGGTTCAAAACACCCTCATTCTCATCTACCTTATCCATAAAGTCAGATATCTTATCGCTTAGCAGTACCATATCTTCCTTAGGAACTGATTTTAGATAAAGACCGTCTATAGACCTACATCTTGAAAGAGCGGTATATATCTGTCCTATCTCGAAGGCTCTGCTGATGTCTACAAATATATTATCTAAAGTCATTCCCTGGGATTTATGGACAGTTATGGCGTATCCTAACCTCAATGGATATTGTATTATATAGCCGCAAGAAATGCCTTCAAGGGAATCATCTACCTGCTTGTACTTCATCTTCTCCCACTTCTCTTTGGTTATCTCCACCTCAGTATCGTTGTCTAGATGAACATATATCGTCTCATCAACAGTATCTATGCTGGTTATGATACCCATCGAGCCATTGACATACCCGTTGCCGTTTCTGGTTATTATGACCTTAGCCCCTACCTTTACTATAAGCTCATCCTCGCAAGGCGCTACAGGCTTCTCCCCGAATACAGTGGCATCGAACTTAAATACCTTATTATTGATCTTATCAAGATTAGTCTTATTTATCTCATAAGCTTCTTTGTTAGTTGAGCATATAATTATAGTATTATCCATATTATCCGGATACTTGACCCTGCTATCCAATATCTGTCTTGACTCGTCGGTAATAACCCCACATCTTATATCCTCAAGTACGGAAAGAAGCTGAGGATCTTTTTGACGGAATACGTTCTCGAAGGTAATGACCGAGAATCCTGACGCTCTTAATGCCTTTGATGAGAAAAAGAACCGGCTCTCATAATATTTGTCGATAAAATCATCCGCCGTCACCACAGGCGGTAGTTGTGATAGATCTCCAAACATAATCAACCTAACGCCACCAAAAGGTTCCTTGCTACGCCTGCATTGTCTAAGTACGTCAGCTACCTCATCAAGTAAATCAGGCCTTACCATACTGATCTCGTCGATAACGATAGTATCAAGGTTTCTGATCTTCTTCTTCATAAACGGACTTACATCCACCTTATTCGACAACATACCTCTCTCGATAGAAGGAATGTAAGGATCGTTCTTTATAGAGAAGAACGAATGAATGGTCTGTCCACCGGCATTCAACGCCGCTACTCCAGTCGGTGCTATGATAACGCACTTACCCAAGAACTTTACGATACGTCTCATGAACGTACTTTTACCACTACCAGCCCTACCGGTAATAAATAGATTCTCCCTAGTGGTGAAAATCTTTTTCAAGGCACGACCTTGCTCCACGTTTTTATCCACCGTCATAATATGACGAAGGAGGTCGTTTTCATTTCTAAAATCTTCTTGTACCATATCTTTTTAAGTTTATGGTACAAAGATACGAATAGTTATAATTAACTATTAAAAATAAATGTGAATAATATATAAATATTAAATTTTATATCTGATACTCAAATCATCCAGCTTTACTCATCTCGGACCCTTTTACCCCTAAAAAGACGTCTTTTATAAAATCTTCGGCGATGATTATATGCATTATCTTTCCTATGTATGATAGTCTTAGGTGTCCGATAGTTACATTTTTCCTGTCTTTGGTATTAACTATTCCGTTGTTTTTCTTTACCTCATCATATAAATCGGATATAGTCTTACAGCACATACTAAGAACTTCTTTTATCATCCGATATACCGTTCTTTGGGATATTAGCATCATACCTTCTTTTGATAGCTTTATATTCAATCTATTCATAAGATATGACACATTGAATTTGACAGTTCTTTTTTTAGTTACCTTATATATCTTATTTATATTTCTGTTTCTAGCTGAGAATATTATTTTTGATAACATCTTAACTCTATTTAATTTACGACTTTTGTTAGCCATCCTTCTTCTGGTATTAGAATCAAGACTTTTATCAAGACAGGTATATACAGATTCTCCTTTCTTTACAAACATATCCTTTATTCTTGGGGTCTTACTAGCCTTATGCTTGTATTTTATGATATCCGATAAAGCTATCATAATCTCTCCTTCAGCCCAAGCCTTTAAGCTTATAAGCTGGTAGTTCATATCCTCATGAGAATCCCTTAACACATGGCGGTAGCAGAAATAAGCGCATCCATCTGATAGGATATCAATAAAATCTTTGGTATTGATCTCTATCTGATCTCTATTCCCGCCATGCATCCTATTTCTTAGAAACACATGTTTGAATACGTTTATGATAATAAGATATATCATTGCCATCTTACATTCATCACTGATCTGAATACCTGATCCATGATACTCCTCATGTTTCAATGAATATTTTATAGCTGTCACTTTTTTGCCTTCCTTATTGGTAACAGGCTTGAAATCGACTGGGCATATAAGTGATCCAGCTGGAAGTTTTACGCATCCTAGCTCATCTTTTTTGACCTGAATATTACGTGGAGTATATCTTTCGGTAAGAATCTTATCGAAATTTGATTTCATTTTATGTAAAAGTACTATCTTTGTTCCCATAGGATATTTTATTTGCTGCGAATATACAAGTTTCATCAATACGAAACAAGTTATTCGGATGGATGGGTAGCCTGGGAAGGTCGCCCATTTGTTGTTTATACGAAATTGTCGTAATAAAATTGGGGGGGGTAAACTCCTGTGTTTGTGAAAGATCATTTTTGACACCACACTTGTTACGCGCGCGTTAATAGGTATATTTATTAAATATAATTAACTCTATAAACATATTCTACTTACTAATATCTCTATCCGTACACAGAACCTCTCCTGGCGTCGAGTTCCTGTGTACTCCACTTAAAGTCTCTATTTAATAAAACATTGCTTTTTACCGCCAAGGTATGGTGCCGTCAGGCAGGATACCGCAGGCTAAACCTGGTAGAAGCCGTATCCTATACCGGAAGCCGGGACCCCGGCAGGGGGATCGGGTGGAGCAAAAGCCAAAGAAGAAAAAGCGAGGTCTTGTGCGGTCGCTCACGCTCCGGCCGTCCGTATCTTCTACGGCAGGCTCCATGCCCCAAGGCCTCCCATTTCCCCTTGGCTTTATATCCCATAGCTTATGGAGGAAGGAATCCAAAGGGGAAAAGGTAAGGTCGTATGCGGTCGCTCACGCTCCGGCAGGCTAACATAACTCTACCGCCGTCCATGTCGCTAGGGCCAGCCATTCTTTATTTGGATACCTGAAGCCATGTCCTGTAAGGTCAGTGAGGATGAAGAAGGCAGAAAGACCCAAAAGGGAAAAAGGTATGGCTGTATGCCTAGAGGTACGGATCAGGTCATCTACCTCCGTCCATGTCAATAGCGAACCTCTGGCGGCATTGTCCGGTATGACGGCGGTAGCCTTACCTTGGGTGTCCCTGCGTTTCCCACACTAACCTTTTCCCCTTTGGATGCCTTGGGCTATATCATGGGACGATAAGAAGCCAAAAAGAAAAAAAAAGGAGTGGTCGCATCCCGTGAGGCAGGATAAGGCTGTCCCCCGCCGTCCACGCGCGTAGCGTACGTTAACTTCACTGTCCTCGCTATTGTAGCCAGCCGTAGACATACATGGCTTCGTTCGTCCTACCCCACCATCTTTTCCCCTTTGGATTCTCGTAAATACATGCTAGTCAGCATATATTATGTTGATTATGGCAAAATTTCTTGACAACGATATTTTTTTTAAGTAGTTTTGCTGAAAACTAATTTCATATGCCTGAGCAGAGAAAAGCTTTCGTATTCGCGTTGCCTTACGACACTAGGTTGGATATGATCCAGCAGTTCTTAAGGATATACAACGGCTATCTGGATTCTAAGGGTAGAAGCTTGATCACCGAAAGGACGATAAACTTACTTTCTTTCTACATCAACTACGGATACTCGGATGATACCAGGGCTAAGTACATGGATTGTCATGGACAGAAGGAGTCTTACATCGCTGTCCTGAACAACGAGCTTAAACGTGGGGGTTTTCTGGTGGACAAGAAGAACGGCAATTTCCGTACCCGTGAGTTGTCTATTGAGATGAGAAGCCTACGTAACTATTTTATTCTTGACGGGGAGGGTGATGATACCCGTGTAATGGGATTCGTATTCAAGAGAAACAAATTGGATATTGATGGGTAGGAATCTTATTTCATTCGATAGGGATATCGTGGATGAGGTGGTAAGAAGATCTGATGGGAAGTTTACCAAACAACAGGTAGAGTGGTGCATGAAAGCATCCGTATCTTACATCCATCACCTAGCTAGGTATACTGACAATATATCTATCAGAATCCCGTTTATCGGATACGTTATATGCAATCTTCGTGAGATGCGTGTAAGGCGTGATAAGATACGCCGGATATTTGTCAAGGAAGGTAATCGTTATCCGGATGAAAGGATGCCTATTGAGCTTGATTGTCTGGATAAGAAGATTAAGGCAATAGAGGATATGGAGGGGTTAAAGAACGGAGATCCTCTTATACGTGATAACCATGAGGCCATGTATCAATGTCGGTATGGAATGACATGGGAACAATTACAGGATTTTCAACAAAAACAGTTTAAAAAATAATTATCGTGCAAACAATTGGTAAAGCCCAAGTAATAGCCCAAGCTTGGGAAGATAGTTTATTGGGCAGGATTCCTAAGAATAAGAAAGATTACCCTGAATGGTATAGTAAACGTCTTGAGGCATGTAAGTCATGTCCTAACAACTCATCTAATACCAGTTTATTCAAGTTATTTAAGTTACCAGCGAAGGTATTTCTTCAGAGATTGATTGGTAGATCAGCATGTTCGTTGTGTGGATGTTTTATCAAGGAGAAGGCTTGGATGAAGACCGAGGTATGCCCGTTGAAGTTCGTGGAAGGAGAGAAAGCCAAATGGAATGCTATGGAGGTGATAACGGCCGATCATAACGATTTTAATATCGAGTGCCCTAACGATTCCTTTGATATAGGACTTACGGATGACGAGAGCGAGTTTTATCTAAATATTTTTGATCAGAAAATAGGTGATAAGATAGAAATCGTGTTATTTATCACCCATAAAGATGGTTTCCATGTCAAGGAGCATCATCTTGGATGTGGATGTATGGGAGACGTTTCATATAACAAACATCCTGACAATGAGAATAGAACTATATTTAGGATGACGTTGGATACCTCAAAATATACGGAAGGTCATTTTGAGAAACATCTATCTCTTATGGGTTATACGAAGGATGATCCTGAACGTAATTTCAAACATTTCCCGCTACGTATTATAGGGGAAGCTTATAAGTAAATACTATGCGAAGTCCCGTAAGAAGTAAGATAGATGATCGTATCCATGCCCTTATTGTCATGGAAGTCGGATGCCGTGAGTTGCCTGAATATTCGTTGGGTGATATACTTTACTCCGCTTTAAGGAGGATAGCTAGGGCTAATGGTGGTAATGTCCGCTTCTTGCGGGATGTTAGTACCAGGGATTTATTGAGGTCTATAGACCAAAGCATCAGTGATGAGATTGAATTAAATAATAATGATTATAACGTGTGATTATAATGGAAGAGGATAAGGATATCAAAAAAGAGATCAGGGATTATCTTAAAGAAGAGGCGGATACTCATATAAGGCATTGGATAGCCATAAAGCGTGAGAGCAAGCGTCTGTATAGCGATATTGAAGATAGAACCAAGAAGATAGCCCTTAAATCATCCTCGTTGATAAAGGAGGATGATTTTGTCGCTCTTCATGAGATGACTCATAAGATACAGATGTTGAATATAGAGGCTGTAAAAGTCAATTCTAGGTTGATGTTCATAATCCAGTTGGCTACCAGCTTCGGTATGGATCTGGATTTCGATACGACATATGCGTCCACCGCAAAGAGCATTATGGAAGACAGAACGTCTGGATTTGTGTTTTATGATGACAAGGAACGTCTGAGATATGCTGATAAGGAGCTTGAAGATATGTTCCATGATATGAGTGTGACGGAAGTAAGTAAGATAGGTGTTGTTCAATCTTATGAGCTTCTTATGAAACAGTATAACGAGTTTAAGGATATGAAAGCCAATGCCACAGGGAAGACGAAAGCCGACGAGTAAGGACGCTGATCGGGTTAACGACAATCTTGAGGTCATAGCTAAGGCTATAAATGACGCTAAGACTTATATTGATAAGCATCCTTGGGACAAGGAGAAGCCGGAGGATATGGCTAGGGCATTTGACTTCATATCAAAATTAATCGATAAGATAAATACATGGAATGATTCTTATATGGAGAAAAGTGGGATTATGGATGTATATAGGTCTGTAAGCAATGTCCAGAAAAAGGAACGTAAGGGTCAGGTTTCTGGTGGAATCGAGTCTGTTTTAAAGGATATTATAAAATGAGTCTAAGCACGAGTCCAGAATTTTATGTAAACATGAAAAATCCTCCTGTATGGAACGATCTGTTCGGTTGGGAGGATCAGGATGACGATGTTAAGCAGTTCTTTAAAGAAGAGGCTTATAAGGTCAAGTACGGGGTGACTATCAATGGTACGTTCATCCCTCCATGGCTTTATTGGCATGTTAATTTCTTTCCCGTATTCCAGGATCTTCCAAACGGGGAACGTGTGCCAGCGATCAGTCGTTTGCGTGATAACGAATGGTTTTTCGCCGAGATGTACCAACGTGCCCGTATGGAGAAGAAAGGGTTGGGAATGTTTGGTACTCGTCGTTTTGGCAAGGCTCTTCTGGACTCGGAGCTGATATATACTCCTCATGGATCTAAGAAAATAGGATTCGCCGATATCGGGGATATCATATATGGTGATGATGGTAAGCTTACTACCATAGTGGGCGTATACCCTCAGGGATTCGTTGATACGTACAAAGTGACCTTTGAGGACGGTCGCAGCGTGGTGTGTTGCGGGCAGCACCAGTGGAAAGTCAAGTATCATGGTGATTATAAGGTTATGAGCACTATGGGTATCATCCATTCTGACTTCTCCAAAATAACTATAGATATTGGGGAGGCGGTAGATTTCCCTGAGCGGCGGTGGCTGATATCGCCCCAGCTCATGGGGTCTCTGGCCGCCTCCTTCCTTTGTGGAGCTACCGACAGGATCTTTGAGCTAAGCAAGAAGGAGATGGATGATGTCATTTATTCATCCAAAAAACAGAAAGAGTTGTTCATAAGATCGTTTATGAAGATCGCTTGTGGTATAAATACCGGTGACGATCGTTTTAAGGTCGTTTATAAAAGCGAGTATATTATATCCTTTGTAAGGAAAATATTTTGGTCTATGGGGTATTATTGTGTCATGGATGGTGACGATATGTATATATCTAAGACCCACGATAGGCTTAGGATATCTGATATAGATTATTACGGTAGATATAAGGCTACTTGTATTGAGGTCGATAATAAATCGCATCAGTTTCTTACTACTAATTTTGTCGTATCCCATAATACGACCATCATGTCATCACTTCTCCAGATGAACGCTACGATGACTATCGGTCTTAGTCATTCTGTAGTAGGATTCAGCGACAGTGACTTATCCAATATCGGCGAGTATTGTGAGTATGGTCTTGATCATGTGCATCCTTTTTTCAGGATCAACAGAACCAAGACCGACTGGAGTTCGGGCGTTACATTAGGCAAGAGGATGTCCAATGGTGTACGTGATATCCATGCCATTATCTCTATAGCCAACATCAACATGGGTAGGAAGACCTCCACGCAGAAGACGGCTGGTTTGACACCGGCTACGGCTATTTTCGACGAGGTTGGTAAGGGACCTATCAAGAAGCCGTACACGGCCGCCATGCCTTCCTACGACACGCCTTATGGCTGGCGTCTTAGCCCTATCTTGGCCGGTACCGGTGGTGAGGTAGAATTATCCAAGGACGCTCAAGAAATGTTTTCTGATCCCGAGACATATAACCTTCTGGTCATGGACTGGGATATCCTAAACCGTAGAGCCATGAAAGGAAAAACATGGAAAGAACGGAAATGGGCGATGTTTGTCCCGGGACAAATGGCAAACTCTGGTGTCAAGGTAACTATAGGTTTGGGTGATTATTTAGGAAAACCTGATGATAAGAAGCTTAATAAGATCAAGATTGACGCCACAGACTTCGAGGCTAGCACCAATAAACTTAATGAGGAACGGAAGAAACTATCTACAAAAGATAGGGTTGCGTACACTTCTCATACTATGTTCTATCCATTTACGATCGATGACTGTTTTTTAAGCTCATCCCAGAACCTATTTCCGGTCGAGTACGCTATCAAGCATAAGAATGATCTCCTTGAGTCGGGGCAATATAGCGGTATGCTGTGTGATGTCTTTCTTGAGTCAGGTAATAAACTGGGGACTACTAAATCTAATAAACAGCTAGCTGGTTTCCCGTTTAGTGGAGGTGTTATTGACGCTCCTGTTCAGATATTCGAGATGCCTCAATCTAATAGGTTTGATGATTTTATTTATGTCGCTGGATGTATGCCTCCAGGAGAAAGGGTATTGACTTCTGATGGGTATAAGAATGTAGAGGATGTTGACTATGATGATTTCTTGGTTAATAACGAAGGGGATAATGTTAGGATACGCAAGAGACTTGTCAGAAATATGGTCGAAGAGGATCTTTATTCGATAAAGATGTATAATGGCGTAAGAATAAATAGATTTACTTCAGAGCATCCTATTTTTGTCTCTGATCATAAGACCGTAGGTAGAAGGGTTAGGGAAGATTTATTCAAATTTGATTACATACCTGTCAAGGATATAAAAGAGGGGCAGTGGACAAGGATTCCAAATATGTATGCCGAAGAAAGGATGGATATTCCGGGATTTAGGGATTATATGCTTTCTGATGATTTTTGGTGGTTTGTCGGGATGTGGCTAGGGAATGGATGGATTGATAAGCAGTGTCGTGTACAGATGGCTATTTGTTTTGACTATCCAGAAGAGAGGGATAGGTATTACAAGGTTATAGATAATCTTTTTGGTATTAAGCCTTCGGAGAGATATAGAAAGGGGAATTGGGAGTTAAGTTTTAAACATATTTATCTAAGTGAGTGGCTTGTCAATAATTTTGGTAAATATTGTTATGGTAAATATGTTCCTGAATTTGCTAAATATCTCCCTTTTAGTATGAAGGTTAGTTTAGTCCATGGATATCTGGATACGGATGGGTCTGTTCATAATGATTTTCGTAATTATTCAGGTCTAGATTTCGTAAGCGTCAGCATTGATCTTCTTGAAGGTATGCAGGATATATTGTTATCTATTGGTATAGTTGGAGGTATATCTATAATGAAATACATTAGGACTGAGTATATAGATGGTAATAAGGTTAAATCTCAAAGACCATGTTATCATTTAAGGATAGGTCATAACTATACTGTGTATTTCAGGAAGCTAGTTGAGAACATAACTCCTGACTATATATCAAAATTATCTAAGATATATGTGGATACCAATACAAGGAAAAGTCCTTCTAAAGGTATATTTATTAGTAATGATAATAAGTATATATATGTTAGGATATCATCTATAACTAAAGGAAAGTATACTGGTCCTGTGTATAATTTTGAATGTGATACAAATAATTATCTATTAAGGAATATATCTGTTCACAATTGCGACCCTTATAAACAGGCCAAGTCCGACACCCCTTCATTAGGAGCTTTTTATGTATTCAAAAGGCGTGTCGGTATTCGAGATCCTTATGCCTATAGAATAGTTGCCTCTTACGTATCCCGCCCATCATCCATAGATCAGTTTTGCCGTACTTGTGAGGTGCTTCAGAAGGGATATGGTGCTATATGTCTTATGGAGAACGCTGACCAGATGTATGAGCAGTACCTTAACCGTAAAAGCGGTATGCCAGCGTCTTTCTTCCTGTTTGCTGGTGAGGCAATAGCCAATAAGTATGTGAAGGCCGGCTCCCGGCAGAACAGCAAGTTAGGTCTATACCCTACCCCCGGTAACCAGAACCTGCTATTCTCGTGTGTCGTGGATTACTGTTGGCAGGATTTCGTTATCGGATATGATGATAGTACTGGTCTTGATATAACGGTCAAGGGTATTGAGTTGATTGATGATATAGCTCTACTGGATGAAATAATACAGTACAAGCCAGGATTGAACGTCGATAGGATAATATCCTTCGGTCATGCTCTTGTGCTAGCAAGGTATTTTGATGATAATAATTATATGCCTAAATCGAAGATAGATGAGATGAATAACGCCCGTAAGGAAGACGCTTATAAACATCATGAGATATATGCCTCTGCCTTTGGATCAATATCTATAGGAGCTTTTAGGTAAATGAATGTCAATTAAACGCCTATCTTTGTTGTAAATAAAATTGAATAATCATGGAAGTGTTTAATAGAGATCATTCGTTTCCGGCAAAAGGGGCGCTATTAGGATTACCTCCTCAGGCTATTTCCACGAAGAAAAAAAATAAGAAATGGAAAGAGGATTGTATGGACGCTCTTGAGGCGATAGGATTGAAACAGTATGATCGTAACCAAATGTACCGTGACTATTATCTGATGGCGGATGGTAAGTTATCTTTTATGGAGATGGCGGATGTTATCCCACAGTTAAGGAACGTACAGAAGTTAAGGAGTGATATAAGGATACCCTCTTTCTTGAAGCATTATGATATCATAGGTGGTATTGTAAACGCTTTTGAGGGATGGTTGACAAACCTACAGGATAAGTATACGGTTAATGAGGTAGGGGATATGGCTATAAGTGAGTATGAGGGCACAATGTCAAACTTACTTCATCGCCATATACAAGAACAGTGGGATATTATCGTCAATCAGCGTCTTGTAGAAGCCGGGCTTGATCCTACATACAATGAGTTTAATTCCGAGGAGGAACGTCAGGCTTACGCAGAGCAAATTCAACAAGCCAAGGTGTCTATGACACCAGATGATATCCAGAGGTTCATGAGTACCAGATGGAAGACGCAGGCGGCTGTATGGGGAGATCATACGATCGAGGCTGATCGTAGCAGGTTTTATATGGATGAGCTTGACAGGGAGAATTTCCGGGATCGTCTTCTTAGCGGAAAGATGTTTCGTAATCATTTCGTCGGTTTTGATTACTATCGACCGGAGGTGTGGAGTCCTATGGAAGTGTTCCATCCTGATGTAAAATATCCGCAATATGGAAGTTATGTAGGCCGTCTTCATTATTATGAGGGTGTTGAGTTGATATCAAAATACGGTCATAAGATGACGGCTAAGGATAAGCGCCGGATTATGGGAGGTGATGATGATTACGAGGGATGGGTATCCAATGACGGTACTAGGTATGATCAGAAGAAAAAGAAGCCCTCTATTACCGGTATGTATGAGAATGAGGTTATTCCATGGAAAGGGTATCATGATTATGAATCTATCGTTGCGGCTGAGGATTACTATGGTGTTCCTATGGGAGAGTACCATACCTTCGGACCGGACGGGGAGGAACACACCCAGCCCCGCTTCTTGCCCCGCTTCCATCCCTTTGGATATTTCAACTCCGGTATGGCCGATGGCAAGAGATATGAGATAGATTCCCGCCTTTTTAGAGTCATGGAGGGATATTGGGTATCCATGAAACCGGTATTCTTAATAACTTACATGACGGAGACTGGGATGGTGGATCAGGAGCTTGTGACAGATGAGCTTCTCCCGGAGTTCTTGGAGAAGAACGGTATCAAGAAAGTGAAGAGGGTTATGGCCGAAGCCGTCAGTGATCCTGAGGTGAACACCTACATCTTGGAGTATGTCCCTGAGGTTAGGTTTGGCGTTAAGATCACCGGAGGTAATTTAATGGATAAGCCTATATATATTGGTGGGGATCCAATACCTCATCAGATACATGGTGATAGCAGTCTGTATGATTATGTCATTCCGGTTTCTGGATTTATAGGGGCTAGTCTCGCTGATCGCATACAGCCGTTCCAGATGATGTATAACCTTGCTATGAACCAGCTATACAATAACGCCGAGAAGGAGATCGGTAAGTTCTTCTTAGGCGACTTAGGATTCCTGCCTACGGAATATAAGGATATGATGGACAAGAAGGGAGCTTTGGCTACTTTCATGCAGATCGTTAAGTCTGTCTCGTTTATGGGTGTAGGTGGTAATGACACAAACAATCCTTACCAGAATCCGCAGATGAGCAGCATATATAATCAGTTCGGTGTATATGATCTTACTAATACGGATCAGATAAGATCCCGTATGGAAATGGCGTCTTACGCCTATATGATGGCTTATAGGATGATAGGTATATCCGAGCAGGCCATGGGTCAGTCAACTAGATACGAGAGTTCTACGGGTGTAAAACAGGGAGTTAACGCTACTATGCTACAGACCCAGACTTACTTTAATGATTTCGATGATTTCAAGAAACGGACATTGGATATTCATCTAGCCGTGGCTCAAGTATGTCAGAAGGAAGGATACGATTGGACCGTGATGTACAGGAACAGCGATCTTTCCTTGGCTTACATCAGTCTTACGGATAACAGCTTGTCGTTACGTCATCTTAATGTTATGGCTGTATCTAATTCCAAGAAACGTCTGGAATTGGAGAATTTGAAACAATATATATTACAGACAAATACGTTAGGTAATGACTTGCTTGATATCACTAGGATGATGAGCGCCAACTCAACGGCTGAGATGAATCAGATCGGAAGGGATGCCAGATCTTACGCCGATCGTGTAAGGCAAGAGGAATACCAGAATAAACAGCGACTTGTCCAGCAGCAAGCCGAGGCCGAACAACAGGCACGTAACGATGAGCATGAGAAGGATAAGGAGCTTGCTTACATCAAGGGTAATTTCGATTTACGGGGTAAGAGCATAATGGCCGCCGGTCAAGCCGCTAGGACTGAGAACAACTCAGAAGGTATGGATTACGTTGAGGCTATGGCTGATAGGGCCTTGAAGGAACGGGATCTGGACATCCGGGAGGAGGATATGAGAACCAGACAGGCTAACGCCGAGGCTGAGCGAAGATCTCGTGAGGATATAGAGAAAAAGAAGTTGGAATTAAAAGAAAAGGAGATAGACGCTAGAAACAAACGTTCTGATACAGATAGGTTTACGTCAATAATAAACAAGAATTGATTACAAGTTTTGTAAATATTTTTACAAAATCTGTAATCATTTTGGCGTAAAATTCTGTCATATACTATAATGGGTTTGATTTAATTGGTAATTAGATTAATGATAATTTTGTAAAAAGCAAAAAAGGAAATTGTATGAATGACATGGGTGATTTCGCTAAGGGTTTTAAGACCATGAGTGTCGAGGAGCTTTTTTACCGTGGTGACGGTGATGGCGATAAGAATAATATTGAGGGTAAATATGATAAGGATGGTAATCTTATAGATGACACCAAGAAAGAACCTGCCGACGGCGGATCGGCTGACGGTGGCGGGGATAAGGGCGGCGATGCGGCCAACCCTGACCCGGATTCTCTTGGCGAAGGCGGTGCTGATAATAATAACGTGGTATCAGGGTTTAACGGAAAATCTTTCTTGGAGAAGATGGCTGCCAGAGGTATCATAGATAGTATCGAGAACCTAGATATTATGGTAGATGATAAACCGGTTGATCTTTCTACTATCACTAAAGAGGATGATTTACTCGATATAGTGGAGGGATTGATCAAGGACAAGGCTGATGAGTTGTTGAAGGATAAGGTTGATACCGGTTCGATGTCTGATTTCATGAAGAAGATGATAGAGGTGGATAAGGCCGGTGGTAACGTTGGTCAACTATTAAGCCAATATCAGAGTATTCAGGCTCCGTTGGATAACCTTGATATGAGTAATAAAAATGATCAGCTTGCGGTTATCCAGCATTATTATAAGATGCTGGGTATGCCGGAAGATGAGATAAAGGATAATATGGAAATGATGATTGGTAAAGGCGATGAGTTTATCGAGTCTAAGGCCAATAAGTTCCATGATATCCTGAAAAAGGAGATGGATAACCTTATCGAGGAGGAGAAAAAGAAGTCCGAGAAAAGGAGACAGGAGTTAGTTGAGCAGATGAAAGTCTATAAGAAAGGTCTAAAGACATCTATAAGCTCAGGATTTCAGTTGACTGACACGATGATAGGTAAGGCTGTCGATTTCGTTACAAAGCCGATAGACAATCAAGGCCATACGGCTATAGATAAAGCCTATTCCGAGGCTATTAAAAATCCGGATATGGCCGCTGATTTGGCCTTGTTCTTGATGAATAAGGACGAGTTCCTTAAACAGAAAACCAACAAGGCTAAGATGGAGGTTAATAAGAAGACCATCACTCTTCTTTCTGGCAATAAGGGAGGAAAGCAGAATAAGACTAATATCGATAACGATACTATAGAAGCTAACTTCCTTGATCTGAGTGGATCAAAGAGTGTATAACGTTTAAATATATTGAAAATGAATCCGTTTCTTACAAAAAGTTTCCCGGCTACCGTGAATGGTGATAACGTTATTGCCTTTACTGATGCCAAGAACTATAAGACTTCGCTTGTAGAGCATAACTTAGGCTCATTGGCGAGCTGGTATTATGAGGACCCTGATAAGAATCATTTGGGTCTGTTGAATCTGTTCTCTAATATCGCTAATTACCCTGTACCGATGTATATGGGTATGATTAATAACGGCGCTACGATCTCCGTTAACGGTATTGGAGCTTCTTTCCGTTATGATTTACCTGTTACAAAGACATTCGCTGTTGTTACGGCTGAGGATACTTCAGGTCATCATCTGAAACCTGGTATTGATGGTAGCTTGTTTGATATCGTTTTGAATACATCTGAGTTTACGGCTTATGATGTTATTACCTACGATGCCGCTAACGGTTGTAATATCCTTATCTCAGGTGAGATCCCGTCTAAGACAGAAGGCGACTTGACACGTTATTGGTGTCATGTTATCGGTGGTAAGGCTAAATACTTCCCTAAAGAGAAATTACGTCCGGGTGTCCGCTACTGGAAGATCGGTCATGCTCTTGGAGAGTATAGCACCCAGTTCTCCAAGGTATCTGGGGCTGACAAGGCCGGTTCTATGACTTGTGAGTTCCGTTTAGGAAACCACCGTGGTGTTGAGGGTGAGACAACTATGTATGCTGGTATGAAGTCCATGCAAGCCGCCCAGAACAGCACTTCGGAGTTTGTGGAGACCGCTCTTCGTCGTATGAATGCCATGAGAAGTGAGTATGAGGGTAATATTCCTGATCTGGCTATTATCGGTAAGACTGTTAATGGTAGACTTGATTTGCGTACGGCCAAAGTAGCCTCTACGTTGGAGGTGTTCTGTATGGCTGAGTTGGTTAAGTTGGAGGCCAGACAGTTGATGTGGCAAGAAGGTGGTATTATCATGGATCAAAATGGTCCTATCCATTTGAATGAAGGTATCTATCGTCAGCTTCGCCGTGGTTACACTATTTACTATAGCCGTCCGATGGGTATTACTAAAGACACGCTTATGGCTGCCGCATCTTATATTTTCCGTGGACGTCAGGATCTTCCTATTACGGAACGTAAGATTAAGTTCAAGGTAGGAGCTATGGCTATGATCAATTTAGAGAAGTTGATCAGGGAATCGTTCTTCACTACCTTGCAGAACTTAAGCTGGGGTATGGGAAGCGATAGGATGTTGCCTTCTAACCCTATCTCTGGTACTAATGACGCCATGATCTTAGGTCCGGTTCAGGTTAAGGGAGCTTTCATCCCGGGCATCGGTAATGTTGAGTTCGAGCATGATCCTTCTTTGGATTACGCCGACATGACAGATCGTAGCGAGTTGGTGAATGGCATGTATCCTAGATCCTCTTATTCTTGTATTATCGAGAATATCACTGACGCTGGATTGACTAACGCGTATTCCGCTATTCCTAATACGGCTAACGCTAAGTTAGGTAATATGAATAACAACGTATTCTATATCAAACCAGAAGGTGTAAGTATGTGGTGGGGTTATGAATACGGTCGTTGGGCGCACAAAGCCAACGGTAATGAGATCGTATCATCCTTGCCGGGCATGAAAGAGCAATTCTGGTGTCATTCTGCTTCCGCGGCATGGGTTATGGATAATAGTAAGTTCTTGATTATCGAGCTTCAACCGAACTACTTCGGCTAAGTTTTTTCATATATGTAATTTGGTTTTTAGAGGGGAGGATATTCCTCTCCTCTTTTTTAAGTAACGCAAAAAAGGAAATGAAAGAAATTTTAAAATCAAGGAAGGTATTGGCCGAGGTAAACGGTTTCAATATCATGTCAGATACCTTATATGAGGTTGTAGGCAAACATGATGGAAGTGCTCCTCAGGCCTTTCAAGACGCTAATATAGCTAAAGCTCCGTTCCCGGAGAACGCCACTCACGTATGTTGCCCTTGGGATGATTTCTCCAAGGCCTATAACACCGGTTTTTATCCAAGATCAAGATGCTATAATGGTCTTGACAAGAATGAGATCGATAAGCTCGTCAAACAGCGGGTAGATAATATCATGAAGCCTTTCGAGGAAATGTCGCAGATGGATCTATCTCAAACCAATTTAGAATTTTGGGATGACGCTAAGGATAAGATCTTCATGGGTAAGGTTTATAATACGGCTAATACCGTAGATCTATTTTATTTATATCTGGCTGTATTTTCCGGCATGTTGACTCCTCAGGAAATGGATGGCGATCCTGTCTTCATGAACTCCATGTTCTGTTTCGTGGAGAAAGACAATATGAAGGATTTCGTTCAGCAGCGTGAGATCAATAAGATGAACATCAGCTATAAGTTTATCAGCGCCCTTAAGAAAGGCGGCGACGATCGTCAGGCTGTCATAGATCTTCTTCTTTACATCGGTATCGTAACTCGCCCGGATTTCACGGAGGATGAGTATTATACAGGATCTCTATCAAACTGGATGAATGAGAAGAAGACCAATGTTGATTATCTGCTTGATATCTGGGATCGGTCATTGGAAGGTGATTTCAAGGAAGTTCTTGAGTTTTACCGTATCGTAAACGTCCTTCAACGAAATGGTCGTATCAATATGACTCCATCCGGATTACAATATAATGGCCAGATCATAGGACCTGACGTTCGGACATCCGCTGAGTTCTTGGCTACCAAGAAAGACTTTATTAACATAAAGGCTAATGTATTAGATGAGTATGAGGAGATCATGTCTATGTCTAATATCGATGATAAGTCCAAGACCAAGAAGGTTAAGGATATTAAGAAGAAGGATGACGTAGAGGAAGGTGATAAGGCTAAGGAGGAATAACGATGACAATCCAAGAAGCGTATCTAAGGTCTTTGCAGAAGAACGAGCAGAATCTGGCCAATGGCGGGATTAAGCTTGATCCGGGAAGGTTCGTGCTGTTGTTCAACGAGGCCCAAGACCGGTTGGTTAAGTACTATCTCAATAGGAAGGATGACGAGACTATACGCTCCATCCAAAACCTTCTTGTTTATTGGATGTCGTTGGATAATGCGGGTAGGATGGATGACCCTGAGTCTACGTCCTTTAACTTACCTGACGACTATCTATGGTTCTCTAACATAAAAGGCGTTTTCTCATACAAAGGGTGTGAGGTCACTGATTTCGTTATGTGGGAGGCTAAGAACGAGAATATCCATGAGCTTCTTGGAGACGAGAATAACCGCCCTTCTTACGACTATCGGGAGACATTCTACTCCATAGGGAACGGGAAGGTCGTGGTCTACGAGTCAGGCTTCCGTACCGAGGAGGTTAAGATGACGTACTACCGCCGTCCTGTCAGGGTGGACCTGTCGGGGTATATCAACGCCGCCGGTATCCAATCTACGGACATCGACCCGGAGCTGCCCGATTATCTTGTGGAGGAGATTCTGGATATGGTCGCTAAACAATTCAGCCTTAACGAGAACGAGTTGCAGAGGTATCAGCTTGATAAGGATAATGTGGCTTCTTTTAAATAAACAACGTTAGTTTTGATTGATAAGCCTGCTCAGAAATGGGTAGGCTTATTTTTTTTATCATCCTATGCATATTTTCTGGAATCGGAGATTTCTCCGACTCCAGAAATCGTAAGTATGGTTTTTGTGTTTTGCAAAATATTTAATATAATGATTTTATATTGGAATATTTTTTATCTATATATTTTTACGGTAAAACTTTTATTTATATATTTGCGTCGTATTAAATAATTAAATATATATAATATGAAAACTAATGTTGTTATGATCTCCAAGGATAGGGATCTTTTTGGTGTTACTATCAAGCAAGACACTAAAACGTCTTTCATGTCGTTGACTGATTTACAGGAAGCCTATACCAGGAAAAGGATTCAGGAAGGATGGAATGATAAGAGGATAGAGAATATCCTTTCTAACAAGGAGAGTGCTGAGCGAATATACTATATTCTTGAAAAACAAGGATATATGATAGAAACAGGATTTCCTGTTTTTATGGAAATGGTTGAAAAAGAGTCTCTTATAAAAGTAATGAAAAAGTTTGGAGCTTATAAGACGGTTGGTAGGGGCGAGAACAGGAGAACTATGTGTAATCCTTATATATGGGTTCTTGTAGCTATGGAATTGAATCCTATGTTGTATGCCGAGGTTGTTACGTGGTTAACTGATAAGCTTATTCTTAATAGAATAGAGGCTGGTGATAGGTATAATGCTTTGTCTAGGGCAGCTTCTAGATTTAAGGATGTAGATTATGTTAAGATCGCCAAGGGTCTTAATTATATTGTTTTTAATATCCATGAAAGTATGATCAGGAATAAAGCCACGGAAGCTGAGCTGAAGGAATTGGAGCAAACACAAGGCAATCTTATATGGGCTATAGATATGGGTTATATAAAAAGTTTCGATGAACTTGTTGATATGATGAGGAAGATGTATAAGAAAAAGTGGCTTAAATAATGTTTTTACAAAAAATGTAATTTATTTATATGCCTATACACTCGTGATCGTGTTTTATTGTCGTGAACTCGTTTATTATTATGTTTGCGTTAGGTAAATGATTTTTAAACTAAAATATTGATAATATGTTGCACAGACCGCAAGACCGGGTACTTTTCGTATCCCCACACGCTAAGATGGTGGATGTTGATTCCATCTTCTTGAAGGAAGGACAGATCGGTATTTACGATACTAAAGATACTTCCGAGAACGGTTGTAAGGCCGTGATTGATTTTACCGGTAAGCCTCGTAACGACAAGCGTTATGAGATCCGTATCGGTCGTAATGAACAAGCGGCTTCCCGCTCTATCTATGATAAGGATTTTTCCACGCCGTTATTCTCCTTGAACGAGATCACGGAGATCTACGCTTCTTGGCCGAAGAAAGATCATGCTTATGTCGATGATGTTATCTTAGGATACAATGGTGTTTCTGATGACACGGCATTCTCAGTTTCCAAAGGAGACCGTATCGTTATTCGCTTGGTTCTCGCTGGTCGTGCCTTTGAGCTTCTTGGCTATGAGGAGGGTCGTGTTGAGATCAATGACGCCATTCTTTTGGATGATTGTGATAATACGCCAAATCAATGCGAGGAGTGCGATCCTTGCGAGGAGGTTGATTTGTTGCCAGCCGTCCTGAAATGTATCGAGAGGATGAAGAACCAGCCTATCGCTGGTGGTGGTAAGGTATCTGATTATATTGATATCACTCCGGTTACAAGATGTACTAATGAGGCTACGGAGCCTGAGACGGAGGACGTGAACTTCTATTGTATGGAGGTTTGCGATACTGGTGATGACCTGGCCTTGGCTGAGGTTCGTGCCCAGTATCCGGGATTGAAGATCGTTCGTGAGAGCATCAACGGCAGCATGTCACGTTATAAGGTTATGAAGAAAGGGGCTAAACCTGCTGACTATACTCAACGTCTGATCTCTATCATGAAAGGATGCGAGGAATGCCCGCCTAGCTATACTGAGGTTAAGGGCGGATACCTGTATTCCGTTTCGTTGGAGGATGATGGCGTTGATATGTCTTCTACTATCGAGTCTCTTCCTAACGTAGTTTCAGATACGGTTAATAAGATGAGCCAGATCAAGGGCACTGGTCTTTATATCGCCGCTACGTCAAAGAAATTGACCGATAATGAGATCAAGACATTCGTAGACGCTAATCCTACTACGGTTATTTATTATGTCGCTAAGACTTCTGATATGTGTGAGAATCCTACGGTTCGTACCGCTTCCTGGTCAGCTTGCGGATCTTGCAAGGTATCTAAGGAGAAGTATTATATCACGATCCCGGACAACGAGTGTGGTGAAAGTGCTTTGGAGGAAATCAAGCAGGCGTTCCCGGAACTGGAGATCACTGATTACGGCACTCCTGCTGCTTGCCAGCATAGCTTCCAGACAGAGGTATATACCAATATGTTGTGCGATGAGTGCGACAAGGTATTTGAGGGATTCTTCACCAGCGAGGCTCCGGCGTCTTACCGTAACCGGATGTGGAAGAAATTGGAATCAGCACAAGAGCTTGGTAGTAACTGCAAGTGCGGTATCCGTTTCCGTGGCAAGGAAATGTTATTATTTCCGTCAGAGTGCTTGATGGATCAAATGACTTATATCGAGGATAGCGTTGAGATCGTAGGTGCTAGTGGCGGTTACCCCGATTCTTTGGATGAGGGTTCTCCTATCTGGTGGGATCAACTTCATTTTGAGAGACTGTCCAGCAAAGCCCCGCGCACTCACGTAGGTGGCAATATGATGGATGATGAGCTTAAGGGGTACGCTCACTTCAATGGATTCCCGAAACATCAGGATTTCATGGGGCGGACATTCATGAACGAATACAGCCGTGTTGAACAAACAGCCCAATACGTGGACTTCCAGATCACCTTGAATCCTCATAGATACGCTCAGGGATTCGGAAAGGTTATTGCTGATGATCCTGTCAACTTGATCTTACGTGTACGCTATGGCGCTCATGAGGGTGTTCAGGAGATGATCAATATGATCGGGGCGGCTGCTGGCCTTGGTCCGGCTATCGTAACCGAGCCGAAATAAAGAACCTTTTTTGCGTTCATATATTTCCTAAAGGGGAGAGATTCAATTCTTTCCCCTTTTTTTATTACCTTTGAAGCATAAGAATTAAAATGTTGTAATATGTCAGCTATTAATGAGTATCTAAAGAGACTTGCTTCCATATTCGGGAGCATGGGTTTCTCCGCCCCTCCAGATGACTTCTCCGGAGTTGTCATAAATGGGGAGACGTATCCGGTCATGATGAGGAATGACGGGTGTTACGTGTACTTTGATGATAAAGGAGTAAAGAGACTTGTAAGCGATGTCCCTAAAAAGGATTATCAGTTCATTAATATCAAGGATGCCCGCGTGTCCATCGTTAACCAATGTTATCGTACGCCGGGTGGTCAGGTAGAGGCTCGTATCCATACCTATATGAATAATAAGGGAGAGATACTGGCCGAGAAGATATTTATCGTCAACTCCTCGGATGTTGATACTCCTATCGGTACGGAATTAGATAAGGTTCCTGCCGAATGGGTGGCTATAGATTGTAGTATAGCCGAGATGACTGATCGGGAGTTGATATTCGTAAGTAAATGTTATGCCACGGAAGGGGGCAAGGTCCAGATCGAGGGCGTAGAGTCAGTTGACCCCCGCCTGAATCCCGAGGTATCCCATTACGAGGTGGTGAATACGACAGACGATAGTAATCCTATCGGTACGGAGTATGACGCTATCCCCGACACATGGAATCGTATAGTATGTGATTTCCCTGATATGACTCAAAGGGAGATAATACCGGTTCTTAAATGCTTTGATACCGGTACCGGGAGAGTACAGATAGAGGGATATAAGATATTTGATTATGAGATGGATACTAGAAAGGAATGGTATCGCATCAAGCAAAGTACCGATCCTGAGAACCCGGTAGGTAAGTTCATTACCAGTATAAGTGATGACTGGGTTGAGGTTGTTTGTGACTTCACGGATATGGAGGATCGGGATATTGAGGTAACTGTAGAATGTTATAAGACACCGGCCGGTAAGGTGAAGCTGGAGGTCATTACGTCATGGGATGGCAATATAGGAGTTAGGGATAAGAGTTATAAAGTCCTGGAGACTACCGATCCGTCACAGCCTGAGGGCGCCAGCTTCAGTTCCTTGCCAGATACGTGGGTAAGGACTGTCTGCGATTTCGATGATATGGAAGAACGCGACATTAGGTCTTACGTTGAATGCTACGATGGAGGTAACGGTCATGTCAAGCTTCGTAGGTTAGTTTCTTATGACTCCAAGATAAAGGCCAGATATACCCGTTTCGAAGTCCTTGAGTCGGATGACGCTGGCTTCGTCCCGGGGACCGACTTAGCTACCCTTCCAGAGAGTTTCTCTTTGGTTCCATGTGATTTCACGGATATGGAGGATAGAAACGTTCAAGTATATCGTGAGTGTTATGCTTTCAAAGGACAGCGTATTGAGGTGGATAAGGTTGTCTCTTATGACGGTGATCTAGGTGATAGGAAAGCCAAGTATATTGTACGTGAGAGCGAGGACGGCGCTATCTTAATAGATCAGGAATATGATGAGATCCCTGTTGGATGGAAGAAATCTCCTTGCGATCTTGAGAACCTTCGTGACAGGCATGTATCTTACTATGATCAGTGTTATGTCACGGAGAACGATAAACGGGTTAAGATCCATAATATCGTTATATATAACTCTTTAGGATATGAGTGGTATCATTTCTATGAGGTTACGCAGTCAGAGGACGATAAATATGAGGTAGGCGATATTAACTCCTCTATGGTTGGTAAATGGAGTAGGGTTGAGTGTGAGATGCCTGATATGGAGAATCGGTTCTTGGATACGACAGATACCTGCTATGATACAGGGAATGGTACGGTTAAGATAAGGCGTCAGGAGTCTATTGACTATAAGCTTAATGTCCGGGAGTTTGATTATAAGATCGTGGAGTCAACCGATCCTGATCATCCCACCGATACCACCCCTACCCAAGATACGGTTAGTGGTTGGACGGTAATAAGCTGTGACCTTAATATCATGGAGGTAGATGACTGTTATGAGGTTGGCGGTCATAAAATCCATTTAAAGGGATTCAGGACGGTCAATCCGGCGTTACAGGATATTAAGTCCATATTGTATGTCGTGTACTCTGATCATCCTGATTATCATGCTGGAGATGAGCTTAACTCTATTCCAGAGGGGGCTAAGGTCACGATCTGTGATTATGCGGATAAAAGCCAAAGACATATGGTCCCGGTGCGCGAGTGCTATGAGGTAGCCGATGGCCGGTTCTATGTGGAGGGAAGTCGGTTGATGGATAATAATATGGTCGTTGAGCGGATGTCGGTGATGGTTCTTGAGTCATCCTCCCCTACCTACCCTGTGGGGACTACGCTTACTTCCATTCCTGTTGGTGCTACTATCGTGGCTTGTTTATGTCAAACCTGTTAATCTGAACGGCTATGGTTAAAGTATGTAATGATTATTTTATGATTGACGCCTTAGCTGGAGGTCAGGTCGTAAGAAAAAGGAAATATCGTCGTGAGAATACGATGATAGGATATAAGTGGTATGATTATAATGGGGTCGAGGTAACTGACCCCATTGAGATATCACGTCTTGACGGATTGGCTACTAAGCATCAACGTGTTGATGAGGCTTATGATGATCATGCCATTTTCATGTCGTCAACCAATTACGTTAACAGCGTTTCCGGTATACCTATGGATAAGCATATGGTTGTCGTTGAATGGAGGCCGGATAGCGAGCAGGGCTTTGTAACCATGGCTCATGATGAGGGTCTTGATGGGGACAGCTATTATATAGTTGTTATCAATGCCGGAGATAAGCAGGCTACGATCTACACCCCCGTGGACCCTGAGGATCCAAAGGATGGGACTTCCCGTGCGGTTGATGGCGATAACGTTTCCGTTGGCGGATCATATGTCTCTATATCCCCCAAGCAAGTAGAGAGGATAAGGGCTACTTTCCGTGATGGTAAATGGTATTATGAGTTAGTCACAAAAACATATCCTAGTAATACTGGAGGCATTAAGATCGGGGATGTTGATTTTGTGACGTTCAGATATTTATGGGAATCAAGTTCCGGAAGGGACTTGGACACGATGACGGAAGCCCTTAATTCTAATGTTCCCACCATAGATAATCTTGCTGTAGGTTGGTCTGGCCCCGGAAATGGAGATAGCTCTGTTAGAGAAGTTCTTAAATGGGGTGGTGATAATACCGGTTCTGGTAAGGAATGTGTTTGGATGTCGGTGAAGGATTTAAGGGCTAAATATTATGATATCCTACCTGAAGAGACGTATTTCATGGCCTACGCTACATGGTTTGGATCTAAAGGTACGGGTAAATGTTCTTTTGAACTTGTTGGACACAAGGGAGGTATGATGAGCCAAGATGGATATAATTTCATCAATACCGGTGGATCTGTGGTGTATCAAAATACGTATGATTTTGTTTGTCATACCAGCAAAGGCTCATCTACGTATAAGACATCCTACGAGAAGGTGGCTCGTGTTACCTACAATAAGCTCACTAACGAGGTTTATATGTCCATCGGTGACGCTATAGATCAGGAGGATAATTATGATAAGTTAGAGCGAGAGATCAATAATATAAAGGAAAGACTTAGCGATGTCGAGAGCGAGTTGGCTGTCGTAAGACGTATAGCTGAGGGCAAGAACACGGCGTATATCTTTGATACGGTCGATGCCATGAATGAGTGGCTGGCGGTTCCGGAGAACACGGCTAAGCTCCGTGTGGGAGACAGCTTCTGGATCAGGGAGCAGGAGGTACCTGATTATTGGTGGGATGGAACTCAGGCTTTAGAGCAGGAAGGCCCGAAGGTTGATTTATCTCCTTATTATACGAAAGACGAGATTAATAATATTGTCAATGATATCAATCAGAAGATAGAGGATAAGAGTACGTCTATTATCTTCGATACTTATATCCAGATGAAGTCTTTCGTGGATGATCCAACTAACGCCGATAAGCTTAAGGAAGGTACCATCTTGTTGATACGAGAGAAGAACGTACCTGATTATTATTACGATGGTGCTGGGATAGTTAAGATGGAGGCCGATGTAGAGCAATGTCTTTACGTTACTTTGGCTAACAAGCCTACGGAAAGCACTATAAGTTATACTCAAGATCGGGAGGTGACTAATTTCGCTCCGGGTGCTATAGCTAGATGGGTTGACGCTGACGGCAATGACGTGTTTTATAAGCTTGTTGAGATAGTAGGTGGTAAGGCTAAGTGGATTACCCTTATCGATACTAAATACGGTAATGTGACGCTACAGAGCACTTACGACAAGAATTATGAGATTGTAAATATCGTATCTGGGTCTAGGTTACAGGCTATAAATAGCGATAAGGATGAGATCAAGTTCGTTAATAGCGCTACCGGTAATGTTACTGTCGTGTTTAACGCCACGGTATCAGGAGGAGCCAAGAAACTTACGAGCCTGTTGGCCGTGAACGAGGTGGTCCTTACGCCTGGGGCGGCGGCGTCCTTCACCCGTACCGGTGAGACCTTCACCCTCTCCGATCTTTTTGGTGTTACGATCTTCCCGGATCTGGCTGATTCCAACCGTGAGGGAGAATGGGTGATGAGCGTAGGCGTAACCGGAAAACCGACCCTTATGGAGGTAAAGGAGATGAGGAAGTGGGATGAGAGTATTGTCAGGGAACTTACTATTGATGAGCTTAACGAGAAGTTCCCTAACGTGGATATCGGATTCGCTGTCGTATGCAAGACCATCAACAAAGTATATGAGATGGTTAATGGATATAAGGAATGGGTGTCTTATGATATAACCTCAATAAATTAATGGTATGGCTTTTTTGGCAGGATACGACACGGTAGCGTCCTATGTCACGTTTATAGTGAATGAGGACAGGTTCCCTTGTTATGATGGTAAGGGCGCTGATTATATACCCGATCCGATAATATCAGCGGATGCTTTTAATCGCAGTCTTAGGTTCTCGACAAGAAAGCCAGGATTCGTGGACGTTGATTGGGGGGACGGGACAAAGGATCAATATCCTTTAGTTAAGGTATCTGATGGTAGTTATAGGATTATATTCAGGTCTCTTGACATTGAGTATAAGAAGAATCCGGATGATACCGTATGGTGGTATAAGAAAGAGGATGGCTCACAATACATACCGGTTCCCCCACATAAGTATAGCGATATCAGGCGTAGGGAGGTTACGATGAGGTTCTCTAACTTAATTGATGGGGAATTTAATATGGATGGTATTGTCCTTCATGAGTTCCCTATAACTAATCTTCCTGATATAACTTATTTTGCTGTGATTAGATCCGTTTTAAAAAATGGAGATATTCCATATGACAGGATAAGCAAGAGCGTTAATCTTCGTAATATACAGATGGGAGTTTTTTCTCATTCTGGTGTATGGAGTAATTGGCCAGAAGGTTTTTTGAACATGAAAAACCTGAGGTATTTCGGATGCAATAGCGTTTTTAATTTCGGGGATGATCCTGATTCTAATTGGAGAAGGTTCTCTGAATGGAAGAATCTTACCGAGTTTAATTTCAATTGGTGTAACATCCCTTCTTATGATCCGGCTTTTAATTCTATTCCGGCTGTGGGTATAAATATTATAAGCGATAGGAATAATATACCTGTATTTGATGAGGTGGATAAGGTGGGGGATGATAAGGCAGGCGTTGATTTTATGGGTAATGGTAGCTCATGGAAACAAGATCTGGTAGGAGGGAAGTTGAACAAGATTCAGCGGGCATATTGTTCTTCAAGTACGGTGCCGGTAGACGATCTTCCGGATTACTTGTATGAGATAAGGGAATTTAGGGTATGGATTTTGCGTGATGGTGGTAGATTTATAAATACGCAGGAGAGGGCTGATACGTTCGTTAACACGTTTTATGATAAGATGATGTCCTGGGATTATATAACGATGTCACAGACGGCTTCTGACGGTAACAGGAATCAGTTTTATAAACTTACCTTAGATTTATATGCTGCCGTAGCTCCTACTAATAAGAGACCGTCTGGCGTTTATCAGGCTCCTGATGGGTTTGTCAAGGGGGTTAGTAATGGTAATCCTACGACGCCTATGGAGAAGGTGTATGTACTTACCAACAACTATGGGCAGACGTGGATCTTGGCACCTGCCCCGGCTTCTAAGGCTGCCCTTACGAGGGCACGGCGGGCGGGGAAGACCAGGATCACCCCGTTCGTTCTTGGCGTAAAGGATGGCCATGTATCCGTGTTTAGCGGAGACGTGTTAGATGAAAGCATGTCCAAGTACAGTTTTGCCGATAAATACGAGGCTATAGATATATGTAGTAATCTAGGGCTTGATAGTTCACCTGTTGTCGAGTATTTTAGAAGAATAGAGGAGGGAGAGGTATGAAGTTGATATGTAAGGATACGAATAAAGGGTCTATAACCTTTTTTACTAAAGGCAAATATGCTTTTAGGGGTGTTGGTAGGGATGATACCACCAATGACATACCTGATCCTATATTGGATAGTAATAATTACAATGAGAGTATACAGTTTTATTCCAAGACCCCAGGAATGTGTGAGGTCGATTGGGGTGACGGGAATAAAGAGCAATTCCCTTTCGTGAAGGATAGGAGCGAATCCATATACGGGCGATATAGGTTGATGTTCAGGAGAAGGGATATAAGTTATCGTAAGAATCCGGATAGCCATCCATGGTGGTTTTATAAGGAAGATGGGAGTGAGTATATCCCTGCGCCTAATCATGCTTACGCTGATGGGCTAGATAAAGAGCGGGTCATTACCATGACTTTTACGAATGATATTACATGCGTTCAAACAGCAAGGATAATGATGGTAGGATTTCCGATATTAGACGCCCCAAGTATTATCAACTTAATCTTATCCATTACCGGCGATGGGAATATAACCGATATTCCTAAAGATAGGATACGTAGATCGGTAAATATAGAGTATATAACACTTAATGAATTAGGTGTAGGGACATTGACATCCATACCAGACGATTGGGATAGGTTGACTAAGTTAAAAGGCATTAATTTAAGTCGAACGGCTGATTTTAATGATACGGAGTCTTCTAATGTAAGGAAATTCCCCTCTATGTGGCCTAATCTTGTAACATTATCTTTGGCAGGTTGCAGGGTTAGGGTATATCCAAGGGAATGGCTGTCTTTTAGCAAGCTAAGAGAATTATATATATCCCCGGGAGTGGCTATGCCATCGTTTGATCCTAACACATGCCCGGCTATGGATGAGGTGGATAAGATAAATCCTAGCTTAAGGGCCTTCGATCATATAAACAAATGGTATGGAGCCGTTGTAAGTTGGCATCCGTATATGATCGGCAAGGGGCTGGAAAATATCACTAGCCTTACCGCCTCATATGGCTATAGTAATATAGATGTAAGTAATCTACCGGATTATATATATGAGATGAGATCTATGATTAGTTTTTATATGCATATCTCCTTGTTGACCCAAAGTCGATGTGATACGTTTATATCAACATTATATGAGAAGGTGATGGGGTTTGATTATCTCACTATGTCCTCCTCCGCTTCCGATGGCAAAAGGAATCAGTTTTATGGATTGTATCTAAGTATGTATTTGGCTGCCAATCCTGTTGATAAAAGACCTAGTGGCGTATTACAGGCGCCTTCTGGTTTTATAAAGGGTCAGTCTAATGGCTCTCCGTCGACTCCTATGGAGATGGTTTATGTGCTTATGAATAATTATGGATGGAGGTTTAGTATGGCGCCAGAGGCTTCGGTGTTAAGGTCAATACGATCTTCTGATATTGACACGAGGTCGTATAAGCCATATAAGCTTATCGTATTTGACGATGGGCGTACCTTTGTAGGCAATGGAGATGTTTTAGCTCATGATACGGATAAGGTATTATCGTTTGGGGGTCAACCTGAAGGGGAGTATTTATGTGATTCTATGGGATTGGACAGGAATGTTATTGTAGAATATTTTAACAAGATAGGTAATGGCTAAGACATTATATAAATATGAGGCTTCATCAAATAAGTTCGTGTGGTTCACTACATGGGACAGGGCACTTAGAAATTATTATACCGATGATTATAATTATGTACCCGATCCTGTCGTTGATAATCCTTTTAATACGTTTGTTGAGTTTAGATCCAGAAAGCCAGGTATGGCTAATGTGGATTGGGGGGATGGAATAAAGGAACAGTTTCCTATGACCAAGGTACAAGGTCAGGATAATTATCGTATCATATTCCGTTCTTTGGCAATACAACACAGGAAAAATCCCAATACTACGTGGTGGTTCAGGAAGGAGGATGGATCGCAATATGTACCTGTGGATAATCATGCTTACTCTGATGGGAGGAGGGACGTACAACGGGCTGTATCGATAGATTTTACTTGTGATATTTATTATGCCAATATTCAAGTTTGTAAGATGACGGCTTTCCCGATCGTAGATATTCCAGGTCTTGAATTTTTGGTCGTATCGCATACGGTGTATGTTAATGATGGCATACCGGTAGATAAATTGTCGAGATCTAATAAATTAATTTATATAGAGCTTTCAAATGTAGGGCAAAGAATGACTGAAATGCCTGAGGCTATAACTAGTAAGACTGAGGTGTATTATTTAGTTATGTTTAATATGCTTGATCTTAGGGATATAGAATCTAGCGGGATAAGGGATATAAAGAATATGAAAAATCTTCAATCCCTTGAATTATCTTCATGTTATTTGGATAGGTATATAAAGGAGTTTAATGATCTTCCTAAATTAACTTCGTTGAATATAACTCCTGGTCCTTCTGATATGTGGAATTATTTTGATATAAACACCCTTCCTTCTTTCGAGGTAGATAAGATAAATCCTAACATTACTGATTTTGCTTTTTTAAATGACTGGATGAATGGAGAAAGGAGGACGGGTTGGAATGATGATAATATGTCTGGAAGGGGATTGGAGCATCTTACTAGTTTCATTGCAGCTAATAGCAATAGTCTTAGAATGGATAAGCTTCCGGATTATATTTATGAGATGAGGGCTATTACACGGTTTAACGTGAATGCATCCACTCATAGCCAAAAAAGATCAGATGATTTCGTGAACTCTTTCTACGACCTTGTTGTAGGATGGGATCAGATTACTATGACATCCGTGGCTAAGGATGGGAAGAGGAACCAGTTCTATAGTCTTTCGGTAAGCATGTATAATGCTATTTATCCAACCGAAAACCAGCGTCCTTCCGGCACGGAGCAGGCCCCCGAGGGATTCGTGAAAGGTCAGTCCAACGGATCTCCCGCTACGCCTATGGAGAAGATATATGTGCTAAAAAATAACTACGCCCAGAGATGGACGATAAAACCGGCTTAATATGGATAGAAATGATATCATAAAAGAACTTGGATTGTATTTTGATATAGTAGAATTGGTATGTCCTCATACGTACAATAAGTGGAAGGACAGATCGTGGCAGTTCCTTGACACAGGGTTTCTCCATAATTTACTTATATTGCGTAGGGATATAATCAAACAGCCTATGTATTGTAATAACTGGGATAAGCAAGGACAGCTTTCCCAGCGTGGTCTTAGATGCAACATGTGCCAGATCGTCAAGGATAAGAAGGATGTTTATCTATCCGCTCATGTATTGGGTAAGGCCGGTGATTTCGATGTCAAGTCGATGACGGCGGAACAAGCCAGAGGTTTGATTTTAGATCATCAGGATATGCTTCCATATCCTTTTAGGCTTGAGGGTAAGGTGAATTGGTTGCATTTTGATAGTCTTGACACGAGGAACGGTATACATGCCGTGGTGTTTTAGGTACTTAATGGTATAGTAGTTAACTTTGCGAGTAGGGTATAAAATGAAAGACAAAGACATGATAGAGCGAGTGGGGGCTTTGTGGAATATTGCGCTTGCGTATGGTGCCTCTTGTTGGGCTTATTTCCAGCCAGTACACCATTTATTGACCGTATTACTTATAGTATTAATAGCGAATTTCTTGGCTAGGTTAGCGCAAAGCGTAAGGGGCTGGAAGCTCCGACGAAGTCGTAGAAGACGGTTTAGTTTTAAGAGATGGTTTAGGGAGGTCAGGTTTACTGATATTCTTAAGGAGTTCGCTTTGTCTTGTTTTATAGTAATGACATTATGTGTTATATATAAGACGTTATACCCGATCGAGGAGGAGGCTAGCATGATACTTACCGTAACCAAATATGGTGTGTATATAGCCCTTGTGGGATATGTCATGCTTTTCTTGAATACCATAGGGGATACTTTCGCTGACGCTTATTTGGTTAAGGTATTCAAGGCCGTGTTTAAGAGGATAAACGTATTCAAGATGTTTAGTTTTTCCAAGAACATACCTGACGAGACGTTTGACGATATAAAGAAGATTGCTGATGATGAGGTTAAGGATAAGTCTTAGGGCTGTTTTTTGTTTAGGTCTGTCGCTGTTCCTGTCCTCTTGCGGAAGTAGGAGGCAGGTTAGCGAAACGTCTATTGATAGCCGGTTGATCAGCAGGATAGAGACGATGATAGATGAGGTTGTAGACCGTAAGGTGGTGGAGATAAAGACATCTGATCTTAATGCCGATATCGTTATAACTAAGAGGAAGTTCGATACGGACAAGGATGTTGATCCTGCCACGGGGGAGCGACCGGTGTCCTCGCAGACAGATACCCATATCGTCATTGGCCTGCGGGACAGCACGGTGACGGCCGATTCCATTGGAGTCAATAAGACGAGGAATGATATAAATGATTTGGACAATAAGATAGATATCAAATCTAAGGATGTAGATGATAAGAAGGGATCAAGATGGCCTATAGCGTGGATAGTAGCTGGTATCTTGATGATATTGTTGGTATTGGTATATATATTAAAGAGGATAAATATTTTATGAGAAGAAGAATGTTGAATAATAATAATGATGATCTTGTTGATGAACATACAAGGTTTTTGATGAGATTTGATAATAATTTTAAGGTTGATGGATACCCCCCCCCTAATATTGAGGATGGTTTAAGCATCAAGGGAGGGGAGTTTACTACAGATTCCACAAGGACTGGATATAAATACACAAATACATCCAGCTCTTATGGAATGATTCATACATCCAGCGTGTTGTCGTCCCTTTATTTTAACGATAGAGATCCATTTACTATTGATTTTTGGTATAAGCCATTAGCTATCATTGGTGGCTGCGCTGTTGGTCATGAATGGTTTAATGGTATTTTTTATTTTGGTATAGCAAATGATAATGGCTTATGTTTGTATTTCGCCACTTATAGAGGATTATATGGGATCAATGCAGGTAATGTAAATGTTGGTAGATGGTATCATGTTGCTATGGCAAGGAATATTGATAATAAATTGTTTTGTTTTATTAATGGTATTCTTGTGGGGCAGTTACAATGCCCTAGTTATTCGTTGAGGTTATATAATATAGATCTTAATAGACAAAGGGATGGCAGTGATAGAGGATCTTTTGTGATAGATAATTTTAGGATAAGTGATGTAGCTAGATGGACGTCTAATTTTGATCCTCCTAAATGAAAAGGGATTATGATCTACCATAATCCCTTGCCATTCATCCTTACCCACGTACCAACCAAAACCAAAATGAGGTCAGTCCCGGATTCGAACCGGGGTATATGGTTTTGCAGACCACCGACTAAACCGCTCATCCAACCGACCGCATCGCGAATATATAATTTTGTCTTTGACCAAACAACCTCTTTGACCAAATTTTTACTCAACTAGAATATCCCTTAAAGAGAATCCCTTATCTAGTATACTGTTTGAGGAAATGTCTTTTCAAGGTCTACACTTATTGACACCAAAAGGAAATGTGGCGGCTCCGTGAGGCAGGGCAGGAGGTATCCCCACACGGCCAGCCAGGAGCGGAGCGACTCGTAGCCCACCTCCCTTTTCCCCTTGGCGTATTACGTTTAAGCGTTGGAAAGAAGTAAACATATCAATGCGTTAACATCTGATGTAGGTAGTAGCTTGTCGATCAAAGATCCATTAATAGCATAAGTAGATGTCAAAAATACACTAAACTAAATCATTGATATAAGTTATTGTTGATATCTTTGTTTTTCAATTTACTACAGATTATTAAGTTAATGTATTTAAGTTATACACTTTAGATAATAACAAAGCGTTAGCTAAAGCTTTTTAATCAATCAACTTATGATATAAACAAAGAAAATCTTTATAATGAGACTCCCTTCTTAAGGGGGCGAAAGTTTCCTATATCACATGTCACAAAATAGACAACTGTGTTTATAAAAGAAGGTGGATAAATAAATGCATCTCTTTTCTTAACTATCCCTACGATAGTCTCCCTATGCAATGTCCAAGTTGGATTTCGACCATAGCGATCGCCGTAAAAAGCCGTGATCATAAACAAAAAAAATGAGTACTTTCACAAGCACTCATTTTGAAACGACAAAGTTTTTAGTATCTTTGTACTATACTAAAAAAAATAACATATGGCAAATTTAACATTAATATTCGACCAATTCGTATCTTTCTCTGAAAAAAAGAGGATGTCAGAAGAAAATAGAGCCTTGAGGAGGGATTCCGGCAAGGTCATCCTACCTTATTTGCTTAATGACAATGCTAATCCTTGTTGCGATAACCCTAGGATAAAGCGTCAATCATCATCAAAGTCAGAGATACTGGAGAAGCCGATATCGGAGACGCTGATAGGCATTCTTATCATATGCCTTGACCCTATAAGGTTTAGGTCGCTGGGGATCCAATACAACATCAAGTGGTTCTATTACTTTGTTAATGAGATAGTTAGTTACTATATTAAGCACCATCGTATTGGTGGTGATAATCTTGCTTATCAGATAAAGTTAGTTAGGTGGCTTTTGATCAGTTATGTTAACGTGGCTGTTGTCCACGGTTATTATGCTATGGTGAGGAAGGCGAAGAAGGAGCATCCTGATCTTTTTGTGCATAGCAACAATGCGAGGTATTATTATTGGGACAATTGCCCTCCTAAGCATCATAAGCTAGAGGATGAACGAAATATAAATAATCCTACCTATAAAGCCCATGAGTGCAATAGGAAGCGTGCCGAGGATATCAAACGTGTTGTTTATGATTCTATGGATTCGATCAGGAAACGTGACCTTAAGGATTTTGTGTCTTCCAAAAACAATGGGGTGAGCATTTATTTTAAGGAAAAGGTTCAGAACAAGGTCAGGAAGAAGGGCTTTGGTAATGTCAGTATCAAGACCATAGAGAGGGCTATAAAGAGCTATTTAGATGAGCGTGGTGTCACTTTCTCTGAGTTCGTCGATGGGGTGAGGAAGTTGGATAGGAAGATAAAGGAAGTCAAGTCCGCTTTTGGCAAGGTTAAAAGGATTAAGATATTTGGCGTCAATGCTTATGATTATGTGTCTGGAGATGAGATAGTTGATGAGTTTGGCATGGCCGCGTTGTCTGACGAGGTGTGGATTCCTGATGATAGTACACCGTTCCTTGACTATTATATTGAATCACAATATTTGTCTAACAATTTTAATTTCTAATATTATGGTTAATATAAAATCACATGACTTTTATACGGTGTTTGATGATAAGAAGCAACTTTTTAAAGTATCATCATTATTTGATTCTTTAGATGAATCTGAAGATATAGTCAAAGATTTGATGGATTCTGGCACATTCATGTATGTTGTTGACGAACGACTGTCTATGATATGGGTGGATATATTTATGATGATAGAGCTTCTTGGGGAATATGATGGTGGGGATGTTAAGGATTTGGCTATTAAATGCTCTTCTCTCTATTTGAAAGATAAGGTGATGCGTTTAATTGTCGATTATGTCAATTGCGATTCTGATGATTATGATGATAGCGTTGATCCTATATTGAGTTATTGTAGCGATCTTATTCATAGTGGTGATGGGAATATTGATTATCTGCCATTGTCCGACATGGTAAGTTTGAATGTAGGAAATTATATGTCAGATGACATGTTGAAGCTATTTGATATTGCCAAGGAAGACAATCGCATAATATCTATATTGTTTGTTTTGTTAAGTAGACCGTATGTTGACGATTATGGTTTTTTTACTCTTACTGATTTGCTTTCTATGATGATTGATAAAGGTTTTATCGGTGATCGTGATGATATAGTGAATGCCTTAGGGTTTATCTTAAAGTAGGTTTATTGTATTGGTATGACCCTATTTTGTATCTTTGCTTAAAAGTAGTAAAGATGAATCAGATAAATATCATACCGAAGATAATTCATGATAAGTTCGCCGCTAGGATTATCATGGATGATTACGATATAGAGAAACCTATCGTTATTACTGTCGTGGCTAGACGTAACGATGGAGAGTATAATACCCAGATACTAACATACCCGACATCTGGCGTTGATTATGAGGGTAATGTAAGGATGGTGTTTTTCGATGTCGCTAGGTCTCATGTTTGCCAGATAACATCTGTGTTTATCAACGGTCATGAGGTCAAGACATATTATACCGATGTCCCGGATCTTGATATGCAGGCTCGTTATGACGATAGCTTATGCCGGTACGATAAGAAGGTTAATATGAATGACATTCGGCTGTCATTTCAGGTGCTAGAGACACGTGATCCCAAAGTGCTTCAGGTATTGGATGAGTCTGAGTGGGGGCTACTAGAGGACAGGAAGGCGATTATCGAGATCACTACGCCGGGCATGTCCGACCCCGTTACGTTGTTCCTTGGCAAGAATCAGGTCAATACCTTTACTAGCCTAACACTAGGCCTTAATTGCTTTAATTACGATGATTGTAATGTCAAGTACCTTGATCTACCTGATGGTATATATGATATCAAGATCATAGGTAGCCCTTCTACTTACAACTTCAGTCGCAAGTATCTTAAGACGGATCTTATACGCAGACGTCTTGATCGGCTATGGATTAAGACTGATGTCCTATGCGAGGACAAGGATAAGGATCTTATAAATAAGATACAGGAGATGGAAACACTTATGGTCGTGGCTGAGGCTAACGTCAGGCTGGATAATATAGAGGCGGCTCATGAGATCATTGATCGTGTAGGAGAGCTTCTTGAGATGGCTACTAATTGCGTGGATTGTTGAATTTTAAAGATATAATTATGGGTTGTAATACTTGTAAGGAAAAGGCGTTAAAGGCCGAGAGAGAAAGGATTGAGAGAAGTATGATGAATCGTCCTTCTTCTACCGTTGTTAGCGATAGGGAATATGCTTCTAGAAGCACCGCCGGTTGTATGGTCATGCTCGATCCGTTGAAGACAATGGAGCGTGACGTGGTGAGCATATACAAACAGACCCGTACCATAGGTGACGTGGGTATCGTCTATCTCAACATGCAGAAGAAGATCCGTGAATGGATCAAGAACCTGCCATATGGATGCCCGCCTGATGAGGAGGTACAGGAAATGAGAAAGGAGATACTCGATGGGCGCGCAAAGTATATCAAGCCTTGATAGATCAGATCTATGTAGGGTCGTAGACGAATGGTTATCTTGTCAGTGGAGTAGATATATGAGATATCATAGGTACAGGATCGGGGACAAGCCCGATGTATCCTATTGGGGCAAGATAATTCGTTTACAAAGATCATTATGCGATAATGATTGCGGGTTATGCCCGGATGAGGTAAGATCGTTAAAGGAACGTGTTAATAAGTTACTGGCATGAAAAAATACAGTTGTTCACATATAACCCCGTCCACTTGCGTGCCTTACGAGGGTGATCTCCCAGAGTGGTCAAAGCATAAGGACTCTGATGAATTTGTTATGATCTCTGATGTGATAGAGGAGATATATGAAGAGCTTACCCGTATCAGGGAGGCTATAGACGTCCGGGATCTTGGTGAGTCTTGCGTGAAGGTAAGTGGCGATAAGACTGTGGCTAAGGTGCTTTATGCGCTGGAAGATAAGATTTGTAATGGATGATAAGCCAATGGAGAAAAATCGACATTGGTGATAATCAACGGTATGGATATTTATTTATGAGGTGCTATTAGATATTGAGTATCTGTTAATCAAGTATCCAATTTGTAAGGGGTCTTCTAAACAAGTAGGTTAGATAGATACTCTTGTAAGTTGTAAAGTATCTTTATGCGTTGGATATAAAAAATAGCCAATTGATTTGTCATAGACGATTCAATTGGCTATTTTTGTATATCCATCATATCTCACGATATAATGGATATAGGTTATTTATTATGAGTGCAAATATAATTATTTCCAATGATTCTACGAAGGCTAGTAGTGGAATTTTGGCGTCCAGATCCAACGAAAAAGGATTATCTACAATATTTAGCTACAATGGTAGTGATATAACTTTCAAAACAGAGAACGGTATTACTTATGTGAATGCTACCGAAATGGCGAAGCCGTTTAAAAAGAGACCAAATGATTATTTATCGTTATCTTCTGTAAATGAGTTAATTAATGCCATTACCAGAAAATATGGTAATGCTGATTTTCAGCCTGTTACGATTATCAGGGGTACGGTTAATCCTGGCACATGGATGTGTGAGGATCTGGCTTTAGATTTCGCTCAGTGGCTTAGTGTTGATTTCAGGTTATGGTGCTTGGACAGGATTAAAGAGCTTCTCACTACAGGCAAATGCGTGATTCCTGATTTTAATGATCCTCCCGCCGCTGCTGAGGCTTGGGCTAAGGAATATCGTGGCAGGGTTGCCGCCGAGAAGCTGGCGTTAGAGGAGAAGGCTAAAGCTGAGGAGGTGGCTAAGGTTCTTGAATCGAAGAGAGAGGATATAGAGTTTTCCGAGTCATTTATCATGTCTGGAGAGTCAGATTTGCTGATAAGGGATTTGGCCAAGAAACTTGAGCAGAATGATATAATCATAAGTGATAGATGTCTACGTGATTTTCTTGTTAAGATAAAGATAATAGTCAAAAGGGTTAAGGTTAATGGAGATTGGGAGATTACGGCTAATGCTGTAAGGAAAGAGTTTGCTCATTATCGTGATAAGAATATATGCACCGAATCTGGTAAGGTTATATATGCTAGGACTATTTACATAACAGGCAAGGGATATAAATACATATTGTCATCTATAAATGGTAGCAAGAAAAGTGATTTCATATTGTGTGGAGGTATGTTTAGGGACTATGGGGTGTTCGCCGGATCGGAGTCGTTTAATCACTGGGATAATTAATTCCATTTTTGCCCAAAAATTGATAATCAGGTAACTGCGTATTTGCATTTACGGTTATGTGTCTCATATCGGTAAAATATTTATCTTTGTGACAAAGTGAATTACGATGATATATGGAAATAAAGAAATAGTACGGACGTTCACCAGAAACAACCCACCTGCCGGGTACGTGGGCGGCTCTGTTGACTACCGGGTCCCGGCCGATGTTTATTTTGGCGATACGCAGGAGGAGGCTGACAGCAAGGCTGAGGATGATATCAAAGCTAATGGTCAGGACTACGCCAACACATATGCCGACATAATACCGTCCGTATGGTATAATGATCAGGTATGCGATGAGTTTATTAAGAACAATTGCGTAAGCGGTAAGGGATCCAAGGAACAGATATGTGTAGAGAAAGGTAGGTTTGTGTCATACGTATCCAAGAAAGACGCCAATGATAAGGCTAGGGCGGAGCTGGGACGGATCGGGCAGGGGGAGGCCAACGCCGTTGGGACATGCTGTAAGGACTGGGCCTCACAGCCTCTTCGTGGCGTTTTCTACAAGAACGATTGTGAGGCTGGGACATCAGGTAAAGAAGGTATTGTGTATGAATTGCCAGCCGGAGCCGTCATATCCGATATATCCCAGATTGATGCTGATACGTTAGCTTATAGGAAGTTCATGAAAGAAGGTCAGGAGAAGGCTAACGCCGAGGGTAGTTGTTCACCTGTATTCTATAATACGAAGATCGGTGATTGGTTTGAAAAGGTATGTCCGTTTGGATATAAATCAGGTAGGGTATATTATTCTATCAAAGCCAACAGGTTTAGGTCATGGATATCAGTAGAGGATGCCAACGCCAAAGCTCGTGAGGTTTTGATGGTAGAGGGGCAGGAGTACGCTGATCTTAATCTTGAGTGCGAGAAATGGATTGAGAATATTGATCAAGAGGATCAATGTTATTGGTGATGATGCGCGTTTAGTTTTCCATAATAGTTGATTTAGTGTTTGGAGGGGATTGTATATCTCCTCCATTTTTTGTATATATATCAATGGTGATAAGTTTATATACTGCAATACAGTTGTTTGTATGTTGAATATGTTTTATATTTGCATACCTATCTATTCATCTCGAACCGATAGGTATTATGTTTAATTTAAAATATTGTTCAAAGTTATGAAAAGTCGGGTTGAAATCAAATCTTCTGATAGGAGATTGATGGGCGTTGTTATACCTGCGCTCAGTGATAATGGTTTTGTTAACATCACTTTAGCTATGAAGGTCTTGTCTGATGATAGGCTTAAAAAGGGTTTATCCCCTAAGAAGCTTAATGATATTATTAAGTATGATGGCTTTCAGGAGAAATGTAGGGAAATAATTAGTAGACTGGAAAACAGGGATTTATGTAAGCGGATAAATATCAGCCTACAAAACAAGACCCTAAATCTTAGTGATTTAAACAAAATGGGATTGGCGTGCAGAAAGGGAAAGGGGGATGGACAGATGTGGTATATGAACCCATACCTTTTCCTTGTGGTGGCTATGGAAATGAGTCCTGAGGTTTGCGCCGATGTCGTAATGTGGTTTGTTGATAATATCGTAGGGGTAAGAAATGCAGCTGGTGACGCTTATATAGAGATGTGCAGCAGTGTATCTTCGCTTATAAGCGATAAGAGCAATTTAAAGGAATCGCTATCAAGAATTGCTAAGGGTATAAATTTTGTTGTTTTTGGCGTACATGAGGAAGGGATAAGAAATAGGGCTTCCTTCGAGGAGTTGGATATGATAGTATCAATAGAAAGAAATATATCTTATGCTATTAAGGCTGGATATATAAAAGACTATGATGGCGTTATAAACGATTTGGGAAGGCAGTGGAAAGACAGATGGGGTAATCCTGTTCTTAAATTGAAGTCCTGATCTTGTCTTGTTGTTATGGTTTATGGGTATAGGGGATGCGAATGACGTATCCCTTATATTGTTTAATAACGTATGTTGTCTTGTTTCCAAACCAAATAAGTATCTTTGCTAAAAACATTAATATTATTAATATGTGTAATACAGGTGGTTGTTGTCATGATCATTCGAGGGAGCGTCCTGAAGAATGCTGTCATGGTGTTAAGATAGACAAGTTTCTTAACAAATGCCCCGAGGATCCTTGTGATCCTTGCGATCGGGATTGTCAGGACGAGCCTTGTGTTGGCTATGGATGTCCTATAGTTTTATATGATAAATGCGTCTTATACTCAGGTGATGAGTTGGTGGTGGATGGTATAGAGAAAGGTACTGATATCTCTGTCGTTGTAGACTCATTGAGGCGTATTATAGCGTCTAGGGATAAGCAGATAGATTTATACCATCGTGAGGTTCTGGATTTGAAGAAAATTATAAACGAGCTTGTCAACGCCGGTAATGGTGGCGGTGATAATGGTGCAGAAGAGGAGGTATGGTAACAATGAATGGTTGTAACAAGAAACAATACAGGCCTACTGTAGACGATACGAAAGTACCGTGCTCTACGTACATGAGCACCGACTGTGTTTATCCAGGAGACAAGGTACGTGTGGAGTCATTGGGATTATCTCCCAGTTGCGATATGTCTGATGTCCTTAACGCTATGATAAAGGCTATACGGGACAGGGATGCTGAGATACTTGAATTAAGGAGAATGATTAATAAATTGATTTGATATGAGGAATAACTGTAATCCATGTAAGCCGGAATATAGACCGGGGAATGAATGTAGTATCTACAGTTCCCAGATCATATATGATGGTCAGTCTTTTCCTGAGGCAGATATCAGGAACGGAGATGGCATGAATAGTGTAATCGAGTCTCTGGTAAGGAAGCTGGTTGCCGTATCTGGAGCAACGGCGTCCATCCAAAGGGATTCGTTTAAGGGAGTGCAGGCCGTAAGGTTAAGATACGAGCCTCTGAATGTTCTTAGCGTGACCTACTGCGGTACTATCGTACCTAACGACGGGTATGTCGTTTCTGGTAGATCCATTAAGTTCAAGAAAAGGTATTGCATGGGCGATGAGTTCGCTGATGTTAATATCGTATATACTACATTGAATAGTAATATTTTAAATACTTCATGCTATGGCTAAGAGAGTGTATGATACGGTCTTGGCTTCCGAGTGTGACGGTTGGGTATGTGGTGAGACACTTAAGAAAGGGTCTGTCCCAGCAGACAGGTTGGAGCTTGATTCTTTTTCAGAGGCCGTCAGGGAGCTTATAGAGCGTTTTTTCGAGGAGGGATGGTTGCCGGACATGATCTGCGATCTTGGTTGTGGTGGCGCCAGCGTGTTTGAGATTAAGCCTACTAACTTCGAGTATCCTCCTGAGGGCGGTGAGCAGATTCTGGAGATTATCGTAGGCAAGAGTGATAAATGGACTATAACTCAAGCGGAATGATATGAATAATTTAAAAGATATTCTTGCTAAGATCGAGCAAGGCTCCTCATGGGTGTCCTACGACAAGATTTCCGGTACCGGTCCCGACAAGGTGGCGATCAAGGTAGAGCCGGGATGGATGGGTAGGTTGCCTAGGGAGACTTACGTAGCGGTCGAGAAAGGCAAGGTAACGAAACTCGCTACCATAACCCAGAAGGGTATGGAGCGGGTGAGCGTGGATCCGGCCAATATCATGTTTGACATGGAGGGCGGGACGGCGGTCATCAACGCCAAGCTTAACTCCGCCTCGGTCAAGGCCTCCTGCCTTACTCTTGGTGGTTCGGTAAGTAAATGCTATATGGTGTCTATGAACGTCAACGGGCTATCCGTTAAGATACCTGACGAGGATAGCAGATACGTGGTGTACGCCGATCCTGAGGATCCGGGAGCCACTGACCTGTATGACGCTAGCTTCGTTATAGCCATGCCTAAGAACATGGATAACGAGGAGCATCATGAGATGTTTGTCTTGAATGGCAAGGTTGTTAATATCAATCAACAGCCTAATGATATACCTTATATTATACTTGATCATGACTTTGATAACGTGACTAGTGAGAACGGTCAGGTCGTTATCGATATCAAGTCCAATACCGAGTATGATATTGAACTGGTATGTTGCACTTGTGGCGATGGCAGCGAGGAGCCGGAACCGGAACCACCCTTTAACGTGGATCCGCAAAGGTTGACGCTTAATAAGGATGGTGATACCCAGATCGTGAGGGTAGAGGCCGGAGATAATGTTTCATGGAGAATAGAGGAGGATTGACATGGCAAGGGAAGTAGATAAGAATTGCGTTGAGGGTAATTGCTTTGCCATTAACGACAAGAGCCATGGGGTAGGCGATAATAAGCTTAACATCGTATACAAGGCTAATTACACCGGTCAGATCTGTACGGCTAAGTTCCGTATAACGTCAAAGGACGGTAGTGTTGTTAAGGAGTATATGATAGCCCAAGATGCCAAGCCCGTTTATTATAATATCAAGATGGTTCAGCCGTTTACCAAGGATGACTGTCTAGCCAACCAGCACGGTTCGGTTGTCTTGTATGTGGTTGAGGAACGGACGTACAAGTCGTTTATCTCACAGGAGGACGCTGACGCTAAGGCTATGGAGGATATAGCTCTTAACGGACAGAAGTACGCTAATGAGCATGGTGAGTGTATAACTGACATCTGGTATAACGAGGAACAAAGGAAAACCTTTATCCGTAACAATTGTGATAAGTTTAGTGACGGTCAGGAATATGTTTACATCGTTCCTGAGGGTAAGTACGTGTCTTCTATCTCTCAAGAGGACGCCGACAGGAAGGCTCTTGAGGATATTGAAAAGAATGGTCAACAACAAGCTAATCTGGAAGGTGAGTGTAAGCCTAAGGAGAATATCTATTATGGTAAGTTTAGCAAGACCTTTACCCGTAACAATTGCGACTCCACTCAATACGGAACGGAGGTTGTTGTTAACGAGACTATGGTAGAAGGCGACTTCAGGTCTATCGTCTCTCAGGAGGAGGCTAATAAGTTAGCCCAAGCCGCTGTAGAGGCTCAGGGTCAGGATATAGCTAATATCAAGGGTAATTGTGAGAAGATACCGGTATTTACCGGATCGTATTCTAAGGTATTCCAGAGAACTAATTGTCCTGAAGGTTCTACGCCTGTTGACTTTACCGTGGATGAGAAGATGTGTACCGGCTATCCGTTCACTTCTACAGTATCACAGGATGCCGCCAATAAGCTGGCGCAGGACGCTGTTGAGGCGCAAGGTCAGGCTATCACCAATGAGCGTGGCGATTGTCAGACTAACGTCTACTATAACGTTAGGATGGAGAAGACAGTCACGAGAAATAATTGTGATGAGTTCCATATCGGTCAACCTTATACTTATGTTGTAGCCGCCGGTAAGTACTTCTCTATTATCTCGCAGGAGGACGCCGACAATAAGGCCAAGGCCGATCTTGAGGCTAACGCCCAACAACAGGCTAACCTTGAAGGTGAGTGTAAGGAGAAGACCGTATATCATGGTAAATACAGTAAGGAATTTACCCGTAACAATTGTGACGAGACCCAGTATGGTACTAAGGTTGTTGTAGACGAGACTATGGTGACAGGAGACTTTAGATCTACCGTATCTCAGGAGGACGCTAATAACAAGGCTAAGGCCGCTGTTGAGGCTCAAGGCCAGGATGTGGCTAACGTGAAAGGTAAGTGTGAGAAGGTTCCTGTATATACCGGTACTTATACACGTACGTTTACCCGTAACAATTGTGGTACTGGTGCTGGTGGCACTTATACGGTAAACGATAGGATGGTTGATGGTTATCCATTTACTTCCACCGTGTCTCAAGAGGATGCCAACAGCAAGGCTAAGGCTGCCGTTGACGCCCAAGGACAGGCTCTTGCCAATATCCACGCCCTTTGTACGTATACCGGCCGTGCTTCCTTGGAGTTCACGAGAAACAACTGTGGTGAGTGCAAGATCGGATCTAAGGTGACGATCACTCAAGATATGGTAGAAGGACACCCATTCCAGTCCAACGACTCACAGACCGCCGCTGACGCTATGGCTATGACCGCTGTACAAGCTCAAGGACAGGCTTTGGCTAATACCAAGGGTACCTGCTCTAACGCTACTATGTATACCGGTAAGGCTAGCTTCGAGTTCACGAAGAGCAATTGCGGAGCTAATCAGGTAGGAGATCCGTTCACCGTAACCCAAGACATGGTAGATGGTCATCCGTTCCAGTCTTGTGTATCTCAAGATGAGGCTAATTTAGTGGCTATGGCCGCTGTAATGAATCAAGGTCAGAAGATCGCCGATGAGCGTGGTACTTGCCATGAGGCTCCTAAATATACCGGTCATTATAGCGAGGCGTTCGAGAAGAATAACTGTCCGTCCGGTCTTATCCCGTCTTCAGTTACCGTTACTGAGGCTGATGTAACCGGAGGTCCATTCTACTCATACGAGAGCCAGTTCGCCGCTGATGAGCTTGCCAAGGCCGCTGTCAAGGCACAAGGTCAGGCTATAGCCAACGATCGTGGTACTTGTGATGAGTTGAAGATATATGTCGGTAATTATAGCAAGGAGTTCACTCCTAAGTGTCCTACTTGCCAGTATGCTGATCCTATTACCGTAACCCCGGATCTTATGGGACAGTTCTTTACCTCTACCCGTTCACAAGAGGAGGCTGACGCTTTGGCTAAGGCCTACATCGATAGGATGGGTCAGGCGTTCGTTAACAAGAACTATGATGACACGTGTCATACTAAGACTGAGCAACCGGTATGGGAGACTATCGAGACCGTATGCAAGGATTGTATCTCTAAATTACATCAACGTAATACCAATACCTGCTACACTGATCCTGATAATCAAGAGCGGTATATAGCTGGTGGTAATAAGATATGCTTCTGGTTTGGTACGGCATCTAAGGCCTTCACTCGTCAATGTGCGGATGGTGGGGTTGGAAGCTCCGTTACCGTGACTCAGAATGATGTTACGGATCCAAGTCCTAGCTCTGATGGCAAGTTCAAGTCATGTGTATCTCAGGCTGACGCTAACGCCAAGGCATTGGCGGCTGTTACGGCTCAGGGACAGAGCGTGGCTAACTCGAAGGGTACTTGTACGTGGACAGGAAGCTATACCGGTCAGGTCCAGAAGAACAATTGCGCTGATGGCGGCGTAGGAGACATGGTATCCGTAAGCAGCAGCAAGCTTCCGGGACATCCGTACACCTCCAACATATCTTTGGCTGACGCCAATAAGAAAGCTGAGAATGCCGTTCGTGGAGCTGAGGGTCAGGCTTACGCCAATAAGAACGGAGGATGTACATGGACTTACGTGGCAAGCCGTGACTTCTATAAGAACAACTGCGCCGAAGGCGGGGTAGGCCAGAGGATAACGGTGACCTCCACACAAGCCAACGGCGGCACGGCTATCACCAGCAAGGTTTCTTTGGCGGATGCCAGAAGCAAGGCTGAGCAGATCCTAGATCAGAAAGGACAAGATTACGCTAACCAGCATGGCACTTGTGTATGGACCGGTACTGGAAGCGCTACTTTCTACAAGGATAATTGCGGCTCTTGTAAACAGGGTGTGGCTATATCAGTTCCTTATAGCTCGTTAGGATTAGATCCTATAACATCAACGGTCTCTCAGGCTGACGCCAATAACAAGGTTCAAGAGGCATTCAGAAGCAATTCAGCTACCAGAGCCGCCGCTCAAGCTTACGCTAATAAGAACGGAGATTGCGAGGACACTCCTCCTAATTGGAGTGGTTGGAGCTATGATGGCGGAAACTATTGCTCAGGTGGTGATGTTTGGGCTAGGTATAGAAGGACTGATAGCACTGGATGTCACCCTGACGAGACTGAGAACAGGTTGCATGAGTCTTGCGATTGTGGATGTTCAGGTGGTTCTTGTGATAGCTGTTGTGATCCTAATTCTTGGAGTAGAATAGGAGAGGCTGAGTGTAGATCTGGCGAAAGTGTAGCTTTATATAGAAATGATTGTGGAAGAGAGGAATATCTAAGCTATGGATCTGCTTGCTGTAATACGATCGGTTTCCAAGGAGGATCTGCTACTAGTAGGAATTGTCCATCTGATAGACCTTGTGGAGTAACGATCTCCTATCAGGGTGTACCTTCTGGATCTATATGCGCTTCTAGCACGTCTTCTGCCAACGCTCAGGCTAGCGATAAGATAGAGACGCTTAGATCACAAGCTCAGGCATTAGCGGATGCAGGTTGTAGTGGAAGGGTATGTAATGATTATGTAGAGGCTACTGCTACCAAGCAAGGTTGTCCGTCAGGATGTACGGCTCCGAAGGCTTCCGCTTACTGGGTTTCTGGCGGAAACAATGGCGCTTGGTGTAAGTGTAACGGTGATAAGGCCGCACTTACCGCCGCGGCACAGGCTGACGCACAGAGACTAGCGCAGGAAAAAGCCAACGCTATGGAATGCGATTGCCCCAAAACATGGAGCGCCAACGCTATGCTGAGCGGTGATCCTTGTAATGGCCTGTCTGGTTCTACATCCACCTTAAGGTGCTCCTATGAAGTGTCTTACAATAATCAATGTGGATCATCTAAATCAATAACTGTAACTGTTACTGGTAGGAATGATCATGGACAAACCGTTACGGCTGGAAGTACTACCGTAAGTATACCTACTGGGTCTGGTAAAAAAACCGGTGTCATAGGTTTTGATTCAGGAGTACAATGTGGGTCTATAAGTGTTTCTGGAGGAGGATCTGGGAACTGTTAAGATTCTGATGTATAACAAAAAAAAGGAGAGGCTAATAAGTCTCTCCTTTTTATTAAAAACCATAACAGCAGTGATTGTCAACAATTACCTGAATCATGACCAGAGATTGTTACATCTCCACATACCACTTCTCGGCTAAAATACACACTTCCACTCTTGCTTCCAGATCCTGCGGGAATTGTAAAGCTAGCGCTATTGACCTGCTCTTCTCCGTTTTGTGTATACCCTATACCACTCACAGAACCAGATATAGATCTACCACATTGATTATTATACGTAATCGTAAATCCTCTTGATGTGACAAGTTGCTCATGACTCATGCAATCATTATTCATAGATACAGACCATGACCACGTCTTCTGCTCCGGGCAATCGCATTCCATAGCGTTGGCTTTTTCCTGCGCTAGTCTCTGTGCGTCAGCCTGTGCCGCGGCGGTAAGTTGGTAGTTTCATCAACCTCTTTTATTCTATTTTCGATAGAAATGACTAATATTGTATCACTAACATTAAAAAAAAAGTAAGACTATGACATGTACTAAGAAAAAGAAGATGGCAGAAGGAGGCAAAGTCTCCGAGAAAAAGAAACCTCAAATGAAATGTGGAGGCAAGGTTAAGAAAAAGAAGTAACAACAGGAGGGGTATATCCCCTCCTCAGTATTTAGCATATGAAAAATTCAGAATTTGTATCTAGGATCATGAATGACATGAACTCCATTAACAAGGACGCTCATGTCAGTAGGAGGTGGATATTATCCATAGGCAGACAAAAAGCAAGGTCTTATATAGCCCAGAAATACGCTGACGGTACTTTGTTCGGCGAGGAATCGTTATACACCCATATCAATTGCCTGGAGATGGAGAGAGTTCGGAAGGTTGATTGCTGTTTTGATGAGTTCAAGTTATGCCGGATTCTTATGAGATCTAAGAAAAGGTTGCCCGATATGATATATACCCGTATAGGACCGGCTATCATCAAAGTATCAAACATCATGGATGATATTATATTTACCTCCATATCGTTAAGAAAATACGCTAACAACAAGGAACGTAAATACGGGAATATAGATCAATACTATTATTATGTCAATGATGGATATATCTATATACCAGATATTAACATAGAGGCTATAAATGTTGATCTTATAACTCTCGACAGAAAAGCGGCGTTAGAGCTAGGGGGATGTGGAGCTGAAAAAGATAAGCCATGTACATCTCAATGGGATTATGATTTCATATGCCCAGACAAACTTCTTGAATATGTGGTTTCCGAAACATTAAGGGAAACTGTAACCAAATTGCAGATCCATACGGATGAGAACCCGGATATGGATATTAATAAGAAAACACAAAAAATTCAATAACATGAATCTAATAAGATCAATAATCAATTTCTTTGGTTTCAATGACGCCATAGTTGACGGTATAGGCGAAAGAGGGATGAGAGACAGCTCTATCATAAGATATAATGAGGTGCACGATATGTATGACAAGATTATAAAAGATCTGGGAGATATGTCGGCTTACGTATCCAAGGGTTATATCTATGATAAGATAAAGGAAAGAACGGGATTAAGTACCAGACATATTAGTAGGATATTGAATCATACTAGGAGGAAAGATCTTAGATTCATCTAATCGTAACAAAAAGGAGAGACTATATAAGCCTCTCCTTTTTTTATTGTCAACAAGATCCACTTCCTTGACCATCCTCATAATAAGCATAAGCTCCAGATGATATCCCGTAGTTGGTTGTTGTAGAATCAGAAAAAGTTCCTGATCCGGAAGGAATAGGGACTATTCTTGTCTCATACTCCCATTGACCATTCGTTTTTTTGTATCCTATAGTCATCCTAGACGTCTTTTCCGATCCACATGGATTATTATATTGTATGGTGTAATTTATCGTCTTCCCGCTTCCGCTAGACGTCGTTACACTAGCGCTCCATGTTTTGGGGCAATCGCATTCCATAGCGTTGGCTTTTTCCTGCGCTAGTCTCTGTGCGTCAGCCTGTGCCGCGGCGGTAAGTGCGGCCTTATCACCGTTACACTCACACCAAAACTTGCCAAATATTTCTTGAATAAGGATGAAATTATTATATTTGCGACATGAAAACAAAGTCGTTTAAAATACTTGATCAATACTTTCTTCGGTTCTACAGGTCTATTATGTCTAAGAACGGAAAGAGAAGGAAACATACGATCGTGGACAAGAATGATATTCTCGAATGTCAGTCGTTGATCTGGAAAGTCATACGTGATAAGTACTTAGATAATGAGGGCGGGGTTTATATAAATAACATCGGTTATCTATGTCATAAGATTAATCCCAACCGTAAGATATATCTGAATAAACTTACCGGGACTATAAACAGGCGTGGGACAGGTGGATATTCTTACGTCCATACGTGTATGGATTTTATGCCGAGGAATAAGTATTTTCATTTATATATCTCTCCAGCATTAAACAAGGAGTGTAGGATGGCTATGGAGTCTGGAAGGAGATATAAGTTCTTGTACCGGGAAGTTGAATCGGAAAGTAAGGTATTTGGAGTTAAATGGGTTTATAAGCTGTAGAAGTTTCTATGATCCAGTTAGCTCGTGAGGGTAGACTGGATTTTTTTTGTATCACGGATTCAAATACATATCTTTGTGCAAAAGACTTGAATATGACAATAAAAGGCTTATTGGCCGAGATCAAGGCCGATTTACATAAATACGACGATAGCGGAGCTATAGACACCTCGTCTGTTTATAGGTGGGCTGAGATAGCTTTAAAAAGGTTTGGGGGTGTTATAGCCGTCATGTCCGAGGCGGTTGTAAAGACCAGTAACAAGCAGGCGGTATTACCATCCGATTTCTTCGACATGCTTGACGCTTACAGGTGTGAGCCTCTTGTTTGCGAGATCCCTGGCGGCGATAAGGCTAAGGCTGACCTCCAACACGAGATCGGCTGGGTCGAGCGCACGGAGCGCGGGTTTCGTTGGAACTCCTGCACGGAGTGCTGTAAGGAGGAGTTTGAGAAGACAATCACGGAGAAGATATATATCGGGTCTCACGAGGTTCGCTTCCATTACCATCACCCCGTAAGGCTGTCTATAGGTCGTGGGTTGAGACGTGATTGCGCCGCCGACAAGTATCGGGATAAATATGCTTGGGATAATTATGATATAACTATATCCGGCAATACTATGTATACCGGGTTTGATGGATTTATTTACATCATATATCGTGCTACACCCAAGGATGATGACGGTCTCCCGTATATACCTGAAACGGCGTTAGGTTATCTTGAGGATTATGTCGAGACGTATATCAAGATGAAGATCTTCGAGAACGCCGCCGTTAATGGCTTGATACAAGGCGCTGGTGACGCTTACAAATTATACGCTCAGCAAGAACCGGGTAAGTTCGCTAGGGCTATGAAGGAGCTTAAGATGTCGATGATTACCTTGAATGATTATCGGGAACTGGCTGAGGATAATAGGAGAAGGATGTTGTCTTATGAGCGGATGTGGCCCAACGCTTTTGATAAGTATATTAAACTTATTTAACAAAATACGATGATATGGCTGATTGGATACATTTAGATAAGACAAGTGGTACCGGCCCTGCTGAGGTTAGGGTTACCGCTGATATCAATGAGACTGGAGAGATACGTCAGGCTACGTACAAGGTTATAAAAGAAGGCACCAAGGAGGAGAAGACGTTCGTGTGCAGGCAGGAGTCGGTTCCGGTGGTGATCATCCCTGAGTTCGATTTCCTTGTGCTTAGGTATATCTGGGATGACGAGGACGGCATTGACTTCGACACGGCAACCGGTTTCGACAACACCGGCCTCCCGGACGTGGACGGCAAGCTGGTTGGTTGGAGTAAACAGTACCAGACCACGCAGGAGCGGGTAGGTGATTATCTTATCCATGGTGGCGATAACATGGAATCAGGGAATGAGGCCGCTTTGATCCAGATGGGACCGTTGCTTGACGGGGATAATTATGATAAGCTTCCCCTTGAGATCAGATGTGGTATATACGGCAACTGGTATGGCGGTCGAGAAAGAGGGAATGTAACTATCAAATTTACAGCTTATAAGGGCGGAACGATGGAGAAACGTGGATATGATTTTGTCAACATAGGAGGTGAGGAGGTTTATACCGGTGATGCCCCTACTAACGTATCCGCTCACGGCGAGGATAATTGGCAAAATATAAAGACCTTGTATTCTAAGGTAGGTACGATGATTTATAACAAGGAGTCTCGTGACTGTATTGTAAGAATAGGTGAGTGATTATTCTTTTTCATAATACAAATATCTATCAGCTCTCTCGTCCGTGAGGATGGGGGAGTTTTTATTTTTTTTAGTCCTTCGCTTATGACATATTTGATCTTTTATTGCACAGAAATAATCTAGCTTTGCCAAAAACTAGTATTATGATTACATTGAATGATGTCAATAACGAACTCCATGTCCGGTTATATATACTGGAGGTGCTTAAGGATTATATAAGAGATGATGATTTCGATGGTCTTGTAGATAAGGCGTTGGATTTTGTCATGGAAGGCGTTTCTATACCTAAGGCTCCGGCCAAGGATACCACCATGAGTGACATATCAAAGAGCGTTTTGGCCTTGGTAGCGGGTGCTGGATTAGATGAGAGGCTAAGCAAAAGCTCTTTAGAGTTAGCTTACGATAGGTGTAAGATGAGGTACGTATTCGATCCTCGAAATCGGGATATGCACGGTGTAGTCGTAGGTTATTCCAATGACTTTAATAGTCTGGTCGCTGTGTGTGATGAGGGATCGAAGAAAGGGGTGGACAAAGGATCTACTGATTTTGTGGACGTCAATGAGAGATACGTGACTAACGGGTTCTTCTACATATCCGTAGAGGACGCCGACAAGCAATCAAGCTACATGGGGAAAAATCCATAATTATTATGTTTTTGTATTTTCATTAGGGGTAAACGTTGCAAAGTGTTTAGATTTTCCTTCTGGCTTGTAAGAGTCAGAAGGATTTTCTATTTTTGTGCGATTTGAATGTTTTGCATAATACGTACAGTTTATTAGAATCCGCCACATAAGTGATTATCTGGCGGATTTGCTATATTTGCGAAAAACATAACATCGTGCAAAATAATTCTAATATAGCGGTTCCCGATTCCGGGATGAACAGGGATAAGCATCCACAGGACCTATCCCCGTCTGAGTACAGTTTCGCCTTGAACGCTACCATAGAGGGTGACGATGGGAGTCAGCTTAAGATCCAGAACGAGCCTAGTACCCTTTTATGTAAGCGATTTGATGGCTATAAGGTTATTGGGTATAAGAATGATATAGCTGGTGATAACACTTATTTCTTTCTGGTGAATCCTGATAACAACACCTCTAAGATCACGTTCATGAGGTCATTGGATTATGTCAAGACCGTAGAGGATCAATTAGCGGGATCAGGGAAAGATATTCATCGTATCCTTGGCGAGAGGCTTGAGGAGTCGGATGGTCGTTTCGATGAGATATGTGATTTGATGGAGGTGTTGATAGAGGATGGGACCGATGACCCTTGTCTTAACTTTTCCATTCATCACCCGATCTTTGATATAGAGATCAAGGATGAGAAGTGTGGTAAGGTGATATACTGGACTGATGGATATAACCCCCAGCGATATGTTATGGTTGACAAGGCACTTAATCCGGATGATGATGGTGACTTCTGGTATCATTATCATGGATATAAGACATGTGGGGATGATAAGCCAATAGAGAGGTGTAGGCTGGCTTGCGAGAAGCTACTGGTATTCCCGCTGCTGACGGCCCCGTGCGTGGAGCCTGAGGTCGTGGAGTTCGGGGGAAGCCTGCGTGCCGGGACCTACCAGTTCTGCGTGGCGTTGTGCGATGAGTTCGGGATAGAGAAGACCGGATATTGCTCATTGACCAACCCTATCATGATATTCGATCGTCAGGATATAGTCATTCGTGATGGCTTATGGGGCAAATCAACCAACATGGGTATCCGGCTTACTGTATCCAATATAGATAAGCAGGTATCTCATTATAAGGTAGGTGTTATACAGAACACCGTTGGATATAATGGCGAGCAAAGCCCGGTTCTTGAGTATTTCATAGAAGGTATACATCCGATAACGGAAAGGACCATCTATTACCTTACGGATCAATATAGCGAGCGTACGACCATGGAGAAGTTATCCAAGGAAATACCGGTATATAAGACAGCCAGAGGCATGACGTCTGTCGGGAATCGTCTTCTTCAATACGGATTGACCGTGGAGAATGAATGGAATCTTCAACCGGTCGTTAATTTCTTGGGTCATTTCGTTAAATGGCAGACATCGATAGCCACGGAGAATCTGTATAAAGACGGTGTGGCTTGCTCTAAATACGCCTCTTTCATGCGTGACGAGGTATATCCGTTGGGTATAAGGTTCTTTACCAATACAGGATACAGGACAGCTAGATTCCCGCTTATCCCTCGTCCGGCCACAAGGGAGGAGATGGAGGTTATCGTTGATGAGGACGGTAACTCTGACGACCTGTCGGCTGCGTCGGTGCTGGAGAACAACCCGCAGTGCGCAGGGAACAGCCGCCGTCATCTTTGGCAGTTTAAGAATACGGCAAAGATCATAAACGACCCATCTTGGGGATTTGATGATTTTGGAGGAGAATGTAAGAATCAGTTAGATGTCAAGCAGCTCAGATATGTAGAGCAGGAATATGCCACGGTAGGAGAGACCCAATTCGTTATCAATACGATGGGGGAAGATGTTACGGTAGATGATGCTATTGATTATATCGCTGATAATATAGAGAACCTGTGTGATATCATAGAATCTAATGTAGGTATTACTGACGAGTTATGCGCTGCTATATCATTGCCAGAGGATCAAGACGGTATAAAGGCTCCCGATTTCCCTAGTGGATGTGATGATATCGAGAGGATAGAGACCAGGACTATATTGGATAAAAACTCTTTGGTGGATTCTAGGATTGATTTTACATATAAGTTGGCTAGTGATTATACGGAGACAGAGCCTACCACCTTAATACAAAGTAACGCCGAGTCACAAAGGAAATTTTCTGTATTGTGTGATTTCGATAATTACTCCAGTGGAGGTAAGAATATCATAGATCTGGTTCAAGAATGGCTGGATGGTCAGGATGAGGACAAATTCCCGTCTGATATAGATTCTTCCGCCTTGGTCTTGTGTCAGGATATGTCTAATGTCCGGCAGTTATATGATGAGGGTATATGTACTAATGGGTGTTCGGTAGGTGATCCTTACGTGAATCCTACTATTAAAGATGTTCAACTACCCACGTTCCAAGGAGGTAGGTCATTGGGTAAATGTACGTTCTTATTCCAAGGCGATGGGTGGGAAGGCAAGAAGCATACCGAGACTATGCTTGATATATTGATGGATTCAATGAAAAAGTACTTCCCTCAATATGAGAGTCAGTTTGGTATTGAGAACGCCATGTGTCTTTTTGGTGATGGTGATAACTCTAAGTTCAATACTGGCATATCTACTGATTGGGAAGATCGTGTGTCTGTGCAGAATGATATTGACGCCAAGACCAATTGGTTCGGTAGAAGCAACTTGACTTATTTCAAGTTCTATCCACATGTATCCTCATACGCCAGATGGGTGGAGTTGGATTACGAAAAATACGTAAGCGGTTTATCCGATCCTGATAACGGTATTATGTATATAGAGATGATGGGTAACTATAATTATCCGATCGGCGACTCGTCATCATACAATAAGGTTCGTATAACATTTTTCTCGGACAAGGAAGGTACCGTGGCTCCTAATCCTTTGGCTAATGATGCCAAGAAAGGTGTTATAGTGAATTACGTGGATCATAAGATATTTATGATGCCAAAGTACTTGTTCTGGAATGATGACAAGACTACTTTCCATAAGATATATGTTTGCATCGAGCCTGCGGTATGCGTGTTCTTCACCGGTTTCGCCATGAGGCAGGACATGAAGGAACTTGCAGGATTCTATACGGCCGGCACCGCCATTTTCCCTGCCCCGTTCTGTTTTGGCATTCGGCCACTGGAGGTGAAATACGTATTCTTCTTTACGAAAGAACTGAAATTAAGGAGATTTGTCACATATGAGGCGAAATGCATCTCATGTGGAGATAAACCCGCTGATTGTGCTCCTAGACCTTATCAGTATGGTGATTTTGGTTATTGGGAATCTATCAATAAGTATCCGGCTAATTTTGAGTTGTATGATTCAAGTAAGATCGGGATATCGTCGGGAGGATCGAAGAGGAAGGATATAATAGATTCTTTGACGAAATACTATGGGTCTCCTAAATCCGTGGGAGGTAAGTCTTATTTCACGGGTAATGGAGATAACGCTGAGTATCCCAATACGTCAACCACATTTTGTCAGAGACCTATACGTCATTACAAGTTCCCGGATAACTCTGTCGCTCCTTTTATGGGTAATCCGTCTCAACTGACCGGTCAATATGGAGTTGACTCCTATATTTATCCTATGGGGGTGATGCTTGATGACGATATCGTTAATGAGTTTCTGGATATAGCGGTAGAGAATGGCCTTATAGATAAGGATAGAAGGGATTCCATAATAGGATATGAGTTGTATAGGGGCGATAGGACATTGGATAAGAGCGTTATCGGTACCGGTCTGGCTTATGATATGTTTAAGTACGATGATCCCGACGGATCGGCTAACCTTTATCCTAATTATCCTTACAATGATTTGTCTGATGATATGTATATCTATAAGGATATTAATCGTGAGAATTTTATAACGCATCCGTTTAACAGGAAGGGTAATATCTGGTATTCATTCTTAAGCCCTGATATTGCCTTCAACAAGCCTGATGCTCCCACTGAGTGCCTTGTTGATGGTTATCAATTAGGTAAATCCTCCGGTATATTCAGGGAGGTGGAGGATCACCCTAAATGGACGATATTAGGAAGTAAGGCTTATAGTATGGCAACGTCATTGGCTACGGTGGAGGCTATGGCTAATTTAATATCCGCTATAGCTGAATATACATATCAATCGGCGTCCCAACAATATGTCGGTGGAGGCGTGTTTTTTTTAGCCAACCCTGTCGGCATAGCGCTGACGGCTATCCGTCTGGCTACAGGTATCGCCAAGGCTACCTCCCAGTCTGTCGTGGATATAGGGAAGTACAGGTATCAGTGGTTAACGGCCTTGATAGATAGGGGACCTAGATGGAATTACGCTTATTATTATACTTCTGTCGCTCATTATAATCTATTTTACCAAAAAACAGGGGCATCAGAGTTGCGTGGATTATCTACGGCTAAGTATATTAAAAGCGGATTGTATCCGGTAACGGATATCTCATCACAAGGGAAAGTAGTAGGCGGTAAGCCTATAGTTGTAAATAATCTCGATCGTGAGCATTCGTTGTTCATGTCATTTGGTATGGATAAGTATATGCTTGAATATCCGGAGTTGGTTTCAAGTTATGATACCAGCCGTATTCAGGATGAGTGTAATATTCGTAACGATGAGGTGGCTGGTATGACGCCTCATTTTATGACACGTGAATCTTTCGTATCCTGCCCCTATATGAGGATAAAGAAATATTCTCCAGCTCAATACGGACAGATAGAGGATATCAGGTGGGTGTCGTTAGGCGGGTGCGGGTTGATGGATGAGGATAAGCGTAAACCTGTTTTTGGAGGTGATGTGTTTATATCCAGATTCTCGCTTAAAAGGAAAATGCCTATGTTTTACTTGACCCAGTTTGGTCAGGGAGATATGATACCATTCCCTTACTACGACTATAGGAATATCGGGTATCCACGTTATTTTGTTAATTATGATACCGGGGAGGATTATCTTAATAAGACTGATACGGATACTGGATCGCTATATTCGTTCCCTAGCCGTAAGAGTGCTTATGAGATGGCTTGCAAGACCGGGGATATGTATCTTAGTGGTCGTTTCTTCCTATACTTCTATGGCATACCTCAGTTTTTAGTGGAGTCTGAGATTAATTGTAATTTCCGTATAGCTGGACCTGAGCCTTATGAGGGATTCTATCCAGAAGTAGGGGATTATATATCATGGACCCAAGAGCGTAATGTCCCTATATCAAGGGATAATGTGTTTAAGATGAGTCCTGTGTACAAGAATCGTTTTACGCTAGGCGGGAGGTCATTACCAGAGACGTATGATAGCAATTTTTGGGACTGCGCTTACCAAAGGCCCAACGGTGTCATATGGAGCACCGCCGACGTTTCAGAGAACGGCATGACCGATCCTTGGCTGTCGTACAAGCCTATGGATTATCATGAGTTCAAGACCTCGTTCGGGAAACTTGTAAGCATGAAGGGGATAGAGTCGGATCAGATATTAGCCCGCTTCGAGAATCAGGTAGGGTTGTACAACGCCATAGACGTGTTGGCGGAGAGAATATCCCCGGAGAATAGCGAACTAGGGACAGGTGGTCTTTTCGCCTCTCGTGGTATCGAGTATAATAATACGACGTTAGGATATTCCGGGACCCAGAGCCGGGATATGATTAGTTGTGAATTTGGGCATTTTTGGGTCGATTTAAGGCGTGGTCAGGTATTCAAGGTAGATTCTAATGGCAGGAATCTTACGGAGGTCACACCGGGGCTTAGAAACTGGTTTAAGGAGCATCTTCAGATGAAGATCATCCGTAGCCGGATATATAACGCCGATACGGATGCTGAGCTGTCTTATTATGATATCGATAACAAGTTCTTTGGTATAGGTCTGTCCATGGGTTGGGATAATCGTTTCAAGAGGGTATTGATAACCAAGAGGGATTACATACCGGTAGGGAATCCAAGCGAGTACCAATTCAGGGGAGGCCGGTTCTACAGGAACGGGCAGGCGGTGGAGCTTTCGGACACCAGCCATTTCACGGATGTCTCCTTTACCGTTGGATATAATTGTTTGAAGGGTGAGTGGAAATCATATCTATCATACACCCCTGACTATTATATCGAGCACCAGCATTATTTCCAGTCTGGTAAGAACTATTCTAGTGATAGTCGGGAAGTGGGATTGTGGTCTCATGGCTTAACCAATCAATCGTATCAGGTATTTTATGGTAAGCTATATCCGTTCGTCATAGAGGTACCTGTCCGTGAGCAGTATGTGAATAAGATCCTCACGAACTACCAATATCGGATGGATGCCAGAAGGTATCAGGATGAGGTTAATTATCAGGTTAGAAGAACAACTGGATTTAATAAGGCATGGTTCTATAACGATACCAACAACAGTGGAGAGCTTAGGATGACCATCGCCGATAAGAACGACATGAGCCAGCGCCTAAGATATCCTATAACTAACGACGATAGCCGTGAGATACTGGTGACGGAGGTTGATCAGAAGATCAATATCAACGACTACTTCAACGAGGTTAAAGACGATACTAATAACCTACCGGTATGGGTTAAGGACGTGAACGATATTGGCCGGGAGATCGACCCCAGGACTGTCGATTATCACCGGAGGTGGCGTGATCGTCTTCGTGGCGATTGGTTCTTGGCAAGGTTCGTGAATGATATTGAGAGCCGGTTCAAGATGATAGTAAGATGGTTTAGTAATGACGAGAAAATTTATTGATTTAGGTGATTATAGCATAACTGTTAATACGCAATGATATGGTGAAAAAGAGATCTGCTGTTAGTAAATCAGGTAAGTGCCCTAAATCGGGGTGCATCAAGAAAGTAGGAAGTGATTGGAGAGTAGTTAGTAACAAGACCGGAAAGTTATGGCCAGCCAAGTACAAGTCGAGGGATTCGGCTAAGAAAGCTCTAGCGGCTTATCACATGCATTGAAAAGCGTAGGCGGGTAGGTGATTAAGATCATGTACTCGCCTATTGTTTTATCCTGCATCCGATTATGTATATCTTTGTAGAAAACGTGATTTATGGCTAAGAAAGACAAGAAAGAGGAAATCCCTTCATGGATAAAGGATTTGTATAAGGAGGATCTTGATCGTGTTGTAAGAGGTGAGCGTCCTATGTATTTCAGGGGTATGGATGATAGTCCTTTAAGGAACGTATCCCCGGAGTTTGATATCCTTAGCGGAGGAGCTGCTGTTAAGGGTATGAATGGGATAAGAGGTGCGTTGTCTCCGTTGAATAATGGCATGGGTAATTATAATTTCAGCATTAGGGGTATAAATAAGAAGATAGGCGAGCTGGTTGATGAGGCGGGGTTGTATTTGCCTGAGAAATTAAGACCTGTATATCGGACTGTGGTGGACGCTATGTCGAGTTCCAAGGATAAGGGGTTGGGTTATATCACGCAGCCGTTGGCCAACGCCCTGTACCCAGCGGACGAGCGGCGGAACCGGCGTCTGGACGGGGAGCATCCCGTTGGTTATGTGGATGCCATAGACGGCATATGGCCTAGGGAGAAATATGGGCTATGGGGAGAGAAAATTGAGCGGAAAGCCGAAGGAGGTCCTACTGGTAATGATCCTATGTATGTAAGACAAGATGTATCTGATAGAGCTTCGTATTTAAAAGAGATCATAGGTAACGCCATAAGAAGGAGGTTGTATGAGAATGTAACACCTGATGTGGTAGCCTCAAATGCCAGTCTTCCCGATAAGGTTAAGGAGTTTATATACGGAAGAAATGGCAAAGCTAATGTTGATGAATATAGTGAACAGCTATGGGGTAGATTCTTATCCCAACCTAATAGTCTTGACGGAAATAGCAAGGAAATAAGAATCCCCGATAATATTATTGCTGATATCGAGAGGATGTTTAATCGTGACACTGAGGATGAGATAAAGAGGTTAGATAAGAAGATTCGTGATACGGAGCGAGAAATATATGGTTCCGATAAGCCGGTTACAGATGATGCTTATGGTAGGCTGGAGTTTTTGAAAAAGTCTAGAGAATGGGTAGATATCTTTGAGAAGAATCGTAATTCGGTAAGATCCGGAAAGCCTACGGTTTTTTCTGAGTACGATTTTTATCCCGAAGCTGCTGGTGAGCTTACCCCGTTATCAGGGTTTGGTAATTTTACTATTTATAGACGTCCGGATGGAAGGTTAGGCGTTTACGATGTATATGATTTTTATAGTAATGATCAAGAGTTCCCGATTAATATAGCTACCAAGGTATTAGATGCTATAGGTGATAAGTTTGAGGAGAGAGGCTCTTTCAAGGATTATAATCCTGCTCCAGAGAGTGGTAAAGATGCTCTTATTCGTAACGCTATTATGTCTAAGAATAAGTTGGAGGACAAGGCTGAAGGAGGTCGTATAAATACAGGGAGCGATTATGGTTCTGGAAAGTATGTGATTGATCCTCGTAGATCAGAAAATAGCAAAATGGCTGTATATGATGAGATATGGGATTATCTGACGGATAAGAAGGGGATACCACAAATACAAGCGATCGGTATCCTGTCGAACATCGCCGCCGAGTCCGGAGGGGACACCGAAGCCCTAGGAGTCGCCGGTGATTTTGGCATCCAACAATGGCTTGGACCGAGAAAGAAGGAGCTACAGCGCAGGTATGGAAAGAAACCGACGTTGACACAGCAGTTGGATTATCTAGTGGATGAGTATCAAGGCAAGGTCCCAGGGTTAGGTTGGAATTACATCAATCAAGGCAAGTTCTTTGATAAGGACGCTCAAGGCAATGTATATAATTATTATATGTACTCAAAGGCTGATTTTGATAACGCTACCAACTACAAGGACGCTACCGTAGCATGGAATCAGGGGTATGGCAGGCCTCTTGGATCGACTTTAAGAAATGAGAAGAGATTTGAGTTTGCCGATATGTTCTCTGATAGGTATGGTGTCCCGGAGAACGAGCCAATGAGATACGAGTTCGGGCAGCGGGATTCGGGCATGGGGGACGGAGGTCAGCAGCCTACCCCTGAGACGGTAGCCCCTGCCAATCCTTCTTTGGCTTCCCACCCTTCCATAGATAGCTGGTGGGAGAAGGAGGGTCAAGATCTGTTATATAAGATGCTAGCTCAATCCGGCGCCAACAAGAAAGCTATAGAGGACATCGCTAATAATATTAAGAATGATCCTCAATCAGAGGCGCAGATAGCGGAGGTCGAGCGTATGCGTAAGGAACAGGCGAAAAGACAGTTGGTGCTTAATATGATACCGGGGTTGATGCTGAATATAAAAGGAGTGTCGTCAATAAAATTCGAAGGAGGCCCTGTTGGGGATGATAAATGGTTTTATGATAAGGATCAACGAAAACGCGTCGTGGACAAGCAAGAGGCGATAAGAGCATTAAGCAAGGAAAGGCATAAGATTCTAAATGCGTCAAGATCCGCTTTTCAACAGGGTCTTATAGATGAGGATCAGTTCAGGAGGATGAATAATCTTCCTATATTTAAATTGGATGATAATATAAAAGGAGGCAAAAATAAGGATGTTGATCTCTTGAATAGTCTTTTTGATACAGCCATGTACGACACGTTTGGAGAATCTGTTAAAAAGGGGGCAGAAGAGAGTGAGATAAAAAGGAAGGAGCGGTTTTATCCCTATAAGCTTATGGCTGATACTTTACTTACAATAGGTGATATAGCCACAGCGTCTCCTGGATTCTTGAGGTTAATAGAGAGATCAGGCGCTAGATTGTATCCGTTGTTGAATAATATAGCCCATAGTAATTCTGTCCAAAAAATATCTGGTGTATCAGGAATAGGTGTTGATTCTTCTCAGATGGCATTAAACCCGGATGATGATAATTTTTGGAATATACTAGGGGTGGCGGGTGCGGCCGCTGAATTGATAGGTGGTATGGATATATTAAGAAATACGAGCGTGATGGGTAGGATCGGAAATAGACTGGATGATATTCTTGATATAGCTAATCCTGTTGTGACTCTAGGAGGGATAGCTAATGATGTATTGGATTAATTCGTTATATTTGTCTGTTTTTAAAAATATTTTAGTATGAAAAGATTGTTGTTTTTATTTGCTATGTTATTGACGCCATTCGCTTTGATGGCACAAGAGGTAATCCCATCAGAAGGGCCTATTACTATTGATCTGACTACCTTTACAGGCATCATGGCTTTCGTCACGATGTCAGCTACGCAGTTAGCCAAGGTTGTGCCGTATATTGACACCCATAAGTGGGCTAAAGTCCTATCCGCCGTAGTCATAGGTATGCTGGTTTGTATATTAGCGTGGTTTCTAAAGGTGTCTCCATTGCTTATAGGGAGTGAATGGTGGGAGGCATTGCTGTATGGGGTAGCTGTTGGGTTCAGTAGTGCCGGCTTCTACGATCTGGTGAAAGCTATAGGATCACTGTTTGTAAAAAGGATCTAGCATCTTGTAATTATTTGAGATATGTAAAATTTCAAGATTTTATTATCTATAATATAGGCTATTATATTTTGTAATAATATTAGTATTGCTTATATTTGTGCGCCTACCTACTCATCACGAGCGGATAGGCGCATTTATTAATTTAAAACTTTTAGTAAAGGTATGAAAAGTAATTTGATTTTATCATCAGAGAGTAGGGAATTATTAGGTAGGAACATTTCTGTTATGTCCAAGGACGGGTTTGTATGCATAACGGAAGTTATGGAAGCCTTGAATGAAAAACGTAAATCTATGGGGTTGGAGTCTAGAAGGCTTGATCATTTGTTTGCTACTAATGGATTTCAGGAAAAGATGAAAGCTCTTGTTAGGGAGCTGAGTATTAATGATATATGTACTGTAAGAAATCTTACGGTACAAAACCATGAATTGAAAATCAATAAGATAACCGATCTCAAAAAATACGGAATGGCTTACCGAAGAGGAAAGGGGGAGGGTCAGAAATGGTATGTAAATCCGTATTTTTTTGTTATGGTAGCATTGGAATTGGATCCAGAGATATACGCCAAGGTGATAATATGGTTGCATGATGGATTCATAGAGGACAGGAATGCCGCTGGCGAGGCTTATATCAAGATGAGTTCGGCCGTCGCCAGGTTGGTTAGCGACAAGAGTCAGTTGTCTGATAAGATATCAAGGGTAGCTAAGGCTATTAATTTTATCGTCTTTAACAAGCATGAGAGTGGGATAAGGAATACGGCCACAAAGAATCAGTTAAACGACATAGTAGCTGTAGAGAATGTTATTACCGGCATTATAGATGGAGGCTTTATAGATACTTATGATAAGCTTATAGACTATCTTGGGCATGAATGGAAGAAGAAATGGGGTAATCCTGTTGTGGCTTTAAAATATTAGTATTAAAGAGACTCATCGTTATATAAATGGTGAGTCTCCGTTTTTTTAGATTATCTTTGTGTCAGAACGAAATTAATTTGATATGGGCAAATATGTAATCAAGAGGAAGATACCTAAATATCAAGAGGCTGGGGAAGTCACCCCTATTATGCCCGGTAATGTTGTTGGTCTTCAGGGTATTGGAGTGGAGCCTTTGGTTTCGTCTACCCAGATAGGATTTGATATTCAGCAGCCTGATATTAATACCATTGATACAAGTGATTTGAGCGCTTTGGTTGACAGTAATAAGAAGGTTGATAAGTCTGGTAGTACGGATGTTTTTGATTTTACCACTATCCCTTACTATGGTGCTGATGATATAGGATCTAGGTTCACTCAGATGGGTCGTGGTATAGGACGTATGAGAAGCGAGGGATATGGCGATTTATCCACCGGGGCTAAAACAGCTAATACGATAACTACCATAGCCTCGGGAATTAGTGGTATCATGGGGTTGGCTCGTAACGTGGTTTCTGGGATAGCGTCAGAGAAAGGTACTCGTACCAATATCAGGTTAGCTCAGGAACGTGAGGCTAGGCAAAGAAGGCAATCCCAAATGCAGTACAAGGATGGCGGGGGCGTTTATCTAGGACCTAATAATAGGTTTGATAGCGGAAGCCTTACCGGTGAGTATCTGTATCCGTTACCTAAGTCGATGGAAGATCAAGCCAACGTGGAGGTCGAGAAGGGCGAGTACGTGGAGCAGCCCGGGGAGGCGCCGATGGAGGCCATGGGGCAGAAGCACGCCGATGGGGGAACGCCTGTTTCTTTGGAGCAGGGTACGAAGGTTATTACCGATGATACCACCATAGAGCCGGACTTCGCCAAATACATTAGGGATACGTATGGGATTAAGGCCACGCCTAAGGACACATACGCTACGTTAATGGATAGGTATAAGGCTAAGATCGGTCTTAAATCGGCTTACGATGACCAGAAGAAGGCGTTAGAGAAGTTGAAGAAGAACGATAAGATAGATGATGAGAATACAAGGCGTTTAAACGCCTCCGTATTATCTAAGGCTATAAATGATAGCAACGATACCGTTAATGGCTTAGAGGGAAGATTTACGGACTTCGCTAATGTCATATACAAGGAGCAGGAAGACCGGAAGATGAAGAAGGATGAGGATACGTATTTCGCTAAGGGTGGTGAGATAGATAACATCATATCCAGATCCATGAAAGAATACGGTCTTACGGAGGAGGATATAGCTGAGGCTAAGAAAGAGCTGCTTAAGAAAGTGGCTGGTATTCGCCAGAAGATGGAGATAGGAGGCACGTCTTTGTTCGGTCGTAAATTAACTTTCCGCCCGATCGAGAATAGGTTCAACAATGATCCTAACTATTTCGGTTATCAGCGCCAAGGAACTGATGGCTCTTATGGAGGTATTAATACGGATGAGAGGTTGAATTATTATAAGACATTCAATCCGGTCGCTTACGATGCTTATATGGGAGCTTCAGAGGGCACTAGGGCTAGGGCGTTGCAAGACGCTATCTACGGTCAGACAAGTAGCTGGATGGGCTTGGCTACGGCTGAGAACCCGATCATCGCCAACGCCGAGGCGCTTCGGGATTACACGACGCTCGTTTCCTTTGGCGGTGAGGATAGTCAAGGTAATTACCCGGAAGACAAGAAAGCCGCATATCATGATAGGATGAGAGACAATAAATTAGGTTTGTTTACCACATCTCGCCCTATGATCGGTCTAGACGTTGTTACAGAGGAACAGCATAAGGCTCTTAACGATGCCGGTATCACCCATTTTAGCCAACTGTTCTCTGATAAGAACAAGGATGTCGTTAATAAGATACTTGGCGAGGATATGCTTAAGATGCAGGCATTGAGATCCATGAAGGGAATGGAAGGTCTTGATTTTATACTTGACCCTCATAAGGTGGCTCCCGGTCCTATGGATATAGGTGATGTGGAGAATCCTGATGTTAAACTGGATATGCCTGAGCTGATTGATCCCAATACACTCCCTAAGACCAACACAAATGCCGGTAAGTCGAACGGCGGCAATGGAGGCAGGAATATAGTAGGTGGTGGTCTTGACTTTCCTGAGGTGTTCAGGATGACTCCGGGAGCCGTGACAACGGAAGGTCTGGAAAGACATTACGCTCCTACCGTGGACCCGGTGTTGAGATCGGCTGATCAGTATATGGTTGAGGCTAATCGTGCTTTCCAATCACAATTGGATCAGATGGGTAATGTCCCGGATTCTCAAAGAGGAGCTTTATCATCTAACCTACAGGCTATCATGAGTTCTAATATAGGTAGGTATATTAACGAGGTAGAGCAGGGCAATGTTGCTCAAAGAACTTGGGCTGATAATGTCAATTCTCAATCATGGGCTAATACGTACGATAAGAATATAGCCCAACGTCAAGCTTACCAGCAACGTATATTGCAGGGATTGGCTATAAATGACGAGAACTGGGCTAGGTATTTCGATAGCGTCAATGATGAGATTCAGCAGAAGTGGAACACGGCTACGACCATGAATACATTAAGATCTATATTTGGGGATGTTAAGATTGGTCCCAATGACCAGTTGATCGCAGACCCTCAAGGAGATATATTAAGTTACAGGAGATTATATCCTGCTCAGGAAGTAACTAAAGGCAAAAAGGGATAAATAATGGCTTCACAATACAGTATATTAAGGAATTACGGTAAGTACGTATCACCCTACAACATGGATGTCATGATGCAGGGTATGGGATACATGCAGCAGAAGATAGATACCAATCGGCAGGCTATAAATGAGTATGCTGATTATATTATCAATTCTGACATTATAAAACCTCAGGATAGGGAATATCTTCAGAATAGGTTAAATGGATTGATACAGGATGTGAATAACGTGTATCGTAAATCCAATCTAGCTTCTGATGGTATAGCTAGAAGCATACAAGCCCGTCTTGGAGAGGCTTTAGATACCCGTGTATTGAACGCTATCGCCGGTACTAGGGAGTATAGGTCTTTCTCTCAGAAGATCGAAGATATGAAGCTTAATAATCCTAAGCAATATAGTGCCATAAATGAGGCTGTGGCCTTAATGCCGTTTTATGAATGGGTTAATGATGGTCAGGTTGGTACAAGGATGAATCCTATTCATTACACTCCTTATACGGATTACAATGAGGAGATGAATAAGATGATGAAGGATTTCGTCAGTCTTAATAAGGGAAAGAAGTTTTCTGTTCCTGAGGTAGTGGATGGCAAGCCTACTGGTAGGATGAGAGATATTACTGTTGATGAGATGAGTCGATCTCAGATTAGAGCGATAGCCGCTAGATCTATATCCCAGAACGCTAAGGCTCAGATGCAGATAGAGGGTCAGTATTTGGCTGCCACTAATCCCGGTATGTTTAGTGGCATGACTACTGATCAGTTCGTTAATAAATATGTTTCCGGTTTTGACGCTGAGGAGAGCGCACTCTTAGCCAAACTCAAAGGGGCCGAGGCCAGCCCTTCCGCTAAGGCGGCTATTGAGGCGTCACTACAGGAGGTCCGGGAACAGCGCCGTGCGTTAGTGGAGGAGGCTACTTCCTTTATTGGCAATAATATGAATCCGGCTAGAGCGGGGGAGTTTATTGTACGTAATGAATTTCTTGATGGTGTATCCGCTAGATGGTCGTATAACAACTCATCTGAGAACTACATCGCTGATGATTATTACTTTAAGATGAGAGATCTTGATTTCAAGGAGAGAGAGTTCTCGTGGAGGCAGAAATCAAAGGAGATAGATCAGAATCTTAAGCTTAGGGAAGTAATGTCCAAGGAAGCTGGTAATAGCTCTAATATCCCTACAGGTGTTATGATTGAGCTGGAAAAGGTTCAGCCTAATGTTACTCCTGAGAATATATTTGACAATCAATATATTCAGAATGAGAATAATATATCGACAGGTGAGAAGGATTTAATATCATCCATAAATCCTGTTGATCTACGAGGCATAGAGAACGATATACAAAACAATCCTTCTATATATCCTGGTGGTGTTAATAGCGAGAATATTATGGCATGGATCACTAATAATGGCGGTGCGTCAAGTTCTGTATTATCATCAACCCCAAATATGGTGAATAAATACGAGGCTCTTATGGCAGCGAATGATAATAGGAATAGGTATGGTAAGATCATGGATGAGGAAGTTGATTATCTTACAAATGCCTTTGATGTCGCTACGGAAAATATCCTTAATGATGCTGTAAGGGATCAGGACTATGTTACTGGAGGTATTGATACATATACTGACAATGGTATGGTTAATGCGAGGGATGTTGGTAAGAATGGAGCTATTATTGGAGGGAAAGAGTATTCACCAGAAGATGCTTTAAAGGTTTCCGCTATAGCTGGATTGATAAGCGAGAACATCAACTATGCGGATAGATCTATAGCTAATACGGAGCTGATGAGATCTTATATAAATTTGTTAAATAGATATTCAGGAGAAAATTTCACTCTGGAGGATATAAATGATATAGCTAAAACTTATAGTCGTGTAGACAATCCGGTAATGAATAGCGATAATGTCGATATGACTAGTAGGGATAAAATGATCAAGATCTTAGGTAAGAATATGTCTAGAGCTGACGGTCCTACGCTTAGAAGAGAATGGTCTTCATCTAATATAGGTCGTAATATAGCTAAGGCTATTCAGGATTCTAAAATGGTCTATGAAAGAAGATATGACGAGTTTGCTCCAAGATCATGGTCGTTCTCTAATTCTACCAATGCCTCTAAAGAAGATAGGCGTATGCATGCTAAATTAGAGAGTCTGCTTTTGTCAAGAGCTGGTTTCTTGAATAAGGATAAAGATAGCAGACTTAATAATTACATATTGTATGCTCGTCCTACGGATAATCCCAATACATTTGATTTGGTAGCTATGGCTGGCGGAAAAAATATCGCTACGGTTCAAGTTACTAAAGAGGAATTAGATAGTATGGGGTATAGTTTGTACGAAAGGGAAAGGAATGTAAGATCTGAAGATTACGAATCTAAGATCATCCCTGTATCTTTTTCTGCCACGACCAATAGGCCTTATCAGAAATGGGCGCAAGCTAATTCACTTGGCGCTTTCGCTACTATCGAGAATGCGGCTGAGGAGGCTTCTAGGATGGTTGATAAGTACAATATTCAGAACAATGAACTAGCTACATCCGAGCTTAATAAAAGAGCTATTAGGATTATTAATACGGTTTTAAGAAATTACAAATCGTATGATGTTAAAGCCAAGGGCTTTCCTGGAGGTGTTGAGGTTGGCGTCTATTTTCACGGGCAGGCTAGGACCGGGACACCTCTAAAGGTGTTGGAATATAATACTGATTATGCTGATAATATCATGAAGATTATAAATATGTGTCCTCAGATGTATCTTACCCAAGCCGTGGTTGAGGCTATCAATAAAGACGTTATTGTTAAGGGTAGAGATATTAATGAGCAGCACTCTGATCTTAGCAATATTCTTTCGGTGTTGGATAAAGAGACTATGGATAAAATAGATGGAAAAAATGAGCAATAATAATAACGATATAGGGAATGTGATGAAGAGTCAGGGATATTATGTCCCTACTCCATCAATTCCATCTCCCATGCCTTCTAAGGATAATATTTCTTCTATCCCTATACCTGTTGGCATGCGCGGTTCATCGGATATGGATAATGATGTTTTGTCTAGAGAGGGAAGCAGGAGTATTCCATCATTAGTAGAGGGTATAAAAAATTCCGTAGAGACATCTTATCATGATGATGTAAAAGCAAGGAATCCGCTTTTTCAGATGATAAACGAGACGGGTATTCCTAAGGGTAATTATGATATAACTGGAAGTAGGATCAACCTTCGTGATTCAAGGTATAGGCTGTCAACAGGTGAATGGATTCCAAAATACGAGAGTTATATCAATAATGTGGATAATGATGATCGTCTATCGAGAAGTCAAAGTGGTTGGGAGAAAACTTATAGAGGATTAGGTAAGTTTATTTATAAGTCTGCTTTGTATGGAATAGGTGGAGTAGGTCAGTCTGTTTATGGATTAAAGGAGCTTGTTACAAAAGGGACGTTATCAGCTATGTATGATAACAGTTTTGCCAGATGGTTGGATGATATGGATAAGCGTGGTGATTATACGCTTAATCATTATTACAGTAAGGAGGAGCGAGATGCTGGATTTCTTAAAAGTATGTTTACAACCAATTTTTGGACAAATGATCTTTTGTCAGGAGCTGCATTTACGGCTGGAGCCGTTTTGTCATCTTACGCCTTCGCCGGAGCTGGTCTTATGAATGCCGCTCGTATGGGGGCTAGAATAGGTGCTACGATTGCCGGTATGGGGAAGGCTGTTTCTGCTACAAAGACCGGGTTTAATGCTATGCTAAGAGCTGCCCGCATAGGACGAGGCATAGGTAAGGGGCTGGACAACCTGACCTTTATCGGTACGTCAACGCTTTGGGAGGCTTCGGTAGAGTCAAGAAGCGGATTGATGGAATCTGAGGAAAACTTCAAGCAGGCTTACAGAAACGCTTATGGTAGAGAAGCCTCGTATGAGGAGCTTATGAGGTTCAGAAATGACAACGTCGATGCCGCCAATACTATATTTGCCGCTAATATCGGTATTCTTACATTGTCTAACATAGCTATGTTCGGCGATATGTTCGGCATGGATCTTGGCGTGGATAAGTTCATAAAACGCAATATATTTGGCGTAGGCGCCGAGAGGATAGATAACGGGACATTGAGGGCCATAACGCCTAAGAAATGGCAGAAAATAGCCGGGAATACGTTCAATATCATCAAACGTCCGGTATCTGAGGGTCTGTATGAGGAAGGTCTTCAGGGAGTGGCTAGTAAATCCGCCGAGGATTGGGTAGAATCAAGATACAATCCTATGGCTATCCGGCAGAATATAGGCTATATGGAGGCTATAAAGAACGGGTTCAAGGAGACTTACGGATCTAATCAGGGATGGAAGGAAATCGGCATCGGTATGATTATCGGATCGGTTATGGGAATAAAAACTATTGGTGGTATAAAGGAATGGAGTCAAGACATGTCCCGGAACAAGGGGATGGTGGAGGTCTACAACACCAATGCCGGCGCCTTGACTACCGCCGCTATCCGTGCTATTCGTGGCAGTATGGCTCTTAACGCTCAATTATCAGGCTTAAGTACGGATAATAACGCTGACGATATACCTAATTCTAGAATCGTAGATAAGACTTTTAGTGATGCCGTATTCAACCGTCTTCGTTATGATCAGGAAATGGGGATGTTAGATGATACTAAGGAGAATTTCAAGACAGTCATCGAGTCTATACCTAATAGCGATATAGCCTCCGATATGAATATGACAGATGAGCAGGTAAATGAGTATAAGTCCAACCTTATCAGTGAGTTCAATAAGAAGGTTGATAATTTTACTATGGCCAGCAGATTTGCCGACTCCCTTACCGATGGTATATCCAATAGATCATTTAACACCTATATCTCCAACATGGCTTATAACGGTCTTGAGGCTAAGGATAACTTGGATGATATCGCTAATCAGCTAGGAAGGATATACAATACAGATATAGGACCTGCTTTAGATATATATTCTCGTCTTAATCCTGATTCGAGTAGGGATCTTGATAAACTCAGGAAGCTTACAGATGATATACAGAAAATGGAGAAGAATGTTTTGAAGCTTCAGCAGAGTATCACATCTAAGGAAGCTCTTGAGTCTGATAAGGTCAAGTTAGCCAAGGAGAATGATAGACTTCTTAAATTGACGGAGGATAGGATTGCTTTGGAGAGGAGATTAGCTACGTTAGTTAACTCAGAGACAGACATATCTAAGCTGTTATTAAACAGGGATGAATCAAGGATCAGCGCCGCCGATCTTATGGCAGCTTATGAGACTATAGTTGGTTTTGAGAATGCTGTATCTATCCGTGGGGTTGATAATTATAAAGAGGCTATGGCGTTACTTAGCGAGTATCGTCATAATCTTGTGGCTTATAAGAATATAAATGAGTCTCTTCGCCGTATGCGTGATAGGAGATTCATACGGTCGCAGGAACGTGGGTTCATGAAGGTTTTGTCAAACATATGGGGAAAGACTTATGAGGAGGATGATAGTAAATATGATTTCAGGAATACCGATGATCCTGATGCCAACTCCCTTTATGCCAATGATCAGGCCATAGATAAGGCTTATCAAGATGGTCTTATAGGAGAGGACGAGGCATTTATGTTCAAGACCTATAATCATATGATCGCCAGATCTATGGAGAATGATATCAAGGCTGATGAGGGCGGTATCGTTGAGAATGTACCTGATAATGAGGATATCATAAATCCTTCTGATGATAGAATCAATAATATAGCTATAAAGATATGGAACGGTAATGAGGATATCTTATCTCCTAGGGAGAGGCAGATATATGATAATAACAAGGATCGTATCAATGATCTTGTAAATGGGTTTGGCGATAATCCTATAGCTAAGCTTAATAAGATTAGGTCAATGATAGATAGGTTAAATACCAACGATAACGTCTTAAATAACATCAGGGATACTATTGATGATATCATAGATATGAACATTAATGGTCTTGATCAGGATCAGGTTAAGGAGGCTATACAGATTTATAATGATCTTATGAATGATATTGACAACGGGAATGAAGTTGATCAGGATAAACTTAATGAGGCTATTGATATTATCAATAACTATTCTGATGGACCTCTTCTCCAGTTCGTGGAATGGATGAGGCTGTATGATAATGGAAGTATGGTTGTCAAGGATTACGATAAGTCTATACCTATGGGTGATGTTCTCACGGAGAGCGAACCCGGGACATCCACCGGCAGGACGGAGGTCAACGCCGCCCAGAATCCGGTGGTGTTGATGGCTCAAAAGAGGGAGATCGGTGGGGTCATGTATTATGAGATAGGAGGAATGAGGCTTGATAGATTCATGGCGGGATCCGGGCTTAAGGCTCTTGTCACGCCCGGTGAATATGTTATGGATGATAAGGTGGTGATGGATTTCACTGACGGGACGAACATGTTCAGCGTTATCGAGTCTAAAAATCATTCAAGATGGATGATTAGCGAGGATGACGCTCAGGCTTTCGAGAACGCTACCGGTGTCATACTGGGGAGGCAGACCGCCTTATCGACCTCCAATTGGTTCATGGTGTATCGCAAGGGGCGGGATGGGTCTATTGTCCCTTATTATACGGGTGATACGTTTGGATCTAACAACGAGTCGGTGAATCAGGAAGCAGCGGCTAGCCTCCGCAAGGGTGATATGGTAAGGTTTAAGATGGATATGTCAGATCCATATACCAAGGAATTGTATGATAAATACAATAGCCTTTATGCCGTTGATCCTAATTCTGATGAGACTAAGTCGGCTTACAGAGAGCTGGTTGATAATATGGTTATTAAGATCGTGGATAGTGATGGTAATTTTGTCTCGGTGCTAAAAGCCAATGATCCAGACTCAAAAGGTAGTAACGCTGATTTAAGGAGTATGGCCTTTGAGTTGTATAGGGATAATGTGGGATCTGTCGCTGGCGAGATTGATATACCGTTCGTAGGCGCAGTCACCAGTGTTTTGCCGGGAAGACCTAATTTTAGCATAAGTGATGATAATGGTACGTTGATGGTATCCGAAAATGACTTTACCAACGAGACGGTTGGCAAGGTAGAGAGCGTAGGATATATAGAGAATGGGGAGGTTACGATGAGGGATAATATCAAGTATAACATATTCCCGTTCTGCACGGCTATTGTTAGGGATAAGTATGGTGATTATAAAAATTCACGTATCCCGGTCGTGGCTATAAAAACAGGGAACGGAAGAAATTATCTATATCCCGTAAGATTGAAAAATCAGGATATATCGTCATTCTCTTCCATGATCGGATCAATGGCTGACAGAATTATAGAGGGTCTAGGTGGTGGAGTAAGTATTGATGATATAATGGATCTTAATAACGCTATAGCCAGATCCGGGCTGGATAACAAGACATATATGATTCCGTTGGCGGGAGACGTGGATGTTATCAAGGGACGGTTAGAGGCTGTCAAGGAAGCCGCTAGCAAGATGCCTATGACCGCTGACGTAAGAGGATGGATAGGCGATTCTAGGATCAAGGAGGATATTTTGATGAATGACGTTACGATCAACATTGATCTTAATAACGATCCTTTCATAGCTCCTAAGTTCAGGATGAGTATTAGGAGGGATGAGACGTTCTTCGAGGATACGGAGACCCCGTTCGTCAACCCGTCCGGTTCCCAATCGGAGTTCGCCTCGCCTACGAAGGCGGCCGAGGACAAGTCTTTGGTTTCCGACGGGAATGTCGTATCCGGAGAAAAAGAAGCCGATGATCCTTGCTAAATAAATTATCTTGATTTATCTTCGCGGTGTCAGTCCATCACCTGACGAGTAAGATATTTAAAAGTTGGTCCCTGTCGGGTGTGTGATGGCCCCGGTGGGGACTCTTTATATTATGCAGTTAGATAGTTTTTTACATCGGAAAATTATGCAAGACCTACGCATCCAGCGAGTGAAGGTCTTGATGATGTTATACACCAGTCATTATTTTGTCAATAACAGACAAAGGCAGTTGCTTGACCATACATACGCTTTAAGCAGAAGTCAGGCTTTCGATTATATGACGGAGTTCAATAAAAGACTTAGTGATAAGATAGGTATAGAATGTACGATGGATATTCTTCTGCCTACCGATGATGATAATGCTAATATCATAATCGAGTACAATGGCATCATTAAGAAGTTGATGAGGGAAGCCGAGAAGCTGGAACTTGATACTGATGCTATCAAAGCCATGATGCGTGATCTTCTTGATGAGTTGAAGGATGATATTGATCTTAATATCCTGATATTTGACGTAACCCAGTTACTTATAAAATATAATCTATTTAGGTTGGATGCCATAACCGAGCAGGAGTTCAAGAACTCTTTTGTCAGAATGGATAGTAGGAATATGGAGATAAAGAAACTAACTTTATCTGATATCAAGGAGGTGGTAACAATGATAGAGGATAGATATAGCTATGCTTTATATATGACAGAGGAATGTGACTGATTACATTTTGGGTTTTAGTAAACAGTGATCAGTTTATGCAAGGTATTGATTATGAGATTTTAGCCACAAATGGTGAAAATACGACAGTTTTATGGAGCTAACACCGTCTATGTGACCCATAAAGGATTTCAGTGGATTGTGTCGTAGATCGGATAAAGATATTTTTCGCTAAACGATAAATTCCATTTTTTTTTGTAATTTAGGATTGAGTTTTTGCCTGTCCGTGAGGATCGGCAAAACGATTTGTACTTTTTCAGTAGAAACATAAGATTTGTTACAATGTTGTTATTTTGGTATCCCGCCCGCTCGTGAGAGTAGACGGGATTTTCTATCTTTGTGTCAAAACGATTTAGTAATGGGACGATCTTGTTATGTTATAAAAAATAAGGAGGGTAGGGTAGATAATGTCCTTGCCCCGAACGACCAACCATCCGGGTTATACCAAAGGGCGATGGAGGTGCTGGGCGACCAGAAGCAGGCCTTATCGGTCTGGGGTACGGCCTACTCCCCTGACTTCGTGTCTTTCTTTGGTGACTGGATGTCTATTCCATCAGAATATGATCTGGATAGTAATGGAGAGCCTAGGTATGATGATGTCATGTCCTTTATCAAGCGGAAGAACTATTTCGCCGGCAATTTCATGGCCGATGAGGTTAAGGATATTAATAATACCCTTACTTCCTTGGGTGTTGATAATATCAATGATCTTAATGATATGATCATATCCAATTTCCTCTCCGGCGGTGATATATTCCTCAATAGATACAATCTTGAGCGATCTGGGATGTATGACGCTGATGAGATTGATAATATCATGACCAACAGATCAGCGTATGAGCGGGTAAGGGATATGATGAGGAGGATTGTCGATTTTATGTCTGACGGGGATCTTAATGAGAAGGATATGTATTTCCTATCCTCCGAGTCAGGTCTTGGTGATGATTATATGATATATGAGGATACATATGACTCGTTAGGGAAGAGAAGGGTCTTGAATCCAATAGAGGTAAGGGATACGATCATGAGGGCGGTAGGCGGTATCAGTGACCGCCGGGAGTTCGATCAGGCTTTCGCCTCAGTCCCATACCCTTCCTTGGCGCTCCGGTATCAGGAGGATCAGGATTACGCCGATCGGATGTATGACACATATCGTAATATGACCCGTATGGAGGTCAGGGATCAGGATGGGAATACGATTACCGACTCATATTCCAATAGCACCATACCGTATATCAGTATGCCTAAGGACATGAAAGGTCTAAGGGATAAGGTTGGGGAAATGATCAATATGGACGATTTTAAGGACATCAAGGATGTTGCCGGACGTCTATATGACATAGCCATGGATCTTTCCGATATGGGCGTTGATATAAGCGAGGCGATTAGCGATGAGATGGTTATATCTAGGCCGGAGGATATCCGTGACCTTATGGCATCGTTGGATGTCATGTTATCTTCTATACAGAATGGTGATCCGGTATATGATGACTTTATTTCCGATCTTGATAGGATAACAGGGAAAGGGAATCCGATATATGAGGTTCAGGATACTTACTTTACCGGGGATAGGATGGTGTATGTAAGGTCCGGGAAAACATCTCCTTCCGATATGTATGACAGGAACATGTTGTATGTAGGTAGAAATATATACCATAACACGACCCCGATAACCGACACCGATCAGGCCTATGAGGTGCTGGCTGATATCGGGATAGCCCAGCCCTCGTACTTACCTACAGGCGTGGTTCCCCATGGGGCTTCTCGATCTGATATTGGCGTGGTCAAGGATAATATCAAGAAGTTGGTTATGGATAACATCTCATCCTCCAATACGGAGAGTATGATCCTTGCCAGATTGATATATCAACATCCCGTTACCTCTAAGGTGGATGATGTCGATATTGATCGGGAGTTCAGGAGATACGAGGCTAGACAGGGGAAGGATCGGGATTTTATCAAATCCTGTATCTCGTTGAGGAAAATCCAGATCAAGGAAAGGTTAAAAAAATCGGATTTATATAATAATGTCTTGCGTTTCCTTGATTTTAATGGATTTTATAACGTATCTTTGAACCACCATGACAGAGGTACGTTAAAAAACATAGAGATGTCGCTGCCGGAAGGTCAGGTAAGGGATCTTCTGTTTGACGTGGCTATCGAGTCCAGCGACAGCAGCATGAGGGATCTTTTCTATCTGGATAGACAGGACAGGATGATGGATGTCGGTTTTTATCGATATCTATACCAAAGGAATCCGGGTCTGCTCCGGGAGGTCAACGGCGGTGTCGAGGCGAGACCGGACGGCTTGTTTTTGGCTCGTGGAAGGTATGATGATTTCGTGTCATTTCAATCCGGTTTATATGAGAAGGTAGGTGAGACGGTTAATGGCGGGATATATAGCTTCGTGGATAATTTTATATATTCGGACCCATCATCATATCAGGATAGTATGGTACGAAAGATAGGTGACGTTACGGTAAGAAGTGACGATAACCGTCTATCAAGGGTAGAGGATAATCCCTCATCCAGTAAGATAATTAATGAATACACTGCTAATACAAATAAGTTGATGCGAGATTTTTCGTGTAATTAATCTCTCTTTGACGTCGTGAGACGTTTTCTTTCGAGCATTGAAACATTGAATTTATAGATTTGCATGAATCCGGGCCGTAGTGATACGTTCCGGATTTTTTTGTCTTGTACCGGTTCTTATTAATACCAATTGCATGACATGACGTGCCTTGATGGTGACATATATCACGATCCCAGGATTATTAATTTTTGAACTTTGTAACGCCCGCCATCAGGTGGGTTTATTATTAATTCAAAAATAAATAGACATGGGTACAAGTGGAGACAAAATCGTGCTGTTAGACGGCATGGGTTCCGGGAGCGGTAGCGCCGCTAACGGTTTATTATCTATGATTCCGGGTATGTTTACCAGCCTTTTGGGTGGAAATAAGATGGATCCGAATCTAGTCGCGGCGTTGATGAACGGCCGTAACAACCAAGACCAGTTCGGAGGAGCCAACGGCTGGTGGTTATGGATCATCGTCCTGTTCTGGTTGTGGGGCGGACGTGGTTTTGGAAATGGTTTTGGTGGCAATGGAAATGATTGTTGCGCTAACGGTCTTCCGGCTCAATTGAACAACGACTATGGTCGTGAGTTACTGATGCAGGCTATCCAAGGTAACAGAAGCGCTATCGACCAGATCTCTAACGCCCTTAACTGTTCTACCTCTCAATTACAAAACGCTATCTGTAACGTACAAGGCGCTATTGATAAGGTGGCCGGTCAGGTAGGTATGACTTCTCAGGCTGTTATCAACGCCGTACAGCAACAAGGATGTGAGATCGGTAACCAAATTAGCTCTTGCTGCTGCAATTTGCAAAGCGCTATGGCTAGTGGTTTCAATAACGTTCAACATTCCTTGGATACGATGGGTTGCAATATCCAGAACGCTATCACACGTCAAGGATATGAGAATCAATTGGCTATTACCGGACAGACCAACGTATTACAGAACAACTTGACGAACGGGTTCAATAACGTCATCCAGTCAGCTAATTCCAATACCAACGTATTGGCGGCTAAGATCGACGCTCAGACCCAGATCATCAATGACAAGTTCTGTCAACTTGAAATGCGTGAGATGCAGAATACTATCCAACAGCTTCGTGAGGAGAAACAGGCTTTGGCTACTTCCGCCATCACCCAACAACAGACACAGAACATCGTTAGCCAGTTAGCTCCAAAGGCTCCTATCCCAGCTTACGTGGTACAGAACCCGGGTTGCTGCTATACTCCTACCGTAAGGGTAGCTAACGAATGTGGATGCGCTTGCGGCACTACTAACGCCGTATTATAAGAAAGGGGGACAATATGGCTGATTTCAGAGGATATATGATCGGTTCATTCGCCTCTTCCCGTCTTGACAGGGGAGGCATCCCGGTAGTAGCCACTACTGGAAAGGTATCTGACGCTTCTGCGGCCGAACCTACGGTTGATTTTGGCATCAACCCGTGTCAGTGGAACTCACTACCTCCGGAAGGAATATTGTTATGGAAGGTTCGTCATCCGGTGACGGAGACTGAGGCTAGTTATCCTGCTACGATCGTTCTTCCGTCTGGCTTATCCACCACCACTCCTGTTACGGTATCCAACGCTGGAGTTATCGTCAACAAGACACCTATAGTGGATAAGGTTGGGGCACATATGACAGGGCAGGATATTACGACTCCCGTGGCTTCTGGTGATCCTATAGTGGGAGCCTACACCGAGCATCTTGTGTATTACAACAAATGCACCGGGGTATTTAGGATGTTAGGTCATACGGCTACGGCCCCTAGTGCGTGAATTTACTAAGAAAGAATAGGGAGGGTAACCTCCCTCCCATTAAAAAAGATCGTTATTATGTTTAAGGATTTAAAGAAAGGATATCAGGTTTATACGTTGGACACCTCAGGGGTTCCTAAATTCTTTATGGGTACGGTGGTTAACGTCTCGGAACCTAGGTTCGCCCAATCCCAGCTAGGTCAGTACCAGCAGCTGCAAGATCGGGTTATGGACCTTACTATAGAGGTGGACGGGAAGTCTATGACATACGTAGTTCCAGAGAATCAGAACGTGGCTATGGCCAACGGCATTACGCTAGCCTGCTCCGTGGATCCGATAATGAACCACCTGAACGCCATGAAACGAACCAGTACGGATATCGTGAATAGCGTGGATAAGAATAAGGAGATCATAGAGGCATGTGACAGTATCTTGGAGGATATTAATCCTACTTTCAAACAGTCCAAGGATCAGGATCGGAAGATAAAAGGTCTTGAGGATCAGGTAGCGAAGATGGGAGAGTCTTTCGAGGAGCTTAAAAATTTGTTAATTAAAAAATTAGGTTAATATGAGAGTTATAGATTTAGGCAACGGCCAAGAAGATTATAATGACGAGATCTACGACCGCAGAGGCGGTAGGGGACGCTCACGCCGCTCTGACGGCACTTATATGGGTTACGATGGTGGCGTATATGATCATTACGGTAAGGAACGTGACGGGATGATGGAGGAGCTTGAACGCCGTGAGCGTGATCTTGAGAGACGTGAGAGAGAATTAGAGCGTGATGAACGTGAGCTTGAGAAACGTCAAAGACATCATGAGCGGGAGGATGAGATGTATCGTAAGGGATGGTTTGGTGAGCGCGACATCCGTGATGAGTATGATAGCATGGATCCTTATATGCGTAGAGGTAGAAGAAGTCGTTACTACTGAGGAGCAGACGCCGATGACCCGGATTATAAGCGGTATATAGACACCCATGGATATCACTTTTCCAAGGAGTTGGCTAGGGAGGCCGCTGATAAGATGCTTAACGCCGATGGGTCCAAGAGAAGATGGACGATGGAGGATGCTAAGCAGATGTTCGATAAATGCGGGGCCAAGAAACCTGATAACGCTACTTGGGGAGATGTCCAATATCTGTTCGCTATGTTTTATAGCGACTACTTTCCTAAGGTACTGGATTGCGACCAGAAAATAGTCAAGGCTGTATTGGCTTATCTGGAAGACCCTGACGCTCCGGAAGGGACGGCGTTCGTAAGGTATCTGGCGGTGCGGTGCTTCGTCGGTGACACAATCAAATGGAGTGAGATGATATGATTTGATACAACGTTGGAAGAACCCCGTCGGCGATAGAATACCGATGGGGTTTCTTTTTGCCCGTAACTTTATTATGATTACATTTGTTCGAGGTAGATCTTTTGTTCATAGGTAGGGCGGGCGGGAATGAAAAAAGGATATCCTCACGGACACCCTTTCCCCTTGGTTGAAAATTACCTAAAAACCTTATGAGTTACTACTTTTTCGCAAATATAATTATTAAATCGCAAACAGCAATGGGTAAGGGGTATTACTGGATAGAACCTGTGGATCAAACGTTAAACGATTTCCAGTTTTATAAAGCACATATCGTGGGTGATCCTGAATATGACGATAAGCATCATCGTGTTATATTAAGGATGGATAAGTACTTCCCTGTAGGGAGTATCTTCCATGTCTTGAAAGACTCGGAGATGTTCGTTATAGAGAGGAAATTCAAGACATGGGGAAATAAGTATGTCATTAAGCCTTGCGAGGGTGAATGGGAATGGGGGTCTGTCCAGAAGCTGAAAGACAAGGCTATTATATTCCGTAGTGGATTCCTGCATGGTGACGGTAGCTTCTAACACTACCCGTATCTCCCCCCCCTCGATTTCTTGGTGTTTATGTATATAGCTATATTTGAGCAAAAATAATTATGATATGGAAGATTTTCAAGGTAAATACAATGGCAAGCAGATAGAGCAGCTTTTGGATAAGGCTAATGATATTGATCTTACCAAATATGCTCTTAAGACGGATAACGCCCCTACCGCCACGAAATTATATGCAGCTAGGACCATAGCGCTGTCCGGGGCTGTTAGCGGTAGTGTCTCATCGGACTTTGGAAGTAATGTTACCATCTCCACGACATTGGCGAACTTCGACGCCTCTAAGATCACGTCCGGTATCATTGATATAGACAGGTTGCCTAAAGCAGCCTTAGAGAGAATGGTCGTGGTTGCTGATGATACGGCAAGGTTTAAACTTACTACAGCCACGGCTCAGGTCGGGGACACGGTTAAGGTAACGGCCACGAATAAGATGTATCTGGTCAAGGATGATAGTAAGTTGAATACCGAGGATGGTTACGAGCCTTATACGGCAAGTTCGGCGTCATCTGTGCCATGGTCTGGAGTGACCGGCAAACCTAGCACCTTCGCTCCACCTACGGCGGCGGCCTCCACCTTAGGTGGCGTAAAGGTAGGATACACGACTTCTGGCAAGAACTATAAGTTACAGGTTGACGCTTCTGGTAACGCTTTTGTTAATGTTCCATGGACAGATAATAATACGACCTATAATCAGGCCACGGCTGACACTTTAGGATTGGTTAAGATCGGTTATACCTCTAGTGGGAAGAACTATGCCGTATCCTTGGATGCTAATGGTAAGATGTATGTGAATGTCCCTTGGACTGACAATAACACGACTTACACCCAAGCCACGAGCGATAATCTGGGTCTTGTTAAGATCGGATACTCTGCCAATGGCAAGAACTATCCCGTTGTTCTTGACGGTAGCGGCAAGATGTACGTGAACGTTCCGTGGACGGACACCAACACCACATATTCCAATATGGGGGCGGCGACCTCCTCGGCTGCGGGAAAGGCCGGTTTGGTTCCCGCTCCTGCCGCTGGAGCGCAAGGTAAGTATCTTCGTGGCGATGGAACGTGGCAGACACCTCCAAACGCCACATATAATAACATGGGTGGAGCTACGTCATCGGCGGCAGGAACATCCGGATTAGTTCCCGCTCCAGCTGCGGGTAAACAAGCCTCTTTTTTACGTGGTGATGGCACGTGGGTTGTCCCTACTAATACTACATACGCCAAGGCCAATACATCGACCCTTGGGCTGGTAATGATTGGATATGCGGAGAATGGCAAGAATTATCCGGTAGAGCTGGATAGTAGCGGAAAGATGTATGTTAATGTGCCTTGGACAGACACTAATACGACGTATGGTGTTGTAGGAGCTAACGGGTCTACAGGTCTGGTAAAGAACGGGAGTACGGTAACCAGCGCTTCTGGCTATACCGCCTGTCCTATTGTCAGTGGTGTCCCTTATTATAAAGACACTAATACCACTTACGCCAATATGAAGGCAGCTACGGCTTCAGCGGCTGGTGCTGCGGGATTGGTCCCGGCTCCCGCAGCGGGGAAACAGACGTCTTTTCTTCGTGGCGATGGAACATGGGTCGTGCCTACCAATACCACGTACGGGTTGGCCTCCACTTCCGCCAACGGCTTATTGAGACAGCTTAATGGTAGCACCTCTAATTTTATGCGTGGAGATGGTACATGGGCTACCCCTCCTAACACGACATATGCCGTGGCCAACGAATCCACTAATGGATTGATGGCGGCCGCCGATAAGAAGACCGTGAATAGGCTTATAGGAGTTAATACGGTCACGACATTAGCCAACCTGCCTATTAGCAAGAGAAGTATCACGGCTACGTTATCAGCCGCTACCACCCTATCCGTGCAGTCAGGCATGCAGATAGGAGAGGAGCTGATGATCGGGTGTGTCCCGTCTGCGGCCTTTACTCAAGCCATACCAAATTCAGGAGCTTATGTAAGCATGAGTGGTACTTCTATAACCACTACAGCTAACAAGCCTTTCGAGATAAATATCTGGTGTTACGCTTCAGGCAAGTATAGCATCGCCGTTAAAGAACAAGATTAAAGAATAGATTATGGCATATACATATATAAACAGGGAAATATATCCCAATATGTTGGTTTTAGACGAACCTCTTGATGATAATTACGCTAAGGGTAATAGCTATGATGATTATATTAATGGCAATCCGATTCCATGGATAGAGCTGGGAGAGGAGCAATTGGCGTTCAAGGAAGCTAATCCTAAAGCCACGGTTAAGGAGATCATTGAAGCTAGGCTAGATGAGTCGAGGATTCTTAACGAGGAGAAATCGGCTAAATATGAGGAGCTGAGATCTTATGAGACTGAAAATCTCCATGAGTTTTTCTTGGATGATCAAGATATTTATATTCCTGAATATGACAGACGTAGCGCTTTGGCTGATGGGGCTATAGTCGGTAAGATAACGATTATGGGTCTGGAGTTCGATATGACGGAAGGCAAGATCTTGATCGGGATGATGGATAAGTACGATAACGATCTGACAACGGCGTTAGGGGACAAGCAAAAGCAGATCAGTATAGCCACTACCGTAGAACAGGTGAGAGCTGTCGATGTTCAGTCCGGCTATCCTGATAAGGTAAGTGTTACCACGGCGTACATCCAGCAACAGGCGAAGGAGAAGGATGTTCTCGATCCTCAAAAAGTAGCTGTCGAGTTTTCTAGGATGTTGGTTAATGACAAATCTTTATCCTTATCATCCAACGAGAAATTGGATGTTAAGGTCCTATTTCCTATATGGGGACAAGAAGGAGCGGAGTTCGGGCTATCCGTGGATACCGGATTTTGTCTTAGGGTAGTTAAGGAGGATACGGATATCCTTTACGAGGTTATCCAGCCTCATACGTTATCGTCAGAATGGGAGCCTGGACTCAGTACGGCCTCCTTATATAAGGTTGTTGACAAGGAGCATGCCGGGACTATAGGTGATCCTATCCCTTATTTCCCTCCTATGGAGATATTTAAGGATAAATATTACATTCAGAACGCTGACGTGTATAAATGCACAAGGGATAGTGGAACTCCTCTTAGTCATAATTTAAAGGACTTAGTAGGGTTGTATGTTGAGGTTGTACAGGGCTAGTCGTATCTA